>Ga0315903_10008453_pt1 | contig 12657 bp, 20 predicted proteins | sample LakEriMetagenome_7_FD_203524 | JGI IMG/M metagenome (GOLD analysis project Ga0315903, IMG submission 203524) | Freshwater fungal communities from buoy surface, Lake Erie, Ohio, United States - Buoy 2 MA119 | ecosystem: Environmental > Aquatic > Freshwater > Lake | place: USA: Lake Erie, Ohio...
TGAAAGGAACAGCTATGTATAATGTACTTGTATCATACGTACATGGTGCTGGTGTGCTATGGCACTTAGCCCCTGCATCAGTACGGGATAGCATACAGGTTAATGGTATACTACCAAGTACAAATAACGAGGTAGTATGGTTGTATGTAGATAAAGACTACACACCATCAGATTATGACCTTGTACGTAGTACAGAGGATTCTGACGGGCATTATACCTACCGTGCTAGCCTTGATCTATGGGCAGTACAGGCCACACCAGAAATACTCACTAGCATGCAGTTAGATACGCACCTACAAGATGTAGCACCGTACTCTGCAGTAGTAGTTCCATGCACATCTTTACCAGCTACCCTACATACACCTAATTACCGTATGGCAGGTAGTTCTACGCGCGATCCAATAAACCGTCCAGTAAGTGCATATAAGGAAAGTATCAACCAATAATTTACGGTCGGTTGAGAGTACACAGGCTAACCCTCTGGCTTGTGTGCTCGATTGTCCACCGTGGACAGAAAGTAAACTAACGAAAGCAGGTAAATAATCATGTACAAGATCAAGAATTGGATCCTCAACCACAAAGTGGCTGTAGGTATAACGCTTGTTCTATTCACCCCACTAGTATCTGTAGTATTCAGTGCTATAGGCGTACTGTTCAGTACTGTGTTTGCAGTATTGGGCTTTATCCTTGGTATGTTGAATGCAACAGGTGTAACAATCATCTTGCTTGCCGGCTTTGGTTATGCATGCAAGCGTGTGTGGGATTACACAAACACATCAAACGAGAGCTTTGAAGAAGAAGGAGATTGGCTGAAATGAAAATATCAATCAACAAAAAGGAGAAAGCAATGAGTAAGCGCAAGACACTTACGATTCTTTGGGCAATCACATTAACGATTGTTTCGGGAATCTTTATCAAGCAATTGACAGAAACCAAAGTTGTATACTGCGATGCAGATATGGCTGTTATTTCCGGTGATGTTAACACTGTTTGGGAAACGGCCAAGACATGGTGTCATGGAGACAGTACCACAAACATGGTTGATGTAATCCTTAACATGGAATCAAACAAGAACCTTGATGTGTCAAAGCTTCATTTGGGAGCTGTTGTGTTTCTGCCAACATTAAGAGAAAAAGCAGATAACTAAAAAGTAAGTAGGTACACAAAAGATTTCCCTGGGGACTTCGGTCCCTGGGGAATCTTTTTTTTTAATGACTAGTGAACAGGTCACTAGTTATTTCAGGTATATTCTTTCAACCTGTGTATATGTACTCAACAAAAGGAGAAACAAATGTACATATACATACTGTTGGCAATGGTTTTCTTTGCCGTTGCTGTTGCGCCACAGGTTCTAGCACTGTGGTATTGCAATTGGGTTAGCAAGATGGAAGCTATGATGGAAGCTATGGCAGAAGAGTTTGTTACTGACATGCTGTCTGAATTAGACAAAATCTTGCTATCAAGGTTGGTAAATAAAATAGATAAGTTTGCAAAAGAAGGTTTTGCAACAAGCGAAGTAGTTGGTATCGGTCAAAACGATATTGATTATTACAGCGAAATTGACAACTACACTTTTGCAAGCGAAGAAGAAATCAGCGATTATGATTTCTACGCGGAATCACTCAATGATGAAATAGAATATTCATTATGGAACGGAATTATCGATAAAGACGGTATGGAACGTTTCAATGGGAACATCAAGTGCGGTATACAACTGTATCATGATGGAGAATATGTTTCTCACAACAAGGATACTTGGGCGAGATCACATGGGTTCCGCGGTAACAAGCCAAAAACACATAAGTAAATAGTTATTTATCCGTATATATACACGGGTTGTAATTATGTATCTGAAAAATAAATAATAATACAAAAGATTTCCCTGGGGACTTCGGTCCCTGGGGAATCTTTTTTTTTAATGACTAGGACAAAGGTCACTAGTCAATGGCTCTAGGAGGGGCCATAACCATGATAAAAATGATTAAAACACCGAGGAACTATTCTCCTCAAGAAGTGCAAGACCAAGAACCATACTATTGGGTAGTAAGCCTTTGGGCTGGCCATCCTGAAGATGATGATGATATAGCTGTTCTTGTTGGTAGTCTCCGTCAGCTTGTCACCAAGAAGCACGAGCGTGCTACAGAGTTGGCAAATGAATGGCTCAATCAGGGAACAAGACTGTCGGATGATCGCGAATTGTTTGTGAGGATTGAGCAGATGGCAGTTGTGTCATCAACTGTTTACGTTAAGTCAACAGAAGAAGCTATTTACCTTAAGTAAGTAGCTACCTACATTAAGTAGGATCCTCAAAGAGAAGATTTCCCGGGATGGTACCCTCTGCCATCCTGGGAATCTTTTTTTTTTAATGACTAGGACAAAGGTCACTAGTCAATGGCTCTAGGAGGGGCCATAATCATGTCAACAAACATAAATAAATTCCAGTCAAGGCTGGATGCAATCTCAGAAGTTGAGGTTGTTTTAGAACCCAATAAAGAATATTACCTACTTGAAATCAAAGCAAAAGACAAGCGGCTAACAAGTGGAGCATTGACGTATACACAATATGACGATGTGTTCACAAAACAACCCAGTCGAAGAGGGTATTCATTTGTTGGTGTTTCAGAAGATGGTGTCATCGTAAAAGCCTATATGCATGATGGATCAAGCAGAGACAATGGCGGTTATGGAGGTGACCCATATGAATTAACTATGAATGATGGCTCACACAAGGTTATCAGTGGACCATGGAGCGGAAGACCATCAGTTCACACATACAACAGTGGCATCGAGTACATTGTTGTTATTGTTAATGGTGAATCAATTGGATTATCAAAAGAATTCGTTCAAGCTATAATTGATCACTTTAATCTTGACATTCGCATTCAATATATACCATATGAGCGGAACCCGGAATTATGGTGGCTGGATGATGAGTATGAACAAGAAATTGACATTTACTTAATTAAGTAAGAATGCAGTACCTACTAGATAAGTAGTCATCAAGTCAAAGATTTCCCTGGGGACTTCGGTCCCTGGGGAATCTTTTTTTTAATGACTAGTCAACAGGTCACTAGTCAAATACTCTCTGGGAGGGGAGTAATCATGTCAACAAATGAAAATAAATTCCAGTCAAGGCTGGATGCAATCTCAAAAGCTGAGGTTGCTTTAAATGATCATGGATATTGGTACGAACTTCGAATCAAATCAAATGACAATCGGCTAACAAATGGAGCATTGACATATAAACAATATGACAATGTATTTGATGAAACAAAATCAACATATTCTTTTGTTGGTGTTTCAGAAGATGGTGCAATTGTTAATGGTTACATCCATGATGGATCAAGCAAAATTGGTCGTGGTTATGGAGGTTTTTCATTTGAATTAACAATGCAGGATGGTTCACACAAGGTTATTAGTGGACCATGGAGTGGAAGGCCATCAGTTCATAGCGTTAACAGTGGTATTAAATATACTGAAGTTAAAGTTAATGGTGACTTTGTTGGTTTCTCAAAGGAATTCATTCAAGCCATAATTGATCGTTTTGACTTGAGGGTATGCATTGAAGAAACAGAGCGAGAAAAAGAAATTGAATTAAACCTATATTGGTGAGTAAGTAAGCAAGCAAAAGATTTCCCTGGGGACTTCGGTCCCTGGGGAATCTTTTTTTTTAATGACTAGTGAACAGGTCACTAGCTTATGACTCTAGGAGGGGTCATTATCATGATAATAATCATTATTAGTATTTTAGCATTGGTGGTTATGACCACTGTTGCTAAGGAGATCAAGCGTGCAAATCACACTTGGTGCAGTTGTTATGTACAACGTCCAATCATTTCTTCATTAGGAGATATTTTCTCATTAAAGAAGAAGAAAGGTGAGAATGGATTCTTTGCAAGAGAAGGTGAATTTTGGGAATTACTTCTTGCTGTTGCAGGTATTCGAGATGAAGGTCTTGGATATTTTAAGGGTGTATATCATGAGATTTCTGATATTGCTTATGCGGTTGGGAAGATCATCGGAAAAGTATTTCATAAAGAATACATTTCTATTTTAGGAGATGGAGCTTCTTATGAAACAAAGCATGGAAGGATGCAGAAGCAAGGTTGTTATCGTTCAAAGCGTTTACTTGTTAATGGAAAATGTCCTAGTGAAAAAGGAGTATTGTAATGAATAAGTTGGCATTAATTGATGTTGACGGAACTTTAGTTTCTGCAACTGAATTTGATGAAACAAAAGCCAAGGTGCCGGAGTACATCAATTATTGGAACAAGCAAACCATGAATGCTGAAGTCTTCTACGAAGGCATTAAGCAGTTGAAGCGGTTACATGCCTTAGGGTATGTATTAATTGTTCTTACGGCTCGTGATACAACTTGCAAGCCGTTCACAGTTAAGAAGCTCAAGGAAATGGGAGTTTACCACATGATTACGGGAGTATGGCACAGGCCCGTAGAAATGAATGGCTTGGCTCCAAGTCACGTGAAAGATGTTCTCATTCCAAGGATTGAGAATCGTTACAAGAATAAGTTTGTAGTTGCAATGGAAGACAGCAACCATGCAATTATGAAGAAGCACAACATTGTTGTCATTGACGCAAATACCTACAACAAAGGAGGAAAGTAAACATGTTGCGTAACTATAACAACACTTTCTGTGAATGGTGCAGGGAGTGGGTATGGGCAGGGACTGGTGTTTACCATAATTTCAATGGTGGAACAACACTCTGTGAGACATGCAACGAGTTGAGGAATCACAAGCTCAACAGTAAAACAAAGAAGGCAAAGAAGGTCCGGAAGTTCAATGAGGTCCAACCAAGCCTATTCGACGAGGAAGGGAAATGACCATGTCGTATTACCAGAAGCAAAAAGAAAAGAAGTATTGGACAGTAAGAAAACAATGCAGATGGAGATGTAACTCATCACCAAGTTGCACTGAATGCTGGGGTAAGGGATGGACTCTTGGTGAGATATACAGAGTTAACAAACCAAACTCAAGAATTATTTATCCAACTGTGTCATATGACACTGTGGCTAAATGGGAATCAAATTATCAAAAGACCTTAAACAGGAAAGGAAAGCAATCATGAAGCCATTCAATCCAGGAGACAAGGTACGTTCCAAGTCTAGATCCCATCGAACAGGCACTGTTAAATGGGTTAGACACGAACCTGACGGCGTCTTTGTTAATCGACAGAATTCACGTGGAAAATGGAATTATGTTCAGAAGATACCAAAGGGAGGGTATACAGTCTCAATTATTTGGGACGCAATACCGCAAACTACCTTTTATCCAGAAGCTCATCTGCATAATTTGCAGTCATCCACAGCAATTGAACTAGTCCCCCAAGAAAATGTCAATCAACAACAAACAACTACCAAGGAGGTAGCAGCAATGTCAAATCAACCAACAACAACAAATCGGGAGGTAAAACCGATGTCAAAGTGCAAACACCAAATCTGGGATTGGAAACTAATTCCAGGGCAAGTAAACACAGACTACAAGGCAGTTTATTGTGAGCTGTGTGGAGAACAATTGGCTCAACTTGCACCAAAAGAAAATCCAATGACGGTTAAGCAAATAAACTTCATCCGTTCTTTGTTTAAAGAAGTTGGAGAACTAATGACCATTGATGAGCAAGAGTCTTTGATTGCAAAGATGAATGCACATAAGAATGGAACACATGTTCTTACAACCAAGTGGGCGCAAGCAGCAATTGACAAACTGAAGGCATACAAACCTAAGCCTGTTAAGCCTGTTCAAGTTAAACATGAGGATGAGCCATTTGGCAAAGTTCAATGCCCTGTATGTGACGCACAGTATCAGCCAGAAGAGATGGGCGGATCAGGCACTGAAGTATTCGTTAACGGATGCATCGCATGTGTGTATTCAATCAACCAAACAACCAACCAACAAATGGGGAGGTAAAACCCATGGAAGAAATAAAGACGCCAACAGCACCAGCTGAGGCACTGGTAAAGCTAGAACGGCTAAATCCAGAAACAATCAATCACATTGTAGGCTTGCTTGAAAAGGATGTAGTTCCTAATCTGCAGGCTGACGTCAGCAATTATGCAAAGGGGCGTATGCGCGTATGGTTGCCATATGAAGCACCTTTGGATAGCCCACAGTCATTTAATCGTCCGTTTATTCCTGGACTATTGCATGATGAACTTTGGCAATTCATTGTTGATCTTTGCGCAAAGCATGGCTTTACGGCACAAGTTGCTCTTGCATCAAAGGGTGGATCAATTAAGCCGCATAGGGATACAACTTATGCAGCTGAATGGTCATTTGCTATAAATCTTGGCGAGTGCGATTGGTCTATTTCCTCTAGCCGTGATCTAGCAAAGCCGGATTATTCAATGCATCTGAAGGGTGGTGAAGTGTTCAAGTTTAATTGTAAGCATGTTCACTCAGTATCTAATGTTGCTCCGAATAGGTGGGCAATCAATGTTTGGGCAATTGCAAGCACAAACGCAGCAAGGAAAGTAAACATCGATCAAAGACTGCAAACAATGCTGGATGAAAATCCTCAGGTTGCAGAATTTATTGATAAACATAAACCAACAACAGATGGGGAGGTAAAACCCATGAAGCAAGAAACACCACAACAAAAGCTCAAGCGGCTGACGCAAGAGCCTCAAATTCAACCACAACAGAAAGGGGATCAAGTGATCTCATACATCAATGATTGCTTCCACGTGGTAACCAACAATCCTACACCAGAGGAGGCAAAGGGTTACCAGCAAGCAATTAAGACAGGCAAACCATTCAAGATGGGAAAGACTATCCGCAAGGGTGGCAATGGAGAGTACACACATAATCTGTGGCTCATGCCAATCCTTACCGGTGATGCTTACCACTATGGCTTACTCGAGAAGATGCTTTCTAGCCGCGGCAAGAGCTTTACTCTTACCATGGTTAAGAACACTGAACTCAAGACATGGATGGACAAAGATGGAGGTAATGTTCAGGATCTCGTGTCCAACAGCAACTTTGCTTGGGCAAACACTGAACACAGCTTCTTTCTGAAGACACGCCTGGATAACACCTGGACTTTGGAAGATCTTGGTCTGATTGTTTACAACATGAAGAAGACACCAAAGCGTTTGCAAGAAATCCCACGGTTTACACAAATCTACACAAAGAGCTCGGTAAACAAGCTCACCGTAGATGTGTGGACAGATCAACGGATGGAAGAGTATTATCAGCACTATGGCATGAGCTACAATCCAGCCACAGAGCAGGTAATGTTTGACGGTCCAATCATGATGAGGAAGACTGCATTCATCAAGATGTGCTTGAGCATTCAAGATGCAGATGCACGACGTCGGATGATTTGGGTTGCACACAACGACCCTCAGCCATTCATTGCTCGTTATATCTCTTCTCAGGGATTGATCAAGGGTATGTTGATTCTCGTTGAAGATGTAGACATCTCAGCAGATATCGTATGCCACGAAGCAAACTTGAAGAAAGAAATGTTCATTGATGACAATGGCTTTAGCTTTGTTGCTTGGCCACTGGATTCACTGTATGAAGTTACCTGGGATGATCAATCAAAGATCAACAACCCATGGCTTTATACTCAGGAGCGTTTCAACTTAGAGTTGGATTCGTTGCTCGAAGATTTCAAGGCAGAAGTTGAGAAGGGCGAGATCCCACAATGGATGCTTACAAATCCAACAGCACAGAGCGAAGAAAGCAATGGTGTTACAAACGAGAACAATGAATTGCAAGAGTGGCAAGCCAACTACGAAAAGTGGCAAGAAGCTGGCTATTCATTGTACGACAGTTCAAACTTTATGCATCTTGCATTTGGTCAGCTGTCCAACCGTATGTCATCTTCATTGCGTAACCAGCGTATGTGGCTGCCAATGTCAAATGCATTCTTGGCTCCAGTTATCACTTACGAAGCACTGCAGATTCTTGGTGGATTGAATGTTCCACGGGATAAAGCAGATGTCGTTTGGTATGACAAGCGCTTTGGTGCAGTTATCCCAGGTGATCGCTTTGCTGAGACAGCAGACCTTCACGATACATGGGACCAAGACGGTGACATGGCTCGCTTTATTCGCATCAAGCTTTGGTGCAGCGATATCAAGATTAATAATATTATGGCAGAGCATGCTGTAATTGCACGTAATCTTGTATTGCCAACCACTCCAGAAGAAGCAATCGATATGGTTGTTGTTGTCCGTTCACCAAACGGTCCTGGTGGTTACAGCATCGAGCTTTATGACGAATGCACAATGCCATTCATGCGTGTCAAGGAAGAGTTTGTTCAGGTTATTGACCTTGCAAATGCAACCTTGCCAATGCCTGTCTTGTTTGCAGATACCACAACCAGTGATGAACTGACTAACATCTTGAAAGAAGCACAGTACAGTCGTGATGAAATGACTGCAGACAATGCTCTTGACATGATCCATGCTCAGTTGAATAACCCTGGCTTTGGTAGCTTTGTTAACTGCTTGATGGTCCGGAGCGCAATCTTTGGCCCATCTTACCCAGCTAACATGCCAGCTAACGGTAACGACATTATCGATACAACTGCACAGACAGCTAATATCGATGCATTCGTGTTCATCAAGGATTCGGTCTCACAAATGTGGGATCAACTCTTTGATGATATCGTTGACTCAGGTAAGTCAGTAGATGCTTATCTGGTTAGCCGTATGCCAAAGTTGTGGCGTGAACAGCTTGCTGATGTTGACTTCCCTCTGTGTGATGGACCGTTCACTCAAATGAACAATAAGTACAAAGAAGTACTTAAGGACATCCAGATTGAGACGCAGGCAACAATGCACCTTCGTTCACGTTCTGAGCTGATTGTTAAACTTCAAGAAGCTATTCCTACATTGTCTGATTCATACCAGGCTGTGTTCGAAGACTTCTACTCACGTCATATGCGCAAGATTCGTGCATGGGACGAGAAGAAGACAGAACGCAAGGCAGAAGAGGCAGAAAGCAACAGCCGTTACTTTAAAGCTTGGAATGCAGTGTTCACATCCAATGAACTCGAAGGACTGGTCAACGACATGGTGTCTGAGATCAATACCTTTGCAAAGGACAAGAACATTGACCCAAACAAGTTTGTTGTTGCTCTGTACCGCTGGCTCACGGATCCAAAGATGTGCTATGTTAAAGCATGGCATGAGGGACGTGGCGAGTATGTCAAGTCAAACAGCAATCTGCGTTATGGCATGGTGGATCGTATCATCTTCCAAGCCGGTAAGCGTGGACAGGTAACACTGATGGATATGCTCATCCAGGGCCTCAAGAACATGGGGCTCTAGGATGAGTATTATCCTACTCTCCTTATTCTAAAATAGCCCCCCGAGATACTTCTAGTATCACTGGTCTGGCTTTGCTTCCTTTACTCTTCACTATGCTTCACTCACGAGATTCTAAACGATTTTCTGCGGTTGGCCCCCATCACGGGTCCAGCCGTTGAATAAGTCGGGGTTTTGAAAACCTCGCCTACTGGTAACATCGGGTTATCAGTAGATTATGTGACTACGGTCACGGAAAGGAGTTGGGTCTAATGACTCTTCTCATCACGAAGGTAGGCGCACCTCAAACGCGCACAGAAAACTTGAAGGACGGCTCAGGCTCGTTCGACAAGACCAACGTCCCTGTAACTCTCCGGGCTAAGTTCGGTGAGGAAGCAGGCTTTGAGCTTGGTGTCAACTATACCATTTGGCTTGAAGTGAACAAGTCCCGCAAGGTCATTGCAATTGCTCAGGCATTGATTGATGGCACGGCCACCGATAAGAACGGTGAACTGTATCACCCAAACTGCCGTCTTGCTGTTGTAAACGACAGCGAGTGCTTCAACTTTGGCAAGCGCAAGGAAAACGGGACTTATCTGGACAGCCAAGCAATCTGGTTGAAAGATGATGTGTTCTTCACCTATGAGATTGGTGAACTGTCTGTTTCGCCTGAGCGTGGCAATATCGATGACCTCGATATCCTCGTTGACTTCCGTGGCACTGCTTTGCTTGCAAGTGCTGTTGTTCCATCCGACGCAACGATGGATGAGCCTTTCTAAGCTTGTCCTGAGTTCTAGTTTGATGTCAGTCAGGTCGGTGTGCCTCCCCGCACATCGGCTTGGCTGGCATCTTTTTTTTTGCGCTTAGTTCCCTATTTTTTTTGTTCCTAGTATCATAATCCTTAGGAATAAGTAGGTCTGTGTAAATAATCATAGGACACATATAAAAGCCTATGTACTGGTAGCCTGTACACCAATGGATGTCGAATCAGGCTGGGCAGTCACCGCCTAATTACACAATCGGTCGTTCTATCGATGTAAAGTTGACAATGAACAGTGGAGCTATAGCCACTTTTAAACATTTAGGATAGCCTAGGCCACTGGTACAAGGGCGACATTATAGTACTGTCTGACATATGCAGGAATAGCGTTGTATCAATATGTCATATTATTTTCTTACTTCAATATGGAGTCTGAATTCAAGTAATGTATAAGTACATCCTTTGCGATTCTAAATTGCAATGGCAAGATGTCGCAAGACTTGAGTGAAAGAAAATATTTATTATTATTCATCTCAACTGAAAGGATTGTTATGGGAATTCAAGATGACTCATTTGATGTTAATCTTATTGCGACCAAAGAAGGTCTAATCAAGATTAGCCAAATGACCCTGCTAGAAACGGTCAAGGAAATGAACCGCCGTACAGACTCATTGCTTGAGATCTGTGAATCACACCAATTGCTTATTGAGCAGTTGTCCGATAAAGTTATTGCACTGCAAGACGCACTTGACAATCTCAAGCCTTGCCAATGCTGTGGAAGTAACCCATGCCTCGAATCACTCGATGCAGCTAAACATGGAGACTACTAATGGACGCCATTCTACCTATTGTCATACTAATCCTCATATCGGCTGTATTCGTGCGAGGCATTGTGCGATATGCTGCCGGCAATCCATGGAAGCTACACAAATGTGAAAACCACCAGTTTTATTTTGAGGAACAAGATTGTCGCGGAATATATTGTAGCGTATGCCACAAAGAACTATCCGTTGAATATTATTCTAAAGGAATAAGTCGGGAGGACTAAACCATGAAAATCCAACTCATTGATGACATACCACGCAAAGGATTGTGTGCCATATGTCACAAAACCAAGCTCACAGTAACAATATCCATCAAATCAAAAGGAAGTCCTATAATCACCACTGAAGATTGGTGCTTAGAGGATTTCCACACACTACAAGATAAAACACTCACCCTACACTGAAAGGTAATACCATGATAGTAGAAAAATTTGAAGAAACAACTGATTATGTAAAGTATTATGGCTTTAGAGTCTATAATGGATTGGGCTATTCATTACCTAAAGGTATGATTAGTTCAATGCGCGTTGAGCAATTGTCAGATGGCACTAATCAAATTGAATTTAGTGTTCAAAGCCCAAGTGGTTACTTGCCGGACTCATCTGATCATCTTACATACAGAATGCCAGCAATTGAAACATTTGAAAAAGGCATCGCTGTTGTAGATCTCTACGCAGATATTGTTCAATCTTATATTTACTCAGGAGTATCAAAAGTATGAAAACATTTGGACTAATGATAGTGTCTTTCGTTGCCGGCGGTTATGTAATGATGGCATGGCTTCGCAGAATATTCACCAAAGTAATGGAAGGTAAATAATGAAGAAACTTACAGTCATCACTACATCAATTGCTTTCGTAATTGCCGGCATATGGCTCTACATCAAGAAAGCAACATTCTTTAGAATGGGAGATAAGCAATGAACTATAAGAAACTATTCTGGGGCTACATGGCATTTAGTGCTATCACTGGCTTTGCAATAGGTATCATTCGCGGCATTGAACAAGAAAAGATCAAGCGTCGCTTACGCAATAGGCCATTAGCCACTAGCCAAGCATTTCAAGATATATACAATCACTACAATGAAAAAGAAGCAGACTTTCCTGAGTGGGTAAACACTGATGAAGAAGCTAAGTTCACAAACATTGTAGCGCGTATGAACCACCCTACATACCGACAGAAATAGGAATAAGTCGGTATCACTTCGGAAAGGGGGTGACCGTTTGTTAGATTGGCTATTTGAACTAATATCAGATATCTTAGACTCTATTTTCAACTAAGGAGAAAAATATGTTAGGTAAGTTTCTAGGAAAAGTTACTGGCAAATCAGTTGAAGTTGTAACTGCTACGCCAGAATTTCTAAAGACAAACACTAAAGCAACAATGGAAGCACTCAAGGGTGCAAAAGACGGATTCGTAACTGACTTCAAAGCTGAGTTCAAAAAGCCTGAAGTAACTAACGAGGACTAATACAAAGGTTTGGGCTTGTCCCAAAATAAGCAATAACACAATATCATATCCATATAATACACACAATAAGGAATAATTATGTCATTACTAGAAAAATTCGGTTATAAGAAAGATGATTTTGCAATTGTATTGGAACAGCCAGATCTGTTCTCGTCAAGCGCAAAGACCACAAAGATTGTAGTTGGTGAAGCTACAACTGTTGCTGGTTCAATCAATGGAATTGCTGTTCCAACCACGATCCTTGTCAAGGACGCTAACTGGAGCCGTTTGACCGTTCGGGATCACATTGTCAACCGTCAAGATGAGGAACCACGCGTAACCCAAGT
>Ga0315903_10008454_pt1 | contig 12655 bp, 12 predicted proteins | sample LakEriMetagenome_7_FD_203524 | JGI IMG/M metagenome (GOLD analysis project Ga0315903, IMG submission 203524) | Freshwater fungal communities from buoy surface, Lake Erie, Ohio, United States - Buoy 2 MA119 | ecosystem: Environmental > Aquatic > Freshwater > Lake | place: USA: Lake Erie, Ohio...
TATGCATTCTTTTTGGAGGGGTGCTTTTACTGATGCTTGATGTTTTTTAAAATTTTTTTTATTCCAATATTGAAAATTTAAACGAGCGATATATAAAGAAATGGTACCTGTACTTTTATAACTTTTGATATGATTAAATATTTCTAATATAAATAACCCAATTAACAATAAGAGAACTACTTTAAAATACTCCTTAATTTTAATTATCTTAATGTAATTTTAATTTTGGTTTAAATTAAATAATGTTTTTCTTTGAACAAAAAATTCTTCTCTTAAATTATAAGGTATGCCTATCGCTAACATTGGAAAAATAGATCCTTTTTCTGCAATTATTTTATCTTTTTCATAAAGATCCTCTTTAATTTTAACAAAATGTATTTGAACCATTATATTCTTCCTAAGAAGGTACCTGTCTCCCGGATAAATATTATCTGATTTACTTGATTGCCCTTGAAATAAATTATTTATAGAGTTTTTATCTTTGTTCAAGGATCTTTCTTCGTATTCACCTTTTCTCATAAGTAAAAGATCCACTTTTGTATCTTCATTGAGACTAAGCTCTGATAAAAATTTTTTGAAATTTATTATTTTAGAATCGTATTTAGAGAAATTAAAATTTTCTATAATATCCTGAAATTTAAATAAAGATATTTCATTAATCAAATTCATATAAATAGTTTCGTGTCGATTTAAATTATTAAGGATACTATTAATAAATTCAGTGTTTTCATTGTTTAAATCTACATTAGGTAAGCCTTGTACGTACCAAGAGGTATTGTTTGTTTCCCATATTGCTTTACTTTTATTTGTTGGATTATATAAATCTTTTAACCTAATTCTAAAATCTACTTCTCTTAAGTCTATATTTTTTTGGTTTGAATAATATTCCAGCATTTGAGTCAGGTGATTGTCGCTTTCAACTATTTCTTTATATGCGTCATAAAGATTTGCTGTCAAAAATACTTTTGAAAAATTTATTATTGATTTTCGATAACCTAACCATCTAGCCCTTTGTAATAAGGTATCCATTTGCATTCTTTTTGATTCCCTAAATATATAGGTCACAAGTAGATCTGGAAATGTTACCCCTCTATCTAATAAGTCCCCTCCAACAAATATTAGATACGGAAGATTATTTTTAATTAATTTTTTTATATCTTTAGTATTTAGGTCACTCTTACTATTTAATTCAATAGTATATATAAGTTTAATTGTCCTTAAAAAATCCTCATACTGTAATTTTTCAAAATCTAATTTTATATTTAATTGACTGTTTCTAATTTTAATCTCATCTAAACATTTTTGAAATAAATTCATAACTTCTAACTCGTTGTCTCTATCTAAAAAATAATAAGTTAAAAGATCTCTAATTTTAGATGATATATTTTTATGCGTATATGTTTCTCTATTAGGATGTACAAGCATTTGAGATTTAAATTTATTATCGCTTTTTGATAAAATAGTTGTTGATGTTATAAAATAAGCAAGAGATTCTATAAAAGATTTAGGTATTCCTGATTTATTAATAAATTGACTTGTATCATCTTCAATAACTTTTATTAATTGTTGATTCTCAAAAAACATATCTAATCCAGTATACTCTGGTGAAATTTCAAGTACCTCGCACCAACTTGGGGCTAGGGCTTGGTTTGGTTGAAGTAAAAGATTTGCTTGCGGAGTTGCTGTAACTGAAATTAATCCACAATTTATAGATGATTTTAGATCAACTAATTTGGAATTAATTGATGTTCTAAAAACTTCTACCCCTTCTCCGTTGTATTTTTCTTTTTTAGTATTTTGAGTTATATCGTCTCCTTCATCGTCTATAACTATTGATTTCGAGTATGCATATTTAGTGTCTTTAAAAGTATTTATAATTCTATCCAAATGAACTTGGTTTTTGAGTCCGCAAACTATTATTTTTTTACCTTGCTCATAGTTAAAATTTAAAAGTTCTTTGTTTTGTCTAATTTCTAAGTCTGAGGATGACCTTAATATTATATAATCGTCATCTATTAAATCTTTAAAAGCAATTTCAAATCTTTCTAAATTTTGCTCTAATAAAATAGTTATATCCGAAAAAAGTAGTATTACTAAGTCTATATCTCTATCGAACATCTTTGCGGCTAAGCATATTAGATTTCTTGTTTTTCCACTCTGAACCTTTCCAAAAACAAGACCAACACTATTTTCAATGTTATTCCTCAATATTTTATCAATATTGTTTGTAACTATTTCTCTTTCAATATTATTTAAATTTAAATTTTTAATAACTTTTTCTAAGTACTGCATTTAATTTTGTGAAACATCAAAGGAATTTATTGAAACTTCTTTTATGTTTTCATTAAATAAATATCTGAATAATTGATGCTCTACCAATGCTTTTCCTGATGGGGTTTTATATGTAGATCTATTTATAGATATCTTTTCAGAAAGAGCCAATGTAACGATTATATTATGAAGAGTCTTTTGAAAAGTAATATCGGAGTTTAGTTCGTTAAATAAAGGAAATGCTAAGTTTATTTTTACTTTAAATGAGTCATTTGTTAAATCATTTCCATCCTCAAAAACGTACAATACATCATACGGATCTCTATAGAACAGAACTTCTACAGTATAAGAATTTCCAGAAGTTGAAGATATCTCGTGAAATCCGCTTGCTGGTTCTGTGATTTTAATTGAGTATCCTGTTTCATTTAAATTGGTTAATTCTTTGTAAGATTCAAGATCTGGATAAATACTTATATTAGTGTTCGTAGATTTTGTAATTGGTTGAAAATAATCATATGCAACTTGTTTTATATTTTCTTTATCGTCTACCTTAGAGTTTTTTGAAACTCTTAAATTGTCACATTTTTTTGCGTACTCTTTGGAGATTTCATACATTTTATCTATAAATGCATCCTCTAAACCGTAGGAATCCCAGTCAAAGTTATTTTTAGATTGAGTTATGGGAAAAGTATCCAAATTTATTTCACCGTATAATCTTAATGATCTGAATGAGTTGCTTGAATGGAATATCTTTGAGGGTTTATAGTTTTTCCCGTTTCCACCAATAATAACCCTACCTCTTCTAAATAAAGTAAAACCAGCATTTGCATATTTACCTTTAGCTAGTATTCCAATAGTCCCCGAAATTGGGTATATATTATCTTCGAATTGAACTATTTCATTAAAGTTTAGTTTGTATATAATATTTTCGTTTTCATTTTCTTTATCAATATAGTATTCAGGTTCTGAATATTTACATTTCTCTCCATTAACAAAAATCTCAATTCTTTTAGATAGTAAGTCTTTTCTATATATACTTTCCAGCTCTTCTTTAATTTTTTTTAAATCGTTTCTTGTTATTTTTCTATTTAGAGAAGTTATTTTTAAATAAGTTGAGAAGTTATTGTAAATCCCATCTCTCTCAATAATTGATATTGAATTTTCATGATTTTCAATTAATTCATTTATGTTTACTTTAGTTGAAATTTCATTTTTGGTTCCTGGTCTCTGTGACTTAAGTTCCCAAATTTTACCAAACCAAGAAGCGGCAGTCTTAAGACCCATACCATACTCATTCCTTCCTCCTTGGTTAACAGGTCTTCTTGAAATGGTTACTGCGTTATCGAAAGAATTTTTATCCATACCATAGGCATTATCTATTATTTCTAAACTTCCATGAGTACCTTCTAGTTCATTATAGTTTATATCTATTCTTAAAATATAGTCTTCCCCGAAAAAATCCTTGAGTTTGTCTTTATTTAAATAGTAGGATGCTGTTGAGTTATCAACAAATTCTGCAATAGCATTATGAACTTTATAATCTAATCTCTGATATCCGTCCAATATTTGACCAAGTGAAGGTCTTATATCTTGTTCATGTGTTGTTAAATTCGCATCATTCATAATTATATAGGTTAATTATATCATTTTCACTTTTTAAACCAAATACCTCTAAAAATTCCTTTCTGGATTGAGTAAGTTTAATCAACATTTCTTTGATAGTTTCAATTGGAGAAAGATGTATTTTTTTGTGACAATTGGGACAAAGACAAACGATATTATCCTGAGTATCTAATAAGTATTTAAAATTTTGCTGGTTATTATAATTATATGGTATTAAATGGTGTCCTTCAAAATACATCACCCCTTCCCTATCGATAAAGGTATTATTAATTTCACATATCTCGCATTTAAATCCAGCCTTTATTATGGCTTGCGTTCTTAAATTTGCATCTCTTTTCAATTCAATAACTTCTTCTTTTATCAATAAATACTTTTCTTCATCAAAAAGAGTATATTTAAATGCTTTATCGATGTTAAATGAAGATTCGGAATTTAAAAGAAGACTTTTAACATTGGAAACAAAATCTTTATTTGAGAAAAGGCTGGAGTCAAAGAAGAAGTACCTTCTTCCGTTTTTATTATCTCTAACCGATTTTTGATATTTATAACAATCTATTAAACCATCGAAATCAATCCAAATAGAAGATAAACTTGAAATATTTTTCAATTTTAGAGAAAATTCTAGGTCTTCAGTGATGACAAAAAGTATTTTGTCCCCAGTATTATATGTTCCAATAAACCAGGAATTTACATCACTATCTATTATTGGTAGTTTATTTCCTATCTGAAATCTTTTTTTATCATCATTTTTAATTCCAGAATTTCTGATGTTTTGAAATGTTATATTAATTATTTGATCATCGAGTAGAGTTTTATAATATGTAAAACCTTGAATAGACTCTTTTTTTAAAACTTTAAAATTAAAATTGTTTAAGAATAAATTTTCAAAAACACTTGTATCTATATTTCTTTTAGAGTATTCTTCTTCCAGTTCCCTAACAATCTTACCGGTTAATATATTTTTATATACTATTTTGTTTCTCATTTTTATAATTCAAGAGTTTATTTGCTAAATATTTAACTACATCAACATTAACAGAGTTTCCAAATTGTTTATAGGCCCTTCTATCAACAGGATCAAGTTCGAAATCATCTGGAAAGCTTTGTAATCTTGAAGCCTCTCTTGGAGTTAACCTTCTTTTAAGTCTTCCTATTATAGGTGTTTGCACCATAGCAACTAAAGTAGGAAAATATGTTGGTTTTTTACACCTTATTCCTGATTGCCTGTACTGAATGAAAGTATCCCAAACACTATGAATGTCCTTTCCAGCTTGCCATTCAAACTTTCTATCTCTTATACTAAAATCTTTAACATTGTATTTATTAATCCACACCCCTATCTCTTTTTTATTTTGATTATAAAAGTTTTCATTTTTATGAATATAATCTAATTTCCACTTTTGTAATCCGACTCTTGGTCCACTGTATTCGAAAAAATCAACATATATCGGAAAACCTGAAAATTTGTTTTGAAATTTTTTGATAAATTCGTCCCATGCATTTAGTACCCTTTCCTCCTCGTCACTAATTTTGTATTTTAAATACAAATCTGACCCTTCTATAATATTTTCATCGATAATATTTTTTTCGGTGTAAGTAATATCGCTTGTATCGATATCTAAAAAATTATCTGTAAATTTATCATCTTTTAAAATTCCAAGTATATAAATTCTTTCTCTTCTTTGAGGTATTCCAAATCTATGTGGGCTTAAAATTAATGAATTATCAGAAATAGCATATCCTATATTTTCTAAACTTTCTTTAATAATCTTGTAAGTATTACCTCTATCATGTTTAGCTAAATGTTTTACATTTTCTAAAAATATATATTTTGGTTTATGAAATTTTAAAATTTCAACAATTGTGTGAAATAAAGTACCTCTTGTTTTATCTTCGAAACCCATCTTATGACCTGCATTTGAAAAGGGTTGGCAAGGAAATCCTGCACACAAAATATCGTGATTTGGAATATCTGCAATATTAATTTTTGTAATATCTCCATCTACTTTACTATGGTGATTTTTTTCGTAAACATCCTTAGCGTATTTATCTATGTCAGATGCAAACACCCATTCATGCCCAAGTTCTTTTAAAGCGTAATGAAAACCACCTATACCCGAAAATAAATCTATAAATTTCAATTTTGTATTACTCATAAATTAATTATCTAAAATTATATAGATATTTTATTCTATGTATACAGTATTTTTATTTCTATTAAAATAGTTCTGAAGAAAATGCTTCCTTAAGTTTTCATCAAAAATATAGACATAAGTCCCTTTAATTGATCTTGTTAGTAATGTTTTATAGATATTGATGATGTATCTCTTTAATTCTTCTAAATCCTCAACTCCCCGTTTACCGTTTTTATCTCTATAGTGCTCTGCATGTATAACAAATTTATTTGAATAAGGGTCAAATGAAAGTTCAGGGCCAATAATTACTCCTGCATAATTAAGATCGTAGCCTTGTACAGTGTGAATACATCCGACTTCGTTAATAGCATTTTTTGAATTAACCCAATTTTGATTAGTACTATTCCATTTAAGTTTTACATTATCAACTTCGATATCAAACTTATCGGGGTTATTCTTACTTTGCCATTCCCATGCATAACCTGAAACTAATCTAGAAAGCCCTGATTCTTTTTCTTTGGATTTAATTTGATAAACCATTTCTTCTAAATTATCAAAAATTTTAAATTCATAATTTTCAAATTTACTATCTCCATATTCAATTTGATCAAAAATTGAGTTAATAAAATTTATATAATTATCCCCTTCTCCGTTTTCGCCAATTCTCTTTTGGGTTTTCAGTTCATAGACAGTTGAGTTCAGTTTTTCAAAATTTGTATAATGAATATCAGATGGTCTTACACTTTGATTTTTATCAAAAAAAAGAATCTGAGTTTTAGATCTTTTTAAAATCCAATCTAACTCAGTACCATCATTTCCAAAACCAAGAATTTTATTTATTTTATCGAAAGCTTCGTAGTTTGTAATATTTTGTCTTTTTTTAAGTCTGTGAGCTTCATCAACAATTAATAAATCGTATTCTTGTCTTACAACCTCAGCAGGTCCTATAACCATGCTTGATTTGAGGTTTTTAATCCCTTTAAATACACTTTGTAATGTCTTTCTTAAAGAAGTCATTGGAACAACAAGAGCAATTTTTAAATGTTTAGTTTCTTCTAGTTCAACCAAAGTTTTAATTAAATAAATAGCTAAGATTGTTTTACCTGTACCTGGGCCTCCTTTGATAATAAATGTTTTATTCTCTATTTTTATCTCGTCAAGTAAAGATTCGACAATAGAGATCTGATCCTCGGTTAATGCTTTGTATGGAGAGTATTTAAAAATTTCAGAATTTCTGATTTCAATTAAATCTTTTGATACTAAGCCTTGTTTTTTTAACTCTTCCCATAAAATTTCAAACTTTGCTTGGTATTTTTGTTTATCATAGTAACTATGGTTAACTAAGCCATCATTTCCGTTTTGTAATAAAAATTTTCCATCTGCAGAAATATATTGAATTAGGGAAGACTCAATATCTAAAGTTGCAGATTTATTAAACTCTTCGTCTGAAATAATATGAATATCATTTAAATTATCTCTTCTGCTATCGTTTAAATGTTGAATAGTTCTGCTATAGACATCTGTTGATTCGCCAATGTACATTTCTTTTTCACCCTCAATCATATAAACCACAGGCCAATCAGTTCCAAAATCATCGTTTCTGATTTGGTTTATTTTTTCTTTATTAAAAGGATATTTCTTAATTTTTGTCATTTATAATTCAGTATATTTCTTACTATTTCCTTTTGATTTATCTACAGGATACTTTGCTCTATTTTTTTCAATTTTCTCATCTAAAGCTTTATCTAAATCTATATTTAAATCGCTACTTAGTGTTAAAAGCCAGTAGTAAACATCTGCTAACTCCTCACTTATTTCTGTCTTTTTATTTTCAATATGAGAATCAATTTGATCTCCGTTTTTCCATTGAAAATGTTCAAGTACCTCTGTTGCTTCCAAAACTAACGATAATGCTAAATCTTTAGGATTATGGAATTTTTTCCAATCTCTTTCTTCTCTAAAGTCATTAATTTTTTTCTTTAAGGTTTCTTGATTTATCATTTCTAAATTATACTATTTTATTAATAGCTTAATTAATATATCTTAATTTACCGAAGTTTTTTATAAATATAACTATAATGATACTTTCAAATTTTAGTTTTATATAAATTGTTTTAATTTCAAAAGAAAATCTTGAAATTTATCTATTTGAGTTCTTATTCCTTTTTGAGTAAATCCGCTATAATTTGGTTGATTTATATACTGCCTGATATCTATTAAGTCATTACCGAACTTATTGTCGTGAATATTTATAACTATCTTAGATGTTTTACTATTTCCCCACCTACCTCACAAGCACTCCCCCACAAACCTCTTTTGTTCTCCCTTGCCTCTCTTTCAGAAGCTGCAAATTGCTCGGAGAATTTTACATCAGGAGCGTAGGTTGAGGCTTTGGCATAACCTTCTTTTACCAAATAGTCATTAATAAAAGTATCATCAATATAAACATATCTTAAAAGTCTGTCGTACCTATCAGTATCTGAAACATCTTTTACAAGTCTTACTTTTTTGTTTAAAACCAATTCAGAATTTTTATTTGAGGCTTCTTTACCGTAGCAGCCGGTAGGTCTATTTGGATCAACAGTCTCGGGCGTATCAATTCCGATATATCTTACTCTTTTACCCCCTTCAATCTCGATTGTGTCGCCATCGATAACTTTTGTAACTAAATATAATTCTTCAACCGGTTCTTGAGGTTTTGTATTTTCTACCCTATTTTCTTCTTTTCTGTTTGGCTGATTTTCGTGACTTTTTGGGGAATTATTTCCTAAAATTAGGATAGCTAGAGTGATAATTGTAATTACACCCCATTTGATTTTTTCATCAGTTATATTTTTATACGCTATATACAAAACTACTGCTCCAAACAAGAGATGAATTCCAAACCTACTTACAATATTTGCAAAAACACCTAAAGCTAGAAAATATAAGAAAAATTTAAGATATTTATTTGTAACAAACTTACCCAAAGGGTCTGGAATATTTTGAAGCATTTGTTAATTTTAACACAAAATGAGGTTATAAACTATGGGTTATAAATTTAAAATATACTAAAAAATTAAACTTAGGGGTCTGAAAAATCAGACCCCTGTGAACAATAAACTAGTTTGGATAACCATCCTTATCGAACTTTCGTCCGTTAATGATATCCTCCATAGTCTTTTTGCTTAGCTCTCCAAAACTAGCTCCATGTCTAGTGGTATTGGGATCATAGTACAGATGAGTACCCTCCCAAGGGCCTGAAATGTACTTTTTGTTAATCTGGCCTTTTGCGTCCTGCCAGATAATATACTCCCCATTCTCATCGCTTCCCCTAAAACGCTCGCCCATAATATAACTCCTTGTATAATATAGGACCCAAGAAATTTTATCGCACAATTACAATAATTCAAGAATATCTTTATAAAATAGTTCTTTTGGGTACGCAGTTTTGGGATTTTCAGAAATCTGTGCGTTTGAAATTTTCTCCCAAATTTCCATTTCTTTTGAATTTCTTATAAATTCATTAGAATCATTATTTTTTATCATCAAATTAATCTCATTTATTAATAATGGGAAAAACTCAGTATAGTCTTTGGTATTTTCTTTAGTATCTATGATTAATTTAAGTAATTTTTTATTCATTATTATTAAGTATAATTTATATAATGCCAAATAATAAAGGGTTTTCTAGTTTGCTATTAATTTTTATTTTTGTCTTAATTTTCTCAACCGGAGGTTTTTACTATTATTACTCAAATCAAACATCAACTTTAAATACAGTACCTACGACCAAATCTATTATCCCACCTACCCCACCAGTAAACCCACTAGTTACCCAAACATTAAATAAAAAAATTTATTTGGTTATTTACAATCCAAAAATTGGGAATCAATCAACAATTGAATATTTTAATTGGAATAATCCCGACGAAATAACTCAAGGAGTTATCAATTTCTTTAAAGAAGTAACTAGCGGAAAAGTTTCTTACTCAGTTGTGAAAAGACAGGTATACGAAACATTTCCAATCAAAACAGACGGTTTTACCTATACCAGTGAGTCTTATCTAAAATGCATGTCTAGTGAAACCAAAGATATCGATTGCCATAATCCCGACAGCGCAGATTATTTAGAAATTCTTCGAACAACTGGTGCCTGCGAACTTTTGAATAAAGGAGAAATTGATGAGTTATGGATTTGGGGCGGTCCTTATTTTGGATTTTGGGAATCAAATGTAGCTGGTCCTAAAGGGTTTTTTGTAAATTCTCCCGAGACAGTTGGTTCTACTTGCAAAAAAATTCTTCCCATCATGGGTTATAACTATGAAAGAACTGTCAATGAAGCAGTTCATAATTTTGGACATAGAGCTGAAAGTGTTATGAAAGAAGTTTATGGAAGTTGGGAACCAACCCCTACTCACAGCTGGAATCGATTTTCTTTATTAAATAAAGATACTCAAAATATTTCCGGTTGCGGTAACACCCACTTTACCCCAGGTTCTACTCAAGATTATCAATATGATCCGTCTCAAAATGTTTCATCTAATTGTCATGAATTTAAAAATTTCCCTAATATTAAGGGTGAATACAAAACTATTAATTGCACTTTGTGGGATTGCGATGAGTTAAAATTTTATAAATATTGGTGGTCTAATTTTCCTCAAAATAATGGCACCAGTTTTGATACATTTGTCAACAAAGAAATTTATAATAATTGGTTACTTTATGTATTTGATTTTTCTTGGAGAGAATAAATATTAATTATGGAAAAACTTACCAACCAATCCCCGGAATATAAAGAATACGAAACCAAAATTTTAAATCAATACGAACTTGATCAAAAAATTAGACTGCAAGAAAATCCCAATATTGAAGAATGGCAAAAAATAGATGCGGATTCTCATAAACTTATAACCGAATATTTAGAAAAATTCGAATACCCTACTGTTGCCAAATATGGCCGAAAATTTTCTTTTGCTTGTTGGGTATTGGTTCAACATTGCCCCGAAGATACTAAACTTCAAAATTATTATTTAAAAATGATGCAAGATGCAAATGAAGAAGAGAGTAACGACAATATGGCTCTTTTAACCGACAGAATCTTAATGTACGAAGGCAAACCACAGCTTTATGGAACCCAATTTACCTCTGATGAAAATGGAAAAACTGTTTTATATAAAGTTGCAGACCCTGAAAATTTAGAAAAAAGAAGAGCTGCTCTTGGTTTAGTTTCGCATGAAGAGTATCTAAACGGTTAGAATATTTAACGAATTCAAATATAGCTCAAGATTATTATAATCATGAGTATCCCCAATTTCTTCAATAATTTTGATATTTGGATTATTTATTTGATCCAGCATAACTTTAACCTCTGTATATCCGGAATACGGGTCATTAGAATTTTGAAAAAAGGTTACAGGAAAATTTATGTTTTCTAAATAACTTTTAATTTCTGGCATAAACTCATTTAAGAATGTAATTGGGAATCCAACAAAAACACAATTTTTAGGATTTAATTCATAATCTCTTATCGCTTTTAAAGTGGTCATTATTCCTGCAGATTTTGCAAACACCTGGAAATTGTTTTGGTTTGCTGCTTTTTCAGCCAAATTTTTTGCTTCGTAATCTATATCAAGCGAAAGTTTTTCAATATGTGTCCAATGATTGTAATAAATAATACTATTATTAGGAAAGTTCTTATTAAATGAGTTAGAAACATCCTTTATCCAATCTAAATTTTTAATTCCATTTCCTCCAAGTAGAAACAGCTCTATTTTTTGATTTGAAATTATCTTCCAAGCATTTATAAGAGTTTCTTTAGATTCTTCAAATGTAAGAATATCTAAAGCAGCTTTGTAATCAAACCAGGATCCTTCTAAACCTTCTTTTTCGATAAAAGGAGTAGTTTCTGGTATAGATTCGTTTGTTTTAAAAATAAAATAAGTAACATATTTATTATTTTCTTTACCTGTTTCTTTATCTATAAATCTATAATGAGATATATTAATTGGGTTTTTATAAAAAAGTTCAATATCTTTAAATCCAGTTTCTTCTCTTAACTCTCTAAAGGCTGTATTAATCACTTCCTCATCCTGCTCAACAGTTCCCTTAGGAATACCCCACTCATTTCGAGAAATTTTTTTAACTAAATAAATTTGATTATTAGAATTTATTAAAACACCTCCTGCTGAATATTTATTTTGTTCCATATTTAGATATTATAGTAAATTAACCTTGTTTATACTCTAAAACAATAATTTCATCATTTGTTATAAGTTTAATCTCATTTGTAGTTTTTAATTTGTAAGCATTAATTTGTGAATCCTGCTCCGGTGAGTAGTGAGGTAAAATTTCAAAATTAATTATATTCATTCCAGTCATGTCTAACAAACCAACTTCATTTTCATCTGGTTCAACTTCCCCAGCCATTGCAATGGTTGGGGAAAGTATTAAGGCTCCAGCACTAGCTCCAATATAAACTCCTCCCCTATTTAAAACTTTTAAAACATCTATCTTAAAGTTCGATTCATTTACCGCCTTCATTAATTTAAAGGTATTTCCACCACATACATATATAGTGTCGTAATTATCAAAATTTACATTTGGTGTTGCTTCTAAGTCTAAAAAGTCTACTTTTTCATATCCCA
>Ga0315903_10008455_pt1 | contig 12654 bp, 14 predicted proteins | sample LakEriMetagenome_7_FD_203524 | JGI IMG/M metagenome (GOLD analysis project Ga0315903, IMG submission 203524) | Freshwater fungal communities from buoy surface, Lake Erie, Ohio, United States - Buoy 2 MA119 | ecosystem: Environmental > Aquatic > Freshwater > Lake | place: USA: Lake Erie, Ohio...
GTGAATATTTTGGCGATGCAAAGCAATCTTGGTGCAATTAACTGTGTACATTTAAATCAAACTGCTGTATAAATAAAATATCAGTTGATGACAATCAACGATAAAGGTTCTGAGGACGCGGGGGCAGCACCCGCCACCTCCACCATAGACATACAGTCTTTCAACCACATTACACAGGATGTAATGTCACGACAGATCGACTTAGTTGCGCAACGTGTGTCTATGATGGGGGTGAACTAGGATCGACTGGGACGGAATAAGGCGGTTCGAGACTGATTGCTTGGGTAAAGTGCCCATTAAACATAAATGCTAACGACAACGACGTTACATTTGCTCTAGCCGCTTAGGCTAGCATTGGGCCCGCCGGAGCCTCGAAACAGAATCCGGCAACTTACTACCGGATGTTCTCAAAATACGACCGGTGGTTTAGATTATTAATTTTGTGGTTTATAAATACAATATCGCAACGGAGGTTGAAGCCTCCATTGACTCTTACAAAAGCTTCAAGTCTTAGGGCTAGAGAGCAGTATCTTCGGATACTACCGACGAAACCATAATGATTTTGCATTTCCAGTAAGAGGGAAATGGATGGAAGATACCTTCGTTATTTCATTTTGTATCTTCTCATAGCGACAGAAAACTATATGGCTGAGATGCCTGTATTGTAGTCTCTGGTTGCCAAGGTCATTAAGACTCAGAGGATACAATGAAACTATTTACGAATACAAAAGACTTTCCATACCTTCGCTGGGCTGAAGGGTTTGTTCTAGGTCTAGCATGCGCAGCAACGGCTGCAATTGCAATGCCAACGAAAGAACCTGAAGTCAAGGTTGTTAAGGTTCCGGAAGTCAAGGTAATCGAAAAGCCGGTGGTTGTTAAGAAGCCGGTCTACTTAAGTCAACACGACAGACAACAAATCCAATGCATGGCTGAGAATACATATTTCGAAGCAGCCCATGAACCCTACAAGGGTAGGATCGCGGTGAACAACGTAGTATTGAACCGCGTTAAAGATAAAAGATTCCCCAAGACACCATGTGCGGTCATTAACCAGAAGGCCAGAGGCGTATGCCAGTTTTCATGGAAGTGTGAAGGAGGAAAGCGAATTGGTGATATGGCCGCCTATCGAAAGGCCAAGGAGATCGCCGAGGACGTATACCTAGGAAACTATGGTGACGTTACTAAGGGTGCAAAGTTCTACCACGCCGATTACGTAAGTCCTTCGTGGGGTAGAGTATTTGATCGCACTATTAAGATTGGTGCTCACATTTTTTATAGAGGATGATTATATGGTGGACGACGTTATCTTTGAGAAGGCCCTGACGACCGAGAGGTTTATCAAGGACATTGAAACACTAGTGACAAAGTATAAGCTTGACTACATGGATGCCGTCGTCCACTACTGTGAGACAAACAATATAGAGATCGAGGCTGCGGCCGTAATCATCCGCAATAACATTCGTATCAAGTCGAAACTGCAGACCGAATGTGAAGAACTCAACTTCCTCCCCAAGAGAGCAAAGCTGCCGGTATGAGAAAAGATGAAATTGATAGAGCTGTACTGCTAGTGTATAAAACACGAAACACAGGATATTTCAACTTTAAGCAGACAACATTTGAGTTAAAAGATATGCCAGCAGAAGCCAGAAAAGAATACGCTCATCTGCTTAGAGTTTTGGCCAATGATATTGAAGGCGAAGAATAACTTTTACATTTTTCAAAATGCCATTGGATCATTTGAGGCCCGCCGCCAGTTTTCCCACAATGAGGGCATTCGACAATTTTGTGTTTCTTGCCTTTAAATGGTGAAACTGTTCCAAACATTGGATTGTTTTTACCAGCAACCTTTTTAGCAAATTCGGGTCTCTTTTTGCCGCGGGTTGTATGATTCGGCGATGTCAATTGTGATTGTGACATTTTAAGTTTAGTTTCTTCGGATCTTTTCAATCCTTTGTTTGCCAATCTTATTTTTAGTTTGTGATTTTCTGACTGTGTATAACCAACAGCACCATCGCCACCATCAGTAAGATTCCTTAAAATACCGGTATTTAAATCTTTCCTACCATACCATCTGATATATCTACGTTCCAGTGATAACGCGCCAATATTTGTTAGATTTCTTTCTAAGAATACTATTTTAGATATATCTTTTGGTGTATATACATGTTTGTGCTTAGCAAAAGCTCTATTGCCTTTGCCTTTACCGATATAATATGGAGTATTGTCTTGACGTAAATATGCATAGACGTAATAAATAGTCATGCTGGCCTCCTGTTAGGTTAGAGTCAGTAGGACTGGTACTCCGTGACTGACAACTTATTTATAATAAGAAGCTATTTCATGCCAACACCTTATGAAGCATATAAAACTTTCCTTGCAATCAAGAGCCATTTCACTACCAACTACGATTACGTCAAGTACAATGGCAAGGTCAGCGCAACTCAATCCTCGTTTGAGACTCGCAAGGACAAGTATCAGTACTACAAACTCTCCAAACATAAAGACCCTCTTCAGTACCTGGTTGCCAACTTCGTAGACGGAGATCTCAAGTGGGTAGGCGATCTATTCAACGACGACTCTGAAAAGGTCTATACGAGTTGGCTGAAGCGCCAGCAATCACTCACATATATTTTTGAGCAAGACCTAAATAAACTGTGTACAAATTTTGACGACAATGTTATTGTGAAGAATGGGCAGCATCCCTACCTTCTGAAGCAATATCTACGCCGTGAAATAAGTATTGAGACAGTAATCATCCTGAATGATCTTCTCGGCTTCTTTAATCATTGGAACAAGAAGATCGATGACGGTGTGCTGTGGCCTACGATATATAAGAAGTGCATGAAGTACAAACCGTTCTTCCACTATGACATGTTCAAGTGTCGTAAGATACTGAAAGACAAATTTGCAGGTGATTGATGTCTGATTATTTTCGTTACTCTACTACGCCGGTAGATCCGGCAATGACTGCTCCAGCTCCATTGGCCTCTTCTCGAGAAACCTATGAAAAGATGATGCTGGCCAAGCAGGTAAATGATGGTTCCTACTGGAGTGTAATGCGCGAGGTCTTTGCTGAAGACTTTGAAAGGCTTCCCAAGGAACGATTCAAGGTATGGGCATCTGTGATGTCGGTCCCCTTTATGACCCGCGCTCGCTTCTTCGACTACTTCGCTGCGGTCCTTCCGGCGGCGAAGAACGACCGTCGAATTCGTTACGCTCTCGAGGATCCGGATATTGGTATCACCGAACAGGATCGTGGTATCTATAATCTCTTCGAAGACTTTACAACATCGATGAATCGTATCCAACACATGGCCCACCTCGTGATCAACGGGTGGACTCCAGAGAAGCTTGAGAAGCTGGATACGATTGTAGAACTTGGCGGTGGTATCGGCGACATGGCTGATATCGTCTACAAGCTCGGCTTCAGAGGAAAGTACGTAATCTACGACTTTGCTGAAGTCGGTGCAATTCAGAGGTGGTACCATGACCAGTTGGGTCATACCAACATCGTACATACCTCTGATGTGAACGATCTGTTTGATGCAGATCTGATGATCGGTACCTGGTCCTTTACCGAGATGCCGATCGACCTTCGTAATGAAATCATGTCAAAGATCGGCCAAACAAAAAATTGGCTTATTGCATATTCCAATGAGATCTTTGGCATCGATAATGATAAATACATCCGAGAGGAATTTGTACCATTGTTCACTCAGCATGATATCGAATACTCTGATATTCCATTCATGCCGTGGGATGGTGGTGCCAAGTATCTTTCGATCAAATACAACGACTAATATACCGTACACAACGACATACAAGGAGAATAATTATGTCATTTGCTGATCTCAAGCGTTCCTCGACCTCTTCTTTTGAGAAGCTCACCAAGGAACTCGCCAAGCAGAATACCACATACGACCGTACCGGAGACGACAAGCTCTGGAAGTGTGCCACCGATAAGGCAGGCAACGGTTATGCAGTGATTCGCTTTCTTCCCGCACCTGAAGGTGAAGACCTTCCATTCGTCAAGATCTGGGACCACGGTTTCCAGGGACCTACTGGCCTATGGTACATCGAGAAGTCGCTGACGACTCTCGGTAAGGACGATCCGGTTGGCGAACTCAACAGTTCCCTCTGGAATTCAGGCCTTGACTCCGACAAGGAGGTTGCACGTAAGCAGAAGCGTCGCCTTGCTTACTACAGCAACATCTATGTTGTCAAGGATCCCGCAAATCCTGAGAACGAAGGCAAGGTTTTCTTGTACAAGTATGGCAAGAAGATCTTCGACAAGCTGAACGATCTGATGAACCCTGCGTTCGAAGACGAACAGCCTACTAATCCCTTCGATCTTTGGTCGGGTGCAAACTTTAAGCTTAAGATTCGTAAGGTTGAGGGTTACCCCAACTACGATAAGTCTGAATTCGACTCTCCCGCACCACTGTTCGATGATGACGACAAGCTTGAAGCCGTTTGGAAACAGGAGCATTCCCTTCAGGAGCTCGTGGATCCAAAGCACTTTAAGTCGTACGATGAGCTAAAGACTCGTCTCAACAATGTTCTGGCCCTGAATGCTCCGGCAAAGGTCCGTGGTGTTGAACTTGACGAAGAAGAGTATCGAGCTCCGGCTCCTACCTTCGAGGCTGCAGCTGCTCCAGCTGCTCCTGCCGTTACGGCGGCCGTCGATGATGATGATGAGGATCTCGCTTTCTTCAAGCGACTTGCTAACGAAGATTGATTGGAGGAGAAGAGGGGGATCGCGAGGTTCCCCTCTTCTTTTATGTTAAATCGGCGTGTTAACTTCTTTATAGCCGAATCGATTTAGATAGTACTGTACACTATTTCTATCAACCATAGTTGGTGTATTTTGTACGGCCCCGACGCCTGATGTATTAATATTTGGTGGCGATATTACAGGCACCTTTGGTGGTTTACTTGCATCATTTTTTATTTTAGCAATTTCTGCTGTTTGTACCGCGGCTTCGTCTGAAATAAGCTTGGCAAAATTTGGAGAGGCCGTTGTTAAATCTCGAGCTATGCCACGCCCGACAACCTTCCCGCCGATAGTTCCAATAAACTCTGCCATGTTTATAAGAGTATCATCTACAATTTTAGTTGCTTTAGATGTTACTTGATCGACCATAGACGGCTGGTTAGGGCCAGTTACCGCAGATCCTTTCTCGGCCGGTAAAGCAGTTCCTGGACCTCTATAGTCAAAGTGACCGCCGTGAGATCCTTTATATTCATTCAACTGCCATCCATATTTGTGTCCATGTTGCTTAATCCAACCCTGACTCGCGCCATGAATATCTAGAGCAACACCTTTTAAGTGGAGAGAATTAGCCGCCGGCTTATATCCTCTTTTTCTCATTTGCTCTTGGTATGCAACAGTTCTTTTGCTACTGGTTACATCAGATGGTTTAACCAATCCACCCGAGTCCTTCATCATCTGTGCAAAAGCCTCCGCGGCCTCTTTGCTAAACACCACTGGTCGGCCATTCGAATCTTTTGCACCGGCAATGCCCCATCCGCTGCCAGTGTCCGGATGATTTACCTCGACTACCTGACCGGGCGAACTAGGTTCTGTTTTTTGTTCTTCGCTCGGCTTTGCTGGTGTTGCAGGCTGACCAGGATCTGGCTTTCCACCAGCCCATGTAGGAGCGTTGCGTTCCCACCAAGTCCTATTATCTTTTGGCACCTTTGGTTTAGGCTTAGCATCTGCTGGAGGCACAGTTTTGCTTTCTCCTGTAGCAGGAGGTGTAACGGGTTTGGCCTCTACTGGAGGTGCAGCGGCAGGTGGTGTAACCGGTTTAGCGTCTGCTGGAGGTGGTGATGCAGGCGGCGCCGGCGGTGTGGTAGGTGCATCTACTTCAGGCGTTTCAGTAGGAGTTTCTTCTGTTGGACTGTCGTCCGGAAAAAACCCCTCAAAAAATCCTGTAATCTCTTTTACTGTATCAGAAATAAAAGTTCCCGCTTCAACAGCAAAATCCACGATACCTTTAATAGCATTCATAACAGGGTCATACGTTAATAGACCAAGGCCTGCAATGGCGAGTAAACCTAGACCACCTCCACCAACTCTTTCAGCATCTTTATTCTTTGTACTCAGATCGCCGTACTGTCGAGCTCGCTCTATTCTGTTTTCCTGTTCTGCTAATTTGCTATTTTGATAGGCGATCTTTTGATTGTCTAACTTTTGCTTCAGAAGATTATCCATTATAGAAAGTTGATCTATAATGGCCACTAACTTCTTAGAATTTAACTCTGGCTTTTTATAAGAAACAGCATCGTCATTAGCAGCGACTGGCGTATTGGCTTTCTTTATATCACTCTCGTTGAGTAAAACAGAGCCAACGATGCCAAAAGATTTAGCAGTATTATTAGTATCGATTGCAGTAATAAGAATCTTTAATGCCATTATGCCGCTAACTTATAGTGAGCCAGATATTTGTCGATTCCACCACTAGAATAATTTGGATCTACTACAGAAATTGAACCGTTAGGCGAGGCCGAACGCAGTGATTGAGCAGCCGGTGGAATATTCATCGCTGCGGTCTCTGTTTTCTTCTGGCCCATTGCAATTTCATTTTGAATTTTATTTGATTCGTCTGAAATAAGTTTAGCAAAATCAGGGCCGCTCGTGGTAAGATTTCTTGCAGCACCTCGCCCTACGATCTTTCCACCGAGGAATCCAATAAATTCTGCAACAGATGTTAATGCCCCTTCAGCAGCATCCGCAGCCTCTTGTATGATTCCATCTGATGATGAAGAAGAAATTGTTGGACCTGATCCAGGTGCGTAGTATCCTTCTTGCTTAGCAATAGACTGCTGCAATTTTGTTTTTTCATCTTGATTTAAATCAGTATATTTCTTATTAGGATCTATGCCAGCCGCTCCAATAACTTTTGACGCGTGCGTAGGATCAGTTGCCCATTGTTGCAGTGTTTGCCCAATTGGTCCACCTGAATATTTTGGGCGGCTCAACTGCGCGTCCATAGCAGCAAACCCTGCAGCCTCGGTAGGGAAAACAGCAACAGGTGGTCCGTTTGTAGATGGAGAAGATCCTACTGCTCCTAGAGATATTGCAAGAGGTCCATACATCATATTCCCAGGATTGTTTGTTCGTGCAGCTATAGTTCCACCACGACGCTCTGTTGTTCCATCAGAATACGTTACTGTAGTATATCCACGTCCGCCATCTACTACACCGGTGATAGTCTTATTTTGAGACGTGGTATTTGGTTGTGTCGCCGATGGAGCAGTACCACCAACCTGTTCTCCGCCTTTTAATTCTTTGGCCATTGTATCTGGATCGTATGCGCCAGGATTTGCTTCGATCCTTTTTCTAGCTGCTTCTGAGGTACCGCCTCTATTATTAGGACCGTATACATCTAAAATATCTTTATATTTTGAAGGAAGATTGTCTGCCTTGTATGTTTTGCCATCTGGCAGGACATATCCTTCGGTAAAACCTTGTTCATTCATAACGGCTTTCATGCCGTATTTTTCTAAACCTTTACGCGATTTATCTGCTTCATTATACGTGTTTTTCATAAATTGGTCCATAAAAAGCAAAGTACCAAGCGTTATCCCGACTGGCCCCGCAGCGCGCAATACAGCAGGAGTTAGTATAGACCTAACTAAACCCGCCAGGCTTTTAATGCTTTTTAAGAAAGAAAGACCTCTTAACCATTTCCAGGCAGTAGAAAATCCTTTAATGGCCGCTTTTAAACCGCTAAATAATGCATTTAATCCAAGCTTAGCAATAGAACCGAGCGCGCTCAGAATAGTGGATAATATTCCACCCTTTGCTCCGTCTTTTTGATTATCGTTAGCACCGTATCTTTTACCAAGCTCGTTAAATGCATCGTTTTGTTCGATTTTGGCTTCTCTTGCAGCCAAAGCATTTTCTTCATATACTCTTCTATCAAAGTCGATCTGCTTCTTAAGTGTACCATTGATCGAAACTAGATAGCGTACAACATCGTTCAAAAGCTTTTCGGTGTTATCAGTTTTTGCTCTGTACGTGCTTTTTGCTTGGGCTGCAGGCAAAGATCCGCTTCCAACAACGCGTTGTTTTCCAGCCGCGCCGGCCATTCCAAAGCTAGCATAGATTACATTCGAGTTTTTATTTTGATCTGCTGTAGCTTCTTTTGAAGACAGTAAGGAGCTAATACCGGAAGCCAGTCCAGTAACAGTTTTTCCTCCACCAGAAAGAGCGCTCGATATGGCGTCTAGTAGTCCGGCCATTAATTCTTTCTACTCTCTATTTCTTGTCTCTGTTTATCTAAAAATTCCATTAGCATATCAACATAAAGATCCCTTTCATAAGGGATCAGACTTTCAATTTCTGTGATAGAATATTTATGATGCTGAGCCAAAGAAAATACCATTGAATAGTATCTTGCCAGGTTTGTGTGGCTCAGCCCCACATAAAAAAATCTTTGAGATTTGTTAACTCAATCTCCCTGTCGTTTCCAAGAGAATTTTGGTACTTGATAGTGTGATGAAGTCTAGGAATACTCTCAAAGAAGCTTCTAATCTTTTCGAATGTAGAAACATCCAAGTTGTCTAAGAATTCGGAGATTTCTTTTTCAGAATAATCGGTTGCTGGGTATACGTTGTCTGCATCGTAGATAACATCAATACAGTTCACAATGAAGAACGTCATCAGTTCCACTTCGTTGTTAATATTACCCATCTTGTCTGTGATATCGGCCGTAGGATATTTCATTGTCATTCCTACGTCATCAGTAATTTCAATCTTAGAATTTGCCTGTTCTGGCATATTCACTTCTACTTCATCTAGATTTAGTTCAAAATCGTAGATCTTCTCGTCTTCAGTATCTTTATAAGATAGCTTAATGATGTTATTCACAGATCTAGCTCTTAGTTTCAAGAACAAATATTCTAAATCAAAGATAGCAAGATCATCAATGTCTATTTGTGTCTGAATACAATTTCCTAGAATCTGTTTAATCGCACGGATGATCTCAGAATCGTTACCGCTTTGCTGGGCGATGAGTAAAATCTTTTCTTCTTTCACTAAGAACGGTCTAAACACAATCTTTTGTTGTGTTGAAGGAATTACAACATCAAACAGCGGTTGATCAATTTTTGGCAAAGTCATTTTAAAAAGTCTCCATTATGCATTTAATATAGTTCCGCTCAGATTTTTTGTAGTGGTTGTTGAAGTTGGCTGATTGCTAGTAGTCGATCGCTGCGGTTTATTATTTACCCCGCTTGGAGAAGACGCATTGACAGAGTTCTGAGGATTCTGATCGGCTCGGCGACTATAGTCTTTCTTTTTAATTTTCTTGTTTTGTTTCTCGGCAGCCGCAGCCGCAGCATCGGCTGTCGCCTGCGCTTCAAGTTCGGTTTCAAGCTTTCCATTTAAAGCTCTCGGCGCAAGAGTTTGCATGTTAGTAAACGCAAATGTTACCGTAAGCTTCTGTGCTTCATTTTCTTGGTTCCATGCCAAGTTCTGAGACTGAATATTCATAGGAAACACATCGTAAAGAATATACTCAGTAACCGCGTTTAGTTCTCTGTCGTATACACGAACTCTAACAGATGGGCATGTAAATTCGTCTTTATAACCGACCTCGTATCCCAAATATTTGTTTAGTCCAGCTCGGTCTGATTCAACATTAAGTTGACTTCCGCCTCTGGTTTCGTAATGTACAATAGTGTTCATCCACTGATAGAAAAAGTCGATTAGTTCAGATCTTTTATCGACTAACCAAGTAATGGATAAATCATTAAACTGCATACCGTATGGCATCTTTTCTATCGGACCATAACCGTATCTTCTGATATTTTCTTCTTCTAAAAGCTGTACTGTTGGCAATACTACTGTTTCACAGCGAAGGATTAATTTATCAGCATTATATCTCACAAATTCTGTAAGAGGAACGTTTGCTTCAGATCCAAGTCTAAATGGAGAAAACGTTACTAGATAGCTATGCGTTGGCAGAATATCGTTTTTATTAATTTCAGCTTTGAAACTATTAATATTAAAACTTCTAGTTTTAGAACCCGTTACAACGATCTCGCCGACCTCTTGAGAAAGAGGATCTGTTCGCAGAGGACCGGTTTGTGTTGTACTTGTTGCTTCTTGAGCTGGCGGATTGTCAGCCATTACTTCCTAACTCCTAGCATTCTCTTTGAGTCGTTCCATACCTGAGTCTTCGACTGCTTGGTAAAACGTTCTGTTGGTAAAAAGAGAGCAATGTCCCATTCGGAAGGATAGACATACATGAAGCGAGAACGTACATGCTCGTTGAGATAGTGCTTGACACAAGGAGAAAAGAACCTCAGTTTCGCAATGCTTGTGAGAAGCTGATAGTTAAGTTTGATTCGTGTCGACTCGTCGTAACGGGTATTGTTGGCATAATCGTATAGCGCATCCATCAGACGAGCACGAAGTGGCGGTGGAAGATAGTGTAGGTTCAGACCATAGAATCCACCAGGTACCTTACGGAACGGAAACACCAGAGGGAATCTGTCGTAGTATGGCAGTTCGTCCTTCCACTTTGGATCGTAGTTGAACATGTACATCGAGCCAGGAATAGGAGTGCTTGTCAGGCGTGCCTGATCGCCCCTCATGAGACTGCGCTCGTTAATGTTTCTCATCTTCCCGGCAGTCTCACGAAACCAATCACGAGACTGCTGAGTACGCGCCGGGATCTGACCGGAACGAACGCCCTGCGTAATGATGGTATCGAATACAGTTGCCACTAAAACTTCAGCCCTAAATGATCTTCGGTTAAAATCTCGAAAGTCCAGCCACGGTCTTTGCAGAATGCCGTAGCGGCCTTCCATTTAGCCTCGTTGACTCCCCACGTCATCACCTCGTTGATGTAACGCTTGTTAGGCTTATTTATTACGACCGGCGGGCGTGTCTGCGCCTTTGGTTTGATCTCGATCAACGCCGTCTGAGTCTTTCCGTCTGGCATCTTCTTCTTGACATAGAAGTCCACAAAGTAACGATGGATACGATTATCGATCGGAGAACGATACGGTATCACATGCTCCTCGCTCGACCACTCTACCACGGTCGGATCCTTGTCCAGGCGAGACATGTAGACGAGCTCCCAACGAGAACGGTAAACTATGTTCTTTGGGTCTCCTCGGTACTTCGAAGGGTTTAGTGGTTTGAAAAAGCCTTTGTATGCCATGATTTTATTTATAAATAAAAGGACCGCTTTCAAAGAAGAGAACCAATGGCACTTATCAACCTGAATATTAACAATTTTAAGAAAGACGCAGGAGGTATTGCCAATCGCCTGGTTGATAAGGTTGTTAATAAAGTAGAACAGAAACTAGAAAACGCCGTTGAAGACGTTTTCGCAAAGGGTCTAAAGAAGGTCGGATTGTCTGATAATATCGCTGGAGAACTTTCAGCAAGATTCGGAGATGCTTTCTCGGTCGGACAAGCTGATAGATTTTTTGGTACTTCAACTGCAGAGCAAAACAGAGTTTCTTCAAGAGACTGCGTAGATAACATCTTAAACCGTGGTGCAGAAACCGTCGTAGATGCTCAACAGTCAATTTATAGTAAAGTCCAGGCCGACGAGGGCTTATTACAGTTTCCGCCAGACATTGGCGAGTATTACATGCTCATGAAGTTTACTGAATACGCTCGACCAAGTCCGCAACAGGTTGCTGTCCGTAAGGGTCTTAGAAATTTCATTCTTCCGGTTCCTCGCGAGTTAAAAGAGCAGTTTACAAATAACATTGATCCGAAAGGTATGGGAACGCTTGCCGGCGGACTTGCTGACATAGGTACTGATATCTTTAGAGGTGGCGGTGGAGAAAATGCCAAAGGACAACTAGAAGCGCTTGCGTATTCATATGCTGTACAAAAGGTTGGGGACTTGATAAGAGGTGCCGACGATGCTATCGGTCAGTTCGGCGGAGCCGTACCGAATCCTCATCTTCAAGCGATCTTTTCCGGCGTTCAGATGAGAACACACAGTTTCCAATGGACCTTCTCTCCAAGGAACGCTGTTGAAAGCAGACAACTTCAACAAATCATTTATGAACTGAAGAAATATTCGTTGCCTGCTTTTAGCAATCTTGGCACTGCAGCCCTTCAATATCCACCGCTTGTTGACATTGAATTATATCCGTGGAAGAAAAACAACGAAGATCTTATTATATTCAAGCCATGTCTAATTCAAAATATTTCTGTAAACTACTCACCACAGGGTCTTCCTGCGTTCTTTAAAGGAACTAAGCAACCAACGTTTATTCAGATTTCAATCGACTTTATGGAAACTGAAATTCAAACTGCTTATGACTATGGAACGAAGAAGGGTGATCGAAACGACCAGGCTACTAAGCTTTATCAAGAACTAAAGACGGCTGCTGCCGATAAATTTCCTGGTATTGCGGACGCTGTTACTGAAGGTGTTAACTATGGGACTAAATTGATAGACACCGCAAGTGCAGCTGCACAAAAGGCTAATCAATAATGTCTAGATACTTTTCAAGATTTCCGCTTGTAGATTATGACGGCGCGGCGGCCAAGAACATTTTGGCGCGCGTAGATTTTACAGAAGAAACAAAAAGAGATATCTATTCTAACTTTGATTACGTTATTCAAGATGATCTGATTCGACCAGATTTTCTTTCGTACACATACTATGA
>Ga0315903_10008460_pt1 | contig 12649 bp, 6 predicted proteins | sample LakEriMetagenome_7_FD_203524 | JGI IMG/M metagenome (GOLD analysis project Ga0315903, IMG submission 203524) | Freshwater fungal communities from buoy surface, Lake Erie, Ohio, United States - Buoy 2 MA119 | ecosystem: Environmental > Aquatic > Freshwater > Lake | place: USA: Lake Erie, Ohio...
GATCTCGGATTCGGCGACGAATCGGCCGGCGGCATGATCGCCGTGTGGTCCGCCATCATGACGCTCATCACCGTGCTCATCGGCCCGCTGACCGACGCGCTCGGCATCCGCAAGACCTTCCTCATGGGCTTCTGGGTGTGCCTGGTCTCACGCGTGATGATGACCCTGAGCGTGGAACCATGGGTCGTCATCCCCACCGGCCTCTATCTGCAGGCGGTGGGGCTCGCCTTGCTGGTTCCGGTGATGATCGCCGGAGTGAAGAAATACACCAACGCCGCCCAGCGCTCGGTGGCCTTCTCGCTTTACTACGCGCTGATGAATCTCGGGTTCGCCGCCGGCGATTGGATCTTCGACCGCGTCCGCAGCGCCGAGCACGGCATGGGCGAGCACGGCACATGGGTGCTGCCGGGACTTGAGATGGAGCTCAGCACCTATCGCGTCCTGATTCTGTTAGGTGCCGCGTTCACCATACCCGGATTGCTGCTCACCCAATGGTTCCTGCGCGAGGGCGTCGAAATGACGGAGAAGGGCCTCGTCATCACGCCGCGCAAGTCGGCGGCTTCCGGCAACACGCTGCGCACCGCGTGGACCAGTTGCCGCGACACGGCCGTCAAGACCTGGGAAATCTTCGCCAGCCTGTGGGGCCAGCCGGGATTCTACCGCTTTCTCACGTTCATGACACTCGTCGTCGGCGTGAAGATGATCTTCTATCATCTCTCCTACACGTTTCCCAAATACGGTCTTCGCGAACTGGGCGACGGCGCGCCCATCGCACAGTTGAGCGGCATGCTCAACTCGGTGCTGATCGTTTTCCTCGTGCCCATCGTCGGCGTGCTCACTGCGAAGGTGACCGCTTACCGCATGGTCACGGTGGGCAGCCTGATCTCCGCGCTGTCGGTGTTCTTCATCGCCATGCCTCCGGACTGGTTCAAGCCGCTGGCGGACGGTTGGCTTGGCGACATCATCGGCCGCCGCTGGCTCGGCATCGAGGGCGTGGTGCATCCGCTCTACATCTCGAATTTCCTGTTCATCGTCTTCCTGTCGGTGGGCGAGGCGGTGTGGTCGCCGCGGCTTTACGAATACTCCGCCGCCATCGCGCCCGAGGGCCAGGAGGCATCCTACATGGCGCTCTCGCTGCTGCCATACTTCGGCGCGAAGTTTGTCGTCGGCGGCTTGTCCGGCTGGCTGCTCGCCACCTACTGCCCGGAGGACGGCGCGCGAAACTCGGAAACGATGTGGTTCATCATCGGCTGCATGGCGCTCATCACACCCGTCGGCGCGTTCCTCTTTCGCAAACACATCCAGGTCCGCGAATCCGGACGGGAACCGGACCCCGCATGACACCGGATGGGCCATGTCCCATCCATCCGCGCGCCATCAGTCGGGAATCTAGGCTCAGAGCGAGGCGGCAGCTCAGGGAAATCATGTGCTCGTCATGCTGGTCGCAGGACCTGCAAGGCCATCTCTCGTGGCGGATCCATCATCACACGATATGCACCCCGGCCTGCTCAACATCGACCCAAAGTCCCTGCAGCAGGTTCCGATCCAGCCGTTTTTCCCCGGAAGTCGATCGTGCCGCCCGGCACCAGCCTGACCTTGCAGGCGATCCTTCGACGGTCGTCCTTGCCGCGTCCGATGTTGTCGGCCCATTTCACCACGCGGTTGATGACCGGACGGGTGTCCCACGAGATGTGGGCGATGCCCGGATGACACCATTCAAAGGAATCGCTCATGTCGGTACACGCCAGCGAGACATCCGTGGGCGTCGTGAGGCGGAGACGGGACAGGTGCTGGAGCACGGCAACGCACAGTGACGGTTGGTCAACAATCAGTGCCGTGGGTGGCGTGTGTCGGAAAAGGTTATCCAGAATCCTGCGGAATTCCTTCGGACTGTCACCCCAGTCGGGAAGGTTGTAGGGGCCGGTCGGAATGCCACGCTCTGTTAGCCGGTCGAGAAAAACCTGTTCGAAATAGGCTGGAGTCGGTTTCCGGCGCTCCTCACGCGCAAGGATCACAATGCGCCGGTGGCCGAGATCGACGAGCCGATCCGCCAGTTCGATCAGGGCGTTCGCTTTCTGAAGTGACAGGCTTGCCAGCGGCGACTTGCTGTTGCGGCCAAACAGGGCGAAGGCCGGAATCTTGCCCTCGGCAAACCACTGCAAGATATCCCGCGACCCTGCCATCACCACCCAGGCATCGGCCGTGCAACTCTCGACGAAGCGGGCGATCCGCTTCACGTTCATGCCTAGGTCCCGCATCGTTCTTTCCGCGAAAATGGCCTCATGCCCTGTGTCCCGGAGGCGGTGCAGAAGATCAACCATGTAGTTCGCGTTCCGGTCCGATCCCTCGTACAGCAGGATCATCACTCGCAGCGCGCGGGGCTTCACCATGCCTTCTGTGAACACGATCCGGCGGCGGCTTCCGGCACACCCCCATCCGGTTTTCCGAGTGTCAACTCGTTCGTCATCCGCGCCACGGACACCAGCTCTGCCACCGCCGACGCCACTCTGGAGATCACCGTGACCGGGCTGCCGCTGCCGTGGGTATCCACTGACATCGGCACCGGCATGTTGGCGGGTTCCGCCACGCACAAAGCGGGCACCTTCACACAATCCGTATCGGGCGTCACCGGCGGCACCAGCAGCTGCCGCTGGATGCGATGGTCCTCGACCGGAGTCAATCCGATCAACAGCAGCAACGGTTCCGGCACGGTACCCAACACATGGGTTCGCATCGTCCGCAGTGGAACTACCATCTCAAGCTACATGAGCAGCAACGGCACCTCGTGCACCTTGGAGGACAGCAGTAACAACACCCAGTTCGCCAATACCTGCTACATCGGCCTCGCCTTGGGCAGTGGCAGCAACACCGCACTCAACACCTCGCAATTCAGCAATGTCAGCGTGACACCGTGAAAAGAAGATCAGCGCGGGACGGGACCGAAAGTCCCTCCCTCGACAAACCCGGCCTTGGTGAAGGTTTGCCGGCGGTCGTCATTGCCGCGCGCCACGTTGTCCGCCCACCTGACGATCTGGTTGATGATGGGCTGGCTGTCCCAACTGATGTGGGCCACGGATGGGCGGTGCCACCTGAAAGCCGGGCTCGGATCGAGACACAAAAGCGAAACGTCTCTCGGGGCCAGTAAACCGAGGCGGGCCAAGTGGAGTTCAACCGCGAGATAAAGCGGCACTTCATCAATGAGCAGCGCGGTGGGCGGAGTGTGACGGAAGAGCGATCCAAGAAGGCGATACAATCCGTCCTTGGTGTCGTCCCAGTCCGGGAGATTGTATGAACCGGTGGCGATGCCGAGGGACTGGAGTTCCTCGATGAAACTTCTCTCCATATGTCCCGGACTCGGTTTCCGCCGCTCCTCCCGGGCGAGCATGACGATCCGCCGGTGACCGAGTTCGAACAATCGCCGCACCGACGCCCGCACCGCCGGCAGTTTTTCCGGACCACTGCCCGCGATCCTCACGCCCCGACGTCGGCCGGCGAAGGCAAACGCCGGCGCGTCCCGCCGCGAGAACCATTCCAAAATCTCCGTCGATCCGCACTGGATCACCCAAGCGTCAGCTTCGGTCTTGTTCACAAGACCCGCGATGCGCTTCACATCCATTCTCAGATCGACCAATGCTTTCGGCGGGATCGAGGGAAGATGCCCGGCTTCGATCAGCCGGTGCTGGAGATCGACGTTGTAATCCAGTTTCCTGTCGATCCCCTCATATAGAAGAATGGCGATCCGCATGGAAGGAGCCGCGGCGTTTTTCGGCATGCGGATCCCTCTCGGCCGTCCGGCTCCGCGGTTGACCAGCAGCCCCTCCTTCTCCAATTGGCGGATGGCCGTGCCGACGGTGGTGTGATTGACGTTGAGTTCCGCCCCAAGGCGATCTTCCCCCGGAAGTTCTCCGGTCCAACGTCCGGCCAGGATCCCGGACCGCAGGTGTTCGGCCACCTGCTCGGCATAGGTGCGAAGGCGGAACGGCATGGCTCAACTACCAAGATTCCAGCCTACTTGTCGAGGGGGAATCCCTTGATCGGCTCCTTCCCGCTGTTGACGATTGAATCCGTGTCGGCCCGCTCCGTCTGCACGGCATGCCACACCATCTCCAACCCCTGATTTCATGAACCACTTCAAGGAAAGGCCGAAATTCGCTTCGGCAAGCCACAACTCCAAGGCGCGGAGCGGCGCAACGAAACAAACCCATTCGGTCCTGTTGCATGCCGACGCATCGGATCCGGACATGCTTTACTTCAGCCGTTTCCGAGCCTTCGACCCATATCTTGCGTTTTCAGTGAATGGCAGGCGTTTCGCGGTGACGCATCCGTTGGAATATGGCCGGATGGCCAAGGAATCGGCGTTTGACGAAATCCTGCTTCTCAACGAGGTGCGCAATGGCGCCGTCGAACGCTTCAAGCTGCCCAAGGACAAGTCGCCCGACACCGCGCAAATCGTACTCCATCTCGCGGAACTCCATGGCATCCCGAGTTTCAAAGTCGGCCCGCGGTTCCCGCACGGTCTGGCCCGCAAGTTGCGTGAGGCCGGAATGACCCTTGATATCGCGGAAAACGACGCGCTTTTCCCCGAACGGCAGATCAAGACCGCGGCCGAAGTCGAGGCGCTGCGCAAAGGCAACAAGGCAAGCGAGGCCGGATTCCGAGTCGTCGCCAAGACCTTGGCCGAATCCAGAATCCGCAACGGCAAACTCGTCCACGGCGGCAACATCCTCACCTCGGAGCGCTTGCGCGAACTCATCTTCCACGCGGCGCACCAAGTGGGCGGAATCGCGTTGCACACCATCGCCGCGCCGGGAGACCAGGCGGTGGACAACCACTGCGCCGGCCACGGGCCGATCCGCGCGGGCGAACTGATCGTGGTGGATATCTTCCCGCGCCGCATGGAAGACGGCTATTGGGGCGACATGTCCCGCACCTATCTGAAAGGCCAAGCCAGCGACGCGCAGCGCCGCCTGGTACGGACGGTTAGAAAGGCCCACCAATTGGCGATCGACATGATCAAACCGGGAGTGACCGGCGGCAAGTTGCATGACGCCGTGCAGTCTTTCTTCGACAAGCAAGGCTACGAGACCGTCCGTGACTGCAAAGCGCCGCAGGGATTCTTCCATGCGCTGGGCCATGGCGTGGGATTGGAAATCCACGAAGAGCCGATCATACGGTCCAAGGCGCCATGCAAGCTCCGCAAGGGCATGGTGGTCACTATTGAACCCGGCCTCTACTATCATGGCCTCGGCGGCTGCCGCATCGAGGATGTGGTGCATGTCGTTTCCGGTGGCTGCGAGTTGATCTCCAAGGCGCCTTACAAATGGGAAATTCCGTGATGAGGGCCCGCGGGCTCCGGATACGTGAGGTCAGGACCACCGGCTCTGCCGGGGAAGCGCCACCACTTTCAAACGCAGCCTTCTGGCGTTTCATCCTTCAACTCCTTCCCCAGCCCGCAAACACAGCCCAACCCCCAACATTTCCGCCTAGTTGCCGGAAGAGAAATTCTTGATCGGGGCGGCATGCGTGGCGAAACGTTCATTGTTCAACTATTGGGAATGTTCCTATCCCGTCCATTGGGGCTTCACCGGCCTCACCCTGAGACAACATTTCAGAAAGCGATGATCCAAACGTGCCCGATGGATGCGCCGCATCAGCGGGTTCGAACGAACCGAAATCCCCTACCAACAAGAACCACCATGAAATCAAAACCATCCCTCCGCTCGTTCCTCGCGCTCTCCGGCAGCGTTTTCTTCTTCGCGATGAAGGTACACGCGAATCATTACTGGGACTCGAACGGTAACACCGCCGGCCTCGGCAATACGGCTGGGACTTGGGGAGCCGCAGCCAGCCCGGGATGGGGTGGTTTAACAGGTGGGGATGGCCGCTCGGTACTTCTTGGGACACGAACTACGGCGAACACCACCATCGCCGTGGGAAATACGGTTTACTTCGGCACGCAGAATCTGGCCCTTGGCTCCACGGCTTCCACCATCGGAATCGTCGGAGCCAACGTCCAGGCCAACCAAATCGTCTTTGGCGCCGGACAGGGTGCCCAAGGCGTGACGCTCAGCAGCGGTGGCGGTGCCATCACCTTGTCAAACGCCGGCGCCAGCATCGTCGCGAACAACACCGGCACCAACACCATCGGCGCGGTCCTTAATGGCACGAACGGCCTGGTGAACGGCGGTTCAGGCACCGTGGTTCTCACCGGAGCCAATGGTTTCTCAGGCGGTGTGGCCGTCACCGGCGGCGGCACCTTGCAAGTGGGCGACGGCACCTCCGGCAGCCTCACCTCACAGAACCTCACTTTCCGCGCCGGCGGCGGGGTTTTCAATGTCCGCGCAGCCAATGGAGGCAGCACCCAGGCGATGGGAACGCTCACCTTCGCCAATACAGGCGCCACCGCCGGCGAGGGCACGATCCAATCCACCTACGGCTCCTCGGGCAACGCCGAGTTGTCCTTCACCAGCTTGGCCGCACGCCAAGGCGGGGCGACCGGCAATTTCGTGGTCTCTGGCGGCGCCAACGGCACCACCAACAAAATAGTAATCAGTGGAGCCGCAACAGGATTCCTCGACACCGGGCTTTACTTCGGCGGCAGCAGCTTCGCTGCTTATGATGCCGGAGGCTTCGTCCGCGGGCTGGCCTACGGAACAGACCCGGACGCCGAGGCCGCCAATTCCATTACATCCAGCAAACACGTGCAACTGACCAGCTCCCCCCCAGCCCGCCTGGGGGACACACTCCTGTCCATCCATCTGGCAGGCGGCGGCGTGAATTACACCATGGACTCCGGCACTCTCACGGTAGCCGCCATTCTGAAAACCGGTGGTGGCGCGGCCAGCACCATCAGCGGCGGTGACAGTCTGACGACCGCAGCGAACGCGGAACCCGTCATCCGCACGGATAGTTCATCCGATTCGCTCACCATCAGCACCAATATCACCGGCACCAGCGGCGGCCTCACCAAGACCGGCAAAGGCACCCTCACCCTCTCCGGCACCAACGATCATACCGGAGTCACGAGAATTCTTGATGGCACCCTCGTCCTCAGCGGCGGCTCCGCCATCGCGGACACCCAACAGATTCTCCTGGCGAACGCTCCGGGGGCCGTTCTTCAACTCAATAGCAGCGAAACCGTTGCGGATGTCTATGGCGGCGGCTTCTCCGGCGGCAACGTGAACGTGCAGGGCAACACCCTTACCTACTCCAGCAACAGCAACATCAACTTCGGCGGCACCTACACCGGCACTGGCGCGGGCGGCGTCATCAAACAAGGCACCGGCACACTTACGCTTTCCAACAAGAACACCTTCGCCGGAACCTTCACACTGGAAGGCGGGGCAGCGGAATTCACGTATGGCAACGACGGCACGGGAACGCTGATCCCGCTCAGTTCCGGTGGTGCCTTCAACATGGCCAATGGCACGACCCTGCGCTTCAATGCGGCGGCGAATCTGGCATGGGGGACCTTCGGCGCGCAACTTCAGGCGGCCAACGGCGGATCGCCAGCCTATCCCTATGGTTGGACCTTTGCCAATAACATCAACATCACCGACGGCACCGCCAGTGTCCGTGTCAATGGTAATGAAAACACCATTCGGTTCACGGGAGACGTCACGGGCGGTGCCAGCGGCAGTCAAACCCTTGCGATCTATTCGGGAGGTATTGCTGTTGGCAGCGGCGACCGTCAGGCGAATACCTTTGCAGGAACCATCCAGAATGGCAGCGGCGGCACGCTCGGTGTGAATGTGGACTTTGCCGGCGCTTCCGGCACCGCCCAAGCCGCATTCGTGAATCTCAGTGGCCAGAACACCTTCACTGGTCCGCTCGTCGTGACCAATTCCAAGGGGCTTGTGGCCGGAGCGACTACCGGTGGCTATGTGGCTATCGGCGGAGAAATGTACAGCAGTCCATCAACCTTTGTCACCGGCAACGGCTATCTCCAAGGTGGAAACTACGCAAACACCATCTCCCTCGCCAGCGGCACCATTCTCACCTATCTTAGCTCGGCCAACCAGATCTTGGGAGGCGCGATCTCTGGTGCTGGCTCCATCCTCAAGCATGGCAACGGAACCCTCACGCTCTCCGTTGCGAACAACTACACTGGCACGACGACTGTCAGCGCAGGCACTCTCGAGCTGAACGGTGCGAATACCACCACTGGAGCCAACATCATCAGTGGCGGCACCTTGGCCATCCCTTCCATCGACAATGTGGCCAATCCAAACCCTCTGGGGCAATCTTCAGCCTCAGCATCGAATCTGGTTCTGCGGGGCGGCACATTGAAATACACCACCGGCGGCGCGGCCTCCACGGATCGTAATTTCGCCATCTTTTCCAGCAGTACCATCGATGCGTCAGGTTCCGGTCCTTTGACTTTCACCCAAACCGCTGCCGTTTCCCCTGATATCACGGGTTTGTCGGGCACCACCACGGCGGGAAGTGCCACTGTGAACTTGACCGTGGGCACCACTGCCGACCTCGTGGTTGGCATGACCGTGAGCATGACAGGTGTGCCCGCAGGGCGGACGATCGCATCGATCTCCAGTCCGACACAATTCACATTGAGCAGCGGCACATCCGTCACTGCTGGCACCAATTCCGCCTCATTCGGCTACGGCAACACCCGCACCTTGACTTTGACCGGCACCAATACCGGTAACAACACGATTGCCGGCGTGTTGCAGAACTCGACGGCGGTAGGAAGCGGTAGCACCCTGAGCCTATCCAAATCCGGCACAGGCACCTGGCTGCTCAGCGCTGCCAACACCTACACCGGCGGCACGAACGTGACTGGCGGCACCTTGACCGTCAACGGCTCGCTCGCCGATGCCACGATGAGCATCTCCAATGCCACGGTCAACGGCTCCGGCACTCTGACATACAATGTCTCCGGTGCCACCATCGACCTGATCACGGTGTCAACCGGCGGCACACTGAACGCCGCCGGATTGACCGTGAATGTCAATGGCACCTTGACCGAGCCCGAGTATGTCCTGGTGGACGCCACCGGCGGCGGCTCGATCTCCGGAACCTTTGCCGGTCTCACGAACGGCCAAGGATACACGCTCAACTACGCCACCGCGAATCAGGTCAAACTCGTTGCCCCGGGCGGCGTCACCTTTGCCACCTGGAGAACCGCCAACAGCGCCGGTTCCCAGACGCTGTCTGACGACCATGACAACGACGGCGTGGACAACGGCACCGAGTTCTTCCTCGGCGGCGACACCGACACCACCGGCTTCACCGCGCTGCCAACCGTCGTGAACAACGCCGGCACGCTCAGTGTCACTTGGGCCAAGCACCCGAATTACCCTGGCCAATACGGCACTGACTTCGTGGTGCAAACCTCCGAGACCCTCGCCGACCCATGGACCAATGAAGCCTCGCCGGGCACGGTCACCATCACCGGCAACAACGTGACTTACACGTTCCCCAATCCGCTCGGCACGAAGAAATTCGCCCGCCTCAAGGTGACGGGACCCAACTGAATTCCCCGCATCCCAACATCCCACGGCGGCCTCCCACCCGGGAGGCCGCCGCCCCAACACCTGACATACCCGCTCCACGGCAATCCGGCGGCAATCGGCAGCCCCCAATATTTCCGCCCGGTCGCCTGAAAGGAAATTCTTGATTGAGCCGCCCGGCATGGAAAACAACAACCCGCCCGACTGTTCCAAGCACCTCATTAGCCCGTACATCGCATGATCATGCGACTGGACGATTCCAGTCACTGCCGCAAACATTCTAGCTACCCATCGCAACATCACGATGAAGCCCAAAGCATCCCTCCGCTCATTTCTGGCTGTCTCCGGCAGCGTCCTGCTTCTTGCCACGCAGGCCCAAGCCAACTACTACTGGGACTCGAATGGCAACGCCGCTGGCCTCGGTAATACCGCCGGCACATGGGGTGCCGCAGCCAGTCCAGGGTGGGGCGGTTTAACGGGTGGGGATAGCCGTAGTATCCTTAACGGGACTCGAAACACCGCGAACACTACGATCGGCAACCATACGGTTTACTTTGGCACGATGGATCTTGCCTTGGGATCTACGGCTTCCACCATCGGCATCACCGGAGCTGGCGTCAGTGTGAGCCAAATCGTCTTCGGTTTAGGACAGGGTTCGCAGGGTGTCACCCTCAGCGGTGGCGGCGGCAATATTACCCTCACAAACTCAAGGACCATCGTCGCCAACAACAGCGGCACCAACACCATCGGCGCGGTGCTGAACGGCACGCTCGGCCTGGTGTATGGCGGCTCCGGCACCACGCAGCTCACGGGCAGCAACGGCTTCACTGGCGGAGTCACCGTCACCAATGGCGGCACCTTGCAGATCGGTGACGGCACATCCGGCAGCATTCAATCGCAAAACCTCACGTTCCACTCCGGCGGCGGGGTTTTCAATGTTCGCGCGGCCAATTCCGGAAGCACCCAGGCCATGGGAACGCTGACCTTCGCAAATACTGGAACCACATCCGGTGAAGGCACCTTGCAATCGACTTATGGCTCCTCCGGCAACGCCGCGTTGTCCTTCACCAGCTTGGCCGCGCGCCAAGCGGGAGCGACCGGAAACTTCGTGGTCACCGGCGGCAGCAACGGCAGCACCAACAAGATAGTTCTCAGCGGGGCGAGCACCGGCTTCCTCGACAAAGGGCTTTATTTCGGCGGTAGCAGTTACGCCGCCTATGATGCCGGTGGTTTTGTCCGTGGGCTAATCTACGACGGCCTTACTCCTGACGCGAATACAGAGGTCACAAATACCATCACCGCAAGCCGCCACGTGCGACTTACCTCCTCACCCGCGGCGCGCGCGGGAGATACCCTCTTGTCACTCAAACTGGATGGCGGCGGCGTGGATTACACGATGAACTCCGGCTCCCTCACCGTGCCCGCCATCCTGAAATCGGGAGGCGGTGCCCTGAGCACCATCAGCGGCGGTACCAGCCTCACCACCGCTTCGAATGCGGAACTCGTCATCCGTACGGATAAGTCCTCCGATCTTCTCACCATCAGTTCTCTGGTCACGGGTTTCTCCGGTGGCTTGACCAAGACCGGCGAGGGCACCCTCACCCTTTCCAACAGCGCCAACGCCTACACCGGAGCCACCCGAATCAACGCCGGGATCCTGGCCGTCGGCGGCGGTGACGCCATCAAGAACGACCAAGCGGTCATCCTCGCGAATTCCGCGGGGGCCTCTCTCCAACTCAACGCCAACGAAACCATTTTGAACGTCACCGGCGGCGGCCTTTCCGGGGGCAATGTGAACGTGCAGGGCAACACGCTGACTTTGTCCAGCACCGGAAACTACACCTTCAGCGGCCGATTCACCGGATCGAGCAGTGGCGGGGTCATCAAACAAGGGGCTGGCACGCTCACTCTGAGCAACAAGAACACCTTCGCCGGCACCTTCACACTGGAAGGCGGCGCGGTGGAATTCCAATACGGCAACGACGGAACCGGCGCGATCATCCCACTCAGCTCTGGCGGGGCCTTCAATATGGCCAATGGCACGACCCTGCGCTTCAACCCTCAAACCAACTTGGCATGGGGAACGTTCGGAAACGCGCTTCAGGCAGCCAATGGAGGCTCGCCGGCCTATCCATATGGATGGACCTTTGACAACGACATCAATATCATCTCCGGCACCGCCAACGTCCGTGTCACTGGGAATGAAAACACCATTAGGTTCACGGGAGACGTCACCGGCTCTACCAGCGGTAGTCAAACCCTTGCAATCTATTCGGGCGGCATTGCCGTGGGCAGCGGCGACCGCGAGGCGAACACCTTCGCCGGGACCATCCAGAATGGCAGCGGCGGCACGCTCGGTGTGAATGTCGACTTTGCCGGCGCTTCAAGCACCGCTCAAGCCGCCTTCGTGAATTTGAGCGGCCAAAACACCTTCACCGGTCCGCTCGTCGTGACCAATTCCAAGGGGCTTGTGGCCGGAGCGACCACTGGCGGCTATGTGGGTATCGGCGGAGAAATGTATGCGAGCACGAGCACCTTTGTTACTGGCAATGGTTATCTCGGCGGCGGCAATTACACCAACACCATCTCCCTCGCCACGGGCACCACGCTCGTCTATCTCAGCTCCGCCAACCAAACGCTTGGCGGCGAGATTTCCGGTGCTGGCGCGCTGCGTGTGGAAGCTCCCACGAATGGAATTCTCACCCTGTCCACCGACAACACTTACACGGGCGCGACCACGGTCAACTCCGGCTCCCTCATCATCAATGGCAGCACCTCCACCACCAGTATCGTGAGCGTTGCCTCAGGTGCCACGCTCGGCGGTATCGGCACTATCGGGGGTGATACCACGATCTCCGGCACCCTCAGCCCCGGCTCAAGCCCTGGCACGCTGACCTTTACCAATGATCTCACGCTCAATAATGGCGCAATCTATGCATTCGAAGGTGGCGATCTTACGGCAGTCGGCCAAACGCTCGGTCTCAATGACAACTGGACGCTGGCCCTGGGCACCGGATTCCAGGATGGAGGACAGGTCTTGCTCTTCACATACGGAACATTGGCCGCAAGTCCCGATCTTGTTCCCACCTTTGACATCACAAACCTCGGGTTTACCCCCAGCGGCAGTCTGTCACTAACTGACGACACTTTGGGCAACATTTACCTCAATGGAGTGTCTG
>Ga0315903_10008465_pt1 | contig 12645 bp, 6 predicted proteins | sample LakEriMetagenome_7_FD_203524 | JGI IMG/M metagenome (GOLD analysis project Ga0315903, IMG submission 203524) | Freshwater fungal communities from buoy surface, Lake Erie, Ohio, United States - Buoy 2 MA119 | ecosystem: Environmental > Aquatic > Freshwater > Lake | place: USA: Lake Erie, Ohio...
GAAGGGGGGTTGGACCGCCTTTCGTTCTTGGCGGAGAAGCTGCTCAAGGAGCCCAACCTGACGGAGGCGGAGACGCTCGCGCTGAGGGAACTGGCGGAGATGGCTCGGCTGGCCTTCAGGGAGCCGGGAAGGAAGGAGCGCTGGACGCGGGTGAAGCTGGCCCCTTGGTGTGAGGTGAACATAAGGATTGGAAAGGACATCGAACTGTCGACAACGCAGAAGTCTCACATAATCAAGGAGTTCGTGAGTCTAATCGAGGATTATGACAGTCGGATGGGTTTATGACGATTTGAGGTGTTGACACTAGTTGGGTGGTTTTTAGGGTGCTTGCCTTTCACCCACCATGAGCACACCCAACAACGCCGCGTCGACCCCCCTGCCCCGCCTTGAATTCCACCCGCTGAAGAAGGGCCTGCCGAGGGGACAGGCGCTCGCCACGAAGGCCTTGGTCCGGGTGGTGTCGGACGCGCCGGTGACGGAGCAGCAGAGGCAGCACGCCCCGATCGACCTCGCGATCGTGATCGACCGATCGGGATCGATGAGCGGGGAGCCCCTGGCGGCGGCGCTGGGCTGCGCCCGCAACCTGATCCGCGGCCTGAGGGAGACGGACCGGGTGGCGGTGGTGGTCTTCGACAACCAGGTGAACGTGCTGCAGCCCTTGGCGCAGGTGGCGGACCGCGAGTCGGTGTGCAGGGTGCTCGCGGAGGTCAGGGCGGGCGGCAGCACGGCGCTCTTTGCCGGCTGGGAGGAGGGGGCGCGGCAGCTGGCGCCCTTCACTTCGGCCAACCGCACGAGCCGGGTGATCCTGCTGACAGATGGACAGGCGAACCAGGGCCTGGTGAACGAGGACGAGATCGCGGCGAAGGTGCGCGAGCTGGCGAAGGCCGGAGTGACGACGTCGACCGTGGGCCTCGGCGGGCAGTTCAACGAGACGCTGCTGAGCAAGATGGCGGACGCGGGCGAGGGCCAGGCGCACTATGGGCAGCGGCCGGAGGATCTGGAGGAGGGTTTCGCGGAGGAGTTCGCGATCCTGAGCAAGGCCCACCTGCGCCAGCTGGAGCTGAGGGTGACGGCGGGCGAGGGCGTGGTGGCGAAGGTCCTGCGCAACGATGGGTCGAGGGGCGACACGAGCCGGCTGGGCACCCTGCCCTGCTCGGCGTCGCGGGACGCGGTGCTGGTGCTGGAGATCGGGGCGAGCCGCTCGGCGGGCGGGGTGGTGTCGGTCACGGCGACCGCCAAGGACGCGACAGGCGCGGCGGTCACGCTGGGGCCGGTGGTGCTCTCGCTGCCCGAGCTGGAGCCCGCGGCCTATGCGGAGCTGCCCGAGGACCCGGCGGTGGCGGCGGCCGTGGCGGAGTCGGACTTCGCGGACGAGTTCCTGCGCATCCACGAGTTGGCGAGCCGCGGCAGGGTGGGCGAGGCGCTGGCGGCCCTGCGCGCGCTGAGGAGCCGTCCGGGCGCCACCGCCTGGGCGGAGAAGACGGCGAAGTATATCCTCAATCTGGCGGACGACGACCTGGAGAGCGCGCTGAAGGAGCTGGTCTACTCGAGCCGCGGCTTCCGCGGCCGGACGAAGTCGGCGCGGATCCACGAGGCGTACTCCAACCTGCACTGCGCGGAGGCGGAATTCTCAGCCGACATCCATCTCTCGAAGAAGATCGGCATGGGCCGCAACCGGAACCGGGCGAAGAAGGAGGAGGAGCAGCAGGACTGAGCACGGGGCGAACTCTTTGTGTGTTGTGTGCGAGGGCGGCCGGGTGGCCGCCCTCTTTTGTTGGGGGAGGGGGAAGCTGCATGGCTCGATGGATCACTAGCTTTCTAGCGGGATAGCGGTGTTAGCGGTGTTAGAAGGGAGCGGGAGTTGGAATGGGGGAATGGGGGTGAAATTAAGAATTAAGAGGGGAGAGGAAAAGGGGAGAGGAAGAGGGGGAGACACGGCTGGCCCTGCCATTTATATCTTCAGCGATTAGTCCCTTTGATCCTTGTTCCGGCGGCGGAGGAGGGCGGCGGCGGCGGTTCTATTATCGAGCTGCGGGCGCCAGTGATGTCGCAGGGCTGGGGATGTCCGTCCCACCCCTGCGGACTTCCTTGCAGGAAGCGGGGAGGAGGGCAGGATGAGGGCATGGGAAAAAAGGCCAAGGTGCTGCTCGGGTTGGGTGTCGGCGTGGTTGTCCTGGTGGGCGCCGCGCTGGGCGTCGCGGAATGGCAGCTGAAGCCGGCGCAATTGACGCCGCGGGTGAACGCCTTGCTGAAGGACGCCGGCCTCGGCGGGTCGATCGGCGAGGTGGGGGCGGGCTTGGACGGGGTTTTCCGCGTGAGCGGCATCGACCTCACGCTGGCGGACGGGACGCGCGTGCGGGCGGAGTCGGTCGCGGGCGAGGCGGAGCTGCTGCCGTTGCTGAGCGGGAAGGTACGCTTGGCGACGCTGGAGGTGAAGGGAGTTGAGTTGAAGATGGGGAGCGAGGAGCGGGGAGCGGGAAGCGGGGAAAAGCAGGGGAGCGAGGGGCTGGGCTTGGGGAGGTATGCGGTGGGGAAGCTGGCGGCGGCGGGGCGGGTGACGCTGGCGGACGGCACGGAGCTGCGGTTCAACGCGCGCAGCGAGGGCATTGATTTCTCGAAGGCGGCGGAGCTGAGGGCGGGGCTGGCCTGGACGGGACTCAAGGTCGGCGGGGCGGAGACGGATCCGAGGGCGGACGTGGTGGTGGCGGCTGATTTTCGGCGGACGCTCGGCGACGCGGGGTTGGCCCCGGCGGAGCTGGCGGCGGACCTCGCGAGGCTGCGCGTGCGGCTCAACCTGCGGGACGCGAGCCCGTTGGCGCTGGGCGGACCCTCGGTCGAGCTGGACGCCGAGCAGGGCGCGAGGGGTCTGGCGGGGAAGCTTCTGGTGAAGGATGCGAAGGGCATGGCGGCGCTGGAGGGCGAGGCGCGGCTGGGCGAGGGCGTGGAGGTCGGCGGCAAGGTGAACCTAGCGACGGAGGACCTGGGCGTGCTGGCGCCGCGCGAGGCGGCGGCCCGGGTGCGGCTGCGCGGGGAGGCGTCGGCCAAGGTCGGTGTCGACGCGGCATGGTCGGCGACGACGCGGCTGACGGCGACGTGGCCGGACCTGGGGGCGTTCTCGGCGGCGATCCCGAGGGGAACGCGCTGCGAGTGGACGGTGGAGCTTTCGGCGGACGGGAAGCCGGGCGAGGTGGCGGTGCGCTCGGCGCTGGTGGACGGCGAGGGCGGCTTCCGGCTGAGGGTGGCGAAGCCGCTGGTCTGGCGCGGGGGACCGATGCCGGCGGACTCGTCGGGCGCGCCGGTGGAGCTTTCGGCGGGGGATGCGCCGCTGCGCGCGCTGGCGCCGTTCCTGGCGGCGGCGGGCGTGGTGCCGGTGGCGGGGACGTGGTCGGGCTCGGCGGAGATCACGTTCGCGGGCGGCGAGGCGGTGGTGAGCTCGCCCCGTGCGCTCTCGATCGCCGGCCTCGCGCTCGAGCGCGAGGGGAAGGCGTGGATCAAGGACATCGACCTGACGTTGCCGCTGCGCGCGGACCGCGGGGGACTGTCGCTCGACAATTTCCGGGCGGGGGTGGGGGGACGAAGCCTGGTCTCGGGCAGCGCCTCGCTGCGGCCGGTGACCGGCGGCGGCTGGGAGGCGGACGGGCGGGTGCGGGTGGATTTGGGCGACCTGGCGGGGCAGCCGGGCTGGGAGAATTTGCCGTTGGAGCGCCTGCGGGGAACGGTCGCGGAGGTGGGCGCGAAGGTGAGCGCCGCCGCGGGCAAGGCGCCGGTGGTCGCGGGCGGCGAGGGTAGGATCTCGCGGGGCGAGGTGACGCTGCTGCGCCTGCGGCAGCGCGCGGAGGTGGCGCTGGGCGAGGCCCTGCCGCAGGGCGCGCTGGCCGAGGTGCGGGCGGAGAACCTGCCGCTGGAGACGGTCGCGGCGCTGGTGCCGGGGCTCGGCTTGGCGGGCACGCTGGAGAAGGCCGACCTGACGGTGGGCTCGAGGAGCGACGGGAGCTGGTATGTGCGGAGCGAGTCCGGGCCGGTGCGGTTCGCGCGCGCGGCGGTGTCGTGGGCGGGGACGCCCTACCTGCGCGACTGCGAGCTGAGCACCGAGATCGATTTGGCGTTCGGGGGGAAGTCGGTCCTTAAATTCGAGAAGACGGACCTGCGCAGCGGCGGCAGGACGCTGGCGACGGGCGGCGCGACGGTGCCGCTGGGCGGCGGCTGGCCGACGGGCGAGGTGACGGGCGAGCTGGGCGCGATCGCGCTTCAGCCCTTCGCGGGGCCCCTGGCCCAGCTGGCGGGAGGCAACTATCGGCTGACGGTCGGCCCGGCGGAGTCCGGCGGGGTGGCCGCGGAGCTGACGCTGCGCGAGGCCGGCTTCCGGGACCGGGCGCTGCGGGTGAACTCGGCGAGGCTGCAGGCGAGCGCGCGGGAGACGGCGGGCGGCGACCGCATCGAGGGATCGTTCCGGCTGGGCGCGGGCGGCGTGAGCGAGGGAACGTTTGGCGTGACGCGCAAGGTCGCGGGGAAGGCGACGAACTGGGAGGCGAGAATCGACCTGCGGACGGTGGTGCTGGAGGACCTGATCGGCCTGGCGCCGCCGGAGGGAGACCCGGCGGAGGCGCCCGACCCGGCGACGATCCGCCCGGACGCGGAACCGGTCTGGGCCGGGCACACGGGCACGCTCGAGGCGCGGCTTGGGCTGGGCACGCTGGGCGAGCTGCGGGCGGAGAACGTGACGCTCTTGGCGACGCTGGACCCGGAGGTGGCGAAGGTGGCGTCGCTGACCGGCACGGTGCTGGGCGGGACGCTGGTGGGCGAGGGAACGCTGGCGTTCAACCGGACGGCGGCGCGGGGGCCCTATGTGCTGGCCGGCAACGGCCGGCTGGCGGGGGCGGACCTGGCCCAGGTGGGCAAGGCGATTCCGGGCATGGAGGGCAACCTCGAGGGCAAGCTGGACGCGCGTCTGCGGGCGGCGTCGTGGGGCCAGGTGACGGGGCGGCTGGCGCCGAACCTGGCGCTGGAGGCGGACGTGGACTCGGCCGGCGGCCGGGCGCGGCTGCCGAGGTCGGCCGCGGCGATCTCGGAGCAGGCGGGCGAGATCGCGGACATCGGGCTGGGCGTGGCGGCGCTGACGGCGGCGTTTGGCAAGGGCAAGGACGCGGAGCGCGCGGCGCGCGTGGCGCTGATCGCGCAGACCCTGAGGGAATTGCAGAAGGCGGTGACGGATTACCGCTTCACGAAGCTGGAGCTGAGGGCGACGCGGCAGCCCGACGGGACGCTGCGGGTGGCGAAGTTGGAGACGGCGGGCGAGGCGCTGGGCTTCAGGCTGAGCGGGGCGATCTCGCCGCGGCCGGGCGCGGGCATGGCGGATTGGCCGCTGGACTTCGCGGCGGAGGTGCGGGGCGGGGGGATCCTGGGGCAGAATTTCACAACGCTCGGCTACGACGCGGGCTTGCCGACGCCGGACGGGATGAGGCAGGGCCCGGCGTTCGCGATCGGGGGGACGTTCAACGACATCAAGACCAACCTGCTGGAGTCGCTCCGGGTGTCGCCGCGCGCCCCGGCGGAGCGGACGCCGCCTCCTCCGACGCAGGGGGCGCCGACGGGGCCGGGCTTGCTGCCCTTCCCTTTCGGCCGCTGAGGGCATGAGCCGGCTGGCGACACTCGGCGCGTTGGTGCTGGTCACGCTGGCGGCGGGCTTGGCCGCGGTGTGGGTGGGCGTGGACGGATGGGGCGCGGGGCTGAACGGCGAGCTGGTGCTGCTGCGGCTGCCGCGCGTGCTGGGCGCGATGGTGGCGGGCGCGGCGCTGGGCGCGGCGGGGGCGGCGCAGCAGGGGTTGTTCCGCAACCCGCTGGCGGATCCGGGGCTGACGGGCGTCTTCGGCGGGGCCTTGCTGGGGGTGACGGCGTTGGTGGCGCTGGGCGCGGGTGTGGCGTGGGAGAAGCCTTGGCTGCTGCCGGTGGCCGCGGGGGCGGGCGCCCTGGCGGCGACGCTCGCCTTGGTTGCCTTCGCCCGCGGGAAGAGCCCGTCGGGCCTGCTTCTCGCGGGCCTAGGCATCAACGCGCTGGCGGGCGCGGCGACGCTCGCGCTGACGGCGTGGGCGGACGAATCGAGGTCGACCCTGGCGATGGTGCAGGCGGGGAGCTGGCTGGGGCACATGACCTTGGAATTGGCGGCTTGGCCGACGATGGCGGCGGGCGCGGCGGTCCTGGGACTTTGGCTGATGGCGCGGCGGCTCGATGCGCTGGGGCTGGGCGAGACGGGGGCGTGGCTGGCGGGCGTGGATCCGGGTGCGACGGGCCGAAGGGCGGCGCTCCTGACGTCGGTCGCCGCCGGCGCGGCGACGTGCCTTTGCGGGCAGATGGCCTTCGTGGGCCTGCTGGCCCCGCACCTGGCGCGGGCCCTGACGGGACCGCGCCATGCGTGGCTGCTCCCGACGTCCGCGGCGGCGGGCGCGCTGGTGGTGCTGGCGGCGGACACGGCGGGCAGGGTCGGCCTGCTGGGCAAGCCGCTGCCGGCGAGCGCGCTGGTGGCCTTGGTGGGAGCTCCGGCCTTCCTGTGGCTGGCGAGGCGCCATGTCTGACCCGCTGCTCGAGCTGCGCGGCGCGACGGTCGCCTTCGGAGACCGGGAGGTTTTGCGCGGGCGGGACTTCCGGCTGGAGGCGGGCGAGCGCGTGGCGCTGCTGGGCCCGAACGGATCGGGGAAGACGACGCTGCTCCGGGTGTTGTCGGGCGAGCTCGGGGCGGGCGAGCTCCGCGTGGCGGGACGACCGCTTGGGGAATGGACGCCGGCGGCGCTGGCGGCGCGGAGGGCGCTGCTGGAGCAGCAGCCGTCGTGTGTGTGGAACCTGACGGTGGGCGAGCTGGTGGCGCTGGGCGGCCCGGGAGGCCGGGAGATCCTCGCGCGCCTGGGCGTCGCGCACCTCGAGCGCAGCGCGGTGGCGGGGCTCTCGGGCGGCGAGCGGCGGGTGGCGCACCTGGCGCGCTGCCTGGCCCAGCTGGGCGAGCCGGCGGGGAAGATCCTGCTGATGGACGAGCCGGATGCGGGGCTGGATGGGGAGCGTCGCGAGCGGCTTGTCCGGGTCTTGCGAGCCTTTGCGGAGGCGGGCGGCGCGGCGGTGGTCGCGACGCACTCGGCCGAGTTGGCGGGCGCGTGCGACCGGGTCGACGGCCTGGGCTAGAGGCCCGGCGGCGGGCGGCGGAGCGGAGGGCGCCTCCCAAGGCGCCCTGCCGTTCCCGCCCTGACTTTCCCTTGGAGCCGGTCGGGCGCCTCAGGCGCGCTTCGCGCGCCGGCGGCGGACCGCGGCGCCGACGAGGGCGAGGCCGCCGAGGATGAGGCCGTAGGTCGAGGGCTCGGGGATAGGGGCGATGTAGTCGATGAAGACGTCGCCGGATCGGAGGCTGAGGCTGAAGCCGGCACCGTCGCGAACCGTGGCGAGGGATTGTCCCTCGGCATCCAGGGCCCCGGCCGCCGCGAGGGAAAGGAACTCGAAGCCGCTGACGGAGCCCCCGACATCGAAGAGCTTCCAGCTGCGGCCCGAGGACCAGAAGTCGTCGGCCCAGTCGACGTTGGAGCCGTCGAGGGCGAAGGCGGCAAGGACATTGACGGGGCCGGTGAACGTGAGGTTGCCGGCAACATCGATACCATCGAAGAACACGCCCCGGTCGGCCTCGAGGTCGCTTTGGGCGGCGAGTTCCCACTGGATCTCGGCGCCGGTCTGGTAGGTGAGTGCCGAGTTGAAGGTCTGGAGTCCGGGTGAGTTGCCCGGGGTGTGGATACCGGAGATGACGGTCGCGCCGCCGATGGTGCCAGAGCCGCCGAGGGTGGCGCCGGAGGCCACGGCGAGCGTGCCGGAGCCGAGGGTCCCGTTGACGACCAAGGTGCCGCCCGTCACGGAGGTGCCGCCGGTGTGGGAGGCGGCGCCGGCGAGGGTGAGGGTGCCAGCCCCGGACTTGGTCAGCGAGCCGTTGCCCGAGAGGGCGCCATCGAAGACCGAGCTGGAGGCGGAGGAGACGGTGAGGGCGCCGCCGGTGCCGAGCGTGATGGCGCCGTCACCAGAGATGCCATCCAAGGCCTGCGACTTGCCGTTGAGGTCGAGGGTGCCGCCCTGGCGGGTGGCGAGGCGGATGGCGGAGGCGAAGGCGCCGTTGCCGGCGAGCTGCAGAGTGCCATTCTGGACGCTGACCACGCCGGTGAAGGTGTTGGCGGCGGTGACCTGCGTGGTGCCGGCGGTGCGCTTGAGAATGCCCGCGGCGAAGCCGGATCCATCGGCGATGACGGCGCCGAGGGTGCCGCTCTCGGTCAGGATTTGGGAGGAGATGAGGGTGCCCCCCGTGACGGTGCCGCCAGTCTGCTCGAAGTAGCCGACGCGGGTGGTGCCGGCCAGCTGGATGGTGCCGCCCTCGAGGAGGACGCTGGCCGAGCCGAGGGAGGTGACGGTGCCGAGCTGCAGGGTGCCGTCGGACACGGTCACCGACCCGGAGAACTTGGTGTTGCTGGCCGAGAGCAGGACGGTGCCCGCGGTGGTCTTGGTCATCGCGCCGGCGCCGCCGAGGCGGACGGCGAGGGTTCCGGAGCGCAGGTCGAGCAGGGAGGCATCGATTTCAGAGCCGAGATGGGGGGCGTTGACGACGCTGCCGCCCTCAAGCAGGAGCGAGGCGAGCTTCAGCTTCGGGGGTGCGGCTTCCGATCCCAGGTGAAGCCGCAGGGTGCCGCCGGCGACCTCGACATTGCCGGCGCCGAGCGCGCTCGCCTGGGTGATCCACAGGATGCCGCCCTCAATGCGGGTCGCGCCGGTGCGGGTGAGATTAACCGATTCCAGCTGGGTGACACCCTCGGAGGTCTTGAGCAGCGAGGTGGTGTCGGAAAGGCGCGTGTAGACATTGCCTTGCCTGACCTCAAGCGAGGTCGCATGGAGCGAACCGCCGGCGATGTAGCCGGACTCAACCAGCACCGAGCCCAGCGAGAGGGCGAGCTGGTTGGACAGCACACCGCCGCCGCGGATGACAAGCGAGCTGCCGGTGGCGAAGCCGGTGTTGGGGTTGTTCAGCATGAGGGCGGCGCCGTCGATGACGGTGCCGCCGGTGTGGGCGAGCTGGGAGGCACCCCACAGGTTCCGGCCGGCGGTGCCGGTCAGGGTGACGGAGCCGGCCCCGGATGTGCTGAGCACCCGCGGGTAATAGCTTGAGGTTCCGGCCGGGAAGGAATTGTCGACCAAGGTGAAGCGGGTGCCGGCGGCGACCTCGGCGATGATGGCGGCCGAGCCGTTCCGCCCGGTCGCATTGTAGACGACATCCCCCTGCTCGACCTTGATCAAGCCGGAGAAGACGGCGGAGTTGTTGAAGGCGGCTCCGGTGCCGGTCAGGGTGAGGGTGCCCGCGCCGCGCTTGACCAGGGTGCCGTGGTTGGCCGCCGAGGTCAAATTCCTGAGATTGTTGGCGACGGTGTAGCTGTCGGACCGGTCGAGGACAAGGGTGGAGCCGACGCCGATGTAAACGTCACCGGTGCCAAGTTGGCCGGAGGTGCCGCCATCGCCGACCTCGACCGTGCCCGAGAAGATGTTGAGGATAGCGTTGTTGTGGGTGTTCAGGATGCGAAGCGTGCCGGCGTTGACCCGGGTCGCGCCGGAGTAGGAGGTGGTGCCCGAGAGCGTGAGGGTGCCGGCACCGTTCTTCAGCAGGCCGACCGAACCGGCCAGCTCGCCGGTGACGGTGACATCGGAGAGGACGGAGAGGTAGCGGTCCTGGCCCGCTCCGAGGGTTGTGGTGCCCGACAGCGTGAGGGCCCCGTTGTCCAGGGAGTCTCCCAGGGTGGTGCTGACGGCGGTGACCGACAGGTTGTTGGAAACGGTGCGGGCCGAGGAACCGTCGGAGGAGAGGGAGCCTCCCGAGAGGGTGACGAGGCCGCTGCCGAGGGCGCCGGAGGAACCGAGCCGGATTCGGCCCGCCTGGACGGAGACGGCGCCGGAGAAGGACGCGGCGTCGCCAATGGTGAGGCTCCCGGAGGCCTTCTTGGCGAGGCTGCCCGCGCCGGAAAGGGAGTCGAACGCGCCGTCGGCGGAGCGGTTGTACTCGAGAGTAGCGCCGGAGGCGACGGCGACGGCACCGCCAAGCGAGCCTCCGGAGGAGCCGTTGCCGAGCTGGAAGGTGCCGGCGTTGACATTGGTGCCGCCGGTGTGGGCGGCGGTTCCGGTGTAAATGACGCGGCCGACGGAGGCCAGGGTGAGGGAACCGGCGCCGGTGATGTCCGAGGAGACGGTGGAGCCGAGGCCGACGGGGGCGGCGGAGGCAAGGTCGAACTGCGCGACCCCGGTGGTTCCGTTGTGGGTGAAGGAATGGACGGTATAGCCGGAGGCGGTACCCGAGCCGGCGACCTCGACGCCGCCGGCGCCTACCCCGGAGGTTGCGGACTGGTAGCGGATGATGATGATGCCCGAGCCGCCGGCGCCGCCGACGCCCTGGGAACCGACGCCGCCTCCGCCGGAGCCGGTGTTGGCGGCGCCGGAGGAGGCGTTGCCGCTGGTGGAGCCGTTGCCGCCGATACCGGAGCCGCCGGTGCCGGCAGTCTCGCCGGCACCGGAGTTGCTATCCCACGCCCCGCCGCCCCCGCCGCCGGCGTAAAACAAGGAAGAGCCGGTGATGGAGCTCGCGAGCCCGAGACCGCCGTTGCCGGCGATGGTAACATCGGTGCCGCCGTTGCCGCCGAGCCCGCCCGCGCCGCCGCCGCCCCCGCCGGCGGAGCGACCGGTGGAATCGTCATCGCGGGATGAGCCGCCGGCGAATCCCTGGCCGGTGGTGCCGGCGCCGCCAGCGGTGCGAAGATTGTTGCCCGTGCCGCGGCCGCCGCCCCCGCCGCCGGACCCGCCGGCAACTCCGGTGATCTTGTAAGCGCCGCCGCCGCCGCCGCCGAGCGCCGTGAGACCGTTGAAGGTCGTGTTGCCCCCGGTGCCGCCGACCTGAAGGGTGGCGTTCCCGTTCCTAGGCCCCCCGGTGCCGCCGGCTCCGACACTGATGCCGAATCGGTTGTCGGTCGCGGTGTTGGACATGGCGAGGACGGTGGTCCCAGCCAGCAGGCCGCCAGCGCCGCCGCCGCCGCTGCCCCAGGCGCTGGAGTCGGTCCCGGAACCGGCGCCCCCCCCGCCGCCGCCGACCATCAGGTAATCGACCTGAAAGCCGAGGTTCAGGGTTAGTCCTCCGGAGGTGGAGAGAGCGGCGGAATAGGTCTCGACCGATGCACCCCGGTTGCCGGCGATGTGCATCACCGTCTGGGCTTGGACGGCGGAGGCGGCGAGAAGCAGGGGGAGGACTACCGAAGGCGTGATGGACTTCATGGGATGGGAGGTCGGACAAGGTTTTTATTTGTCAAGGACAGGCAACATCAAGCCGGAATGGAGGCGGTTTATTGACCTTTTTTTCATTCGAGGAAGCGCCCCTGTGCGGGGGCGGGGCATCGGCCGAGCCAGCATAGCGAGTGGTTAGCTGCAGCCTCGGCATGGCTCCGTAACCTCAAATTTGCCTAGGATTGCAGGCGCCAATGGCGAGCTTGGGCGAGTAACTTGACGAAGCGGCTCCAAGGACGGGCTTAACGAGACTTGGAGACGGGGGGCAGGAGGCTTAGACAGGGGCCATGACACGAACCACCCTGCCCTTGCTGACCCTGCTGGCCGCCGGCGCCCACGGCCAGGTGGCGACCCCTCCTGCCGCCAAGCCCTGGATCGCGATGGCGGACTTCCAAGCGGTGCGCGAGGCGACGATTTCGAATGCGGGCGCCCTGGAGGGAACGTTTGAGCGGCGACGGTCGGGGGTGGAGCTGATCCACGAGGGTCCGAACCACGCGCTGGACCTGGAGCTTTACCGCTACGAGAACCGGATGACGGGGCCGCTGGCGGCGGATGCGACGCGCGCCTACGGCGACACGGAGGACTTCATCCTGTCGGGCTTCGGGCAGACGGCCTGGGGCAAGGACGCGCATGTGCAGGTGATCGGCGCGGTCGAGGTGGCGGGCGAGACGGAGGCGGACGCCGCGGACAGCTTCCGCTGGGGGCTGGGCGGCGCCTACCGCTGGAAGCCCGGCGCGCAGTGGGACGTGGCCCTGGGCCTGATGGTGCAGAGCCGGTTCGAGATGGCGGCGCTGCCGATCCCGTATGTGCGAATCCACTGGGACCCGAGGCCGGACCTGAGAATCGAGGTGCGCGGGACGGGCCTGCAGAACGGCATCTACGCGCGCTGGTTTGCGACCTCGGACAAGGCGACGAGCGTGGACCTGGCGTGCGCCTACGAGACGCTGACCTTCCGGCTGACGGACAACGCGGAGGGCCCGCGGGCGGTGGCGATCGGCGAGGTGCCGCTGCGAATCGGGGTGACGCAGTTCCTGGAGCCGAGCGGGACGTGGTTCGCGCGGGTGGCTTATGCGTACAATGTGTTCCACCGGGAATCGTTCCGCCGCGACGGGGAGTCGATCGGCGCGTTTGAAACGGGGGGGACGCCGGTGCTCACGGTGAGGGTGGGGGCGAGGTTTTGACGGCGGCGGGGGAGGGATTATAGCTCGCTAGCTCGTTGGCTCGGGGGCTCGGGGGCTCAGTAGCTCTCTAGCTAACTAGCTTGATGGCTGACTAGCTTGATGGCTTTGCAAGGGGGCGGAGGGGGCGGAGGATGCGAAG
>Ga0315903_10008466_pt1 | contig 12645 bp, 10 predicted proteins | sample LakEriMetagenome_7_FD_203524 | JGI IMG/M metagenome (GOLD analysis project Ga0315903, IMG submission 203524) | Freshwater fungal communities from buoy surface, Lake Erie, Ohio, United States - Buoy 2 MA119 | ecosystem: Environmental > Aquatic > Freshwater > Lake | place: USA: Lake Erie, Ohio...
GGGCACCGATCCGCCGCAGGCGGATTGGTCGTGGCTTCGCTTGCCGCCGAGCCCGGCTCCCGGGCGCGGGCAGCCCCTCGCTTCTGCCTATCCGCCCGGCATCCAGGAAGCCCCGAGCGCGAGCGAGGGGATGACGGGCGGCATCGCCATCCGGCTACGCGTTCACCGCGGGTGCGTGACGCGGTAAACGTCGATTGCCGGCCCGGTGGTGAGGCCGTGCGGCCGGCGGGGCTGCTGCTTCACGATCCCCAGGCCCGCGGCACGGACGGCGGGCTCGAAGTTCACCGCCCGGGCTCGGCCGGGGTCGGCCACGAGGGCCGTGCCGTGCGGGGCCAGCGTGCGGGCGACGACGGCCGCCAGGGCCTCGGCGTGGTGCTTCTCGTAGAGCACGTCGGCCGCGACCACGAGGTCGAATGTCGGCAGGTCGTCGGGCAGCCGCCGCCAGTCGAGCAGGAGCGTTGCCAGGCCCGTGGCCCCGTTGCGGTCGGCGTTGTAGCGGACGCCCTCGAGGGCGTCGTCTTCGTAGTCGCTGGCCACTGCCCGGAAGCCGCGGCGGCAGGCCACGATGGCGGGCAGGGCCAGGCCGCAGCCCAGTTCAATCAGACTACGGTCACCGGGATCGAGGGCGGCGATCTCCTCGGCGAGCACGAGGGCCGATTCCCAGACGTTGGCCCAGTAGGGAATCCGCTCGTCCCGCTCGAAGGCCTCGACGTCGATCAGGGCGTCGAGGTCGGGCGGCTGCCAGAAGGTGTAGCGTTCACCGCCGATCTCGATCAGCCGCTCCACCGGCGTGAACCGCTCGTAGCCCATCCTCGTCATCCTCCGCCCGTGCATCCGTCACGATCGGCAGCGGGAGCCACGTCAACCGACGGAAGTTCCGCCGCGTGAAGCCCTGCCGTGTGGCACGATTGTACGGTCTCTCCTCCACCCGCCAGCGCGCCCCATGCTCACCGACTTCGACCTGCACCTGTTCGGCGAGGGCCGGCACTGGACGATCTATGAGAAACTCGGGGCGCATCTCGAGGAGCACGACGGCGTCCATGGCGTGACCTTCGCTGTCTGGGCTCCGAACGCCGACGGCGTCTCCATCGTCGGTGACTTCAACGGTTGGGACGCGGCGGCGCACCGGATGCACAAGCGGATTCCGTCCGGGATCTGGGAACGCTTCGTGCCGGGCCTCGAGGTGGGCACGCTCTACAAGTATCGGGTGCACTCCTGCGGTGGCCATTCCGACCGCAGCGACCCCTACGGGTTCGGTGCGGAGGTGCCGCCGCGAACCGCCTCGCAGGTGATCGACCTCGCCGCCTACCAGTGGCGGGATGACGAATGGATGGCCACGCGGGCCGCCCGCCAGTCCCTGTCGGCACCGCTCTCCATCTACGAAGTCCACCTCGGGAGCTGGCGACGGCCGGGCGACGACGCGAGCCGCTGGCTGTCCTACGCCGACCTCGAGCGCGAACTCGTGCCCTACGTCGTGGAGATGGGCTTCACGCACGTCGAGTTTCTGCCCCCCACCGAGCATCCGCTGTCGGCGAGTTGGGGCTACCAGACGATCGGCCTGTTCGCCGCCACGAGCCGCTTCGGCCCGCCGCAGGCCCTGATGTCGCTTATCGACGCCCTCCACCGGGCAGGCGTGGGAGTGATCATCGACTGGGTGCCGGCCCATTTCCCCAAAGACGGCCACGGTCTTCGCCGGTTCGACGGCACCGCGCTCTACGAGCACGAGGATGCGCGAAAGGGCGAGCATCCCGACTGGGGCACGATGATCTTCAACTACGGCCGCCACGAGGTGGCCAACTACCTGATCTCGAGCGCCCTCTTCTGGCTCGAGCACTACCACGTGGACGGGCTGCGGGTGGATGCCGTGGCCTCGATGCTCTACCTCGACTACAGCCGCAAGGACGGCGAGTGGGAGCCCAACTGCTTCGGCGGCCGAGAGAATCTCGAAGCCATCGACCTGCTCAAGACCTTCAACATCCAGGTCCACGAGCGGTTTCCCGGCACGCTGACGATCGCCGAGGAATCGACCGCCTGGCCCGGCGTGTCGCGGCCGACGTATGTGGGAGGGCTCGGCTTCAGCCTGAAGTGGAACATGGGCTGGATGAACGACACGCTGAAGTACATGCGGCACGACCCGGTGCACCGCAAATTCCACCACGACGAACTCACCTTCAGCCTGATCTACGCCTTCCACGAGAACTTCGTGCTCCCGTTCTCGCACGATGAGGTGGTCCACGGCAAGGGTTCCCTCATCGGCCAGATGCCGGGCGACGACTGGCAGAAGTTCGCGAACCTCCGGCTGCTCTACGCCTACATGTGGTGCCACCCCGGCAAGAAACTGCTCTTCATGGGGGGAGAGTTCGGGCAGTGGGCCGAGTGGAACTTCGACGAGAGCCTGCAGTGGCATCTCTGCCAGTGGGAGAAGCACGTCGGGTTGTCACGGGCCGTCGCCGATCTCAACCGCCTGATCCGCCGCGAAAAGTCGCTGCACGAACTCGACTTCGACGGCCGCGGCTTCGAGTGGATCGACTGCCACAACTGGCAGGACAGCGTGCTGGCGTTCGTCCGCCGGGCCGCCGACCCGGCCGACTTCACGCTCGTGTGCTGCAACTTCACGCCCGTGCCCCGCGAGGACTACCGACTCGGCGTGCCCCACGGCGGCGTCTACGACGAGATCTTCAACGCCGACTCCGCCTGGTACGGCGGTGGGAACCTCGGCAATGCCGGGGCGATCACGGCCGAGCCGATGCCGCATCACGGCCGCGAGTTCTCGGTGTCGCTCACGCTCCCGCCGCTGGCGACGGTGGTGCTGAAGCCGCGGCGCTGACCGCGATCATTCGAGTTCCGGGCCGCGCGGGTCGCGCTTCCACGACACGCCATACCGCTCAGCGATCGACTTCATCCAGCTGTCGTTCACGGCCCGCATGTCGTCGTCGGCCACAGTGGCGATGCGCCGCGGATCCTCAGACGAGGCAACGAACAGGTCCTTGAGTCGGGTATCGTCGGGCTCGAGCGACACCAGCCGCACCACGTAGCAGACCGTCTTCGGCTCGTTGAAGGCCACGGCCGTCTGGCCGGGCTCGAGGTCGAACACTGCCCGCATCAGTTCGTCGCCAGGCATCGCGAGGCCGTCAGGCTGCGAGAGTTCGGGAGCCGAGCCGAAGGGCGCGGTACCCCGCGTGAGCCAGGTGAATGGCCCGACCTTCTCGACCTCGAGGCTCCCGCGGGCCGCCGCGATCTGCTCGAGCGTCTTGCCGGCCTTCACCTCCGCGGCGACCTCCTCGGCGGCCTTCTTGGCCAGGGGCCGGGCTTCGACGATCCGCCAGGCGCGGAGCACGTCGTCCCGGGACGACTGGAATGACGGCGTGAACTCCGGTTGATCCTCGGTCTTCCACGAGAGGTAGCGGTTGCCCGCGATGTCACGCGACGTCACGGCCTGCAGGGGCTGGGCGCCGGGGCCGAAGATCATGTCGATCCACTGCTGCTGCCGGACGCCAAACTCGCGGGAGACCGCAAACTCGAAACTGCCCCCGATGCCGCCCGCCGCGAAGGCCTGGTTCGGGTTGACGAGGTCGGAAGTGCCCCCCTCGAGCCCCTGCGCGGCGGCGATTTTCTTGATGTCGGGGCCCACCGGCGCCTGACCGGCGCCGTCGCCGGCAACCTCCCACAGTGCCAGGGATTCGGCGTACTTCGCCACGTCGGTCTTCACGGCGTCGAAGATTGCCGCGATCCGCTTCTCGACCCCCTCGTTGGTCAACCGCTCGACGATGTCGTCGCGAACCTTCTCGAGCGGTTCGAACTCCGCCGCCTCGCTCTTCTCGTCGGCAGGCTTGTCGGCAGCCTTCTCGGCATTCGCCGCGGCTGCGGCGGGCTTGTCGGCATCCGCTGCGGCTGCGGCGGGCTTGTCGGGCGATGCTGCTGCCGCTGCGGCGGTATCGGCCTTCGCCGTGGCGGCTTCCGCCCCCTCCGTCGCTGTCGCCGGCTGCCGAAAGGCAACCGGAGTCGCGCGAACGCGTCCCGTTGCGGCGCCGTCCTTGCCCGCCGGCTTCGCGTCGGCCGGCGGCGTGCCGGCCGCGGGCTGATCGTTCTTTTCGGCCTTCGTCTCGCTGCTTGCCTCAGCGGCTTTCGCGTCGGTCGCCGCCGCGTCTTCGGCCGGCTTCGCCTTGTAGAGGGCGGCCTTCCGGTCTTCGTAGAACGCCTTGATCTGCTCGTCGGTGACCTTTTTCTTCTCCTCATCCTGGAACGTTCCGGCCTTGGCCACGAGGTAGTCGTAGCGGGCCCGGTGGGGCTGACGGAAGCCCGGATTTGGACTGCGGGCCGCCGGCCGGTCGTTCTTGTATTTTTCGAAGAAGGCCCGAAGCGCGGGCTCCGCCGGCTCGGGGAGTTTGTCGACGAACTGCTCGACGACCACCGGCATCGCCTCGATGGTGGCCCCCTGCTCGAGCCGACGGTAATAGTCCCACCGCCAGCCTGGCGGAGCGCCGTCGAAGCCGACGCCGCCGAGCAGCAGCGATTCCATCCGGCGGGCCATGAGCACGGTCCGCAGCGCTTCGAAGACGTCCGCCTGCGAGATGCCCATCCGGCCCCCGATCTGATTGACGATGCCGTCGAACGTTTCGGGACGCACGAGGTCGTTCGTCCACTCGGCCAGAAACTGGTTGATCGCGGCGTTGCTGACGACGATCCCGTTCTTTTCGGCCTCCTTCGCCAGCAGGATGGTGTCCACCACGTCCTTCTCGTCGTCGGCCAGCCGCATCCGGGAGGGATCCTGCCCCGACGCCGCCATCGTCTCCACGAGGAACTGGTTCATCACCTTCCGCATGATCACGGCCCTCTGGAGGCCGCTTTCCCGAAGGCCGCCACCGTTCCACGACACCGCCATCGGGTCGGCTCCGCCGGCGCCGGATCCCATCTGGAGGAATGGGGGCAGGACGAAAAATGCAAGCATCGCCATGATCGCGAGCGCGGCGAGCGCCGCCTTCTCGTACTGGCGAAAGACACCGAAGGATCCGGCCATGGAACCGCCTGTAGGCTGTGGCCTGACGGCGAAACCGCCGAGGCTTGACAAGGAAAGAGTGGGGAGGGTAACGCTTGGAGGCCGCGTTCCCGGGGCCTCAGCAGGCCGAAGATTGTAGCGCAGGGTCTGACTGCGCCAATCCCGAAGCCCCGTTTCGCCCTATGATCGACTCCCCACCGCGTCCCACCGTGAACCGCCCCCATGGCCAAGAAGTCATCCTCGTCAGCCCGATCGAATCGCCGCGGTCCGGCCCGTCAGGCCAGTGACAGCCCGCGGGGAGGCGGTGTTCCGAAGGGCGACTACCAGCTGGTGATCGTCGAGAGCCCGGCCAAGGCCAAGACGATCGAGAAGTACCTGGGGCCGGGATTCGTAGTGAAGGCCTCGATCGGCCACATCCGTGACCTGCCCAGCCGGGCGGCCAAGGGCTCGAAGCAGCCGGTGCCGGGGGTGGACATGGATCACGACTTCGCCCCCACCTATGAAATCGACAGCGACAAGGCCCGCACCGTCACGGAACTGCGGAAGCTGGCCAAGGGAGCCAGTGACATCTGGTTCGCGACCGACTTGGACCGCGAGGGTGAGGCGATCGCCTGGCACCTCACGCAGGTGCTCGGGGTCGATCCGGACCGGGCCAAGCGGGTGACATTCGACGCGATCACGAAGTCGGAGGTGCAGCGGGCCTTCCAGTCGCCGCGGGCCATCAACATGCCCCGCGTGGAGGCCCAGCAGGCCCGCCGGATCGTCGATCGGATCGTCGGCTACCAGGTCTCGCCGATCCTCTGGAAGAAGGTGGCCGGCGGCCTCTCGGCCGGCCGTGTGCAGAGCGTGGCCACCCGGATCGTGGTCGATCGCGAACTGGAGATTCGCGAATTCACGCCGGCGGAGTCGTGGGAGATCTCCGGGGGCATGACGTTCGACGTGGCGGCCGCGGCCGGCCTCCACGGCGACTGGTCGGGCTTCATGGCGAAGCGCGATGAACGCGGCCGTCCGCCGCTGGTCCGCGACCGGATGGCCTGGCTCGCCGATCACCGCTCGCTCGCCTGCGACCTCGTGGAGGTTGGCGGGAAGTCACTGAAGATCGAGGCGGAGAAGGGATCGACGGTCGATCTCGCCGGCAACGTCCGAGCCGCCGCCGAGGCGGCCGGCCTGCTCGACATCGACGTCGTTCGCGAGACCGATGAATCCGGCAAGGGACGCGGCAAAAACATCATCCGGCTCACCGGCCGGCCCGACCCCCAGGCCCGCTACACGGTGGAGTCGATCGACGTCACGCGGACTCGATCCAAGCCCTATCCGCCGTTCATTACGAGCACCCTGCAGCAGGCCGCCTCCAGCCGTCTTGGCATGTCCACCGACCGCACGATGCGGATCGCGCAGCAGCTCTACGAGGGCATCGACCTGCCCGACGAGGGCCGCGTGGGCCTGATCACCTACATGCGAACCGACTCGACGAACCTCTCCCGCGAGGCGATCGACATGGCCCGCCGCTACCTCGAGCAGCGGCACGGGGCGGCGTACGTGCCCGAGAAGCCGCGGACGTATTCGAGCTCCAACGAGAGCGCCCAGGAGGCCCACGAGGCGATCCGGCCGACCGACGCCTCCCGCGAGCCCGACCGGATCGCCGCCGCGCTCACCGACGAGCAGCTCAAGCTCTATCGGCTGATCTGGCAGTGCTTCGTGGCCTGCCAGTCGACCGACGCCGAGTGGGATTCGACGAGCGTCCGCATGCGGCGGAGTGACCGCGACACGGGGGCCGTCTTCAAGGCCCACGGTCGCGTGCTCCGGTTCGACGGCTTCTATCGGATCAGCGGGACACCGCGGGACGACGGCGATCAGGTGCTCCCCGACTTCGCCAAGGGAGCGGTGCTTGCCCCCTTCGACATCGAGCCGCGGCAGAAGTTTCAGGCGCCGCCGCCGCGATACACCGAAGCCACGCTCGTCAAGAAGATGGAGGAGGAGGGGATCGGCCGCCCGTCCACCTACGCCAGCATCATCAACGTTATCGAGAACCGCGGCTACGTGACCCAGCAGGACCGTCGGTTCCAGGCCACGGCGATCGGCGAGGCGGTGACCGGCTTTCTGAAGCGGGGTTTCCGCGACCAGTTCATCGAGATCGGCTACACGCGGGAGATCGAGCGGGAGCTCGACCAGGTGGCGCAGGGCACGAAGAAGTGGACCGACATGCTGCACGAGTTTCACGGCGAGCTCGCGCCGAAACTCGACGAGGCGATGGAGCAGGAGCACGAGAAGGCCAAGTCGGATCCGTCGCCCTACGCCTGCCCCGAGTGCGGGCGACGGCTGGAATACCGGCTCGGCGGCAAGGGGGAGTTTCTCTCCTGCTCGGGCTACAACGAGAAGATCATCGACGAGCCTGCCGAGGCTCCGGCCGCGACCGGCAAGGGCAAGGCCAAGAAGGCGAAGAAGAAGGCCAAGCCCAAGGAGCGGCCCGCGTGCAGCTTCGCGATGCCGGTGGACCGCCAGCGGCGGCCGCTGCTCCCGGAGCAGATCGACCTCCTCTCGCCGGCCGGCGTGCCGATGGTGAAGCGGACCGGCCGGTTCGGCGACTTCCTCGTCGAAGACAAGCCGCGGCCGCCGAAGCTGCGGGGCAAGAAGGCGGCCGAGGCCGCTGCCGAGCCGCCCCCGTTCATTCTCAACCTCGACCGCAAGGGCAACCTCAAGTTCCCATCCCCGCCGCCGCTGGTCACCGACATCGCCTGCCCGAAGTGCGGCGACCTGATGAACCTCCGCGACGGCAAGCGAGGCCCATGGCTCGGCTGTCGGGCGTTTCCAAAGTGCCGGGGCCGCGAGGCCTTCACGAAGCTCGCCGAGGACCGTCAGAAGGCGTTCGAGAAGGATCTCAAACAGCACCTCAGCGGCCAGACGAAGCTTTCGCTCACCCGTCGCGACGGGGTGACGCCGGTTCCCGAGGGCACGCCGCTCTCGCAGCTCACGATGGAAGGCGGCGTGGCCGAACTCCAGAAGTTCGAAGCCTGACGGACCGTCGGTTGTTTTCTGACCCGATCATGAGGGAGCCGAGGCGCCGGGCGCACCCCTCACACCCAGGGCATTTCGCTTCCGAACGTGTTCGGCGTCTCGTCGAGGGCGACCGCATAGGCCGTGGCGTGGGAGCGGCAGTGCGAGATGCTCACGAGGATACAGCGGATCCCCATCTTCTCGGCCATTTCTCCGGCCCCGCCGCGGAGCAGCGCCTGCGGCCGGCCGCTGGCGCCGTTGGTCACTTCCACGTCGCGCCAGCTGATGCCCCGCCGCCAGCCCGTGCCGAGCGCCTTGAGCACCGCCTCCTTGGCCGCCCAGCGGCCGGCGAAGTGCTGCGTGGCCATCGTGCGGGCCCGGCAGTATTCGATCTCGGCGGGCGTGTAGACGCGCTCCACGAAGAGTTCGCCGTGCCGCTCGATCATCTGCGCGATCCGCAGCACCTCGGTGATGTCGGTGCCGATGCCGAGAACGTTCATGCCCGGCCGCCTTTGCCAGCGGAAGCTGCCGCCTCGCCCCGGGCGAGGCCGCAGGCCCGCCGCGCCCGGCCGAGCACCTCGCCCGCCTTGGCGCGGGCCTTGGCGGCGCCGGCCGCGAGAATCGCCTCGATGCGGGCAGGGTCCGACTCCAACTCCGCGCGACGAGCCCGGGCGTCGGCAAAGAAGGCCGCCGCAGCCTCGACGAGCGCCTTCTTCACCTCGCCGTAGCCGAAGCCACCACGGCGATAGAGGTCGGCCATCTTCGCCCGGTCGGCATCGGGGGCCATGAGCGAGAAGAGCTCGAAGAGGTGATCCCCCTCCGGATTCTTCGGCTCTTCCATCGGCCGCGAATCGGTGGTGATCCGCATGATCTTCTTCTTCTGGGCGGCGAGCTCCTCGAAGACCTCGATCGTGTTCTCGTAGCTCTTGCTCATCTTCTGGCCGTCGGTGCCGGGCACCTTGGCGCCCCCCTCGACGAGCCGCGGCTTGGGCAGCGTGAACACGTCACCGTAGAGGTGGTTGAACGTCCCTGCGAGATCGCGACAGACCTCGATGTGCTGCACCTGGTCCTCCCCGACCGGCACGACGGTAGCGTCGTAGGCGAGGATGTCGGCCGCCATCAGCACCGGATAGGTAAAGAGTCCTGCGTCGGCGGGCAGTCCGCGGTTCTTTTTGTCCTTGAAGGCGTGGCACCGCTCGAGCAGCCCCATCGGTGTCACCGTCATCAGCAGCCAGGTGAGTTCCGTCACCTCGGGCACGTCCGACTGCACGTAGAGGACCGCCCGGTCGGGGTCGAGGCCGAGGGCCACGAGATCGACTGCCGCCGCGTGGACCAGCGAGCGGAGCCGCGCCGGATCACGGACGGTCGTGAGCGCGTGGAGGTCGGCGATGAAGTAGTAGGCCTCATCCGCAGCCTGCTGTGCGCCGGTATCGTCCGCCTTCGCTGAGGGCTGGAGATCGATGTACTGCCGGATCGCGCCGAAGTAGTTGCCCCAGTGGAACCGGCCCGTGGGCTGGATCCCAGAGAGGGCGCGGGTGGGGCGACGCGGTGCTTCAGGAGGCATGCGAGGGGCTCGCGGGGGGGCAGGTTGTGCGGACAGGAAGCTGGAGGGTGCCCACGATCTCGCCGAGGCTCGAGGCCCCCAGGGCCGCCACCGCCGCGGGGAGCTCGTCGAGCAGTCGGGCCGACACCACGGGCTCCACGAAGCTGGCGGTGCCGATCTGGACGGCCGAGGCGCCGGTCACAAAAAACTCCATGCAATCGTCGATTGTCATGATGCCGCCGACGCCGATGACCGGGATATCGACGGCGCGGCGAATCTGGTGGACGCACCGCAGGGCGATCGGCTTGATCGCCGGACCGCTCAGGCCGCCGATCACGTTGCCCAGCAGCGGCCGCCGCCGCCGCCAGTCGACCGCCATGCCCTGACAGGTGTTGATCACGGTGACCGCGTCGGCACCGCCGTCCCGCGCGCCGCGGGCGATCGCCGCGATGTCGGAGACGTTGGGCGTCAGCTTGGCGAGCACGGGCCTCGACGTCGCGCCCCGGACCCCCGCCACCACGCGGCGGCAGACTTCCGGATCGCTCCCCATGTCCACGCCGTGGCTGACGTTGGGGCACGACACGTTGAGCTCGACCGCCGCAATGCCGGGCACCTCGTCGAGGCGGGCGGCGAGGGAGACGAACTCGTCGATTGTCGCCCCCGCGATGCTCACGATCACGGGCGCCCCGCAGCCAAGCAGCCAAGGAAGTTGGTTCGCCAGAAAGGCATCAACGCCGTCGTTGTCGAGGCCGATCGAGTTGAGCAGACCCGCCGCGGTTTCGACCGTTCGCCACGGCACGTTGCCCTGGCGGGGCAGCGGCGTGATCGTCTTGGGGACGATGCCGCCGAGCCTCGCGAGATCGACGAGCCCCGCCATCTCGCGGCCATACCCAAACGTGCCCGATGCCACGAGGATCGGATTGGGCAGCCGCAGGCGGCCGAGGGCCACGGAGAGATCAGGGGGCGTGGATGTCCCAGAGGAAGACGGCATTGGATCGACGGGGGCACGGGGCAGGGGTGGCCAGGCGGCGCGGGCGCGGCCGCGACCGAGTGTAGTGGGTTTCCGCAGTGTCCCAAGGCAGCCGCAACGCCCCAGCCTCGCAGGCCTGCCCGGTCATCGTCGGGCTGGTCGCACGCCCCGAAAGCGTGCCGATTGTGTGAAGTTTACGGGTTATGCCGTCGATACCATGAGTGAACAAGGGCTCGTGTAGCGGTGTGCCAGCGTGGCATTCGGTTGACATTAGTGCTTGTCGGGCCTAGGCTTGCGACGATTTTTCCTCCTCTTTTTCGGCGGCTTTCGCCATCGGGCAGAGCCATCGGGAACGCGGTCGGAGCGTCGGAGCCGTGACCAAGAAAGACATCGTCCGGACGATCGCCGAACAGCTCGAGCTGCCCCAGCTTCGCACGAAGGAGCTGGTCCAAAAAACGTTCGATGCGTTGATCGAAACGCTCGTTCAGGAGGGGCGGATCGAGCTCAGGAACTTCGGGGTCTTCCAGATCAAGCGGCGGGATGCTCGGGTGGCTCGCAATCCCCGAACGGGAGAGCGGGTGCCAGTGCAGGCCAAGAGTGTGGTCACGTTCAAGCCGGGCAAGGAGATGGAGGCGCGGGTCAGGGAAATGGATCGACGGAAGGCGGAGGAGCCGCCCCAGACGTCCGAGTCTCCGGCACCGCCCGACGATGAGCCGAACCAGTCGAGCCCCGAACAGGCGAAGACTGGGGAAGGCGGGTAAGGCAGCCGGCCCCCGGGCCGGAGGAGTTGTTCGAGTCAACCTCGCACCATCGGAATCGATCGGGTACATCCGCCGCGATGAGCGAACGGAACCCTCGGGCGAACCGGCGTGCGAGCCGAATCAGGGATGATTCACGCGAGGGTCAGGAGGACCATGCGATGAGGAAGGCTGTCTGGCTGGTGTGTGCCGCGGCGCTGCTGGCGACGAACACGGGCTGCCTCATCCCGATCTATTCCGGCGACCCCGTGCGCCGCGCCCAGCAGCTGATCTACACGTCGGAAGACCTCCGGGCGATCACCGACGAGTGGGAGCGGATCTGGTTCCTCGACCAGCCGTCGCATATGACGCCCTGGCGGACCCACGGCGGCATCCTCTGATGCCAGCGGGGTCGGCCTGCGGATAAAGGTGGGATAAAGGTGACAGCCACCAAATCTGGGCAAGATGCTGGCGTTCAAGAGCCGTGCGTGGCACCTTCGCCGGCCCTGGGCCGACCGCGCGGCCGCATGGTTGACCCGAGGTCGAGCCGTTTGGACGTCTGTGTCACCCAGGCATCGTCGCCATAGGGCCTGCCCCGATTCACGCTCGCCCGAACGCCGGCCAACTCGCCTTCGGTCTGCGGCCGGTTCACGTGCTCGATCCATAGATCCCGATGCTGGTCGGCTGGGCCGGGCACCGGCCAAGCGGAGAGTGGAATCGGGTAGGCCGCCGAGCCCTGCCCCAGGCTCGACCACGGCCATGCTTCCGCGCGGGAGACGAGATTGGCCCGCAGCGGGTTGCGTTCTACATAGCGGACGACGGCATGGAAGTAGTCCGTCGTCTGGATCGGAAACGACTTGAAGCGGCCCTGGTAGAGGTGGCCGAGGCCGATCTCGTTGTGCGCACGCTTCCACCGCTTCACGTGCAGGTTCGTGAGGTGCTGGAGGAAAGCAGACAGGTCGCCGTCGTGCTCCGGCCAGAGCACCATGTGCCAGTGGTTGGGCATCACGCAATAGCCGCAGATCCGCATGCGTCGGATCCGGAGCGTCTCGGCGACCGTCTCGATGAAGCCCTCGTAATCGGCGGCGGATTCGAAGACCGTCCGCCGGCCGACCGCCCTGTTCAGGACGTGAAACGGCACACCGCCCGGCGAAACGCGATGCATGCGAGGCATGAACGCATGTATATCATATGGGCACGCGGCGTCAACTTACCCAGATTTGGTGGCTGTCACCTTTTTCCCCTTTTTCCCCGCGGGTGGATGTCCGCCGGTCGCCCATCCGGCGTTGCCAGGCTGCCGTCACCTCCCTTGCCGATCCTGACAGAGCGCGGTACTGTTGAGGATTATCATGATCACGCGCTCGCTCACGGCCGCCTCGCTCGCGGGTGACTCCTGTTTTCTCTG
>Ga0315903_10008468_pt1 | contig 12641 bp, 20 predicted proteins | sample LakEriMetagenome_7_FD_203524 | JGI IMG/M metagenome (GOLD analysis project Ga0315903, IMG submission 203524) | Freshwater fungal communities from buoy surface, Lake Erie, Ohio, United States - Buoy 2 MA119 | ecosystem: Environmental > Aquatic > Freshwater > Lake | place: USA: Lake Erie, Ohio...
GTAATGCGAGCGATTGCTGATGTCAAGCCTGTCCAGCAAGCAATGCCAGGATCGTCAGTTGTCTTCTCCATCTACTCGGACCTCAATGCTGCAACCAGCACTTTGACCGAGACTGCTGACGTTTCCTCAATCGCACTCGGCAACCCATCACAGGTTACCGTTACACTCCAGGAGTACGGCTCTGCCGTAACCACAACCAAGAAGTTGAACCTCACCTCGTTCAATGACGTTGATGCAGCACTTGCTAACATCATCGCCTACAACGCGGCAGATTCAATCGACCAGGTTGTCGCTGGTGTTCTCACCGCTGGTACCAACGTTATCTACGCTGGCACCACCGCAACAAGCACCAACTCCATCACATCTTCGGATGTTATCCGAGTTGCAGACATCCGCGAGGCTGTCGTTCAACTCCGAACCAACAAGGCTCTCCCACGTATCGGAGAACTCTATGCTGCATACCTACACCCACGTCAGTCTGCCGATCTTCGTGCAGAGTCGGGTACTGGTGGCTTCCAGGAGTTGACCAAGTACGTAGAGCGCACACCATTCGTCGCTGGCGCTGTCGGCGTTATCGAAGGTGCGTTCATCGTTGAGACCCCACGTGTTCCATTCGCAAACAACAGCAACAGCATCCCTGTCTACAAGGCTGTCATCGCAGGCCGTGAGGCTCTCGCTGAGGCAATGGCACAGGACATCACCACCGTTATCGGTCCAGAGATTGACGCACTCCGTCGTTTCCGCACCATCGGCTGGTACTACTTCGGTGGATTCAACCGTCTCCGTGAGGCGGCTCTGTATCGCATCGAGTCTGCTGCTTCGATCAACTAGATTGATTGACTGCTGGGCAGGGGCAACCCTGCCTGGTGGTGAGTCCGTCAGGAGGACTGATGTATCAACTCACAACACCCACTCGCAATGAGACGTGGGGTGCGTTCCCAATGATGAACCCGTATGCCCGCCTTGCGGCAAGGCCCATCAGTGGTGCTGGTGTCCCTACCAGACTTACCGATATCCCTCGTGGCTATACGCTCATCGTCAACGGATCAACCGTGACTGAGGTGCAGACGCCATACCAGGATGACTTGAACAATGCAGACTTCTATTACTTGGGTGGTCATCAGTACACTATCTCCGACGCAGAGGCAGCAACCCTGATTGCCGCTGGATATAGTGAATGGCTTAGACAACTATGAATTGCACAGCAAGTTGCAAGACCAAGGACCACGCTACTTATGCGGAGTGTCTAAAACAAAATATGCCGATGATTGCCCCATCAAGCCAACCGTCTCGAACGGGCTGGGATATGGACAAAATCAAGAGCGACAATAGAGAACTCGATTCCTATTACTCAGCAGTAAAGCAGGGGATCGAACCGATATCTACCAAGCAAAGAGATATCGACGCAGCAGTCAAACTATCCAACGAGGCTGGAATGGCCTTCGACGGTAATAGCCTCAACTTCAAGGAGTAATTATGCCAGCCAATGATCCAGCGCAGTACGAGGGTAAGTTCGTCCCAGAAGAGGATGACTTCTTACCATACCCATCTAATTCCAATGATGGACCATTTATGACCTACGAAAAGTTGCAAGCAGGCGCACCAGGTAAGCCAGCACCACGACAGGGGCGATAACAATGCCAGGTAAGAAGAAGATGACTCCTGCTGAGAAGAAGGCAGAGAAGATGCTCCGCGACAAGATGAAGGCCGGTAAGGTCAAAGACCTCAACAAGACCCGTGACAAGATCGCCAAGAAGACTGGCGTATTTCCGATGGGAAAGACACGATGAAGAAGAAGGCAGCAGCAAAGAAGGTCGCCAAGGTTATGGGCGAGTACAAGCGCGGAACCCTGCACTCAGGTAAGAAGGGTCCAGTCGTCAAGTCCAAGAAGCAAGCCGTCGCTATCGCTATGAGCGAGGCTGGTATGGCTAAGAAGAAGGCGAAGAAAAAGAAGTAATGGCAAAGTCCCCTGCGTGGCAACGCAAAGAAGGCAAGAACCCCAAAGGTGGTCTCAACGCCAAAGGTCGTGCCTCTGCCAAAGCGCAGGGGATGAACCTCAAGCCACCTGTCAAGAAGACAGAAGCAGCGAAATCTAAGAAGGCTGCTGGACGACGCAAGTCGTTCTGTTCTAGGATGTGCGGGATGAAGTCGAAGTTGACTTCAGCAAAGACAGCAGGAGATCCGAACTCTAGAATAAACAAGTCCCTACGGGCTTGGGATTGTAGTTGCAGATGAAGAAAAAGAAAGCATTTTGGGATAAGAAGAACCCAAACAAGAAGTCAGCAAAGTTGACCGACCAACAGAAGGCTAAGGCAAAAGCACGAGCGAAGAAGGCGGGTCGTCCGTACCCGAACCTTGTCGACAATGCTTGGGCCGCAAATCAATAGTAGGAGAGTAAATGGCAGGGGTAGCAGGAAGTACACTTGTTGCAGAATTGAATCGTCTCGCTAATGGCGGTACATATCCTGCCGTTTCCAACTATGTCGATATGGCTCTAGCCGCCAAGAATTGGGCTGCGGCTAGGGCTGTAACGATCAGTAACACAGATACGGTAGGTATCCTCAATGAGATTGCTGGCATCACTGAGTCTAAAAATTATCTTGATTTCAATGGCGTATGTAACTTGCTCGCTGGCACTTCTGGCTTGGCTGCAGCGGCTGCTCTCAGAGAACTGGCTTCCTGATGAGCGCGAAGTATAACTTGGTCTGCGATCAGGCCACCACATTCAACTTTCAGTTCGTCGTGCAAGATGACCTCAACGGGGTTACCACACCTTGGAACCTGACGAACTACTCAGCAACGATGACGGTTCGCCCGTTCGTCGGGGCAAGCACGACCACCGTCGTTGCCTCAACTGCCAATGGACGCATCGTGCTTGGCGGTGCGCTTGGCAGGGTGACAGTCACTATTGACTCTGCAACGACTGGCGCTATTGATCCAGGTCGCTATGCCTATGACCTTGTGCTGGACTCAGGTTCAGTCGTGACCAGAATCCTTGAAGGTAAGTTCGTAGTAACGGGAGCCGTGACTAATCCGTGACCACTATCATCGTAATCGAGTCCATCACCCCACAAGTCTCCGTCGAACTCTCGGCTGACCAGGGTCCACAAGGAGCACCTGGTAATGTAGGCGCTACGGGTCCACAAGGACCAACAGGTCCCCAAGGCAATCAAGGTGTCGTAGGTCCACAAGGACCGACAGGCGCTCAGGGTGTTCAAGGGCCGACAGGCTCTACGGGCGCTACAGGCCCCGCTATTACGGGTGCCACTGGAGATGTTGGACCTACGGGTTCTACGGGTCCTACGGGCGCTACAGGGGCTACAGGACCCACTGGAGAGACGGGTCCACAAGGACCGACTGGAGGTACAGGTGCTACGGGTTCTACTGGTCCTACTGGAGATACTGGTCCTATTGGTCCCACTGGTGGTCTTGGTCCTACTGGTGCTACTGGAGCCACTGGAGCGGTGGGTGACACAGGACCCACAGGTCCTCAAGGACCGCAAGGAAACCTCGGTCCCACAGGAGCAACGGGTGCAACTGGTGCAACTGGACCACAAGGGCCTCAAGGGATTCAGGGCGACACTGGTCCAACGGGAGCCACAGGGCCTAGCATCACAGGTCCGACAGGACCAACAGGCGTAGCGGGTCCTACGGGTGCCACAGGCGCAGCGGGTCCAGCAGGTGCTGGTCTACAAGATGTTCTAATGCTTGGCGGTATGTAAGGAGTTCTCGTGCAACTGAACGATATCTTTGACAGAATCGTTCTCATCAATCTGGACCGACGACCAGATCGACTAGAAGAGTTTGACGAGCAAGCCCAGCGTGTAGGGCTGGCCTATGAGCGATACTCAGCCTTTGATGCAGAAGGTGTTGTAGACAATCGTGGCAGGGCAATGCGGGGCATTGAAGCCTGTACCAAGAGCCATTACAACATACTTGATAAGGCTCTCAATGATGGTGTAGAACGCCTCTTTATCTTTGAGGATGACTCAAACTTTGTCGACAATTTCAATGAGGAGTTTGAGAAGACGTGGGCTGAGATGCCCGATGACTGGGAACTCTTCTACGGCGGTCTCTGGTTACACACCTTCAACAAACACTCGGATCGCTTGGTCAAGCCAACATATAGTTACTCTGCCCACGCCTGGGGCGTAGACCGTAAGGCGATGGAGACGGTTCATAGAACCCTCCAGGGCAAGCAGATTATTGACCTAGAATTGTCGATAATGAACGAGCGAATGAAGGCTTACTGTGCCAAACCTGCGCTAATATATCAGCGCCCAAGTTACTCCGACTTGGACAAACAGTTCAGGGATGTCACGGACAAATACAAATGAAGGTTGCAGTCTACTGCATAGCAAAGAACGAAGCGCAGCACGTCAAGCGCTGGTATGAATCCAGCCTAGAGGCTGACTACCACGTCATAGCCGATACAGGCTCAGATGACGATACCGTCAAGGTAGCCAAAGAACTTGGCATCACGGTTGTTGAGGTAGGCGTCGATCCATTCAGGTTTGATGATGCGAGGAACGCATCGCTTGCGGCAGTGCCACTTGATGCAGACTACTGCGTTGCTCTCGATATGGACGAGATGATGCAACCAGGCTGGCGAGAGCAGTTAGAGATTGCTTTTGCCGAAGGCACCGACAGGCCGCAATATCGCTTCATCACCGACTGGAACCCTGACGATACTCCAGCGGTAGAGTTTCACGGCTTTCGGATTCATAGGCGCAAAGGTGTGCGTTGGATATATCCGATTCACGAAGTGCCTACGACCTACGCTGGCGAAGACAAGCGCAAGTTGTACCCCTTTGAGATTCACCACAGACCAGATAAGTCTAAGTCTCGTGGTCAATACCTACCGCTACTAGAGCAGGCAGTCAAGGAGAACCCAGACTCCAGAACGCTCTACTACCTAGGTCGAGAATACTTCTATCGCGGGATGTATCCTAACTGCGCTGAAGTCTTGAAGAAGTATTTAGAAGTTTCCATCTTCAAAGCAGAGCGTGGCTACGCAATGCGGATGCTCGCTAAGTGCGAGCCTGAGCAGGCTGAGGAATGGCTCATCAAGTCAACGGAAGAGTACCAGAGCAGGGAGTCAGTGCTGGCTCTGGCTAACCACTACTACAACCAGAAGCAGTGGAAAGAGTGCAACACCGTTGCCAAGATAGCGTTGAAGATTACGGTCAAGCCAAGTGAGTTTCTTTCCGAAGGCTGGGCCTGGACCCATATGGCAGATGACCTGATAGCGGTCTCTGCGTGGCAGTTAGAAAACTGGAAAGAAGCCTACAAACACGGGAAGAAAGCAGTAGAGATAACACCAAGCGACGAGCGATTGGTGCAGAACCTCGCCTTCTATAAGGAGAAAGTAAATGGCAACACTCAGCGATCTAATCGACGAGGTAAGAACTAACCTTCAGGGCTACACGCTTCGTCAAGATCGTATTACCTATCTCACAAGCGCTATCACATCAGCGCAGACAGCCATTCAAGTCGGGTCTCAGTCCAACCTTGCCAAAGGCATCATTGAGATTGACGACGAACTTCTTTGGATTGACTCCTTTGATAAGGCAAGCAATACGCTCAATGCCATCCCAGGCTTTGGTCGTGGCTACCAGAACACCGTTGCAGCGCCACACGCTCAGTACGCTCAGGTGACGCTGGCTCCAAGTTTCCCACGTGTTTTCGTCAAGAAGGCAATCAACGACACCATCAATAGTTTCTACCCGCAACTCTGGGCAGTCTCGTCAACAACCTTTACCTTCAATGCCAGCCAGGTAACCTATGCACTACCTGATGATGCTGAGACGATTCTCTTTGTATCGTGGCAGACGACGGGATCAAGCCAAGAGTGGCTCCCTGTCAATAGGTGGCGAGCAGATGGTATGGCTAACGCTGCTACCTTCAACACCAATGTCACGCTCAATATCTACGACAGCATCCAGCCAGGTCGCACTGTTCAGGTTTGGTACACCACTGAGGCTAATACCCTTGATGCAAGCACTGATGACTTCGAGGATGTCACTGGGCTACCAGGCTCCTGCCAAGATGTTGTGGTCTATGGTGCTTCCTACCGACTGCTTTCGTTCCTTGACGCGGGTCGCATCAACCTAACCAGTGCTGAGGCAGACTTGGCAGATTCCAAGATTCCAAGCACTGCAGGTGCTGGCGCATCTCGCTATATGTTCGCGCTCTACCAGCAGCGACTCAATGAGGAAGCCCTCAAACTCTCCGACAAGTATCCCGTTCGCGTTCACTACACCCGCTAAGGAAGGCATATGACACGTCTATATTCATCGACTAGCGTACAGACTACGCTGGCATCTGACATCAATAGCAGCGTAACGTCGATGACTGTTGCGTCTGGAACTGCTACCGCCTTATTCGGTGGAGTTCAATTCGCCCCAAACAATGTCGATCAGTTCACGGTGGTCCTTGATCCAGACACTATCAACGAAGAGGTTGTATTCGTTACGGGTTTTTCTTCAGATACACTAACAATTGTTCGTGGTAGGGCTGGCACCTCTCAGGTAGCACACACCGCAGGCGCTACCGTCCGTCACGTATTGACTTCTGATGATCTTACTTTCTACACAACAGGCGTAGCCACAGCCGATGCCGCAGTGCCAAAGGCAACCCTGACGACTAAGGGTGACTTGCTTGTAGCACAGTCCAGCGCAACCTTGAACCGCCTCGCCGTCGGCACCAATAATTATGTTCTCACCGCAGATTCTGCTCAGACGCTTGGCGTCAAGTGGGCCGCAGTACCTGCAACCAGTCTCGATATCTCATTCACCAACGTCACAGGCGCGACCTATAACCTTGCCTCTGGAGACGTCAACAAGTTGGTCAGGTTTGATAACGCCAACACCGTGACAGTAACCGTACCAGCCAACGTCTTTACCGCTGGTCAGCAGGTTCACGTCCAGCAGGTAGGAGCAGGTCAGGTTCAGATGGAGCAGGGAGCAAGCGTGACCATTACTTCTAACGCTGGCACTGGCCCAGACCTTCGGGCGCAGTACTCTGCCGCAACAGTGATTTGCACCTCTAGCAATAACTTTACCGTGATTGGGGACCTAGCCTAATGCCAACTACCTATAAGGTTCTAGGACAACTAGAACCACAAAGTACAACAGGAACTCTTTACACAGTTCCTTCCGCTACACAGGCGGTTGTATCTACTATCAATGTAGTCAATGTTGGATCAACGAACTCAGAAATCAGCATTGCTATCAGGCCTGCTGGAGCCTCGATTGAAGACAAACACTATATTGTTAGGCAGATAACACTCAATCCCAAGGTAACATTTACCTATACGGCTGGCCTAACGCTAGGAGCAACAGACGTGATAACAGTAGTATCAACAAACAACGACTGCGCTTTTAGCGCGTTTGGTTCGGAGGTAGCATAATGTCAGTCTCATTCTCAGGGGTAGTCACAGGTGCTACTGGTCCTACAGGACCTACAGGACCTACAGGTGCTACTGGTCCTACAGGACCTACAGGTGCTACTGGTCCCACTGGTGCGCCTTACGCTTTTAGCGCCATCAACGCTAACACGGCGACACTTTTTACCTTTGCCCTAACGGATCGAACAAGTCTTGTTACGACGAGCAATGCTGGTACGCAGACCCTTATGATTCCAGCCAACTCATCGGTCTCGTTTGCAACGGGTGATGTACTCAACGCGGTGCGAGCAGGAACGGGACCTGTCGTATTCAACCAAGCAAGCGGTGTGGTCATCCGAAGCGTTGGCTCGACTGCTACAGCGCCAGCGTTGAGAGCGCAGTACTCAGCAGCCAGCGCCTTCTTCGAAGGATCAAACACCTGGTATGTAGTGGGGGATTTGTCCTAATGCCTATTATTGGAATCATCGCATCTTCTAAAAAAAGAAATCTTGCTGGAATCGCAGGATATTTTGTTGGCGGTCTTATTGGCGGTACAAATCAAACAAGCATATTCAAATATACTTTTGGTGGTGACACTACATCCACACTAAGTGCAACAATAGGAACTGCTCGTTATTTTGCATCTGGAGTCACTAACTATGATGTTGCTGGTTATGCTCTTGGAGGTTATAGCACTGTTAGCGCATCCCAGCAACTGGGAGATAAAATGACTTATTCTAACGAGACTAGATCAGCGATTACGATTACTTTTTATTCTACTGAATCAGCAGGATGTACTAACTCTGGAACTGCTGGTTATCAGATTGCTGGATTTGGTTTCAATGCTGACCAAAACACTACTCATAAAATAACATTTTCTAACGATACTTTTTCAACAGGAACAAATGCCTTGATAACTGCACGAGGCATTGGTCCATACGCTAACGATAAAGGCAATCGTGGTTATTATGGTAGTGGTACTAGCAATACTACTACTATGTATTATTATCAGTTTTCTAATGATACTACTGCGTCAATAAGTGGCACGCTCAGTCAGGTGTCGTATGCACAATGTGTGTCTGACGAAGGTACTGCTTTTATTGCAACAGCAACTACATTTGGCAGTTCACCAAGCGCTCTCAATAAGTTTCCATTTTCTACTGAAACACGAACGACTCTTAGCGCAACATTGAACGCAACTGGTCCCGCTGGTGCAGCATCTAACCTTGGTTCATATGGTTTGTATCCGCTTCATAACTCCAATAACTCAGAAAAAATCACTTATTCAACGGATACAGTTTCTTCCGCAACTGCTTTTTCCGCTAATAAAAACAGTGCGTGTTCGTGGACTCGCGCCGCTTAGTAGAATGGATGTTATGAGTAACTTACCAGATTTTTCCAAACATTTTACCCCAGACATTGTTGCCTTGTTTGCTGAGGTTACAAAAAGTAGGTCTGATTTTCAACTTGAAAAGTTTGTTATCAATCAGCATCCAACAAAAGAGATGCAATACTTTCAGTGTATCCTTGAGTTACAAACTATCTATTATGAAATCAAACGTATGGAACTTGAGGTAAAAAAGACTGAAGTTGAGATATCTAGGCTTCGGGCTACTGGTGATGAGATTGATGAGATTGATGCCCAGATGAAAGAACTTGGTCTTGAGCAAACAAAACTTCGAGCAGTAAGTCAACTTAGGGAACTTGAGACTTTGCTAAACATACTTAGCACATACCCTAGATACACAAGAGAAGAGATTGAAAAGGGACAACACGAGTACTGGAACATCCGCTTGCATAAACAAGCAGAACTTCAGCGCATATCAGCAACCCCTAATGAAGCGGCTCACCTTGAGGCATTGATTCAAATAGGTGCATTGAAATATGAACTACCCAAAGAGGCGCAGATAGAAAATGAAAAGGATAAGCCCTATGAATTACGCTAAATGGAAAACATACTTTGCTCCTGGGGCAACCGAAGGATTCACTCCTGAAAGGGAAATGGCTGAACGAGGTGGATTTGTAGAAGGTGTTGTTGCTCTTCCAGACTTTGCTTATATTGGTTACATATCTGAAGGTATTGATCTTGTTGGATTAGACCACTATGAGATTACTTTTCTTACAGCAGATGAGGCTTTGACATTAGCACAAGGCATCAACCCAGATATATTTTTAGATAAAAACGGTAAGTTTGATTGGCCCAGGATTGACTGGATTGCCCAAGCCTCTAACCAGTAAGGAGTAGTCCTTGGTCGACTACGACATCACAGAACGAATCCCCGTAACATTATCCAACCCCGCTGGGTCTACCACCTACCAACAAACAGGCGAGGCCTACGACATCGCTGTTGCTGGCCTACCGTTTTTCTTGGCAGCAAGCGACGAAACTCCTTACCGTCGCGTCACAGCGCAGTACCGTAAGCAACAGATCGACCAGACCCGTGAGGCTGGCGAGCAGACGCTAACGGGCTGGTGGCTACGCTCACAGTCGTCCTTCCATCAGGGAGCAGGGATCAAGTTCTTTGAGCCTATTCAAGATGAGTCGCTTCGTTTCCAGTACACCGAGTCCAAGGGATGCAATGTCTGGACTCGTGGGCAGGTGACTTTGCTTCGTGATATGGACTCAGCGCACGTAACGGAACAGGCGTTGATTTCTGGCAATAGGCCAGGTCAGCACCTGCGCTCAATCTCGTGGGTCAAGAACGGCAACACTTATGCAGGGTGCCTAATGCTTGATGGCTATGACATTGACAAGGTGTACGCAACCATCACGGCAACGGTGACAACCAAGGCGCTAACTTCTGATGTGGCTACACTAACCACGAGCGCTGCTCACGGTATGTCCGTCGGTATGCTCATCGTCGTCACTGGCGTAGATTCCACCTTCAATGGTACCTATACCATCACCGCTGTCACTAGCACCACACTTTCCTATGCCAAGGTCGCATCCAATGTTGGCTCAACCGCTGCAACAGGTACGGTCACAAGCAACGTGACCCACTTCCAGGACTATGCTGCAGTTGGCTCCTACAAAATTTATGCCTACTGCGATGATGGTGTCTATGCCTACTGGATTTCTCTGATCGACGACTCTGGTACCGACAAGACTGCTCTCTATAAGAAGTTGCTTACTGACGATGCTACTGTATCTCCAACTGAAATGTTCAAGACTACTTCAATCCTCGTCAACAACGCGGTGATGGAGTTTACCAAAGAGCGTATAGTTGCCTGTATCAACAATAAGGTCTTTGAGATTTCTACGACTGCATCGTCTCTACCGACTGCCGTCTATACCCATCCTGTCGATAACTTCTTCTACACCAGCATCGCCTCTAGTGGCGCTGCCATCTATGTCACAGGATTCTCTGGTGGTCAATCCAATATCCAGAAGTTCACGCTGCAGTCAACGGGTGCTATGCCGACACTGACAAGCGCTATCACAGCCGCTGAGATGCCCGTCGGAGAAGTCATCTACAAGATTAGTTACTACCTTGGCTATATGCTCATCGGCACAACCAAAGGTGTGCGAGTAGCGGCAGTCTCTGATGACGGATCGCTGACCTATGGCCCGCTAGTCTTTGAGACTGAGCAGGCTGTCTATGACTTTGCCTTCAGGGACCGCTTCGTCTGGTGCGCTACCAATGTCGAGGGCAACCCAGGATTGACCCGTATGGACCTTGGTCAACCAACGGCTACCCTGGCTTTTGCCTACGCCTTTGATGTCTACAAGGAAACCATAACGGGACGCGTTACTACTGCCTGTGCCTTCCTCAATGGCACCGACCGTATCGCTTTCACAACCAACCACACCACCACCAACGGTGCCGTCTATATTGAATCCGCCAGCAACAAGATTGCTAGTGGCTACCTGCAGACTGGCTTCATCCGATACAACACGCTAGAGAACAAGGTCTACAAGTTGCTCTCTGCTAGGTTTGACTCTGGCAACGGCGGTCTGACCATCAGGTCTATCGGTGAGGACAATGCCGAGTATGTCATCGGTCAGTTTGCTAAGGGTGAGAACGTCCCTGAAATCAACATTCCATACCCTGCTGGGGCGCAGGAGTACATCGGGTTCAAGTTCACGATGACTCGTGACTCTGCTGATTCCACCAAGGGTCCACTCTTTACGGGCTATCAGGTCAAGGCGTTGCCTGCTGTACCGCGCCAGCGCTTGATTCAATACCCCGTCTTCTGTTTCGACCACGAGAGCGACAGCCTCGGCGTCGAGATTGGCTACGAAGGTAGCGCCTATGACCGCCTAACCCAACTTGAGGCGGTTGAAAACAACGGAGATACCATCAGGGTAGAGGACTTCCGAACGGGAGAATCCTTCCTCGGTATCATCGAAGAGTTGGACTTCATCAATCAGACCCCATCTGATAAGCGCTTCTCTGGCTTTGGCGGAAAGTTGCTTATCACCATCCGATCCATCTAGGAGCCATCAATGACCCCTACTGAATGGGCTGGCCTTGCCGTCGCCATATTCACCCTTGTTTCAGGCTTTGCAGCCCTTGTTCGCTGGCTGGTAAAGCATTATCTATATGAACTGAAACCCAATGGGGGGTCAAGTATCAAGGACAAAGTTACCCACCTCGAAGAGAAGGTGGACCTACTAACCGATCTCATCAAGGAAGCGTTGAGGAAATGAATGAAGCCTGTTGCCAAGAATCCCACACCTGCTGCCCTTGCTGTGCTGCGCCAAGCGACGGCGCTCTGGCCCAAGCGGAAGAAGGCAAGCGATGGTCTGCTACCGAGTGCTGCTCACATAGCAGCGAGTCCTAACTCAGACCACAACACAGGGTTCGCAGTCGATCTCACCCACGACCCGAAGAATGGCGTGGACTGTGAGCATATCTACCAGGAGATGAAGGCTGACCTACGGGTCAAGTACCTCATCTTCAAGGGTCGTATCTGGCAGGCTGGTAGGGGCGAGTCTGAATACAACGGGAAGAACCCACATAACAAGCACCTGCATATCTCCATCAAGGATGGCAAGGGTAAAGACACATCCAACTGGTTCCCTTGGGCTGGCAAGCCAAGGCTACGCAACAAGGTCAAGGCTAAGGTCTCTAGGTCGAAGCCGAAGAAGAAGGAAGCACCCAGTCCAAAGGAGGACTAATGAAGATCAACGAGCAATTCAAGCAGATGTCTTTGACGTGGTTTCGTGCTGCGGCATCGGCTGCAGTAGCGCTCTACCTAGCAGGGGAGACTGATCCGAAAGTGTTAGGTACTGCCGCATTAGCGGGTTTTC
>Ga0315903_10008469_pt1 | contig 12640 bp, 9 predicted proteins | sample LakEriMetagenome_7_FD_203524 | JGI IMG/M metagenome (GOLD analysis project Ga0315903, IMG submission 203524) | Freshwater fungal communities from buoy surface, Lake Erie, Ohio, United States - Buoy 2 MA119 | ecosystem: Environmental > Aquatic > Freshwater > Lake | place: USA: Lake Erie, Ohio...
ATCTGCATTATTAACAGATAGTAGGGTTAAGCAGAAAGACCCTTTAGAATTTGGAGAACAGGTTGCTGCGCAACAATATGTGCAAATTTTGGAATCAGATTACCTAAAAGGCAAAGTAATACAACGGTATAATCTAATAGAACATTATAGAATTGACCCAAATGACCCAGAAAAGAATTACAAATTGGGTAAAAAATATGATAAAAACATAAGCGTAAAGAAAACACCTTATGCTTCCATTGAAATTAGCGTATTGGATGAAAATCCAGATATTGCCGCAGAAGTTGCCAATGGTATTGTGATGATTCTGGATAGTGTAAAAACAGAGGTACAGCGAAAACTGGCCATGCAAGCACTATACATTATTGAAACTGAATATAAACGTAAAGAAGAAGAAATAAACACAATTAAGGCACGCATGCAAGAACTTGGCGCAAAAGGTGTTTACAATGTAGAAGAACAAGCCAAAGCAATTACCGAGATTATTGGTAAGGTTGGAATTAATGAAAATATACGTCAACAGCAAAATAACCTAGCCACTTTCGGAGCCGAATCTCAATCCTTAACCAGTACATTAGAGTTGCAAGTTGAACAAATGAATGAGTTAAAAAAGAAATTGGATCAAGCTAAAATAGATGTTGAAGGTAATTTAAGTAATGTATTTATTTTACAAAATGCTTCACCTGCAGAACGTAAATCTTATCCATTGCGCTCCCTCATTGTAATTAGTTCTATTTTAGGTTCATTTCTATTGGCATGTATTGTTTTGTTATTTGTTGAGAAATTTAGTCAGCAAAAACACAACTTAATTTCTTAAAATACTTGGACGTAGCAGTTAAAAAGAAGTGGCTCATTGGGTCTGGATTGCTTTTTATCCTGCTCAATAGCATCGGGATTGCATTTGAGTTTTACTGGGCTCCAATATTGCCTGCCTTAGCAGTGCTTTTTTTACTTGCTTTACTAAAATTAGACCTATTAATTATTGTGCTGGTTTTTCTGGTGCCGCTCTCGGTAAACATTGAAGATGTAGTTTTAGGTATGGGACTTTCATTACCGGCAGAACCTCTTATTATTGGCATTTTTCTCCTGGTTATTTATAAATTCACCATAGACGGCACCTATGATTTTAATGTACTAAAACATCCTATTAGTATTGCCATACTCATTAATATGGTGTGGATACTCATTACCACTTTTACCAGCATGGAAAAAATAGTTAGTTTTAAGTTTTTTCTAAGCAGATCTTGGTTTCTGGTAGTTTTTTACTTTTTAGCTGTGGTACTGTTTAAACACATAGGTGCAATCAAAAATTACCTATGGGCCTATATGATTCCGCTCGCTTTTGTGATTATTTTCACACTTGTGAAGCACAGCAAAGATGATTTTTCTCAAATTTCATCATTTGAAGTAATGGCTCCATTTTATATTGCTCATGGGATTTATGCTGCAGCTATCGCTTTTTTTATTCCACTTTTGGCAATATGGACAATTTTAGGATTTAGGTTAAACCTCAACTTTTCGAGTGTACTGTTATCTGCTGGATTTTTGGGATTATTTGGGATTGGACTCATTTTAAGTTACACAAGGGCTGGGTGGATTAGCTTGGTTGCAGCCATTATTTTTGGAATAGCCATGTTATTTCGATTGCGATTATGGCATATGTTGGGTATTTTAATTGTATTAACAGGTTTGGTAATGGCTAATTTTGATGATATTTTTTTTCAATTATATCAAAACAAACAAAATTCAGCTGAAGGGATTGAAAAACATCTAGAATCGGTATCCAATGTTCGAAACGACGTTTCTAATTTAGAACGAGTAAATAGATGGGCAGCCGCCATAAATATGGTAAAAGAAAAGCCTATATTTGGTTTTGGACCTGGCGCCTATTCTTTTACCTATGCCCCATACCAAGATCCTGAATTTAAAACACCTATTACCACGGCGTTTGGCGATCAAGGGCATGCTCATTCAGAATATTTAAACCCATTGTCAGAAAGTGGATGGATAGGCTTATTTTGTTTTTTAGCTATCCTTTACTTTGTTTTTCAACGTGGATTATTTTTGGTCTATCATGGTAGAAACGTTGAAGTTAAACTTATGAGTGCAGCAATTTTACTTGGCTTAGTAACGTATTTATCGCACGGCTTACTCAATAGTTACAGCGAACAGGACAAAATAGCTGTGTTGTTTTGGGGATTTATTGCAATGATTACTGCATTAGATTTATACCACCAACAAAATGAAGATACGGCAGAAGTTATCGATTAACTATGATTTTCTATTGATACTTAACCGTAAACTAACCATGTTACTCATTCCAATTAATCCTTGGTTAAAAGCATTTCCCAGGGCGTAATCTATGGCTAAATTTTTCAATTGAATTCCCAATCCCAAACTTGGCATACCATTTAAGGTTTTATTTCCAGTAAAATCAATTACACGCTGCAAAGTGCCATAGCCACCCCTTAAAAAGACCAAATCATTATACCCAATTTCAATTCCTATTCTCGGATCAAGATTAATATATTTACTACTTATTAATACATTTCTTTGGCCATCCGTGGTAAAATCTAAATTTAGTTCTGGTAAAATACTGAATTTAGATTGTTTTGGTTGAAATTTACGTGCCATTCCAAAGGTAAAACGTGGTAAAGTTAATTCTAACCCACCTTTAGGGATAGCGTTTCCTGATGCCAGCAATTGTTTTTTATCGTCTTCAGACATTTGATATGACCATGCATTAAAGGTGGTGGTAATGTCTCTACCAACCAGTGCAAATTGCCAATCATTTTTTTTGTATGCTGCAGATAAGTCAATTCCAAATCCCCACGCACCACCAAAATCACCAACAACACGTCGGATTATTTTCACATTTCCACCTAAGTCTAAGCCTTCAATTTTGGTTTGCGTAGCATATGAACCCATAAAAGCGTAGTCTACCGCAGAGAAACTTCTAATCAAAGAATAATTAATTTGCCCGTCTTGCATGAGGTATAGCGTATTTGGAATGCCATCTACACCCAGCCTAATAAAGCTTATTGCCCCTGCCGATTTTTCGCTTAGTTTAAAAGCCAAACTTCCAAAATCATGATTGGCGATGCCTGCAAATTGTTCATTGTGCATGGCTACAATTTGAATATTGTCTTTAAGCTGCGCCAAACCACCTGCATTCCAGTAACTGGCTGTAACATCTTTGGTGCTAGCCACAACAGAACCCGCCATCCCTGCGGCCCTTGCACCAACACCAATATTTAAAAACTCATTACTATATTTTAATACTTGCGCATTTGCTGTTTGGTTTAAACAGAATAGTAAAGAAATAAACAAAAATTTTCTCATTATTTAAACACCTCTTTTAATTGGAACAAAATGCTTTGAGCATTTTTAAATGCATTATTTTCTAATTCCCAAACACACTCTTGCAGAACTATTTTATTAGATAAGGAAAGTTCTGGCAAACCGGCTTTTTTCATAATTCTACTTAACGAAAAGGCAAATAAGTTATTATCTGGATAATTTTTAATATATGCTGCGCTACGAAAATGGTCAAAAAAATGGAGAAATTTTTCAATATCTTGATGGGCATGTAAAATGGCAAAATCTTTCACCCCGGAGAGATTAATTGTCCTGATATCTGTGTAAAAATGTTCACTAACCATAGGTTGGTGGTTCATAATCATGCGATCTAACAACATTTCAAAAAGCACATGGCCCATAAACCATCGGCGATTTACCTCTCCTTCAAAATTAGCCTTTTTTAACACTAAGGTGCAGGCATGGCTTCCCCAAGAAAAGAAATCTGAAGCATGAAATTGTTTATCGGCCAAATAATGTTGCAAACAACCTTCGGCTAGGGGCAAAAATTGACCATAAGACGATTGAGGTAATTTACCCGGAACCTTCACAAATCCTCTCGAGATATCAGGAAAAATTAATCCCAAACTATAGAGTGGATCCTTCTCCTTCTGATGAACATAATAATGGGAAAGGTAATTCATTGACGCTGCGAGTATACAAAATTCTTTTGAAGAGATTATGTTTCCAAAATCCTATTTTCGCAACATGACAAATTTTGTGGAAGAAATGAAATGGCGCGGCATGTTGCATGATATGATGCCTGGCACTGAAGCGCAATTAGCAAAAGAAATAACATCAGGCTATATCGGGTTCGACCCAACAGCAGACAGCTTACATGTGGGGCATTTAACCCAAATAATGACCCTCATTCATTTTCAGAGAGCGGGACATAAGCCCTATGTGCTTGTGGGTGGTGCAACAGGTATGGTTGGAGATCCAAGTGGAAAGTCTTCTGAAAGAAACTTACTGTCCGAAGAAATTTTATTTCATAATGTGGCCTGTATTGAAAAACAATTAAGTAAATTTTTAAATTTTGAGGATGGTGCCAATGCAGCAGTAATGGTAAACAATTACGATTGGTTTAAAGGCATGGGGTTTCTAAATTTTATTAGAGATGTTGGCAAACACATTACAGTAAATTACATGATGGCCAAAGACTCTGTTAAAAAGCGTTTAGAAGGCGATACAGGTATGAGTTTTACAGAATTTTCATATCAATTGGTGCAAGGATATGATTTTTATTACCTATGGAAAAACCACCAATGTAAGGTTCAAATGGGTGGAAGCGACCAATGGGGAAATATTGTAACGGGAACTGAGTTAATCAGAAGAAAATCTCAAGGTGAAGCCTATGCGATTACAACCCAGCTCATTAAAAAAGCAGATGGTACTAAATTTGGCAAAACAGAAAGTGGAGCCATTTGGCTCGATCCAACGCGCACATCACCTTATAAATTTTATCAATTTTGGCTAAATGCAAGTGATGCAGATGCCGCTAGTTGGATTAGAATTTTCACCTTGTTAAACAAGGAAGAAATTGAATCATTAGAAGCGCAACATATGGAAGCCCCACATTTACGCACAATACAGAAAGCATTGGCCAAAGAAATAACTTGTAAGGTACATTCAGAAGAGGCTTATGAAACAGCAGTTGCTGCCAGTACTATTTTGTTTGGAAATGCCACACAAGAGGCTTTTGCCTCTTTGGATGAAGAAACATTTTTAGCTGTTTTTGAAGGCGTACCCTCATTTCAAATTACCCAAGATGAGCTATCAAATGGCATTGGCATTGTAGATTTGTTGACTGAAAAAAGTACCGTTTTTCCATCTAAAGGTGAGGCCAGAAAAATGCTACAAGGTGGTGGCGTAAGCATGAATAAGCAAAAAATAGAAGATTTAAATTTATTGGTTCGAACCGAACAATTGATTAATCAAAAATACCTGATTATTCAAAAAGGAAAGAAGAATTATTTCTTATTTGTAGTAGCGTAAATATTAAAAACAATGAGAACCATAGCACCAAAAGACTTACCTTTAGCAGAATTTCATAATGCCTTATTAACAGCTATTGCTCCACGACCGATTTGCTTTGCCAGTACCATAGATGAAGCTGGAAATCCGAATTTAAGTCCGTTTAGCTTTTTTAATGTATTTGGTTCGAACCCAACCCGCTTTATTTTTTCACCAGCCAGAAGGGTGCGAGATAATACCATTAAACACACCTTGGAGAATGCTATGGCAACCAAAGAAGTGGTTATTAATGTAGTTAATTATGCCATGGTACAACAAATGAGCTTGGCAAGCTGCGAATACCCAAAAGGTGTAAACGAATTTGAAAAAGCAGGCTTTACTCCCCTAGCCTCACAAAAAGTAAAACCATTTCGAGTTCAAGAAAGTCCTGTTCAATTTGAATGCAAAGTGGTAGATATTATAGAAACAGGAAAAGAAGGAGGAGCAGGTAACCTAATCATTGCTGAGATGGTTTTAATGCATATATCGCCCAACGTTTTAACTGCGGATGGTAAAATAGATCAACACAAACTAGATTTGGTAGGCAGATTGGGTAGTGATTGGTATGTTCGTGCTAGCGGAAATGCCCTTTTTGAAGTACCAAAACCAGCAAAGAACTTAGGTATTGGGTTCGATCAATTACCGCTAACTATTAGAAATAGTAAAATCCTCACTGGAAATAGTTTAGGTATGTTAGCCAATATAGAGCAATTGCCAGATGCAGACAGTATTGCTATATACAAGCATATGAATAAGGATTTGGCAACTTTACTGAATAGTGCCAATAATCAAGAGCTAAAATCTACACAACTTCATCAATTGGCGCAAAATTTATTACAGAAGGGCTTGATTGTAGAAGCATGGAAAGTACTATTGAGTGAATAAGTGTCTAATTTTTCGTCTTATTTTGAGGAATAAATTCTAAAAAAAGATACACTTCCAATAAAAAATGAGTTGATTTTTTGCTCGAAATTGAATTATTCAACTGATTATCATTAAATTTTTTAATATTAAATGGTAAATACTGTTTTGGCAACAAATTAGATACAAATGATTTATCTAAAATCATTTTACTTGATAAAAAGAAAACCCAATCTACTTGCCATAGATTGGGTTTTTTTTTGAATAAGCTAGTATTGAAATCAATCCTACTAATCCAAATGAAAAAAACGCTTATAAAAAATATACATATTGTCAATAAACACAGCATTAAACAAGGCGACATTCTGATAATAAATGGCATGATCGACAAAATTGGGTCAGGCATTATTGATATGGATGCATTAGAAATAGATGGAACGGGAAAATATGCTTTTCCGGGAGTAATAGATGGCCAGGTGCACTTCAGAGAACCCGGACTTACACACAAAGGCACGATATACAGTGAAAGTAAAGCTGCTGTTGCCGGAGGGGTAACCTCCTTTATAGATATGCCTAACACCATACCAAATGTATTAAGTATTGAACGCTTGAATGAAAAATATAGCATTGCTTCAGAAAACGCATTAGCCAATTATGGATTCTTTTTAGGCGTTAATGCAGATAATTTAGAAGAAGTTCTGCAAACAGATACTCGTTCGTTGTTGGGCGTTTCTGATGATGGATTATATTTCACAAAAAAAGGGAATTTATTGGCTGATAGTCCAGACACAATGGAAAGGTTGTTTGCAAATTGCAAGGCAATTATTGCCATACATTCAGAGAAAGAACAAATTATAGAGGAAAATGAAGCATATTACAAGTTAAAATATGGCCACGATGTGCCTATTGAATTTCACCCTAAAATTAGAAGCGAGCAAGCTTGTTATGAGGCAACAAAACGGGCCATTGCGATAGCCAATAAACATCAGGCCAGATTACATATTCTGCATTTAAGCACGGAAATAGAAACCCACTTATTTAGAAATGATATCCCATTACAAGAAAAAAATATTACCACCGAAGTTTCAGTGCACCATTTATGGTTTTCGGATAAAGATTATAACACCTTGGGAACACTTATTAAATGGAATCCTGCCATTAAAACTGAACAAGATAAAAATGGACTATTAAAAGCTTTGATAGACGATAGAATTGATCTAATTACAACAGACCATGCACCGCATCTATTAACAGAAAAACAAAAACCTTATTTCCAATCTATGTCTGGCGCTCCCATTGTTCAGCACTCAGTAAATATTATGTTGGAGTTTTACAAGCAAGGCCTCATTTCTCTTGAAAAAATTGCAGAAAAAATGTGTCACAATCCAGCCATTTTATACCAAATAGATCGAAGAGGTTTTATTGAAGAAGGGTATTATGCTGATTTATTTATTGTAGATCTAGACCAGCAATGGACAGTCTCCAAAGAAAACATTTTATACAAATGTGCTTGGTCGCCTTTAGAAGGCACAAACTTCCATACTAAGATTACCCATACCTTCGTAAATGGCAATTTAGTATATTGTGATGGCATAGTGAACGACCAATACCGAGGATTGCCCTTAAAGAAAAGAAATTAATTCTTCATCTATGTTTCTTAATAGAAAAATTCTAATTGCAACTAAACATAAGAAAGAACTAGTTATTGGTCCCATTATAGAAAAGGAACTTGGATTGAGTTATGTTGTAAACGAGCAGTATGATACAGATCTATTGGGCACTTTTACCGGTGAAATTGAGCGTATTTTAGACCCAATTGATAATGCTAGAAAAAAATGTTTAGACGGCATGAACCTATACAATTGCGAGATTGGAATTGCCAGTGAAGGATCATTTGGACCACATCCACAGGCTTATTTTCTGAGTGCTAATGAAGAAGTTTTAATTTTCATTGACAAAAAAAATAAGCTCGAAATCATTGCAAGAGAAATAAGCACTGAAACGAATTTTAATAGCAAAACAATACAAAATATAGAGGAGCTTTTTGCCTTTGCTGAATCAGTTAATTTCCCGAGTCACGCCCTTATTTTAAGGAAATCAAAACATGAAAAAGAAGACATTTTCAAAGGGATTCAAGACCACCATGAATTAATAAAAACATTCAATTACTTACATAAAAAATATCAAATAGTTTTCGCAGAAACCGACATGCGGGCCATGGTTAATCCAATGAGAATGAAGCTCATTGAGAAAACCACCTTACAGTTAATCCAAAAGATAAAAAGTACATGTCCGAACTGCCAGCACCCAGGTTTTTCAGTTACAAAAACAAAAAAAGGATTGAAGTGTAATTTGTGTGGGACGCCTACCAATTCCCCATTAAGTTTAGTTTCGGTATGTACGCACTGTTCATTTGAAAAGGAAGAGTTATACCCAAACAACAAAACCAGTGAGGATCCGATGTACTGCGACCATTGTAACCCGTAATAATATATTTGTAAACACACATGAAACACGTAAAACTGGCCTTAGACTGGACACCAAACATTAATCACATTGGATTTTTAATTGCCAAAACGTTAGGATTTTATGAAAGGCGAGGTATTGACTTGGAAATCATAAATCCCCTTGATGATGATTACCAAACAACACCAGCCAAAAAATTAGAGAATGATGAAGCAGATTTTGCAATATGTCCGTTTGAATCCATCATAAGTTTAAATAACAAAACCAATAAAGTTAACGCTATTGCTGTATATGCAATATTACAAGAAGACCTAAGCAGTATTGCCAGTTTAAAAAGTGCCAATATTACTGAACCAAAACAGTTAGATGGGAAAGTATACGCCTCATACCAGGCTAGATATGAAGATGAGATAGTAAAATGCATGATTAAAAACGACCAAGGAGAAGGTAGTATTCAAATAATCTATCCCGAAAAACTTGGAATATGGAATACCTTACTAACTGGTAAAGCAGATTCAACATGGATATTTGACAATTGGGAAGGCATAGAAGCAATGCATAATCAAATAGCTTTAAGCACCTTTAAAATGAAAGATTATGAAATTCCCTATGGCTACTCACCTGTTGTTATCTGCAAAAAAGAAAGGCTGATAAATAACCATGATCTGTATAAAGACTTTATTGAAGAAAGTAGAAATGGATTTTTATTTGTAAAAGACAACCTTTCACAATCTGAAGAAATCTTAAGAAAATACATCACAGAAAGAGATAACAAGCATATCGACATTAAGCAATCCATCGCGTTTACCTATCCCTATTTTGGAGAGCCAGCAAATTGCGGCAAAATGCAGGAAGACAGAGTAGTTGCGTTTTTGCGTTGGATCGTGAATAACAAATTGGAATCAGAGAATATACTGAATCAAGAATTATATACCAACGATTTACTTGTTTAAGATACCCAATCCATGTTTACCTACATCCTATTTTGGTAAACATGGATTAAATATTATTTATTTGGGTCGAACCCGCGTTTTTTAGCCATTTCCTCCAACTTTTGTTGAAACTTAGATTTGGTTACAGGTTTCTTTTTATTCTCTTGAATTTGCGCATGCAAGGCATTATCATCAACAAACTGGCGGATTAATAATTGTTGACCTATGGTAAATAAGTTTGATAAGAAATAATAGTATGTTAAACCACTGGCATAATTATTAAAAAATCCAAGGAACATAACAGGCATTAGGTAGGAGATAATTTTCATTTGCCCAGTAACACCAGTCATTTGATTGTTATACATTGTATAAACCAATGTAGAAACAGTCATTAATAAGGTAAATAAGCTCACATGATCACCATAGAAAGGGATTTCAAATCCAAGATTTAAAATACTATCGTAACTTGATAAATCACTACTCCACAAAAATGCTTGCTGTCTTAACTCAAAAGAACTAGGAAAAAACTGGAACATGGCAATTAAAATAGGCATTTGAAGTAAAACTGGCAAGCATCCACCCATTGGATTAACTCCGGCTTTGCGATATAACTTCATGTTTTCTTGCTGCATTTTAGCCATATCATTTCCATATTTCACTTTAATCTCATCCATTTCTGGCTTTAAAACGCGCATTTTCGCAGACGACTTGTATGATTTATATACGAGTGGAAATAAAATAGTTTTAACAATGATCGTGAGTAATAAAATGATGATACCAAAATTAGAAATGTATTGACTCAAGAAATAAAACACATTAACGGTTAAAATTTTATTTACCCATCCAAATATCCCCCAGCCCATAGGCACAATTTTCTCGAGGCTAGCACCAACTTTTTGCAGAGATTTATAGTGATTCGGTCCAAAATAGAACTGCATTTCATAAGCCTGTTGATCTGAATGGTTATAGGTAAGTCCGATATTTGAACTCAATACTTTCACATATTTCTTAGACTCATCAGTTTTGGTTTCAAGTGCAGCATTATCAAAGTTGCTCACTCCTATTAATGAACTATTAAAATATTGTTGTTTATAAGAGATCCATTGTATAGGCGTTTTTATATCCTCCTTAAGATCTTTGGTTTCACTAATATATTCTGGGTCTTCATTAGGATATCTATAATAGATAGTAGTGGTATTCTTTTCTGCCTCATGGGTTTTTTCTTGACGCAGCACATTTTGTTTCCAACTTAAGTCAAGAAAATTATTATTGGGCGCAATAACATTGTTCATACCCACTAGGTTAATTTTAAAATCAACCATATTTTGGTTTTGGTTCAGCCCAATATGATGCTCTATAAATTGGTTATCTGCTAGTTTAAGCTGCATGATAACTGATTTTCCATCTGCAGACTTAACTGGAGTAAAATATAAATCTTTTGTAGAAATAGCCTTTGCGTCTCTCGTTGCAAAGCCATAAGAAAAATCATTCTCCTCTCCTTCAAATAGCACCAAATCAGACCCATCTGAACGTTTATAATTTTTCAATTCTACCTGATAAATCCGACCTCCTTTGTTGGCAATTTTGATTTTCAGGTTCTCATTTTCAAGTGTGGTATAGTCATCAACACCCTGAGAAAAACGAGCAAAAGAACCAAATGCATTTTGCTTAGCGGTGCTATCTTCTGAAATGGTGGATAATTTTTCATTTTCACGCTCGGCTTGAACCGAGGCTAGCGCAATACTATCATTTTGCAAACGAACCAAATTTATTGAATCTTGCTTCATTTTTGCAGCCGCTATTTCTGATTGAGTAGGCTGATTGATGTATGCAAATGTGATTAATATTGCAAATATTAACCCAAGGCCGATGATCGAATTTCTATCCATTGTATTTATTAAAAAGCAGGGCGAAAATAGGTATTTCTTCTAAATAAAATAGAAGAAATACCATTGAAAACAATATTGTGTGTGTATGAGTAAACTTAACTTTGGCTGAATTGGACAGCAGCTTTAACAAATTTTACGAAGAGTGGATGTGGATTGAGCACGGTGCTCTTATATTCTGGATGAAACTGAACCCCAATAAAGTATGGATGAGATTTTATTTCTACAATTTCTGCTAATTTAGTGTCTGGGTTTACACCTGTAATTTGCATACCATTGTCTTCAAATTGCTTGATATATGTATTATTAAATTCGAATCTGTGTCGGTGACGTTCATTAATTTTTGATTTTTCATAAGCGGCATAGGCCTTACTTCCCTTGGATAACTCACAAACATATGAACCCAAACGCATGGTTCCCCCTTTTTTGGTTATATTCTTTTGACCTTGCATTAAATCTATAACAGCATGTTTCGTTTTAGGATTCATTTCTGTGCTGTGTGCATCTTTCCAACCAATTACATGTCGCGCAAATTCAATAACCGCCATTTGCATCCCCAAACATATACCAAAAAATGGCACATCATTTTCTCGGGCATATTTAATGGCTGTAATTTTTCCCTCGATGCCTCTATCCCCAAATCCTGGGGCAACTAAAATCCCGTCTAAATCACCCAGTTTTTGAGCCACATTATCATCTGCAATCAACTCGCTGTGAATATATTGCACTCGAACACGAGCTTCATTAAATGCGCCAGCATGAATAAATGCTTCAATAATCGACTTATAAGCATCAGGAAGTTCAATGTATTTACCAATTAATCCAATTCTTACCTCATGTTTTGGATTTTTATGTCGGGTTAAAAAGGACTTCCAACTTTCCAAATCTGGTTCATTTTTGGCACTTAATTTCAGTTTAGACAATACCGTTTTATCTAATTTCTCCTTCAACATCATTAAAGGAACATCATAAATAGTGGGAACATCTAAGGCTTCTATCACAGAATTAACATCTACATTACAGAACAAAGCAATTTTTTTACGCATTTCTTTCGAAATAGCGTGTTCGGTTCTGCAAACTAATACATCTGGTTGAACACCACTCTCCAATAATAGCTTAACACTA
>Ga0315903_10008470_pt1 | contig 12639 bp, 12 predicted proteins | sample LakEriMetagenome_7_FD_203524 | JGI IMG/M metagenome (GOLD analysis project Ga0315903, IMG submission 203524) | Freshwater fungal communities from buoy surface, Lake Erie, Ohio, United States - Buoy 2 MA119 | ecosystem: Environmental > Aquatic > Freshwater > Lake | place: USA: Lake Erie, Ohio...
ATCCAGCGGATGCTCGATCATGTATCCGGCTGAGATCTTTCGTGACACGCTGTCGCGGTTGCTCGCCGTCCTGACCCGTCACGCCGTGCGGTTTCATCTCACCGGCGGCATCACGAGCGTGGCCTACGGCGAGCCGCGGATGACGCAGGATATCGATCTCGTGGTCGACAACCCGGCGCTGGCCCGCTGCCTCGATGCCTTCCTGGCCGCCGCCACGGAGGCCGGCTTCCTACTCGATACCGACGCCGTGCGCAGGGCCGTCGCTGACCGGTCGATGTTTCAGCTCTTCGACCTGGCGGAGGCGTTGAAGATCGACGTCTACCCGCGGGAAATGATTCCCGGTGAATTGGACCGCTCGATCCGGCTCGAGGTCTTCGAGGGCCTGTCGCTCCCGGTGGTGTCGAGACCCGACGCCGCGGCGTCGAAACTGGCGTGGGCGGCGAAGGGAAGCCACAAGAGCCGCCGTGACCTGCGGCAGATCGTGCGGCTCATGCCGGCGGCGGAACGTCCCGAACTCGATCGCCTCGCGGGCCTTCTGGGCCTGAAGACCTTGTTCGCCGAGATTCTCGCTGAACCGGACGAGCTGTCCGGCTAGAGCGCATCTGACTTTGGTGGAGCACCGGCTGCGGGGGCGGCAAAAGTCTCCTCGCTGTGGCCGCGACGGCCACACGCTCGTCGAGCGTTCGCCGCCCCCCTCGCCTACCTATCCCGATGTGTCCGAGCAACGCTACACGTAGGCCAGAACCGCTCTAGAGCGGATCTGACTTTGGTGGAGCACCGGCTGCGGGGGTGGAGGTTCATTCAGGGCCGGGCGCGGAGCCGTTCGAGGATCGGGCTGCCGGGCAGCGGCAGGCGGACGACGACGTCGGTCGTCTTCGCGTCGCCGAGGTGCGGCGACTTTTCCATCCACTCGCCGGCGACGATCGGCGTGGAATAGTCCGTGCCGCCGTCGTCACGGCCGTTCGGGCCGATGCTGGAGAGCAGGTATCCGGCGCCGCGGCGCTCGTAGACGAACGGCCCGCCGCAGAACGGATCGGTCGGCAGTCGGTCCAGATACCGGGGCACGAGATCGTCGAGCCGTTCGGGATACGTGGTCGCTGCGCCGCCGGCAGCGCGGCAAGCCGCCAGGGCCGCCGCCACGCGGGTGAGTTCGAAAAAGGCCTCGCAGCGAGTGACGGTGGCATCGGCTGACGCCATCACGGGACACAGCACCGCATTCAGACGACGTGCGATCCGCCCACTACGGACGCCGCGGTTGAGCAGCAACCGGCAGGTGTCGGCGAGTTTCGCGGCCGGGCCCAGGCCGGAAACGGCAGCCTGCCATCCGGCATCCAGCCGAACGAGTTCTCGCTCACGGTCCTGCCAGGCGGGCACGCGCAGGGCCTGCTCCAGGGCGGCGTACGCGGCGTTGACGTCCTCGAGGATCACGTTGCCGTCGAGGCTGGTGGCGGCAAAGACGTCATCCATCACTTCGACCACATGCTCGAAGTGCTCCCGCCGCTTGCCCCGCGGCGCGGTGCATGCATGGATGACAAAGGCGGCGGAACCGAGCCGATCCAGCGCGATCATCTGCGCATGGGGCGGGAACGGCGGCAGGGCCTCCAGGTCTTGGCTGATCGTCGCCGCGACTTCGGCCGGCAGCCCCGGCGCGTCGAGCAGTTGCAGCGTCGCCGCGCACGCGACCCCCGAACAGACCACCGTACTCAGCCGGCCCACGACCGAGCCGCCGTCCGCCGCCGCGGCCAGCCGGGCGAGACGGTGCACGGCCAGGATATCGCGCCACGCCTCGGCCGGCCGGCCGTGGCCCAGGTGCCCCATCGCCCGCAGTTGGAGGACGGTTACGGCCTGCCGCAGCGGTCGGCCCAGATGCAGACCGGAGGACAGGACGGAGTCGCGGTTGCCGCGGAGCAACGTTGGGTTGGGAAGATAGAGTCGCGGTCGCCGAGATGCCTCGCGCAGCAGGTCGAGCCGACCAGCGTGCGCCGCGAGCCAGGCGTCGAGTGCCGGCAGGTCGGCGGCCCGCCAGGGGTGGTTGCGGGCGGCGTCGATCACGTCGAAGGGCGTGATGGATGTCGCCTCTGCGGGAACGCGGTCGGCCAGGATGCCTTCGATGGCCGCCCTGATCCCGGTATCTCTGCTGAGGGCATCGGCCTGAAACGCTTCCGGCGGCGGAGACGGCACGTCGATTCCAAGTTCCTGGCAGACCGCCGGCAGATCGGCGTCGTCGAGTTCCAGCGGCCAGAGGGCCATGAGGAGCGGCACGGCGGCGTTGTCGTCCGGGGGCGTACCGCGGCCGGCTCGGGCCAGCACGTGGGCCGCGTAGTCGGGCAGGCCGTCGGCCGCCAGCGGTTCCGTGATCAAGGTCGTTGCGGGCGACACGACGATCGGCGTGTCGGGCCCGAAGAGCCCGTAGAGTGGTGTCGCCACAACGACGAGCACGAGCCCGGCCATGATCCAGCGGAGGTCCTGGTACCAGCGGGGGCGGCGGTTCGCGGGCGGTGCGTCGGCCATGCCGCGGAGCGTACCCGTCACAGCCCCAGGCCGGCCAGCGGGCCGCCGCGGCGGCACAGCTCATCCACGCGGGCGGACACGGCCGGATCCTCCTCGCAGGGGGGCGCGTGGTGCGGCTTGAGACGCGCGTCGATGACCAGCGGCCCGCGGCAGCCCCAGTGCTTGTGGTGCGTGAAGGACTCGACGCCGTGGACATCGGCGGCGGGGTTCGACCGCGTGAACGTGACCCAGAGGAAGTTCTCCAGGCTCGCAGCAGTGAAGGCGGCGTCGTCCACGACCACGACCAGCGGAAACGCCCGCAGCGGATGATCGGGACCGATGGCCGTGCAGAATCGCTCCATGTCGGCCGCCCAGGGCGCGGCGGCGGCCTGCGCCCAGATCGCCGCGTCGCTCTCCGCGGCGAGCGAGGGCCGTGGCTCGATCCGCGGGCCGCTCACGGCCACGACGCCCGGCAGGCAGACGCGGGCATCCGTGAACCCGGGGGGCAGCGTCACGTCGGCCGGCAGGGATGTCGGGAGGGCGCGGATCGCAGGGCCGCGGGCTGCGACCACGAGCTTCGAGCCGGCGTTGAAGCCGGAGCCCGAGTAGTCGAGCGTGTCGATCGTGGTCTCGGTATGGAAGTGGCAGTCGCGCCGCCAGTCGGCCCGGGCGAGGAGCCATTCCAGGAACGGGCGGATGTCGTGGGCGTCGAGGCCGGGGGCGTCGCCGCCGTTGACGATGAACAGGTACTTGGCGAGCGAGAGCTGCCCCTGGCCGAGGATCGCGGCGGCCTGCGTGAGCAGCTCGGCGGGGCGGCCCGACGACTTCCAGGGCATGTACCGCTCGCTGCCCACGGCGAGGAGCAGGGGATGGACGCCCGAGGCGTCGACCGCATGGACGCTCGACACGCCCGGCAGCACGGTGGGGATCACGGGGCCGGTGAGCTCGTGGACGAGCCAGCCGAAGAGGGTGTCTTCCTGGGGCGGCCGGCCGACGACGGTCACCGGCCAGATCGCCCCTGCCCGGTGCCAGACGTGATCCACCCGCATGAGCGGAAACTCGTGGCGGCGGGCGTAGTAGCCGAGGTGGTCGCCGAACGGACCTTCGGGCTTGGTCTCGCCGGGCATGACCGTGCCTTCGATGACGAAGTCGGCGTCGGCGTAGATCGCGGGGCGGTCGCGGCGGGCGATCATCGGAATCCGGTGGCCGGCGAGCGCGCCGGCGAACGTCAGTTCGGAGAGGCCCTCGGGCAGCGGCATCACCGCCGAGACGGCGAGGGCCGGCGAGCCGCCGACGAACACGTTCACCTTCAGGGGCTCGCCCCGACGCAGCGCCGCGGCGTGATGCAGGCCGATGCCGCGGTGCAGCTGGTAGTGGAGGCCCACCTCACGGTCGGCCGCGTAGTCGTTGCCGGCGAGTTGCACCCGGTACATGCCGAGGTTCGACCGCCGCGTGCCCGGATGGTCGGGGTCTTCGGTGTAGACGCAGGGCAGCGTGACGAACGGGCCGCCGTCGCCCGGCCATCCGGTGACATGTGGCAGCCGTGAAAGCGGGATGTTGCCCGCGAGCACCGCGCCCGTCCGCACCCGCTTGGGCAGCGTGGTCAGACCGTCGAGCGGGGAACGCCAGTAGCGGAGGGGATTCCGCAACGCGGCAGTGGGATCGATCTTCAGCTCGACCAGCCGCCGCACGCGGTCGAGCGTGTCGGCGAAGATCCGCTCGATCCGCCCCTTCGTGCCGTAGAGGTTGACGAGCACCGGAAAGTCGGTGCCCCGCGGCCGCGTGAAGAGCACTGCCGGGCCCCCCGCCCGGAAGAGCCGCCGCTGGATCTCGGCGATCTCCAGGTGCGGGTCGACCGGATGCTCGACGACGACGGCCCGCCGCTCGGCGACGAGCGCATCGACACATGCCTGAAGCGAGCGAAATCCCATGGGCAGAACAGGAACGGGTGCCGGCCACCAATATTGGGGAACGATCGGGTAAAATGCCTTCCCAAGTTATAGGCATCACCAGGTCTCGCGACGGGAGAATCCGTTTCATGGTCAGTCTTACAAGCACCTACGAAGCCGGCCTCCGCTGCCGCGCCGTCCATGGCCCCTCCGGCACCACGCTCGTCACCGACGCCCCGGTGGACAACCACGGCAAGGGTGAGAGTTTTTCGCCGACGGACCTCGTGGCCACGGCGCTGGGGGCCTGCATGATGACCGTGATGGGCATCGTGGCGGAGCGGCACGGCCTCGACCTCACGGGCATGAAGGCCGAGACGGTGAAGGACATGACGAAGCAGCCGCCCCGCCGGATCGCCTCGCTCCGCACGCGGATCACGGTGCCGCTGCCGGCCGACCATCCCCAGCGGTCGGCGCTCGAGCACGCCGCCCATGCCTGCCCCGTGCATGGGAGCCTGCATCCGGAGATCGACGCGGCGGTGGAGTTCGTGTGGGTCGGTTGACGCGGGCGGTCCGCGCCGAGCGCGGCCCGGTGGTCGAGGCGGTCGGGCTGCCGCTGGTCGACCTCGTTCCCTGACGCTTCGGAGCGTGTCATGGCCGACCTGTTCTCCGCATCACGGGCCGCGAACGTCGCCCGGGCGGCGCCGCTCGCCGCGCGGATGCGGCCGCGGCGGCTGGCCGCATACGTGGGCCAGGAACAGGTCGTCGGCCCGGGCAAGCTCCTGCGGCGGCTGATCGAGGCCGACCGGCTCGGGTCGGTGATCCTCTATGGGCCGCCGGGCGTCGGCAAGACGACGCTCGCCGAGATCATCGCCCACGAGACGCGGCGCCGGTTCGTGGAGCTTTCGGCCACGGCTGCGGGCGTGAAGGACGTCCGCGACGTGCTCGATGCCGCCCGCCGCCGGCTCGAGGACGACGGCCAGCGGACCTGCCTGTTCGTCGACGAGATTCACCGCTTCAACAAGGCGCAGCAGGACGTGCTTCTGCCCGACGTGGAGAACGGCGTCATCGCGCTCATCGGCGCGACCACGCAGAACCCGTTCTTCGCCCTGACCTCGGCGCTCGTCAGCCGGAGCCGGATCTTCGAACTCGAGAGCCTGTCCGCCGCCGACATCGCCACGCTCCTCGACCGGGCGGTCGCCGACCGGGAGCACGGCCTCGGCGGCGAGCAGGTCACGCTCCTGCCCGAGGCCCGCGACTTTCTCGTCGCGACCTCCGACGGCGACGCCCGGCGGGCGCTCGGGGCGCTCGAGGTGGGCGTGCTCTCCACGGCCGACCGGCCGCTCGTGTTCACGCTCGACCTGGCCCGCGAAAGCGTGCAGCGCAAGGCGCTGCGGTACGACGCAGGCGACACGCACTACGACTGCGCCAGTGCCCTGATCAAGAGCATCCGGGGCAGCGATGCCGATGCGGGGCTGTATTGGCTGGCCCGGATGCTCGAGGGGGGCGAGGACGTGCGGTTCCTGGCTCGGCGGCTCGTGATCCTCGCCAGCGAGGACGTCGGCAACGCCGACCCGCGGGCCCTGGTGATCGCAGTGGCGGCGATGCAGGCCACGGAGTTCGTTGGCCTGCCCGAGTGCCAGCTCACGCTCGCGCAGGCGGTGACGTACCTGGCGTTGGCCCCCAAAAGCAACGCCTGCACGACCGCCATCGCAGCCGCCCGGCGGGACGTCCGTGAGCAGGCGGTGATCCCGGTGCCGCGGCACCTCCAGGACAAGCACTACGCGGGGGCCAAGCGGCTCGGCCACGGGCAGGGCTACGAATATTCCCACGACGCGCCCGACGGGATCGCGGCCCAGGACTACCTGGGCGTGGAGAAGCGGTACTACGAGCCGACCGACCGGGGCCTGGAGCGGGATCTGGGCGAGCGGCTCGCCGAGATCAGGCGGCGGCTTCACGAGGGTCGCCAGGGCGGGCCCGAACCGTCGTGAGCTCTCCGGCGACGGCGCCCGTCAGCAGCGCCTCCAGTCGCTCGAGCGCCCGCGCCGCCGCCGCACCGTCGAGCACGCGGTGGTCGGCGATGAGCGTGACGAGGCAGCGGCCATCCGGCTCCAGCGGACCGTAGGCGAGGCTCGTGGTGCAGAGCGTGGGATGAAAGCGGTTGAAGGCCTGCTGCCCGGCGAGCGTGGAGAGGCTGAACGTGCCGATCCGCGACGGTCGCTTGGGGGAGGTCGAGTTGGCGTTCCAGCGGAGGATCGTGCGGCGCACGGGCCCGGGCATCATCTCCAGTTCCAGCTGCCGCTTGAACATCTCCGCGATCGGCCGCGTCGTGCAGGCCTGGACGAAGGCCTGGATCTCGGCGAGCGGCAGCGCCTCGGGCCGCTGCAGGCGGGCGAAGCACAGCCGCTCGTCTGCGCCGTCGGTGCGGTTCACCGCCAGGGTCGCCACGCTCTCGCTCGATGTCGCCAGCCGGGGCCGGAGGCCGCGGACGAACCACGTGCGGAGCACCGGCAGCTCGCGGGCCACGAGCCCATACGCCTTGAGAAACACCGCCGCCCACCCGATCCGCGTGGCCGCGGCGGCGCGGGCCTCGGCCACGAGGCCGAGCCGGAGCACGCGGTCCACGGGAAAGAGCGGAATCTCGCGGGCGACGATCGCCACGTCGGCCACGCAGCCGCGATGACCGGAAACCGGCGCGGTGGTGACGGTGGGGGGCATGGCGGGATTGGAGCGTCTTTTCGGGGCCGATGAAATGGCAGTTGCCGGCCGCCGTGAGCCCCGTTTCGGGCGGTTTTCGCGGTGCATCCACGGCCTTCCGGCGTGCGAAACCATGGATGTGGCCTGCATTTGTCCGGCTGCCGGACGGGATATGCTCGGACTCGTACACTCTCGCCCCCCGCGACCGCACGAGCCGCATCATGCCCCGCACCGGGATCCTTACCGACGTGGCCGCCGGTCGGAGTGAGGCCATGGAGGCGTGCATCGCGGAGTTCGGTGGCATGGTCTGGTCGTTGGCCTTGAAGATGTCGCCGAGCCGGGAGGACGCCGAGGAGGGCGTCCAGGAAGTGTTCATCGACGTGTGGCGGCACGCGGCCCGGTTCGATCCCGCCGTGTCGTCGGAGGCTACGTTCGTGGCGATGATCGCCCGTCGGCGGCTCATCGACCGTCACCGCCGCCGCGCCAGCCGCCCGCTGTTCACGAGCCTGGAGTCTTCATTCCCCATGCCCGCGCCCGTCGCCACCAGCCCGCTGGAGATCGCCGACGAGGCCGCCCGCGTCCTTCGCTGCCTCGACCGCCTGCGACCCGAGGAGCGCCGCGTGCTCGAACTCGCCCTCGGCGAAGGGCTCACGCAGGCGGCGATCGCGGACCGTACCGGCCTGCCTGTCGGCACCGTCAAGTCACACGCCCGGCGCGGCCTCATCCGGCTGCGGCAGCTCGTCGCGGAGGATTGCGCGACGACCATGGCCATCTCATGAAGGAAGGAAGCGACATGCACGATCTGAACAAGGCACCGGAGGCCGCCGAGCGGCTCCGTGAACTGCTCGCTGACAGGGCCGCATTCGGCCTCGATCCCGCCACGGAACGCGAACTTGCCGACCTGCTGCGCGACCATCCGGCCGAGGATGCCGAGGCCTATGATCGGATCGCCGCGGCGGTGGCCGTGGCGACGGGTGGGGCCTCCGAGCTGCCCGCGGCGGTGCGGGCGCGGCTGCGTGACGACGCGCGGCGGTTTCGGGCGCCGGCGGCGAGTCCACGTGCCGGCCGGTGGATCGCCGTCGCGATGGCGGCGTTGGCGACGGCCGCAAGCCTGCTGCTGCTGATCGGCCGTCGTGACGAGCCGGTGGCTTCGCCGCCGTCCCGCGCAGCCGAGCCGCCCGCGGTGGCGGCGAAGATCGCCCCGACTCCGGCCGTGCAGCGCGAGGAACTGCTCGCCACCGTGGCCGACGCCGTCCGCCTCGACTGTGCGGCTGCTGCCGATGCCGGTTCCGGCACGCGGCAGGCCCAGGGGGATGTCGTCTGGAGCCCGTCGCGGCAACGCGGGTTCCTGCGGATTCGTGGCCTGACGCCCAACGACCCGGCCCGCAAGCAGTATCAGGTGTGGATCGTGGACGGCGATCGCGGCACGCCGGTTCCCGGTGGCGTGTTCGACGTCGCGGGTGCGGACGGCGATGTGTTCGTGCCGATCCTGCCGCAGGCGTTCGTGCAAGGGCCGACGATGTTCGCCGTCACGATGGAGCCGCCCGGCGGCGCCGCCGACGCCGGCTTCGACCGAGACCGGGTCGTGGCCCGCGCCGAGTGAGCCATCAGCGGATTCGGGCGGCGGGCGCCGCGGGCAGGGCGCTGCTCGTGACGACGGTTGATGCCGTACCGCCGTCGTACCGGCTTGACCGGTTTCGTGGCGGCTACACTGGTCCGGCATGCGAGCCGTGGTGCAGCGCACGACCGAGGCGGAGGTGACGATCGCCGGCGAACTGTCCGGCCGGATCGCCCGGGGGCTGGTCGTGCTCGTGGGCGTGGAGGCGGGCGACATGGAGGCCGACGCCGACTGGCTGGCCCGCAAGATCGCCGCCCTGCGAATCTTCGCCGACGAGGCGGGAAAGATGAACCGCGACGTCCGCGAAGTCGGCGGTGAGACGCTCGTGATCAGCCAGTTCACGCTTCACGCGAGCACCCAGAAGGGCAACCGGCCGAGTTTCATGCGGGCGGCGCGGCCCGAGGAGGCCGTGCCGCTCTACGAGCGGTTCTGCGCGACGCTCGAGGCCGAGATGGGGCGGCCCCCGGCCCGCGGCGTATTCGCGGCCGACATGCGGGTGAAACTCGTCAACGACGGCCCGGTGACGATCGTGATCGACTCCCGGCGGCCGGAGTAGATGGCGGCCTGCCGCGTGGTATGATTTGCGGTCGTCGCGGCGGCCGCAGGGCCGCCGCCGCGCGGTGGCTATAGCTCAGTTGGTTAGAGCATCGGTTTGTGGTACCGAGGGTCGCGGGTTCGAGTCCCGTTAGCCACCCTGAAAAACAAGGGTTTTTGGATTTCGAGTTTCGTCGGTCGGTCCGAAATCCTCAAATCGGTACCTGCCGAAGGGCAGGGCGGGGGGCCGCGAGGTACCGCCCCTGTTGGTGGCTGCGAGCCTGTGGAGCCGTCAGAAGGGACGCGGGGCCTGCGCTTGCTCCCACAGCCCGGCGACATGGCACGGGCAACCCCTCACGGGGCGAGGATCGTCCACGTGACGGGGTTCGAGGCGACGTCGATCCGCACCCGCTCGTGGCCCGCGGCGTGGAGGGCGAGCAGTTCGACCGACTCGAAGCGGCACCGCACGACGCAGAAGTTCGCGAGGCCGGTGTCGTCGCCTGCGGCCGGTGCCGATGGCGCCGCGGGAAACGACGCCAGTGGCTCTCCCGGGGCATGGGCCGCCGTGTAGCAGGCGCGGCTCATCGGCGGTGAGGCCCTCCATGCGTGAAAAGCGATGTCGTCGGCGTGGTGGAGCGAGGCGGTCGCGGGAATCCGGATCTGGAGCTTCGCTTCGGGGGCGTACCAGTGGAGGCCGACGCGGGCGTCACGGTGGATCGCCGCCGCCTTGCCGCTGCGAACGTCGGTGTGGAAGCGGACTTCCCGTTTCATCTCATCGAAGCCGCGGAGCACGACCGTTCTCGCCTCGGCCACGCCGGCGGCATCGACGGTCGCCACCGAGAGCAGGTGGAAAGGGTGCCGCGACGAGCCGGCCGCGGCGGCGAGCGAGTCGGCGATGCGGTGCCAGGCAGCCGCCGCATCGAGCGAGGTAAGCTCGATCGCAGGTTCGCCGGCGGCCCGAAGGGCTGAAGGATCACTCCTGCCGGATGGCATAGAGCGCCTCGTAGCTCCGCACGTAAAGGGTGCCGTTGGCGACGACAAGCGAGGCGGTGATGGCTTCGCCACCAAGATCGACGGAGTCGAGCAGCGCGAACTCGCGGCCGGCCTTCACCGCCGAAATCCATCCGTCGTTGGACCCGAAGTAGATCCGCCCCTCGACGAGCAGCGGGCTGGTGCGGTGCTGCCCGGTATGGGTCCGCCGGACGTAGATATCCGTGCCCGTCTCGAGGTCCACGCACTGCAGCTTGCCATCCTTGTGCAGAAGGTAGACGAGTCCGTCGGCGATGAGCGGGATGCTCACGTCGGGCGTGAGCGGGTTGACCCAGCGGACCACCGCCGCCTTCCCGGAGCAGTCTTCCCGCAGGTCGTTGCCCACACGAAGCGCGACCGTCGGGCCGCTCTTGGCCGTCGGGATCACGATCGTGCCCGGGGCGACCGCCGGGGAGGCGACGAACCGAAACGTGTTGTCGTTGGCCTTGGAATTGGTGGCGGTGGGGCCGTTGAGACCCCCGAACCGCCAGAGCTCCCGGCCATCATCGAGCGCGTGGCCGGTCGTGCAGTCGGCCCCGTGCACGACGAGGAACTCGCGGCCGTCATGGCGATAGAGGACGGGAGAGGCGTAGGAATGCTTGCACTCGAACTGCGCATCGGTGACGCGATCGACCTTCCAGATGGTCCGGCCGGTCGCCTTGTCGAGCTTGACCACCTTGCCGGTGCGGGTCTGGTCGCCGAGCTTCATCGCGCCGTGGATGAGCTGGAGATAGAGGGCGTCGCCGTCGAGCACCGGCGTCGAGGTCATCCCGAACTGGATGTCGATCCTGCCGAACCGGTCGGCCACGTCGAACTTCCAGACCTCGTCGCCCTCCCGCGAATAGCAGGCGAGCACGCCCGTGCCGAAGAAGACCCAGACGTGCTTGCCGTCGGTGGACGGGGAAGGGGAGGCGGAGTTGCCCTCTCCCGAGCGGGCGTCCCGGTTGCCGCCGGCCACCTTCCTGTTCCAGAGAATCTTCCCGTCGCCCGCTGAGACGCAGAGGAGCACGAGATCGTCTCCCTCGTTGCTCGTCAGGTAGATGCGGTCGTCCCAGACGCATGGCGTAGCGCCGGCGCGGCCCGGAAGCGGCGTCCGCCAGGCGACGTTTTTCGACTTCGACCACGTGGCCGGCAGGCCCTTCTCGTGCGAGATGCCGTCGCCCCGCGGGCCCCGCCACTGCGGCCAGTTCTCGCCGCCGGCAGTGCCGTGCATGATCGCAGCGACGGCGCAGGCGACCACGAGCGCTCCGGAACAGCGCTGACGAAAGGCGGCGGGCCTCAAGGGGGCGTCTCCGTATCGGGTTGCGGGGGATTCACTCGCCCATCCGGCGCTGGCCCGACAGTGTATCCGGCGGCCGGCTGTCGCCGCATCCAGCGGCGGCAGGCTTCGCTAGCTTCGACTTTTGCAGTTTCTGAGTGCCCGGCAGACGCTACCCGCCTCGGAGGTCGGGGGTGCCCACGCCCCGTCGCCGGACGTTCGTTACGGCCCTCCGGGCCTCCACTCTCTCGGCGGCGTCTGCGCTCCGCCATCCATGGCTCCGCTGGTCGCCTACGCCGGCTCTCAGGGCATGGGCACCCCCGACCTACGCGAAGGGCAACTTCGGCTGCCACCCAAAAACTGCAAAAGTCGAAGCTAGTAGTTGATCTGGAACTGGAAGCGGAGCAGGTCGCCCTGGAACTGGGCGTATTGGCCATTGATGATCTTGGCGTTGGAGCCGGTGTTCGTCTGGTTCACCCAGTCGTATTCCCAGGTGAGCTCCATCTGGGGCGTGAATTGCCACTCCATGCCGAGATTGAAGTTGCCCTGGTAGGTTGCCGGGGAGTTGCGTTCCCAGAGATAGCCGCCGCGATAGGTCTGCCAGCGGAAGTAGGGGAAAATCGTGCCGTATTTCTCGCTGTCGATCTTGTAGTTCACGAGGATGTAGCCACCGGACAACGGCTGGCTGGAGATCACCGGGCGGGTCGGCGGGTTCACCGGGCCGAGCTCCGGGCCGTTGCCCGTGTTCCATTCGGTGACGAATCCGAGCGGCTGCGGGTAGTAGACGAACGTGGCCCCGATCCGCTCGTCGACGACGCCGTTTGGTGGATCGATGACGGGGGTGACGGTGCCGCTCGTGGTGACGATCGGCCCGGTGTAAGACGAGTAGCGGCCGGCGTAGGCCTGCACCCCCGCTTCCATGATTTGCCCGCCCGGCATCTTCCACGGTGAGTTGAGCCGCATCACCATGTGCATGTTGTTGTTGGCCTCGGCCTTCGACACCAGGGCGATTGCACCATATGTCATGAGCCGACAAGGACTTTGAGCAGGTAGTCTTCGTCCCATCCGGCTGAAAGCCGCTTGTTCTTCACTCCGAGCTTGGCTGTTTTCTCGTTCTTGAGCAGCAT
>Ga0315903_10008472_pt1 | contig 12639 bp, 15 predicted proteins | sample LakEriMetagenome_7_FD_203524 | JGI IMG/M metagenome (GOLD analysis project Ga0315903, IMG submission 203524) | Freshwater fungal communities from buoy surface, Lake Erie, Ohio, United States - Buoy 2 MA119 | ecosystem: Environmental > Aquatic > Freshwater > Lake | place: USA: Lake Erie, Ohio...
GGCGGGGTTCATATAGCCCGGGCTCGCGACTTCCTTGGCGGCGACGAGGCAAGTCGCCTGGATGATCTCGACCGGGATGTCGTCCGAGGCCACGGCCTCGCCTTCGCCGTCCTCTACGTCCGTGCGGGGCCATGCGAGGGCCTGGGAGCGCCCGTTCGTGCGGGTGCCCTTCCACGTAAAGGCGGACGAAAGGAACGCCGTGGCTCGCCTTAGAGCGGCCTCCTTGGGGTCGGCGGGGCTATCGGCCACCGAGGTCCAGTCCGTGAGCCCTTGCGCCTCGCAGTAGGCATCACAGGCAGCCAGCGTCGCGAAGCTGTCCGCGGTTTCCGAGCCGGGCGTGGTGGTCAGGGCCATGCGGCTATTCCTTGGGCTTGCGGGCGCGCTTGGCCGGGAACGTGCGCTTGATCCGCTCGGTCAGTTCCGGCGGACATTCCGCGCTTGGCGGGGGCGGGGCCTTGGGGGCCTCGTCGAGGCGCTCAACGGAAACACCGAGGGCTTCATAGGCGGCGACGATCTCGGGCCAATCGCCGACGATGAAGACCCGGCCGACGTCTTGGCGCGGCGTGGTGAAAAAGCGGGGGTTTGCGTAGGCCTTGGACTTGTCGAAGTCCGAGGACTGTTGCGAATATACAAGCTCAATCCCGGACATCACGTCTTCCCCCATGCCCGACGGGCCCTGATGTCAGTCACGTAGTTGACTGAGATGTTGTAATCGGCGCCGATCTCGCGGCGGGAACGTCCATCGGCCCTGATCGCGGTGACGCTGGCTTCGTCAAGTTTAGTTGCGCCGCAATATCTGTTTCGCGGCCCGGAAACCCTGTCCTCATTGTTCTGCTGTCGCGTCGCCCACCTTAAGTGGGCCGGGGCGACACAGCCCAAGTGCCCGTTGCCGCAAGAGTGCGCAGCCTCAAGCGTCGGCTCGGCTGGCTCTCCGTGCCTGTGAGCGCACACGACCCGGTGAGCCAGTTGAGGTTTGCCCGCGCAAGAGACCTGCCCATAACCGGCACGGTTTCTGCTGAAGGGCCAGAAAAGACATCCTTCGCCTTCGTGGCGTTTGGCCTGCTCCAAGAACGCCGTCGCCTCGCCCAGAAACGTCGGACCCGCCAACGGGTCGCCGTGCTTAATGAGACGGCGATAGTGGGGCCCGCACATAGCCCGTGCCACAACCGCCTTGCCGCAATCTGGCACCGCGCATAAACGAAAAGCAGCCATCTCGAACCTCCTACGTTCGGGCTTGGTTAGAGCCCGCCGGGAGGTGAGATGCCCGGCGGGTTCGCCCTCTGATTATAGAGGAGAACCCGCCGAGAACCTAGTGCAGCTTAGGCGACGGTCGCGTCACCGATGGCGATGACGCCCGCGGTGTCCTTGATCGACGTGGCGACCTTGTCCCAGTTGGAACCGGTGGCCAGTTCGGCGTCGGTCGGCGACTTGCCGCCGTTGGCGGTGTCCCAGGCGTAGCCCTTGAGGGCCAGGCCGAAGGTGTAGTCCACCTGCATCGTGGTCTCGATGCGCAGCTTGCCGTTCGTGGTCTCGATGTTGGAGATCATGTCCCCGCCGTCGAAGACCGTCGCAGCACCCTCGACGAGCGAGAGAACCTTCTCCTTGTCGAGCGGAGAGGCGTCCTGGTACAGCGCCGGCGCGTCGGTGACGATCACGGCCTTGCCGAGGATGTCCACGATGTTCACGCCTTGGGCGGTGAACAGGCGAGCGGTGTTGGTCAGGTTCTGGCCGATCAGCTTGTGGAAGACCGAGCCGGTCATGACCTGGGCGACCAGATCGCCGGAGCGATCGCCGAACTTGGCGTGGGCCTTGTTCAGGGTCGGGTAGCTGATGCCGACGTTCGGGGACACGTCCGCGATGCCGTCGTATTTGGCGGCCGACTGGTTCTCGATCGCGGCGACCAGGGCGGCGATGGCGGTGTTGAGCTGGTCGGAGAGCATGGCCTCGGCAAAGTTGCGCGAGATCACCTCGATGCCCTCCGCGGTCGGCTTCTCCAGCCAGGTCAGCTGGCCCGGCTCGAAGCGGATGGGGCCGAAGCCGCCGGCCACCTTGACGCCGTTGTGCTGGAGCTGGGAGAGGTCGGTTGCCGAGGCGGCACCGTTCGAGACGTAGCGGTCCACGCGGCGCTGGGCGGTGTGGATCGACGCGAAGAACGACTCCTGGAGGAAGTCGCCCGTGAAACCGTCCGTGGTCAGGCGGATGGAGCCGCGCGAGGCCTCGTTGAAGAGGGCGACGCGCTGGGCCAGCGTCTCGATGATCGCCGGCTGGATGAACTCGTTGAAGACCTTCATTTGGGTCAGGGACATTTGGTGTTCTCGCTTTCAGGATGAGGGGGGGTTTTTTGAAGGGGTGTTCGGGCAGTCCCGCCCGGTGTTGAGCCGCCCTCATCCCGAGGCCCGGCGGATTGTGTCTGGCGGCCCTATCGGGGCAGGTTGAACTTTTTGGCGAAGTGGGCGGTGCGCGCGGCTTTGTCGCCCCCGACGTCTGCCTTGGTGGTTCCGCCGATCTTGTCGGGCTGCTTGCCGCTTCCCGACTGGCCGTCGCCGTCGAACGCGCGGGAGAAGGAGTCGGAGGCGCGCATCTCGGCGACCAGCTCCTTGACCGTCATGGGCTCGCCCGCGCTGTTGAACCGGACCTCGCCGGCCGCATCGACGACTTGGGGCAGGAACTCGCCCGCCTCGGTCTCCTTGACCTTCGTATGGGCCAGAACATGGGGGAGGAGCAGCTCGACCGCGCCCTTGGCCTCGGCGATAGCGGCGGTGGCCTGTTGCTTGCGGGTCAGGCCGTCCACGGCACCGGTCAGGCGGGCGATACGGTCGTCGCGGCCCTTGATCTCTTCGCCGTGCCGCTTGACCAGTTGGTCCTTGGCGGCGTTGAATTTCGTGTCCGCGATCTTGTCCGCCTCCTTGGCGGGGTCGATCGTCTGGAACTCTTCCCACTTGGCGAGGGCCTCGCGGGCCTTGTCCGGGTCGATGTCCTTGAACCGGATGACGTCGCGCTCCAGCTGCTCGCGCGTGCTGCGCTCCTTGCCAAGCGCGGACTTGAGGCCGGAGATATTCTCCAGCGCATATCCGTCCGACTCTTCGACCGAGAGGACGAACTTCCCATCCTCGCGGGGCTTGTAGAAGGAGCGAACCGTCTCCGGGGCGTCCTCGATCTTTTCGACTACGGCTTTCAGCATTGCAATTCCCTTGCTGCTATCGTTGCGCTTCCCGCGCGGGGTTCGGCGACGGGATCACCCCGCCAGCCATTCCTTCGTCGGCTGACCCAGCAAGTCCGCGGACCAGCCCGACATTGATCTTGCCCGGTCTCCAATCGCCGGCCGCGCCTGATTGAAGCCCCGGCGATGGGCGGCAGCGGCACCCCAGGGCGTCGCGTCGAAGAAGTGGGCGGCGGCGTCGTGCATCGGCACACCGCAAAGGACGGCCCGGTCAGCGCCAAGGCTTTCGAGGGCGTACCTAAGGGCGAAGAGGCCCGACGATCCGCTATCCGGCTGGCCCTCGAACTTCCACTCCGCGAACTCAATCGGGAGGTCCGGGAGGCGGACGGTGCTTTTCCCGGCCTCAAGATGCCCGACAAGGCGGCCCGGGGCGGGGTGTCCCGCCTTGTTGCGGCGGCCCATCCAGATCCCGTATTTCTCGGGGTGAAGCGAAACCGCGGCATCCAGCCGGCCGGGCCAGACCGCTGCGGCGTCATTACAGGCGACCACGAGATCGAACCGGCCAAGGTCAAGCGCGCCGGCAACGTCACGCCAGAGGGTCGCGGCACCGCCGAGGACGAGGGCTTTCAAAGCCAGTGCTCCTTGACCAGCGGGTGATCGGCAAGCTGGTGGGGCTTCCGCTCGCCGTGGAAATAGACGATCCGCGCGTCCCCGATCCCGTGCTTCTCAACGTGGCCCTTGAAGCTGACCACCTGCCCGGGGAAGGCGTCGTCGAGATAGGCGTGGGGGAACCGGCGAACCCACTCCATGTCGTTCTCGCCGCGATGCTCCCGGCCTATCTTTGTCCAGCCCGGGGGGATCAGGGCGACGCCGTTGCAGGCCTGGGCGAGGTTGTAGGGGTCACGCGGAAGGGCGATCCGGTTGGCATCGACGCAATAATCGGCCAGGCCGTCGCAATCGCCACAGACGATCGTATCGAGACCGACCAGGATCATCGGCCCCTCGATCTCGTAGGGTTGGATGCAGTCGGCATAGCCCGGCCGCGCGGACCGGATCTGGCGCTGCGCGATAGGCTCGATGAATGACCGGGGCCGGTCGGTGTAGCAGACGAACCGGAAGGGGACCGTCAGGTTGCGGGAGAATCCGCGATAGAGCTTCTCGACCCAGCTTTCGTCGTACATCGACGAGAACCGCTGGCCCTTCTCGTTGGCTTGCCAGAAGAGCGTGGCGACGGTGAGGACCGGCTCGCCTTGTTGCTCCGGCCAGAGGTTGGTCATGGCCGGACCGGGCGCATCCGCTTCGGATTCGCGGGCTTGGCCATCGTCTTTCCGTTCCGCAGCCAGACCATGCCGGCGGGAACGTCACGCCCGACCACGGCTCCAGCCGCGACGACCGCACCGTCTCCAATCGTTACCCCGGGCAGGATCACCGCGCCGGCACCAATACAGACCCGGTTCCCGACCCGAACCGTGACGAACTCGCCGGAGCGAAGGGCGTCGAGGTCGAGCCCCTCCTTGTCCGCGCTCGGCCACATATCGTTGCAGAGCGTGACGTTCGGGCCGATGAAGCAGTCGTCGCCGATGACGAAGCCCGGCCCCATCATCACGCCGCCGGAGATCACGCAGCGCCGGCCGAACTCCGGGCCGTGCAGCATGGCGAAAGGGGAGACCGAACAGCCGGCTCCGAGGATGGTCCCGCCGGTCACGCTCGCGAACTGCCAAACGGTCACGCCCTCGCCCAGGAACGCGCCCTGAACGTGAGCGAGCGGGTGGATCACTCGACCGCTCCCGCCGCGGCCCTGAGGTCCGGCTCTTCGTCGTCGCCGGGCATTTCCGCCTCCAGGCGGTCGGCTTCGGCTTCTCGGTCAAAGTCGGCGGCGAGAACGCCACGGCGGCGGAACTCGGCCCAGACCGTTTCGCGCGAGAGGTCGCCGTTCTTGCGGGCCTCCATGATCAAGGTCGGCCCCTTGTCGTCGTCGGTCAGGTCGAGGTCGTCGAGGTTCCAGCTTATTTCCGGCTCAACGCCGAGGTTCAGCCAGTCGGCGGTCAGTTTCAGGCATTGCTCAAGGCAGTCCTTGAGGCCCAGAGCCCAGGCTTGAAGGACGGAGGTCGCCTTTTGCGACGCGAACGCCGCGGCGACGACGGTAATCCCGGCCGAGACGGAGAGCGGTTGGCGGCCAAGCTCGCGCATCTGCGCCTCGGTTGCCTTCACCTCTTCGGCAAGGAACCGCAGGCTCTCCGACGAGGGCTCGATAAACGACCACTCGCCGTGGTTTCCGGTCTCCCCGTTCGGCGGAGCGTAGAGGACGGCGCGCGGGCCGACCGGGACGGCTTCGACTTTGCCGGCGCTCATGCCCGGCTGGACCCCGTTTCCGGCCAGCATCGGGAAGGCGGTCAGCTCCTTGATCGACTTAAGCGCCGTCTCCTGCTGGTAGTGTTCGACCTGGAGGTCCGCGACGCCTTGGAGCGGGGGATAGAACCGCCACCCGCCGCCGAGCCGCTTTCCGGTGATAAAGGGGACCAGCGGGATCACGCCCAGCGTCACCGGCCCTTGATCGACGATGTCCCAGCCGTTGTTGGTACGGCGGCCGACCGCTTCGACGCGGCGCTCGAAGATCGTGAAGATCGCCGGGCCGTAGTCGATAACCGTGTCCGTGACCGTGCCGTCCTCCAGCATGGCGTAAACCGGCGCGCGATCGAACATCCGCACGCGCTCGACCGCGACCTCGTCGAAGCCGTCGCGCATGACCACGTCTTCCCGAATCCGGGCGTGGGTGATGACCTCGGCCCCCCGGACCGTGTCCGAATAGACGGCGAGCATCCGATTGGCCGGGATCCGCACCCAGTAGGGACGAAGGCCCTGGACCCGCTCGTCGGCGAGAGAGAGGCGCTGGCCGTCCGCGCGCTCGGTGGCGCGGGTGTAATCGACCAGAACCCAACTCACCGCGTCGTTGACGCCGTCGAAGAAGGTCTCGGAGGCGAAGACGTGGAGGTTGTTCCCCCGCCCGTCGATGTCCTCGGCCAAGGCCGCGACCCGGTCGGGAGCGCCGTCAGCCAGGACGATCTCTTGGCCGAAGGGCTTGCGGGCGAGGCTGGTGACGACGTCGGCGTAGATGTTGGTGAACCGGGCGTTCTTGCGCCGATAGTCGTAGTCGTCCGTCGTCTCGTTCGGGAACCGGGGAAGATAGGTCTCGCCCGCCGCTTTCATGGCCGGCGCACCGCCCAGGATGTCCGACACCGTCTGCCAATATGGCCGCATCGCCAGATAGTCGGTCGAAACTGTCTCGGGCGTGCTGGAGGTCTTCGCCATGCGTTAGCCTCTCGCGCTTGCGTAGGTGCCGAAAAGTGGGGCCGGGGCCTGCGCTTTCAGCATCAGCTCGGTGATGGCCCAGACCAGCGCGTCCACGCGGTCGGGCGAGCCGTTGCCCATGTATCCCTCGCCGGTCATGGCGCACATCTGGTCTTCGAGCGCCGTCATGCCTGCGACGTGCTTTACCCGGCCCTGCTCGTAGAGAGCGGCGATCGGCTCGGCCCTGACGACTTTGCCGCGGGAGGCCGTGACCTCACGATATGGGACGTTGCCGCCTGCGGTCTTGATCACCGCCTGGACCATCGCGCCGCCGAAATTGCGCTCTGCCACGATCCGGTCGGCGTTGAACTCTTCCGCTGCATTGACCGCGCGTCGCGCCCAGAGCGCCGGGGAGAGCTTGCAAGTCCGGTCGGCCAGCACATAAGCGACGCCGTCCACGCCCTTACCTGCCACGACGATGCCGACGCTGTCCCCGTCGTCTTCCTCGCCAGCGGTGCCCGAGGGGTCGATAGCTACGACCACCCTCTGCATATCAGGCAGGATGGTGTCTGCCTTCGCCGCATCGATCATCGCGCGGGTCCAGAGCGCGCCCGCGAAATCCTCAAGCAGCTCGCCGTCAAGCTCCTGCCGGCCTAGCCGGGTGCCTTCGTAGCGGGTGACGATCTTGTCGAGGAACGACGGCGCAAGGTTGGCGCGGTTGGAATAGGTAGAGCCCCGAGTCACGACGGAGGTGCTGGCCGCCATGATCTGCCGAAGCAGCGGAATCGGGCGCGGCGTCGTGGTCACCATGCCTTGGGGCGCGGTTCCAAGCCGCAGCCCGAACATGAACATATCCCACGCCTCTTGAGCGTAGTTCCAGGCAGCGATCTCGTCGCACCATCCGGCGTCGTGCTGCGGTCCGCGCAGACGGTCCGGCTCGTCTGCCGAATAGGTGGTTGCCATCGCCCCGTTCGCCCAGGTCAGGCGGCGCTTGGACGGCTCATAGACCGGGCGGCCGGTCAGGTTTCCCTTGTGGTCGCGATCACCGGCCCAGCACACACTCAGAAGCCCGGAATCACCCTCGACCATAACGTCCCGAGCGTCTCCCGCTGTCGGGGCGATCAAGGCAATGCGACAGCAGCCAGCCTTGACCTTTTCGCGCACCCACTCGGCACCCGATCTTGTCTTCCCGGCACCGCGCCCGGCGATGTAAGCCCAGACCTGCCACAGACCATCCGGCGCGACCTGCTCCGGCCGGGCGGTGAACCTCCAGTCATGGAGGAGATCGTTGGCTTCGTCCTCAGTGAGGCTTCCCAGAGCCTTCGCGAGCTGGTCCGGCGGCAGTATGGCCAGCGACGATACGTGCAAGGCGCTCGCGTGCATCCGTAACCTCGACAGTCTGCTCGACCTGGCTCTTGTCCACGACCAGGCCCAAGAGCTTGGCCTTGCCCATGGTCGCGGCGACGGCCGAGGCAGTCTGCGGCGATGGTGCCCCGAGCGCGATCTGGCGCGCCTCTTCAAGCTCGTCGATGATGTCGGCGAGGGTGATTTCGGTGCGGACAGCGGCCCGATTCTGGATTTCGGCCACTCGCGCACAAATGTTTACATCTGCGGCAAGGCGAGCCGCTGCGCTCCGGCTGGGCTTGTATCCGGCGCTCACATAGGCTTCGGCCTGGCTCGCGCCCTTTACCAGTTCTTGGGCAAACCGCTCATGGCGGGTGTTCTGGAGGGACGGCATCCTCGCCTCCGATTTTGTGTGCGGGTTACCGCGCGCCAGCGACGCTCAACATCGAGCGGGCGGTATTGATCCAGAGCTTCCAGAACAGGCGCATGGTTGTCTCCGGGGTTGTCGGGTCTCGCTGTCCGCTCCCTGATCCAGCCATTGCCGAAGCGCCGCACATGGTCAGGGAGTGAAAAGCAAAACGGCCCCGCCGGTTAGGGCTGGGGCCGTCTGGTCGCGTCTATCGACGTTCGCTTATGGGCACGGTTACCGCTCCGGGTCAAGATGTGGTGCGGTGGCGGGTTGTCGGGCACCCTATGTGCTATTCCAGCCCGTAGGCGAGGGCGGCGCAGTCCAGGGCGAGGACCAGGGCCTCGGAGATACTCCGCTGCACGGACCCGCTGTTGCTAAGGCTCCGCAGGTTTGATCCCTTCCCGGCGATCTCGCGCAAGGCCCAGACCGCGCGGCCGGTACGCTCAACCGCCGTCCGTCCGTTCGGCCCCTTGAAGGTCCGGTCCTCCTCCTGGATCAGCTTCTCCAAATCCCGGACGAAGAGTTCCCGCTGAGTGCGCTTTTTCGCCCAGCCTTCCCCGCCTCGGGTGATGTTGCGGGTCTGGTCAAGGGCCGGCGGCGTGAGCCCCTTCTCCGGGTCGAGGAGCTCGTAGTCCGTGCGGAACCGGAGGCCCGCGGCGAACTGGTTGGCCGAGAGGGACCGGGCCGTCATCAGGGTTTCAAGCCCGTCGCGCGAGGCGATACGCTTCCGACCTTCGTGCTCCTTTCGGTCGGACGTCTCGATCTGAGAGCCCCGGAGGCTTTCGAGCTCCACCGTTTCGGCAATGTCGTTGGCCACGCGGATAGCCTGCTGCGCTGCCTCGATCTCCTCCTCCAGTCGGAGCATGGCCTCCCGGCCTTCCCGGCGCTGACGCAAGTCGGGGGATGCTACGGCGAGGACCGCTTGTCGAAACCGGCGGGCTTGGCTCTCGTTAAGCCGCGTGCCGGAGATCACCAGAGCCTCGTTGTCGTTGGCCGTCCCAGCTCCGTTGTCGTTTGCCCCGATCATCCGGGGGGCGGAGGCGCGGGCTTGGCGCTTCTTGCGTTGGCGGGCGGAGGTCATGCGGTCTGCTCCTGGGGGGCGGGGTTGGCAGCGGCTTCGCGGGCTTCGGCCTCTATCGCTCGGCTCACCGCGTCGGCGGCGTCCATGAGGGCAAAGCGCAGGGTCGATCCGATACGGGCGGCCATGATCCGCCCGACTATCTCGGTCTGGATGGCGAGGAGGGTCATGCGGCGAACAGGTCCGGTTGAGCGGGGGCGAGGGTATCGAGCCACTCGATCAATGGCTGATCGTCCGGCAGGCGCGACAGGATCACGGCACGGGCAGCTTGGAGGGCTTCGTCGCGGGTCAGGGCGAACCGGCGCAGGACACCGCCACGGTGTCCCATGGGCTCGCTCCAGCCGGAATGATCGCCAAACAGCCGCGCGCAATCCACCGCGAACGTCCAGCCGCCAGAGACCGAGGCCAGCCGGATCATGGCTGTGTGGGTCTTGCACCGCAGCGAAAGCACCTCGCCCGGCTCGATTTTGGTCCAGTCGCTCATGCCGCGCGCTCCTCTTTGGCTTGGGTTCCATCGTTGGCCGCCGCGACCTCGACCCGAATCCGGCGCTCGGCGAAATACCCGGTCAGTTCGGCCTTGAGGGTTTCCGCCACGGTCGCGTTGACGGCGAGGATCGTCCGATCGGCGGGCCGCCAGCGGCAGTAATGGTCAAGCCAGCGGCGGGCGAAGGCGTCGTCCTTGAGCGCGACGATCCGGGCTCGGAGTTCGGGCGGGCCGTCGAAAGTCTGGGCGGCGGAGACGGTGTCCTCGGCCGACCAGTTGAGGTGCTTCCCGTCCTTGAGCCAGACGGCCATGTCGGGCGCACCCTTGCCGCCGCAGGTCTCGCCGACGTTCGGAGCAAACCGCCGAACCGCCGCGACCAGGCCCTCGCGCTCGTCGGCCGGGAGCTTGGCCCAGACCGCCGCCGCGTTCGGCTTGGAGGACCGCCCCTTGTGGTGCGGGTATTCCTTCCACGCCGCCTCGAAGGCCTCCGGGTACGACCTCGCCTTCGGCTTCGGCGTCAGCGTCGCCACGGCGACAAGTTCTGTCTCTTTTTTTGGTTCTGGTTCTGGTTCTGGTTTTGTCGGCAATAGGAAAGCATTTGCTTCGGTATTTCCCGTTGTATTTCCGCCGCTTGCTTTCCCGCCCTTTTTCCCGGCCTCTTTGCGTTTACGGCTGGTGGCTTCGTAACTCGCCAGTTCCTCGCGGACCCGATCGTGCCACCACTTCCCCCGGCGAAGGGCGAAGAACTCCATCACGACCGGCTTGATCGCGGCCCATTCTTCGGGAGTGCAGAGCGACCATGCGGCGAGCTTGGAGTCATCGTCGGGAAGGGCGCCGCCAAGCTGCCAAGCCTCGCCGATCAGCAGGAAGTAGGCCCCGTGCTGGTCCCGCTTAAGATGCCGGGTTCGCTTGTGATAGTCGCCCCAGAAGAGCTTCATATACGGCGGCGCGCTCATTCCCCGCTCCCATAGCTAAACCGCCCGCCCTGGGCGTCGTGGTCGGTCTGGCGGGCGAGGTTCCCGAACCGCGTCGTGTTCTCGTCGAAGGCAAGGCGGACCGTGCCGATCGGTCCGTGACGCTGCTTGCCTACGATCACCTCGGCTTGGCCGTTGGCGAGGCGCAAAGCCTCCATCCATTCAAGGTGGGCGGCCGAGCCTTCCTTCGGTTCGGAGCGGCCCAGATAGTAGCTCTCGCGATAGACGAACATCACGCAGTCCGCGTCCTGCTCGATTGAGCCCGACTCCCGGAGGTCCGAAAGCATGGGGCGCTTGTCGTCCCGGCTCTCGACCTGGCGGGAGAGCTGCGAGAGGGCGATAATCGGAATGCCCAGCTCCTTGGCCAGCGCCTTGAGCGCCCCGGTAATCTCCGAGACCTCCTGCGTCCGGTTGCGCTGGCCCCGCCCGTCGCCGGTCGTGCAGAGTTGGAGATAATCCACGATAAGGAGGTCGAGGCCCTCGCGGCGGTGCTGCCGGCGGACGCGGGCGCAGAGCTTGGCAATGTGGATGCCGCCCGTCTCGTCGATATGGAGCGGGATCGACCGGATCAGGTCGCGGGCCTCGCGGATGCGGCCAAAGTCCTCGCGGCTGATCAGCCCCTTGCGCATCCGGTCGGAGGATACCCCCGAGGCGTCGGCGAGGATGCGCTGGGCCAGCTGCTCTTTGGACATTTCCAGCGAGGCAAACATGACGCGCCCGCCCGAGGTTGTCCGGCGGCCGTGGGGCGCGTCCGGGTCCGGCTCGAAGCGATAGGCGCGGGCGACGTTGAAACCGATGTTGGTGGCCAGCGCCGTCTTGCCCATGGAGGGCCGGCCGGCGACGATCAGGAGGTCGGAGGGATGAAGGCCGCCGAGTTTCTGGTCGAGGTCGATCAGGTCCGTGGCCAAGCCCGAGAGCTTGCCATCCCGCTTGAACGCCGCCTCGATCATTTCCATCGCCCCGTCGAGGGCGTCGGAGAAGGCGAAGATTGCCTTGGCTTGTTCCCCGGACTCCGCGAGGGTGAACAGGGCGTTTTCGGCGCTGGCGACGTGGTCGAGAGCGGGCTTGTCGGGGTCAAGAGCCCCGGCGCTGATCTCGTCGCCTATCCGAACAAGGTCGCGGCGCGTGGCGAGGTCCAGGATCGAGCGAGCGCAGTCTATGGCGACGCGGGCCGCCGGGGCCTTATCGACCAGACCGAAGAGATAGGCCGGGCCGCCGAAGTCGGAGAAAGCCGGATCCGCGGTGAAAGTGTCCGCCAGCAGGGAAGGGGAGACGGACCGGCCGGCCGTCACGGCCTCCGAGATCGCGTCGAAGAGTCTTTGATGGAACGGCTCGAAGAAGTGGGAGCCCCGGAGGCGGTCGGGGAGGCGCTCCATCAGGCCGGTGTCGTAGAGGATCGCGCCGAGGAGATCGCACTCGGCGGGGACGTTGGTCGGGAGAGGGGCGGTGTCGCTCATGCCCGCTCCCCGTCAAAAAGCGGCCCGCAGCGCACGGCCTCAGCCCGCGCTACGGCGGCGTCGGCCCAGCGGTTCAACCGTTCGGCGGCCTCGGGGTATCGCTTCGCCCTTGCCTTGGCCTCACGGCGGAGGGTGGCGGCGTAGAACAGCTCGAAGGCGACCAGATCGCGGCGGTTCATTCCCCGCCTCTGTCGTTGGCGGCTCTGGTGAACAGTCGCGCGGCCTCGGCCCTGGCGATTGCCGCTCGGGTTTGAAGCTCCCCAGACCATGCGAGCGAGCCGAAGAGGGAAACGGCCTCGCGTTCGCCCTCTCCCGCCCCGTAAAGCGTGCGAAGGTGCCGCGCGGCGGCGTTCATGAACTCGGCCCGGTCTTCCTCGGGCATTTCCATAACGGCGCAATTGATCGAGGCCTTGGCCATTTCCCGGACTTGAAGGATCCGGGCCGA
>Ga0315903_10008473_pt1 | contig 12633 bp, 26 predicted proteins | sample LakEriMetagenome_7_FD_203524 | JGI IMG/M metagenome (GOLD analysis project Ga0315903, IMG submission 203524) | Freshwater fungal communities from buoy surface, Lake Erie, Ohio, United States - Buoy 2 MA119 | ecosystem: Environmental > Aquatic > Freshwater > Lake | place: USA: Lake Erie, Ohio...
TACCCTCTACCTCTACTTGATACCTGAGAACTACCTGAGAGATATATTAAAATCCAAATATGCGAACACTTGTTCGAACTATCTCCCCGACCTATTCCGCCACCGGTATTCGAACATTTGTTCGATTATCCCCTAAGCACACTTTCCTAAAATCTTCAAATCGACACACCGAGAACCCGAAAGTGTTCACCTATTGTTCACTTAGGGTGTGATGAGCCTCACAAAAAAACTTTCAAAAAACCCTTGTTTTGGCTTGTAATCGGTTTTGACCTATGGTTCAATTCTCCTATCGGTTGGACGAGTGGGAGTAAAATCCCCCGAACTTCGATCTCGATAAAGTTCGACTAGGCAACTAGTTAAGAACCTAGCAAAACGAGAGAGATTTGCCCGATCACCGAGAGTTCTTGAACCCTTCGGGTTTCTTGTATCTCTGCTCTTTATTCGGTTGCCCGAATATATCAGATAGAACCCTGAACCTAGTAAAGTTCGCTAAATCACTCGATAAATAAATTAACCCCCTGCGAGTTCGACCTTGTAAGTCGGGCAAGTTGAGGGTTCGGGTAGGCGGGGTTCAACTCCCCGCTTATCCGCTTATCGGGCAAGGTGTCCGATATTTTAGGGAGATAAGATGAGTTCAATTATGACCGCACCCCGCAAGGTGCTAAAGAATAGAACTATGAACACTCGCCAAATACCATCACCAATCACCATTACCAAAAGTAATGGCGAGGTGATAGTTATTGACCCGACTAGCAAGATCGTAAAGCCTAAGCGTAAGGTTAAGGTTAAGCGTTCTAGTCGCAAGATAATACCACTTACTCAGAGGGTATCTGAGCAAGATCAGCACGCAATAGCACTACAAGAACGGATTGATAAGTTCGTGAGAGAGAACCAAATCAAGGCTCTCCCTTACCTATAATTACTGGACTATCTAGCAGGGTTATTCCTTCCCCCTGCTAGGTGGTCTAGCCATTAGAGGCTAGAACCAAAGAAGGGTGATAATATGTCTAAGGGTAAGAAGTTCAGACTAGACGCCTTCGACCCACAAGGTCGGCTAATCGCTAGTTGTTCTGACCACTACGCCTCGGCTCTATTGATGAGCCTTAACGGAGAGGGTTCAACTATCAGATATAAGAACGCTGTCTTATGGATAGAAGGTGCTGACGGAGAGGGTGCTGAGAGTTATGACGGCACTATCGCTAAAGTCTATGATAGACTTGGCACTATGGTAAAATTAGTTTAATGGTATGACTATCAAGCAGGGCACTTCCCTTCCCTGCTTGGTAGCCTAATCATTAGATTAGGAGATGGAGATAAGATGGAGATAATCCAAGAGTTTAGCGTGGATAGCGTTGCTACCTACCTAAGCACTTACTTCGGTGAGATATGGCTACCCCATAGAACGCTGATAATCCTAGCGATTATTGGTATCACCCTAAGAAGTATCAAGTTATTCAGAGAACGCAAGTAATATGGATAACTTGGTAATGGTTGAACTAACTAGAGATGAACTAGAACTTATTAGAACTTCTCTAAGAACGCAAGCAAACTGGTATGATAGGGGCGACTTCAAAGGTATGGCTTTATCTACCGACCAATTAAGGAATAAAGTTAGTGATATAATAATCGAAATATCAGGTAAGGTAAGGAGTTAAAATGCCTGATGATAAGTGCTTAGAGTGTGGCAAGTCAATGATAAGCGAAGGCTTTATCGGAGATGATATACTATTATGCCACGCTTGTTATGATAATCTAACCCTAAAGAAGTGGGGTTATTTAATTCAGATTGGAAGTGATTATGTCTGATGAGATAGAACCAGTTGAGTGTAGTAGTTGTTCGGGGAACTTCCTTCCTGACGATATGGCTACTACTAGAGGCGGTGATATACTATGCGAGGATTGCCGTATCTATTGTGAGCATTGTGAGAACTTCGATTATGCCGAGAGTTCTCGATATGTTCAAGGTTATGGTGTCTATTGCGAAGTATGTGCCGATAACTATACCTTCTGGTGTGAGAGTTGCGAGGATACTTACTCAGACCAACACTCTAGTTATGAGATAGCAGATATTGGTGTGTATTGGTGCGAGGATTGTTGCTCTAATAATGCCAACTGGTGTGAGAATTGCGATATGTATAACCGAGATAGTTGCGAGAACTGTGAGGGTGGTAGGTTAATTAACCAATACTCTTACAAGCCTGACCCTATATTCTATGGTGAGGATAAGAATAAACTACACTTCGGTATAGAACTAGAGATGGAGATTAGAGATAATAACCTACACGATAGTGCCGAATATGTTAGCGAGATGTTAGGCGGGTTCGTGTATCTTAAAGAGGATAGTAGTATAAGTAGTGGCGGGTATAAGGGGTTCGAGATGGTATCTCACCCTGCTACTCTCGACTTCTTTACTAACCATAAGAACTTATGGACTACGCTAGATTATCTACGCAGAGTTCATACTGCTAGGAGTTGGGACGCCAAGAGTTGCGGACTACATATCCATATAAGCAGGGCAGGGTTCAAGGGTGGTGCTCACACCCATAGGTTCTTATCACTTATCTATAAGAACTCTGATAAGATGATGAAGTTAGGTGGGCGCAAGTCTAACTATGCTAAGTTCAATGATGTGTGGCAGTATGATGAGTTCGATAGACCATACTTCACACTAGCACACAAGGTTGCTCACCCTAGTAGTGCTATGACCGAGAGATATTCTGCGGTAAATACGCAGAACCAATACACCTTAGAACTTAGGTTCTTTAGGGGAACTATGAACCCCGAAGGTGTGCTTAGTGCTATACAATTAGCACACGCAACAGTAGAATACACACGCAACCTAACCCTATCAGATGTAAAGATGGGTGCGTTAAGTTGGGCGTGGTTCTCTGATTGGATACAAGCCAACAATGGTTTATATCCTGAACTCTATATGCGTATGAGTAGAGTGGATAAGTTAGTAATCGATAGTAATGAGTTAGTCAATGCGTAAGGGGGTAAAGTATGTGTCTACTAGTGGTGTGTAATCCTAATTCCACACCAAATAAAGATGACCTAAAGATGGGTGCGTGTAAGAACCCACACGGCTTTGGGTTTGCGATAGATACTGGTGATGGTATTATATCTGAACGCAGTATGTCTGCTAAGAAGTCTATCGCTAGGTTCTTAGAATTGCGTGAGCAGTATCCTAATGGCTATGCTATGTGGCACGCTAGGTATGCTACTCACGGAGTTAAGAACGAACTAAACTGCCACCCATTTAAGGTAAAGGGTGAGGAGTATGATACTTATCTAGCGCACAATGGCGTGCTAGATATTCATATACCTAAAGGTGATAAGCGTAGCGACACTAGAATTATGGCAGAGGAATTACTGCCACAGTTAGGCGGTGTGTCTGCGCTAGATAACGATTATGTATATGATATGATAAGTGCGTGGTCTAGAGGTAGCAAGATTGCGGTTATGACCAATGACCCTAGCGCACAATACAAGATTTATATTATCAATGAGAACGCTGGTAGTTGGGACGATAATGGTATATGGTGGAGTAATACTTCATACAAGCCTGTAGTATCCACGCCACGCACCGAGAGTTATACTTATACCTATGGTGATGAGCCTAGTGTGTATGATATAGTAGTAGGACAAGAGAGTAATGGGTTCGAGGATAATACCTTCGAGTGTCCTAATTGTAATGCGCTAGTAGATTTATATGAGAGCGAACTCTATTGTGTGATGTGTGAGTGTTGCTTTGATTGTAGCGCACAGTTCTTAGATTGCCTATGCTATAACCCTAGCACCAAGAGTATGATAAGAGATGAGTATGGATTTATTGATAACAGGTGGTACAGTAAAGAACCACTTGACTTCTAGAATTGGTAGTGATATAATCACTATCGATACCAACAGATACCACTTGGTAAATTGCCAAGCGGATAACAATGAAAGGTAATACAATGACAACCACGACAGCACGAGTATATGAGGACTACTTGGCTAGCATATCAATGACACTCGCTGACTTAGCAGATGAACTTGCGACAGTTCAGTTTGATGTAGATAGTGTCAGCGGATATGAACCACGAGGCACAATACTTAAAGCACTACCAACACAGTCTAGGTTCAAGCCTAAGTCTATGTGGGTATCTCTAGGCAACGGCAAGTATCAACACTTGACTGGTGAGAAAGGCTTAATCGCCAAGCACTCACGCTTAGAAGGTTATACTACTGTAGTATTCCGCCCATAATAAACTAGTTAATTGTGGGTGGGGTAATCGCCCCACCTACACCAACATAGAGAGGAGGCTAGTAAATGGCTAAGAGTTCTATTGATTTATATTTTTCCAATGATAAAGATTTAGATATAAGTAATGGTCTATGTGTTAAGCACGACGACCCTGACTTATGGTTTGCTGGTGAGGTAGACTTAACCGACCCAAACAGTAGCGTTAATACTAATTCACAAGCAACCAAACTAGAAGTAGAGAAGGCTATCAAAGCACTATCTATATGTGATAACTGTCCTGCTAAAGATAACTGCCTAGAGTTAGGCAAGCGTGGCGAACAGATATACTTCGGTATATATGGCGGCACTATGGCAGGTGAGAGATTACTTATGGTAGGTAGGTCTATGAAAAACTCTACCAATAAAAACAAGTTAGCGTTTGCTCGTAAGGTTAGACGCCTTATGGGAGAGAGGATATAATGGAAGTTAAGCAATACAAGATTACCATTAAAGTGCCAGCAGAACTTGTCTATTATGTATCGGAGTATGATATAGATAGAGCAATAGAGTTAGCGATTGACGCACCCTATCGGGAGTGGGAAGTCTCTGACTTTGATATGCCAACAGGCAAAGATGTAATAGCAGAGGAGATCTGAGAGAGGTGTAAAGATACTAAAGTTTATAGGATTTAATTTGGTAGTTGGTTTGCTATTCATAATGGGTGGCGCAACCATACCATATACCCTTATATTTCTTTTAGTTCTATACTTTATAGGTGCTTTATTATGAGACGAGAAATTATGTTATTACTTACTGCAAGTTTATTAGTGATAGTAAGTATCAGATTTGCTACACCTGTGTCCAACCCAACGATAAGCGAAGAGCCTGAGATTGAATGGACAATAAAGGATAGCAAAGCATATGCACAAGATAAACTTTACGAGTGGCAACATAAACAATGGACGTGCCTTAATAAATTGTGGACTAAAGAAAGCAATTGGAGACCCAACGCATACAATAAAATAAAAGTTATGGGTAAAAATGCTGGAGGTATTCCACAGATATTAGGGCTTGACCCTAAGACTCCTGCGCCAATACAAATTGACAGAGGGTTGTCTTATATCTACAATAGGTATCAGACCCCTTGCTTGGCGTGGGAGTTCTTTACTAAGAAGGGATACTACTAATCAATAACCGAAAACATATCACAGAACTTAAGCCTGATTACAAATCTGCTATGGACATACGTGGTAGAGCCACTACCATATGTCCTTGCGGTTGTAATATATGGAACTTAAAGACTATCTTTGATGAGGAGACTGGTGATATAGATATGTACTTCTTAGATATGGAGTGTGCTTTATGTGGCACTCTTGCAACAGCACCAACACCAGACGATAGCGAGGAACTGTAATGCCAACCTATTCATACAGATGTCTAGACGATAAGACACTAACAGAACTAAGTCGTAGCGTTGATGAACGTGATGACTTGGTTGAGTGTCCGCAATGCAATAGAGAAATGACAAGAGAATACCAAGCCAACCCAGTTCATTTCAAAGGGACAGGGTTCTATTCAACAGGAGGATAATGAACGAAGAACAACTCTTTAGTATGCTTAAAGATGAATACTATCCTGACCTTACAATGGTTAGCGATGAGTATTCTAATTATGATTGCGTGTCAGAGCGTGATGATTTATATATTGAGTTGAAGTGTAGGCATACACACTACAATGAATTGCTTATAGAAAAATATAAGTATGATAAGATAATAGATCAAGCCAATACAACTGGTAGAATACCAGTCTATATCTGCTCAACACCTGAAGGTGTATGGGAGTTTAATCTCGATACCTTCAGTATAAAGTGGGAAGATAAAGATAACTTACCCAAGACTACTGAGTTCGAGGACGTCGAAAAAGTAGTTAAAACCGTAGGTTTTCTGCCCATTTCTAAGGGTAAGAAATTGTTTGCCGATCTATATGATGATGAAGAGATAGAAGATTTTGCTATGAACGATAGCGAATATGATCTATGGTCTGATGGAGAGAATGAGTTTGATCCTGATGACGGATACTATTCTTCAACCTCTTGATCTTCAGCACTAACAGTATCGACATCGTGATAAGGTTTGTATCCACCTATCTTATTGATAAGCCTACGAATGGCACGCTTAAGTCTCATTCGTGCAGCACTATCAGTACCAAGTTCCAAGTAGTTTGCTATCTCGCCGAAGTCTAGGTTCTCTGCATAACGTAGGAATATAATTCTTCTATCTTCCTTGTTTAACTTCCAGTAACCTGAGTCAACTTCTAACATCATTATAGTTAGGTTACCACCTTCGGCGGGAGCAGACGGCCTACCCGGTCTACCAAGATTTAACTTATGTGTAACACCATACTCACCACGTAATACTGGTGGTAGTAATGCTTCAACTATTTCTGATTCATAATAATGTAAGTCACCAACATCATAGCCAATAGACTTAGCCTTCCAACGTTGACAATAATCTAATGCTTGATTACGAAGTGAACGATAGATAAGATTCTTTGCATCTTTTTCACCTATTGCTTCCCAATCCTTAAGTTTGTTTGGGTGCTCGGCAAACCATTGATACAGCGATTGTCTTATGTCCTCTAACTCTACCATAGAAAACTTTCTATGATACTCTGAGGCAACCGCTGTTACAATGTAGTCCCACTTCTCAATGTTATCCCAATCCAATTACTTCCACACCTTCCCATCAAATACAAATGAACCATCCATATTGACTGGAACAAGATGTGGTATAACTTTATTTCCTTCTACGTATAAGACACCGAAACCTTTGTGCCACGTAAACAATCCACCCTTAACATACTTCGCAAACTTAAAGTCCATTAAACAACCAACTTCTAATCCCCAAATAGTTTTAGGGTGACCACCAAAGTATGACTGAGTGTAATGTGTCAAGCCCATACGATGCGTATGACCACAGACTACAGACATACCAGCACGTTTGGCTAGTCCAAGTGCGGTAGCACCAGCAGTAGGTTGCACATTACCCTCGTCACCGTGCAATAGCAACCAGTTAGGTGCTAGTTCATATGGTTTTTCGTGGTAAGTAATGCCTAAGTTATCAAGTCTTAAGAAGTTCTTTAGTTCTAATTCAGGCAGACCAGCAAGTCCCGGTGCCCTCATCTTAATAGTATTAAATAATCTATCAGTATGGTTAGATCGAATCATATGTTTAATCTTTAATGATTCAAGTACACGATATGTTTCATCTCTATCTCTAGCAATAGACTTCTCGTGTTCAAGATCTGTACCCTTACTCCATTTGGATATAGTCTGCATATCCATTTCGTCCCCAACAGATACTACCTCGTCAGGTTTATATTGTTTTATAAACTTAGACAGTACGGATACTGCCTTTCTATCGTGGTACGGTACCTGCAAATCAGATACGCAGACTATAATTTTCATTTGTTCCACTTTCCTCTAAGAACTAACAACCCTATGATTGCATAGTTCGCCATATCCTTGAAGGAATCTTCAATGGATTCGTGCTCTGGGTTCTTACCGCTATCAACCAAGTTATTTATACGTGCTAACTTGTCGTGCATACGAACACGTAACCCATTGACGGCACCACCAGGTGCATCAGCAATGTTCTTTGGTCCGTAATCTTTATGTTTAGATAGTAATAGATCTAATAGTTCTTGGAATGTTTGTGCTACTGCTGACTCAAAAGAGGTACTGTCAGGGTAACTACGAGTTGGCCATCCCTCTTCTGTATCTGACTTATATGGAAACCTTGTTCCTCCAAGTGGATTATAATCTGCCATTCTTCACTTCCCCTCTTCAAGTAATTGCTTGATTTCATTATCTATTTCCATCATCTGCGATTCAATTATCATCTCTTCTACTATATCTTTAATTGCTTCGGGCTGTGTCTCTGCCGTAAACAATGTCATATATGTAGACTGGGTTATAGTCTTTATCTGATCTGGCTTATCTGCATATTTATACAGACACCTAAGCAATGAACCTATCATTAACCTAGCCCCATTAGGTAATACTAATGCTGGATCAAACTCATCATCATCTTCTAACAAGTGATCTGTTGCCTGAAATACATTCTCAAAATGTTCACCACATTCAGGGCAGGGTGGTATACTTCTATCCATCTAGTCCCGCCTTCTCCCTAATATAATCAGCACCAAACTTTACATATGAACTATTCACATCTTCTCCGTCTGGCATTTGCACGATGGTGACTGGCAGTTCCCTAGCCAGGCTTGTTGCAAATTCTTTTCCTGGTTGATCTCCATCTGCAAATACAAATACTCTTTCAAAGTCAGCGAGCAATCTCGTGTAGTGCTTCTTCCAACTATTAGCCCCAGGTACACCGATACAAGGGATGCCAACACAACTAGATAAAGTAACTGTGTCCAATTCACCTTCACACACTCCTATAAAATCGCCTGCTTTTTCTATATCTAATACATTATACATTCTAGTTTCAGCCCCAGTTAAACCCATATACTTAGGTTCAACAGCAGGATGAAGGCTGCGAAAACGAAGATCGACAACACCACTCTTGGTAATATACGGTATGGATAATCTTCCTTTGTATTGTTCGTGTCCAATTTCAGGCTCCCCTACTACGCCGAATCGAGCCAGCCGTGCTGCTTCTATTGTTATACCCCTGCTTCTGAGGTAATCTTCTGCCTGATAAATGTTTGCCGCGTACTTCTGAGTTGCTTGACCCAGTAATTCTTTCTGCGATGTGCTTTGCCTCACGTATGTCTACCCTTTCTTGTTGTGCGATAATTTGTAGACTGTTACCTTGGACTCCGCAGGCGAAACAGATGAATAAGTTATCGTCGAGATCAGCGCTTCCTGATTGGTGAGTGTCCGAATGGAAAGGGCACTTGATGTTAGCCTGCCCGTGTCCTTGTCGTACACTTGCTCCGTAATGGATGAGTACTTCTCGTATGTTTGGTAAGTCATTTTCCCGCCCTCTTAGTCCATTGTTCAAAATCTTCCACCACCCAAGCCTTATCTATTCCTGCCTGTCTACGTTTAACTATCACGAACTTATATGGTACTTCTTTTAATCCTCTAGCCTTAGCATAATTCTCTGCCTCAACCTCAGCCTCACGCCAGAACTGTGGTAAGTCTAACTTCTTTGTTGCTTTTAATTCTAGTATGTTAGCCGCTCCTTCTAAGAAAGCAACCACATCACCCTCATCTTTAGCGCCAGCCTTGGTTAATCTTTCCGCTAGTATATCTCTTGACCTTAGCCATTTGACTACACTAGTTTCAAAGGTAGCACCTTTACGTTTACCATAACTACTCACGCCAGTCCACCTTCGGATACTTAGTAAAGTTAATAAAGAAAAATAAGAAATCAAATCTATTTATCCAGGCAACTACCTGAACTGGATAGCCAATCTCCATATCTAATATCGGATATCTTTCATATCCAATTCCAAAACAATGTATAGTATTAAGTCCAATTGTTATAGATCTTCTACCTATATCTTTAGTTGGCATATCAATGGTTCTCTGGGATATCATCAACAAACATATACTCAGGATTAAATGCAATCCAAGTCATCAGTCCACCACCTGCGTCGGCTTTTCCATATCTGTTTTTGACTGGAGCCACACCCATTGAACTTCCGACAACACCAAGTGTACATATAAGCGCTGGAAGTTGTGCCACTTTACCCTGGATAGCAGAGCGTGGCTGACACGGAGACCCAAGCACAGCCTCACTAGTGTGATGAAGAACGACAACAGCCGAATTAGTAGCACGAGCAAGATACTTCAACTCCTTCATAATCGCTCTCATTGAAGCGAACTCTTCGCCACCATCTGTGGCTACATCCATTAAGTTATCCACTATGATAAGCGTAGGAGAACAACCCCATAATTCTTCAAAGGCTTGGACTTCTTCATCAATATCTTGTAGTGTTGGTGCTGATTCAAATGACCAGACTATATGGCTACTCTTGGATAGAGTAGCCTTAGTCCAACCAACATCAGAATGTAGCATCCCCTCTACATCTGTTTGGTTTTTTCCAGAAATCATAGACGCTAGTCGCATAGCCATTGTATGTGCATTGGTATCTGCTGAGATATAAAGTGTTGGCACTTTCATCTTCAACGCTAATGCTAATGCTAGTGTGGATTTTCCAACACCCGGTGCTGCTGCGAACATAGAAACTTCGGAGCGACGGATGATGATCTTGTTTGATTCGAATGCTTTAAAGCAAGATGGTAATGGTTCCCCACCAATGCTAGCACGACCAACTGATCTGACAAGTGTACGCATCCAGGTTCCTTTCTAGTTCCGAAAAAAGATTTGTGCCAGTTTTTTAGTTTACTGGTTTGCATTGGTCAGGTGTTCCCTGTGGTGCAGGACAAGACCAGAATGCATATGGTTTACCACTAGCCTTGCTGATTCCCTCTCGCCATATACGTGCCCCGTGTTTGCATACGGGTGACGCTGTACCTGACGCTGCTGAGACTGGGGTTGGTGCGGAGTAGTTCGAGGGCCTTGTGCTTGTAGTGGAACTCGACGTTGATGACGGGTTTAGAGCATAAGAACCTACTATCTTTTGCTGAGTAGCAGCGATCTGTGTGGAGTAATCTCCTACGCCTTCTAACAATACTGATAGTTCATCAGCAGTATTAGCACGTATGTTTATCATATCACCTGATGGTGTCTTGTAGGAAACTTGTAGTTTCCAGTCTTCATTTGCCATTGTTTCTCTCATTTCTTCGAAGTGAACTGACAGTGTTCTGTTAGTCCACAACGATTGCAGTTGTTTGTATTAGGAATAAATATACCAGCCTTACGTGCCTTATCAAAGGAGGCGACAAGGTACTCAAGTTTCTCCTCGGTGTAATCACTAAGATCAACCATAGCAGAGGTACCTTCTTGTCTAGCCATCCAGTATGCGCCATACTTAATGTCCACACCTAAGACTTGCTTGAGTCCTAGTTTGTAGAAGCCAAGTTGTAAGGTAGAAGTTGGGGTCTGTTGTGAAGTCTTGAGGTCAACCACGACCAACTCACCATCGACTTCAAACACTCTATCAAGAACCATCTTTACTGGTACGTTAGCAAAGACTGGAGTTAACCCCAACTCTACGGCAGGTGCGCCCTCAGGAGTGTGCCAAATTTTCCAGTTATGATTAGCCTTGCGCCAATCAATGTAAGACTGAACCCACTCAGGTCCTGTCTGTTGCCAGAAATCTATGTTCTCTCTATTAGGAAATGCTTTAGATGTTCTACCACCAACACGAGCAAATGTTAAGTCAATACCTTCAGACTCTTTAGCCCAAGCCTTATCCCATAAACTTTGAGCGGTGCTCACTTAGTGCCTCCTTAAGTGCTAGTTTAGCAGTAAGTAATCCAACCAATTCAGTTTCATCCATAGTCTTGTCAAGAAGAGTATCAATAGCACCGACAGCAACAGCCCAAGTTTCTTGTAGTCCATCAAGGTAACGTTCACGCATAATAGTTTTATAGGTGTCCCACTCCATAGTGGTAATGCCACCTTCTTCGTTAACAACATTAATCATAGGTTATCCAAGTCCCACATCTCAGTAGCCGTATGAAATGATGAACCGCCTACCGACCATACGGATGGTTGCTCAGGTAGGCTAAGTAATCGACCTAGATAATACTGATATCCACAGTCAATGAAGGTAGTAAATGCTGAGTAAGATATATGCTCAGGTAAAATATATTCATTCAGTTGTATAGTCATAGCAGTATCTTATCATACCTGATAGGGATTGCAGGTAGGCAAAATAAGGTCGCCTACCATCAATCAGAATTCCTATGTGTATACTTAGATATATATAATATATAATAATATATATAAGACCCCGGAGGGGTCTATATAATATATATATAGAAACGACAAAAGACCCCCCTTCCCAGTATCTCTACTAGGTTGGGGGGTATTCGTGTCTCTAATGGGCCTTTAAAGCCCGATTAGGGGTATTTAATTAGAGCCTAGACCGTATTCTTTTTCAGTCTTATCAGCCCATTTAGCAGCAGGGGCAGCCAATGCACCGATTAGAATTGCATACTCAGGGGCTAGGTCAGCAGCAAGTGCTAATCCCATAGTTACTGCTGATGCAATCACTGCACGTACATAAGATTTAAAAGCAGCCTTTGTCTTAGGGTCTTTTAACTTAGCAATTAAGTCTTTCATATCCATCCTTTAAGGGCGTGCAACGCCCATTACTAGGGAGTAGGCACGCTTCCTTAGAAACACACCATCTCCATTTGACTGACTACCCTTATCGCCACTAGAGGTATTACCCTCATAGACTGTAAGGTATTTCTTTCCATCGTTACTAGCACAGATACCAACGTGGTCAGCCTGTGCATCGGTATC
>Ga0315903_10008475_pt1 | contig 12631 bp, 12 predicted proteins | sample LakEriMetagenome_7_FD_203524 | JGI IMG/M metagenome (GOLD analysis project Ga0315903, IMG submission 203524) | Freshwater fungal communities from buoy surface, Lake Erie, Ohio, United States - Buoy 2 MA119 | ecosystem: Environmental > Aquatic > Freshwater > Lake | place: USA: Lake Erie, Ohio...
AACATCATTTAGAATCTCATTTCTTATACGGAAAATACAAATGAACAATGCCACTGAAACTATAAAACTAGTTCAATTACTCGATGCTTTTTGTGAAGCGTTTAATCGACATGACCCTGATGCTATTGTATCGATGATTACCGATGATTGTGAATTTAGACCTGCGCTTGGTGATAAGCAATTTGGTGCATCAATTAAAGGTAAATCTGCAATTAAAGAAGCGTTTATCAATACCTTTGCAATGTTTCCAGATGCCAAATGGGTTCCCAGGAACAAGAATGAGGTTATTGGGGAACGGGGCTTTTCAGAGTGGACTTTTATTGCGACCCGTCAAGCGGATGGTGCTTTTTTTGAGATGGATGGCGTTGATCTATTTTTCTTTAAAGATGGCAAGATCTGCATAAAAGATGTATATCGCAAAAACCGTGAGCCCATTTTTCCGAAATAATATCGACATCAATCCCTGATGCTTTAATATCATTACGATGCAAGCTTATAACCCATTCCATGACCCCTTGGTTGATTCCATTCCAGGAACCAATCAAGACTACTCTCCTACCTACTGGGTAGCCAGCGCAGGCTCACCACCACAAACTAATGGTCCCGTCCCAGGTGATATGGATGCCGATGTAGTGATTGTCGGTTCCGGAGCCACCGGCATTTCAACTGCTCTTTACTTAGCCCAAGAGTATGGTATTCAAGCAGTTATCCTGGAGGCCAATCAAACCGCTTGGGGTTGCTCTAGTAGGAATGGCGGTCAAGGTCAAAATGCAAGCGGGCGATTAAGTCGCTCTCAATGGATTGAGCGTTGGGGTCTAGATACTGCAAAACGACTAGATCGTGAAATCCGTACTGGATTTGATAATTTTGCTCAATTGACCTCTGAAATTGATTGCGAGGCAACTCCGGGGGGTCATTTATATGTTGCTCATCGGCCAGATAAATTAGCCTATTTAGAAAACGAAGCACATGTCAAACGATCCATCTTTGGGTATAAACCCCAAATATTATCGGTAGCTGAAATCAAGGAGCGATATTGTGATGATCGCGATGCTCATGGAGCTCTACTTGAAGAAGAGGGCATTGGCATACATCCTCTAAAGTTTAACTTTGGCATGCTAAAAAAAGCACAGGCCTTGGGTGTAAAAATATATACAGGAAGTCCAGTACTGGAATCTAAATCGATCAATGGTATCGAGCACTTATATACTCCAACTGGCGTTGTTAAAGCCAAAAGGGTTGCCTTCTGCACGGGTGGCTATACAGGACAAAATGTCAATCCGAGCCTGAAGAATAAGATCCTACCAGTACTCTCAAACTCCCTTGTTACTCGACCTCTTACTGCTGCAGAAATATCTGCTACACAATTTCGTTCTCATGTTTTTTTAACCGATACCCGAAAATTGCGTTTTTATTATCGCCTTCTAAAAGATAATCGTCTGCAAATAGGTAGCCGCAGCTCTATTCATGGTAGCGATGCAGGTAACCCAAAACATTATCAACTGTTATTAGATGGTATTGCCCGCAAGTTCCCGCCTCTTGCCGGTATTCAAGTGGATTACTCCTGGTGGGGTTGGGTCGATGTCAGCCACGATATGATGCCCCGTATTACAAAACCAAATCCCAACAAGAATGTTTGGTATGCCGTTGGATATGGTGGCAATGGTGTTTCTTTCTCAACCTGGGCTGGCAAACGATTGGCCCAACGAGTCGCTGGAAAGGATCAAAATGATCCTGTATTTAACTTACCAATCTATTCTTCTGAGTTAGAGTACCCCAATATCTTTGGCAAGATTAGATCCGAACTTTTTGCCCCATTCCGTCGTTTTGGTCAGTCATTTCTTTATCGGTGGTACTGGCTAAAAGATGAGGTCATTTAGAGTTCTAATTCTATTTTTTCCTACAGACCAATAGCCGATCCCAGCAATTACTAGCTGGGATTTTTTTTCTGGTGGGCCCACCAGGACTTGAACCTGAGGCCAAAGGATTATGAGAGTAGACAACGGCAGTATCTCTCTTTGTTATCAAGAGGTTTTGTCAACTAAGGATCGATGTTTGAGATTTTGTACGACTAAATTCACATGACTGATACGAACAATTAACCACAATGGCTTTAGCAGCAAAAAGAATTGCTCCTATACTGGCTTGGATAAAGGTGCTGATAAAGGGTGTTTACTCAAAAAACAAATGACTAAATACGATTCAATTTAATCGAGTCCATAAAATTTTTTTCTAGGGTAGGATAAACTCAAATAATTAATCCACTGGCTATAAGCGTGCGCATACTCGTCGTTTTTTTTCTCTTTAGCATTCCCAGTCTGCCCACTTGGAGTATGAGTTTTTCTTTACAAGAACGGTGCTACCCAGAACTAAATCCTGCCTGCCAAACCATGGTGTTAGCCGAAGGCCCTATCGATAAAGAAACCCTTGCACAATTTAAAGAGTTCACGTTGAAGCTGCCTCCTGGAACATGGATTGCCCTTACTAGTCCGGGAGGTAATTTGCTTGCTGGTATGCAATTGGGTGCGGTCATTCGTGAGCGTGGTTTCAATACGACCATCGGTAGTAGTGATTACAGTGCCAACAGTTGCTTATCGGCTTGCGCTTATGCTTTTTTAGGTGGCTTAAGTCGCTTTATTCCTCCCAATGGTCGTTATGGTTTGCACCAGTTCCGCGGTCTTGAAAAAGAAATTGGCACTTCTGATACTCAAAAACTGAGTGCCGTTCTCGCCAAATACATGGATAGCATGGGTGTCGATCGACGTCTGCTTGATATTGCCCAGCTCACAGCGGCGGATCGAGTTGCGCTATTAAGTAATGCACAAGCAAAACTTTACCGTGTTGATAACTTAGGGCAATCTCCGCTCCCTCGTTGGCGCTTGGAGACCTCAGCCGAGGGGCGCCTACTAGCACTCAATAATGCAGTGGCTCTCAAAACAAATCTCCCAGTCATTATTGCTTTCTTTCAAACCAAACAAAGTATTGCTTGCTTGATTTACTATAAAAGTGATGCTGCTGAGAGCTTTGCACAAGTTACTCCACATCAACTAAAGATTGAGCAAAAGATATTTCCCTTACAAGCCCTTGCCTCTTGGCAGATAAAAACCGGTGGATACCAAACAAACTTTTCTATTCCGCTAGAGGCTCTTGAGGCACTCAAGCAACTTCCCGATAGTGCCATCATTCAAGTTCAAGGTGAATTTTTAAGACCTCTTAACGGCCAAACTACCGTGGAGATGCGTTTTGGTGTTGCTGGTCTCAGAAATGCATTAGCAGTCTTGGCACAAGGTTTATCAAAAGCAAATTAATGGACTTGCCCAGGGTTGATCTTCGTAACAGGAGAAATAGGCTCTGCTTCACCGGTCACTGGACTTGCTATATTTGGTAAAACTTGGTCCCAATGTGCTTGCTTCACTAAGCGCTCAAGCAATACCCGCATTGCTTGCAAAGTTGGCAGTACCAATTTGAGATTTATTTGCCCTCCACTGTGCAAGACCAGGTCAAGCGACATTACTGCCTGTTGGTTAACTGTCAATAAGGTACACCGAACATCGCTTAACAATACAGGATCTGCCCCTAGCGGAAACTTAGTGACTGCTTGGTAGGCTGAAGTGAAGTCTACTTTTTCTCGGGCCGTCTCATTTTGAAACTCTGTAATCGCTTTTGCCGTTTGCTTAGTATGTGATTTTTCCAGCTGTTTTTCTACCAAATGATCCGTGGCTGCAAGAAAAAATAAGGTAATTCGGCGGGTTAACCAAAAACGATACTCACTATCATCGCTTGTATTAAAGCGAAAGAGTAGACGATCCTCGTTTGATACATAGCTACCGTTAAATTGCTTGATGCTCATCGTCTATGAAAATAGTTTTAACAAGCTGGGATGACTAACTTTGCCATCAAATCCTGAAATTTGACGCTGTAAAAATAACGCACGATCTTTGGTATCCACTTGGGAGCGATCTTTCTCCCAGTCAATTTCAACTAAGAGACTATTTGGTTCATACACGTAGCGCCCTGACTGCATTGCTAATAGAGTTAATTCTGCATCCGCAAAATGCCGCTGATATTCTGGATAAAAAAAATCGCCCTGATAATTATTTTCTGCCCAGTGCCGCTGAGCCAAACCAAAACCAGCAAGGGAGCCGAACCACTTACCATCATTAAACCCAAGTAAGACACCCTGCTTACCAAGGCCAATAAGTGCTGAGTCTAACCATTCCCGACCAGCAAATGCGTCTTGCGCAACATACCCGAAGAATGCGCTATGGGTTGCCCGAAAAGTTTGATTGATGAGATTCACAAAACCGACCCCATCTTCGTCATGAACGCCTAAAAGAAGTCCGGGGGCATGAGCGCGACGTGCCATTAATTGAAGAGCTTGTTGTGCCTGTGCTGGCTGAGTAAAGGGCATGACGATTAACGCCCCGCTAACCGTAAGGAGAGTTTGCTTTCTCTGCATGAGCGCGCGGGCACTCACATACTCAATCTCACAAACATTCATGGCTTAGCCCAATATCGTGCGGTGTGGCGTTCGGCAAACAATACCCCCTGTTTTGCTTGCGGCGCACAAACGATTTGTGTATCCAAGGCCTGAGCCTCATACGCTGTTAATCCGCTACTGTAGGGAAATGTATCAATCATGGTGGCATATTGGTTTAAAGCCATGAGAGCCTCAGCATGGGATTGGGGACAAACAAATTCTACGGCATTGGCGCCCAAGGCCTCCTCAATCCGTGTGCGCGTGCGAGCAAAACGATATTGCTTATGAATCAACACTTTTTTACCAGGGATGGATTTTAGGTACTCTAAAAAAGCGAAGGAAAGTTTGGCTGGATTACTAAACACGCATGGTACAGTTGATTTTTTGGTAAGTGGTTTAGGTAAATAAGGGGGTGGCGTATAGGTGGCGTAAGCAGGCGAAACTTCTATGAGTGGCTCGCTATACAGTGTTTGTAAATCTTTTGGCGATTGATATGCGTCTCCAATCCAACCGGCGAAACACGATAAACCAGTCGTTAGACTTTGGCCCCCGACCCATTTATATTGCACACGGGCAGGCTTTAAAGACAGCGCTTGTAAGCCAATGGGATCCATCCAGCCACCAAGATCATAGAGAACATCAAGGTCGGCTTGGGCAATCTGCTGTGCAAGTAGATCGGCGGACAGGTGCTGGACCTCAATATGCTCTTTTGCGAGTTGTATGAGTTCGGCACTGGCCCAATCGCGCACATGACCCCGATTGAGCAAGACAATATCGCACCCCTTGGCCACATGTTGCCAGCCAGCAAGCGTTAAGAAATAAACCGGTGATACGCAAAATTGATTGGAGAGTAATCCAACGCGTGGTCGCTTATTTCTTTTGCGACGCATGCTTGGTGTGAGTAAAGGTCCTGGTAATTGCAGGTGATCTCGAGCAAATTGCTTTGCCTGATGAGCAAGCGTATTAGCCGATTGGCGTGGTGAGCGGTCATACAGTCGGCACATGAGTTGGGTTAATTTAGCATCCATCGCCTCACTGGGATCATTGAGTAAAGGCTGGACAAGTTCATCCGCAAAACACGGTTCTCCAAAATAGTTGAGTGCCAAATCGGCGCGGCCAGTGAGTGCACTCGATTGATTGGGATGAATTTTTAAAATGTCACAATAGACCTCGTCCGCCTGCTCAACAAAACCCAACGCTTGCTGCGCCTTTGCTAAAACGACTTGGGTTTGCCATAAATCAGGTTGCAGATAAAGTGCTTGACGACAATCAGTAATTGCATTGGCATAGCGCCCCAAAGCCAGTTCGCAAAGAGCTAAATTGGCAATAATGCTCGGTTGCTGCGGTAATTGATGATGCGCCTGACGATAGAGATCACTGGCCTTCTGCCAGGCACCCTGAGCCTGGGCTGCCTGGGCTGCTTGAAGAAGCGTCGAAATCGTTCCCATCAATTGCGCTGACCCACCAATTGGTAAATGGTTGATTGTATGGCTTGATCGCATTTCACTGCAGATCTAAATATGATGATGATAAATTCATGAATATTTAAATCTATATCGGTCGAGTGCGAATACCTTTTGCCATACTTTGATTGTGAGCGACTGATTTATTATTTTCTCGAATAATCTCCGATAGAGTACGCATGTTTTTGAGATTAGCCTCAAGATCTTTATTTTTAATCAAGTCCCAAACTTTTGCATTTGAAATCTTCAATTGTGGTTGTTTGGCTACCAGTTCACACAAATTGTTCATGACGAATCGCGCAATCAAGGGCTGTGTAATTAAGATCACCTCAAATGCCTTGGCTGGTAAGAATAAAACCTTACTAAATTCCAATGCACTCACCGAGGCAGAGCGTGGATGTCCATCAAAAACACCAAACTCTCCTACATACTGTCCAGGCAATACTTCCGCTAGGGCAATTGACTGATCGCCGATGCGACTGCCAAACATGCTAACTTTTAACTTTCCCGATAGCAAGACATACAAACCGTCCGACTGATCATCTTGACTAAATAAATAATCGCCATACACCAGAGAGTGCGTCGAGGTATAACGCATGATGCATAACAAATCATCGGTCTTGAGATTTTTAAAAAATGGGACATCCTGAATCAACCCATAATCAGCGTTGAGTTCCAAAATCGTATCTAGCCTTTTTGCAACACTGCAGTTTGCTTATTGTGTTCACGCATGATCTTGCACAGGGTTTTCATATTACTTAAGCTGGGCTTGACATTTTTCTCATGAATCCATTTTGCTTTTGGAGAGGTCCATGAAACCCGAGGCAATGCGGATACTTTGTCGCATAAATAATCACAGACGGCCTGCGCTACGACAGGTTGATTGTCCATCACTACCGCAAAAGCGATTGCAGGCAAAAACAAAACTTCTCCCGATTCAATCATGCGCACCGAGGCAGAGCGTTTATCCCCATCGATTAGGCCAAACTCACCAACATACTTACCAGGCTCTAACTCTGCGAGTACTTTATTGGTACCGCCAACATGCCCACTAAAAATGTATACCTGCAACTTGCCCGAGAGCAACACATACAGTCCATCTGCTTCATCACCTTGATTAAATAAATTTTTATCCTTCTCGATTTCTAAAGTCTTGGTAACTTTCATAATGGTCATCAAGCTTGGTAATGGCAAGCTACTAAAAAAGGGGATGCTATCAATCGGGGTTGCCATGATCAGTTAGCCTTCAGTTCTTGAATCGATTTCAAGCGGATAGTTTCAATGTGAAGTCGTCTAGCATGGGGACTATAAAACGCAATTCCTTCCAAAAACCGTATGCGCCCGGCATCGCTTTTTACGATTTGCGCCATTTTTGCGTCACTTGCCTCCCATTCTTTTGCAAGTTGCTCACCCAACGAAGTGCCCCGCTTTGGTAAGGCGCTGGCACATAAATCAGCTTCTACTAAAAGGAGCTCCATCAGATCGGTACGGCTATTGGGATGATCTTGATTGAGGAATTTATGACTCAGGGTATCAAGGTAACGGGGATCAGTTGCCAATACAATAGGTTCAAGATCGGCCATTAATGATTTGATTTTTAATAATGGGTACGAGGACCGCAATAAAAATTCGTGAGTTAGATCCACAGCATACTTCTCCAACTCAAAGGGGGTTTGATTGCGGGTGCCAGGATGCCCATAATCATGTGCAATGGCGCAAAACAACAGTATCCACCAATCTTCTGAGCTCAATTGCCATTGCTGATCAAACTCTTCCCCCGCACCAATAAAGCTCACTTGGCTTGCAAGCGCGCTTAGCGCAAGACAAACATCTTTAAAGTGAGCACGGGAGTGGTAGGCTGGCTCAGGCTGCATGATTTGACTCCCATGCTCTACCGACTGGGCAAAATCCTGACAGAGTTTGGGGTAGGGATTGTCTGACACTTCAAAACCTCGCCATAAACGCGTGTGGCATAGGGCGCGCACTAGATCCGCAAAAGAAATAGCATCGGTATTGCAGTGGGCAAAATAGTGCTCTAGTAAGGTGGGGTCGCCAGCGTGACTGGCCGTTTGTAATTGTTCAAAAAAACGATCCAAAGTCCTAATGAATGACTCAAGCTCACTAGGTGGGATTAAGTTTGGCCTTGGGGGACTTAGGGGGGTGGGTTGAGGACTAGATGCCATTTATCTTTCTACCATCTCCAAGGCGCTTAATCAACAGGAGTTAATCTGCTAGCGTTAAATTGGCGCACCGCCAACATTAGACTTTTTTGCAGTGATACTATAGTGTAGTTTACCAAGGGACTTTTCACCAAGAGTAACGCCACCATGTAGTGTAGTTTACCAAGGGACTTTTCACCAAGAATCAAGCCGCCATGTTCAGTCTTAACTTTCTAACTTCTCTCTCGCAGTGGCGTAAACACACCCCCCGACTGGCAATTGGTCTGGTGTTGACGGCATTGTTTGCGGTGCAAACCCTTGGCCTCATCCCAATTAAGTTCATTGATCAGGTCGACAACATTTTTTACGATGCCCGTCTGCAATGGACCATGCCCGGGGGGCTTGATGATCGTATTGTGATTGTCGATGTAGATGAAAAAAGCTTAGTGACCCCCGAGCTAGGACGCTGGCCATGGAGTCGCGACAAAATGGCGCGCATCATGGATACCCTCTTTGAGCACTATCAAATCCGTCTCTTGGGCTTTGATGTGATCTGGGCAGAACCCGATACCAGCTCCGGATTTACCGTCTTACAAAAATTATCCAAGAATGAACTCAAGGGGGACGCGCAGTTTGCAACCACCGTCAACTCCCTAGCCAAGCGCTTAGACTACGATGCCATCTTTGCGCAAGCGCTTGAAAACCGCCCCGTGGTGTTGGGTTACTACTTTAATTCCAATCAAGACGCGACTGAAATTGGCACCCTCCCAGAACCCATTTTTGTAAAAGAGGATCTCGTGGGGCGCCAAACGCAGTTTGCCCTGCGCAAGGGCTACGGTGCAAACCTAGAAAAAATTACCTTTGCTGCACCACTTGCGGGGCACTTTAATCCTACAGTCGATACCGATGGCGTGATCCGACGCGTACCCTTAATCGCGCAATATCAAGACGACTATTACGAGTCTCTCTCACTGGCGATGTACCGCCTCTATCGAGCCCAAACCAAGCCTGGGCAAGAGCGTCCTGGTACCCTGCCCGCTCGGATTCCTGGTGCGCAGCTCGAGCCTGCCGCCGATCCTAAATCGGGCAAGGCCTCTCCGATTGAAGGTATCCGCGTCGATGGGTTGAGTATTCCCGTGGGGCTGGGGACCAATGCCTTAGTGCCTTTTCGGGGGCGCCAGCAAAGCTTTGCCTATATTTCGCTTGCCGATGTTTACAACAAAACTGTTCCCAAAGAAAAGTTGCAGGGCAAAATTTTATTGGTGGGGACCACGGCTCCGGGCCTAGCTGATTTGCGCGCCACGCCCGTGAGCGGACTTTTCCCCGGGGTCGAGGTCCATGCCAACCTGTTGGCTGGGATGCTTGATCTTGAACAAGGGGGGATCAAATCCATTCCGCCGTTCATGCTCGCTGGCGAGCTGCTTGCCATTGTCATTTTGGGCATCACGCTAACCGTGTGCATGGCCTTGATGAGCGCCATACCGAGTGCGCTTGCCCTGATCCTGAGTATCGGGCTTGTACTGTCAGTCAATATCAGCTTGTGGCAAGCCGGCTTTGCGATGCCCATTGCCAGCCTCTTATTTTTGATTGCGGGGATTTACATTGGCAATATTGCCTATGGGTATTTTGTTGAGTCGCGCCACAAGCGCCAACTCGCTGATTTGTTTGGCACCTATGTGCCCCCTGAGTTAGTCGAAAAAATGGCTGAGAATCCCTTGCAATACAGCATGGTAGCCAAGAAAGCGCAACTCACTGTGTTGTTTGCAGATATCGTGGGCTTTACTTCCATCTCCGAGCGTCTAAGTCCGCAAGAGCTCACTGCCTTTGTCAACGAATACCTCACTGAGATGAGTGCGACGATTCGCTCCCACGGCGGCACCCTAGACAAATACATTGGCGATGCCATCATGGCCTTTTGGGGGGCACCCATCGATGATCTCAATCATGCTACTAGCGGCGTGACCGCTGCCCTAGCCATGCAAGGCAAGTTGGCCGAGCTCAAAGCCGAATACGCCAAACGGGGCTGGCCTGAAATTAAAGTGGGTTTGGGCTTGAGTACTGGCGATATGACCGTCGGTGACATGGGCTCCAAAATCCGCAAGGCCTATACCGTGATGGGCGATGCGGTCAACCTGGGGTCCCGCCTCGAAGGGATCACCCGCACCTATGGGGTGGGTATTTTGGTGAGTGAAGCAACCCAAGCGGCCAGTCATGGCATTGTCTATCGCGAGATCGATCGGGTTCGCGTGAAAGGTAAAGACAATCCCATCCGTATTTTTGAGCCGCTGGCCCTCGAAAATGAACTCGCTAGCGATGTCCGTACCCGCTTAGAGCAGTGGCAAGCTGTGCTCACACAGTACCGCACGCAAGACTGGCAAGCGGCCGACGACGGCTTGATTCAATTGCAAGCCGCTGAACCCGATAGCAAACTCTATGCCCTCTATCGGGAACGCATCGCGCAGTGGCGTACGAGTCCACCTCCAGCCGATTGGGATGGGGTAACTAAATTTGATACAAAATAAGAGTAGTTTGGCAGATGAGCCGAACTGCGTTTACGATTAGACTATCGCACGCCTAAGGAGGCCCCATGAACACCCCATATCGATTGCTTGCATTTTTAGTTGGAATCAGCTGCTGCCTCGGTGCCATGGCACAAGAAGCCGGCAAGGCCAGTCGTGTGAGTGGTCAAGCAACGATCACATCGGCAAGCAATCAAAGCAAAGAATTAAAGCGCGACGATGTGGTGAGTGTGGGCGATACGATTAGCACCAGCAAAGACTCGCAGGTGATGGTGCGCATGAAAGACAACTCCTCCTTACTCGTGCGTGCCGAGAGCAAAGTTAAGATCGATGCGTTTCAGTTTGAAAACAAACCGAGTGACAATGCGAAGACAAGTGTCGTAGCGGGAACCCTACGGGCGGTCTCTGGGCAAATTGGTAAAGCCCAACCCGATAATGTGAAATTTGAGGCGGGCACAGCGACGATTGGTATTCGGGGCACGGATATCGAGCTGGCAATCGTCCCCGAGGGTCGCAAAGACCGCGCGGGTATTTATAACTACGTGCACGACGGCAGCGTACATATGGCGCTCAACACCGGCGAGAGTTCGGTGGTCGATAAAGAACTCACGGGCTTTACCCCAGCCACCCTCTTACCTGGAGAAAAGCGTTTACAGGTCCTGCGCGATCGCCCAGCCTTCTTGCAAAGTGGTGGCTTTGATGCTCTTATCAATCAACTCACCACACCGCGAATTCCGATGCGCTAATTGAGTTTTCTAGCACGGCCGCAGTACCAACGCGCTTGGCGCTGCCTTTCCCTTCTTCTCTTGGTTTGCCTCACAGCCTGCGTAAGCGCCCCCCGCAGCCCAGCAGTATTTACCCAAAAAAATCCCACCGTTCATTACTCCGGCTTTGAGGATCTGTCCCTCACCTTGCCACTTCGTGCATTTTTACGCAGTCCCTCTGGAGCGCAAAGGTCAGCTTGGTCAGAACCAGTGCAGCTCACCATTTACATCGAAGGCGATGGAGCGGCTTGGCAAAACCGCTTTACCCCACCCCAAGACCCCACCCCGTTTGACCCGCTTGCTGCTCAACTCGCAAACCAAGACCCCAGTGCTTGGCTTGCGTATCTCGGTCGTCCCTGTCAATACCTTGACGCCGATGCCCTAGCTCACTGTGATCCTAGCTTATGGCGCGAAGCGCGCTTTGGATCTCAGGCGCTAGCACTCAGTGATGAGGCTGTTACCCGAGTACGGGCCGCTGTGGTTGCGCGTTGGCAAATACAGCATGCCCAGCAGCTTCAAGGAGTAAAGCCCCTGCCAGAGCCTAAAGTGCATATCCGCCTCATTGGCTATTCTGGTGGTGGCGCCCTAGCGGCATTACTGGCATCGGGTCGTGCTGACATTACATGCCTCATTACGGTGGCCGCGCCCCTTGACACTAAAGTCTGGACTGACTTGCAAATACTCAGCCCATTAAGGTCCTCCCTGAACCCCGCCACCCCCAGCCCCCGGTTAGCCAGCATTACCCAAACCCATTGGTTTGGAGCCAAAGATCGGGTGGTGCCGCCAACCTCCATTGGGGACTATGCCAAGCATAATTTGGGGCCCCAGGGCGAAGTATGGGTTGTCGACGGCTACGATCATCGTCTTACCTGGGTAGAGTCCTGGCCGCGCTTACTAGCTAAGTCTTGCCGCAGCAATACCGCAGCCCGCTAATGCAAATAGCTTGAGTATTCGCCCGAGAGCTAAGATAATATTCTGATGAATAAAAACAATTACTTAAATTACTGTCATCACCTTATTGTTTTGGGGGGAGGCGCATTCCTGTGTAATTTGGCGCTTGCGCAACAGTCCAATACCAATGCCAATAACGCCGTGCCAGCGCGTTCTGCCACGCTAGCCACTTCGCAAGCGATCACCAATGTGATTATTCAAAATCCGTTTTCGGGTTCTGGAGCGTTTCGCTTTCGCTTAGGAGAGCAGGCCAATCCTCAGGAGAGCCTTGGCATGGCTGCCGGTGAAGATAGCA
>Ga0315903_10008476_pt1 | contig 12631 bp, 14 predicted proteins | sample LakEriMetagenome_7_FD_203524 | JGI IMG/M metagenome (GOLD analysis project Ga0315903, IMG submission 203524) | Freshwater fungal communities from buoy surface, Lake Erie, Ohio, United States - Buoy 2 MA119 | ecosystem: Environmental > Aquatic > Freshwater > Lake | place: USA: Lake Erie, Ohio...
GCTGGGCTCAGGCGTCAAACCGTATCCGTCGAGACCGATCAGCGTCCGCGACGTCGCGGCGTAGAAATCATACTCATGGGCAATCGCGCGGATGTTGCGACCCTGCCAGCTTGCCGGCGTGAAGGCGCCACCCGCAAGCGATGTGAAATAGCCGCCATCAGCGCCGAACTGCTCGCCAGCGCTGTATTTGTCGCCCCATGAGTAATAGCTGACGGGCAGATCGATCTGCCGCTCGTCGCTTCCCGATCCGAGCAGTACCCCAAGCACGCCCGACATCAGCTGATTCCAGTGCCCGAGACGAACCAGACGTTGGTCTCGACCTTGATAAGCGTGGCGAGCCCACGCACGGCGAGCGTCCGATTGCCGGTGCTGGTGGTGCCAGCCTGGCAGAGCGTGACGCCGGAGCCCTGGGCGATGGTGATGGCTGAACCGCCATTGTTGATGACGGTGATAGTAGTGCCGAGCGGAAAGCTGACCGTGCCATTGGGGGGCACAGTGATGGTCTGCGCAGCAGAATTCAGGGAGTAGATGTGCTTGCCGTTGTCAGCTGCGACCAGCTGGTAGGACGCGCTCTGGGCATTCTGGGGTACTTCCCGAAAACCGATCGACCATGCCGAGCCGCCCGCATCATTCACGGTGGAGCCGGTGGCCGCACCCGAGATCGTCTTGTTGGAAAGCGTCTGGCTATCTGTCGTCCCGACGACTGCGCTTGAGGGAACTGACCTGCCTGACCAGGAAGCGAGATTGGCGCTGTAGCCTTGTACATCGCTGCCGATGGCGAGGCCGAGATTGCTGCGGGCGGTGGCGGCATCGGCTGCACCGGTCCCGCCATTGGCAACAGCGAGAGTGCCCGTAATCTTGGAGCCGGCCAGTGAGGTCAGCCAGGCGGGATCAGCATAGGTGCTGGTGGTGAGCACGGCATTGCCGGAAACCGACGGCGCGGAGAGCGCTACGGTCCAGGAGGCAATCGTGCCGCCGCCACCCACCATGGCGACATTGACGACGAGCGCACCGGTGCCGCTGGTGTAGGCCGTAATCTGCCCATGCATCCAGTTGGTGGGTGTGGCCGTGCTGGTGATGGTCACCCATTGGCCAACGACGAAGGCTTTGCCGGTCTGGACTGTCAGCGATTTGGAGCCCGTGCCGATGACAAGCGAGGTCGTGCTGGTGGCGCTGGTGCCGGGCGCATTGACGGCTGTCGCCGCACTGGCAGCAGCATTGGTTGCGTAGCCATTGACCTCGACCGCTAGGGCATTGGCCTCAGTGCCGAAGGTCGGCAGCGCGCCGAGGAAGGCATCCGCACGCGCAGAGAAGTTCGCCGCATCCGTCCGGGACGGCGGCGTGGGCAATGCTGTGATAGGCATGAAATTACCCCTTGGGGTGGATCAGGTGAGCCCTTCGATTGTCAGGCTGCAGTAGCTGACGGTCGGGTACGCAAGGTCGATCGAGAACTCTTTGTAGAAGCCGTAGACGGTAAGGCTCTCGAAGCTGTCAGAGCCAATCCAGAGGACCGGCGAGGCACGCAGCGCTGCAAGGTTGCGGGCCACGTCATCGATGGCGCTGGTCGGCATGACCACCCGCGCGGTCATCCGTTTGGCAAAGGCGCGCTCCACCACTGAGGTGACACCGAACTGGTCGGTCTCTTTCCTCGAATAATCTATGATGCCGATGTCGGCGCCGTGCTCGGTCTCGCCGATCGCAAACTGCCGGCCGAACAAGAGTGCGCCGCAGGAAACGAGGTCAGCCGGATTGTCGCGGGCAATGGTGACGGTGATGACGCCGGCCTCATAGACGGGCACATCGAGGAATAGCAGGCTCGATTTGCGCCCGACAGGTTCGAAGAACCAGGAGAACCAGTTGTCGATGGCCGTGCCGCCGACATTGAAGCTCTGGGTCTTCGAATAGAGCTGCGTGCCCGAAACCGTGAGCGACACCGTCGCGCTCTCCGCATCGGTGTCGATGAGCGCGACCCCGTCGGTTGCGCCTGGCGTCAGGACAACCTGCAAGCTTCCAGCCCGGGTCGTGGCAGTGCCAACCCGGTCATCGAACATGGCCCAGCGGTTGGTCGGCCCCAGATCCAGCCACTTGGTCGGATCGCTCGCCGGGTTAACGCCGTTCGATGCTACCAGTGCCTCGTAGCGCCGATGGGTTGCCGTCAGGATCACCCGCGTACCTACCGCATAGGCTGTCCCGGATGCCCAGACCGGGTGGTCGTTCTCCGGTGCCGTGCTGCTGGTCAGCATCGCGTCCGTGAGCGTGGTCGGCCGGATCAGTTTCATGCCGCAGTCCTAACCGCCAAGGCATCTCCATCCGGGGTCACCCGCTCGAGAATGCGAGCCGTCTTGCTGGTTCCGGATGCGATCGCCGCCGAAGCAATCCGCTGTTCGTCGCGCAGGTCAGAGAGTTCTTGTTTGAGCGATGCCAGCCCATCGATCAGGACGTTGGCGCTGTCGTTGGCCGGCAAAGCCATTGAGGCCGATTGATTGGAGGCGAACTGTTCCCACCAGGTCGGTGTACTTGATGGGGCTGCCGTTGCCGTGTCCGTTGGCAACCCGGCCATCGCGTTGATGATCGCGACGGTCTGCTCGATGCTGGCAGCGGTCTGGCCCTGAATGCGCGCCAGTTCCTGCGCCGAGGTGGCGGCATCGGCCGCCACGTTCAGCAGGCTTTGGCTGAGCGCAGGCAGCGACTTGGCCGCCTCCTGATCACCGGCCCGGGCAGCAAGAGTGGCAGCGTTGAAATCCGACAGAACCTGAGCGTAGGTTTTGGTACCGCTGCCCATGCTCCCACGGATGCGGGCAACCTCGGACAGCAGGCTATCGGTAATGGTCTCCCAGGCTGAACGCAGTTTTTCAGCTGCAGCGGCAGCCTCATCAGCTGCCTTTTGCTGGTCCTGCAGCGCCCAGATCTGCTGCTGCAGCGCACGGTTGCTTTCATCAAGCTGGGCCAGATCGAGCGCCCGCAGTGCTGCTGTATTGCCCTGAACCTCCAGCAGTTGGCGCTCGAGCGACAGACGCTCGTCGGCAATGGCGGCTGCACTGGCGGCGTCCTGGGCCGCACCAATGAGCTCAGCAAAGGCGGGCGCCAGCTGGATCAGGGTAACATAGGCCGCGCGGCCAGCCTCGGTAGTCAGGTCCTGCGCTTCGACGAGCGCCCGAAAGCCTGCGATGCTTTGCGGCAGTCCAAGCCCCAGGCTCTCGAACACCCGGGCCATCTGTCCGGTCTGTGCGGAGGCCTGCTCGGCCTTGCTGTAGTAGAGCGTAAAATACTCGCCCGTCGCGGAGGTCATGTCACTGGCCGAACCGAACAGGTCGAACAAGTTCATCTTCGCCGCAAGGGTCAGATCCTCGACCGAGGTGCCGAGCAGGCTGAGCGAGGAACTCACCGCCTCGACACTGGAGGCAACCCGGATCAGCGTCTCGAAATAGCCTTCGCCAACCTTCTGGAACTGATCGAGTCCCGGCACGGCATAGCGGGCCAGATTGTCGGCCGCTGCGCCAAAGACAGCGGTAAGCTTTTCCTGGATTTCAGCGCCGGTCAGACCCTTCAGATCGATCTTGCCGATGTTGACGACAAAACCCTGCAAGCGGGATTGGACCTCGCTCAGCGACAAGCCCAGCGGCCCGGCTGCGGCCGAGATCGCATCATAGAAGCCGGAGAAGATCAGCGCGAACTGGCGCTCGAGCTCGGCATCAGCCGCCGAATACTGGGTCGAATAACTCGAGCCCATGCTGATCCCGAGGAACTTCTTGGTCTTCTTGACGTCGCTGTAATAGCTCGCGTCAAACCCGCCGGAGAGGATGTCTGCCAGCGACTGGCCGCGACCAAAGATGCCCTGGCCGGTGATCGTAGTCTTGGTGCCGAACAGTGCGCCGAACGCCTTACCGACGAGCCCGACCAGACCGCCCAGAATACCGCCGATGATGGGGATCTTGTTCAAAACCGAGCCGACGCCATCAAGACCTTTGCCAATGAGGCCGGTCACGCCCGTGGATTGGTAGCCGGTGTTCACGCCAGCAGCGGACGCTTCAGCACCATTGGTTCGGATGATGAGATTGGTGAGCCCGCCGATATTGGCCTCAATGTTGCGCAAGGAAGCCAGCATGGCAGCCGAATAACGCATGGTCAGCGTGTCGCCCTCGCGCAGGTGATCGATGGCTTTGGCAATGCTCTCCGACTTGGCCGCGCTGTCCCCAAACACGGTGCCAGTGCCATCATTGGCGGCAGGCAGTTTTGGAGACCCGCCAAAGGCGCCGCTGATCGCGACACCCAGTGAGGCAATGACACCGGCCGTGATGGCACCGGCTGCAATGTTGAGCGGAAACGGCAGCGAGCGGATGGCGTTCACCACGGCCTCCACCGCCTTGATGCCGGTCGTAATGATCGAGTTGCCCTGTTCGACGCCGGCACGAGCGGTGTCCGAGGCTGCCATGGCAGTGTCACTTGTGACCTTGGCTGCCGTCTGGGCTCCGATGAGGCCAATCTTCACCGCGGCATTCTTGATGGCGATCGCCAGTTCAAAGGCGCGAAACACCTTCTCAGCGGCAAGCAGCGCCTTGTAGCCGTCCGAGCCCTCCTTGAAGAAGCCCTTCGCGGCCGAGGCGAGATTGCCATAGTGATTGATCTCGGCCGATGCCTGGGCGGCACGCGCGTCGGCATACTGAAACGAGGTGCGTCCATATTCGCGCTCGGCCTCAGCCACGCGCTGGGCCGCAGCCACCTGCGCCGAGGCAAAACGGGTGATCTCGACCGTGATCGCGCCAATTGCCCCGCCGACCGAGCCGAAGGCATCGGCCATGTTCTGGGCCGCTGCTTCCGTTGCCGAGACCATGTCTTCCAGGCTTTGGAGGAACTGCTCCTGACCGCTTTGCGCAAAGTCTGCTTCCATGAGCCGAATGCGCGCGGCCCGATACCGCTCCCAGGCTTCGACCCCGCGTTCGAGAACGATCTGTTCGCGCTCGGCTTCGAGATTGGCGAGTGCCTGCGCCCGGGCCGACTGGCCAAGCAGAGCGACCTGCTGTTCGAGCGGGCCGACCGTCTGGCGCAGAAACTCGGAGGTAGCAAAGGCGCGTGTCGCCTGTTCCCAGGCCTCGCCGGCTTCGAGAATGGCAATGCGCGCCTCGTCGGTTGGCGCCTTGAGTGCGGCCATCGCAACTTCCATCCGTTTGATCTCGATCGGCGTCTTGCCGATCTTGGCGGTCTCGAGCGCGAGATTGGCGGCAAAGTCCCGGGCGGCCTGGAGCGCGCGTTCGGCTTCAGTTTCCTTGGGGCATCTCGCGCTGCTGGCACGGTCGGTGCTGTCGCCGCGGATCTCTTCCGCCTTGGCGGCAAGCCGGGCCTTGGCAGCAGCGATGCTGTTTTCCCGCCACCGTGCTGAAAAGGCGTCCATCATGCTCATCGCATCACCAAAAGCAGACGCGAATTCATCGCGGACCTGGGCGCCCATACGCGCGGTCGAACCCGCAAAGCTGTTTTCCATCCGCGGTAGAGCCACGCTCTCGATCCGGGTGATGGTGGCAAGGCCCACTCGGTCAAGCACCGGGTTCACCCATTCGGCGAGCCAGTTGAGCGCTGCGATCGCTTTGTTGGCGAGGTATTCGATCCCGCTGATTGCCAGATTGGCGGAGCCAACAGCAGCTTCGCCAACCACACCGGGCAGTGCGGCCCAGGTGACACGGATCGCATTGAACCCGCCGACCCAGCCAGCATAGAGAATGGCGACTGCGTATTTGCCAGCAGTCAGCACCGCCTCAAAGGCCGTGACCGCCCAGTCCTTGAGTGTCGAGAATACCGAGCCCAGGTTGAGTCCATCCGAGACGGTCGTCCACAGCCCCTTCATGGTATCGCCGACGGTGATCCCGACGGGGCCCAGCTTTGCCATTTCCTTTTTGGTGAGGCCGAGGCTTTGCGCATAGCGGTCGAGCTCGCCCGTCTGTTTGACGCTCGACTGGAACAGCTTGAATGCGCCGAACGCGATGCCAGCGGCAGCAGCGGCTGCGAGAAGATAGGGGTTTGTCAGCGCTGCCGCCGCCGCACTGGCAGCAAGCCCCAGCAGCGCCCGGGCCATGCCGCCGATGCCGACACCGGCCTGCATGGCGATTTGCCCGATCTGCGTGCCCTGCTGCATGAACACGGTCATGGGTTTCTGACCGGAGAACAGGCCGACCACCATGTCGTTGAGCTGAAAGACGAGGTTTTGGACGTGATGCCCGGCAAGCTTGGCCGAGCCGCCCATGCGCGTGACACCGCCGCCCCCGACCGCATTGAGCGCCCGGTCAGCACGCGACGCGCTGTCGGCCATATCGCCCATGGCGCCCGCCACCGTGCGTTTCATGTCGGCCATCTCCTTCTGGAGCCGGGCGACATTGGTGATCATTTCAATTTCGAGGGTGCCTGCTTTCACGTGCTGGGCTCCTTCGACATCATCAGCGCTCGGAAGGCGTTGGTCACTTTCCGGGAGACTTCATCGCGGTTGAGGACGGACGTGGCAGTCCAGGGCGGCGGGCAATCCGGCTCACGGGCGCGGATGGTTTCAGCGACGAATTCGACCGATAGGCGCCGCAGAAGGCGGACCAGCCACGGAGGCAGATCGAGCCCCATGCACTGCTGCCACTCGCCAATCGTGGCCCAGGAGATGGGGACTGCGCCCATCGCGCCTGGATCGGTGGGGCCGACTTCCATCAACCAGTCGATCACCCAGGGGGTGCGGATTGGTGGGAAGTCGGGGGCAAGGTCGTCCATGGCCATTCGCTGGAGCCGGGTCAGCGGTTCGCTCTCGGGTTCAGGCTTTGGCCTTTTCCCGGTGCGCGGCTTGGGCGCTGTGCCGAGCCAAGCCAGCTGCCGGGCGTAAAGGCTCAGCTCTCGGCCGAGCTCTTCGTAAAATTTGCCCAGTCATTGATGTGAGCGGCGACCTGCGTGGCGATGAACCCGATCGATGGATCGGCATAGGCCTTGCGAAAAAGTTCCTGACGTTCGAGGCCATCGGCAGGCGGATAGGTGAAGCCGTTGAAGCTGACTGTGCAGGCAGCCAGAAAATCAGCCTGTTCAGCAAGCTTTTCCTCGGCCGTCTGGTCCATCTTCCCGCGCTTCTTGATCTTGTCCATCAGCTGGTTCTGCTGGCGAGCCTGGGCGCGCTGGTAGACCTTCGAGCCTGGACCGTAGACCGTGATCGAGAGGCGCTTGCCTTTGTCGTCGTAAAGCGGGGTGTCATGGCCGCCGACCAGTTCGACGATAGAGGTCTCGGTGGCGGCAAGCTTGGTAATGTCAAACATGAATGTTAAGCCTCTTTGCATGGGGGGAAGGACGGAGAATGTTGATGCCGAGGAGTGTGTTAGATGTTGAGACCAGCAGTTTCTGGTTCAAGATCGTGGATATGCTGCAGCATAATTGGGCAGTAATATTGCCGCAGGAAAATGGCGCTGAAGTGGTCTTCTTCGGTGACACCAGCTACATCTTTGACCGCATGAATTTTGCGAAGGCAGAGGATGCTGCAAAGGCACTTCGGCGTAATGGCTTCGCTCTGTTTGACGATGACAAGGACGCCCAGAGTTTCATCCCAAAACCACCGGCTCAGCTGAAAGATGAGGACATCTACCACCGCCCAATCTATTCAAGCGGCGAGTTTTGGCGTTAAGGCGCAAGGACTTCGACAATGCCCACACCGGCGGAGTTGGTGGTGAGTTCGAGGGTCACGGTGGCAGTGGTGATCTGATCGACCGAGCCGACGTTGACCTTGAAGCTCATGACCTGTGCCTGAAAATAGTACTTGTCGCCGTTCTGGGTGGTGACGAGGAAGCTGTGATCAGCGTCCGAGAGCGAGGCGGATTTGAGCAAGATCTGGCCGGCATCATCAGTGTCGAGACCCAGCTGGATCTGCATCGTGCCCTGGTTAAAGCTGCCCTTCTTTTTGACGACGCCGCGGCTGCCTACGGGATTGAAGGTGACGAGATTGAACTCGCGGCCGAACTCGCCGAGGTCGGATACTTCGCCGACTACGGTCATGGTCAGCGCATTGTAGCCGGTGGCGTCAAAAGTCGCAGGGGTAGAGGCCGACACCTTCAAGGTGGTGCCGGCGGAAGTCCGAACGGTCATGGCAATGGGTCCTTATGAAGGTTAGGCGAGACGTGCCTCGTTGAATGAGACGCGGAAGTCCTGCGTCTGCATGTGGATGCCGGTCTCCTCGTCGAGGAAGTCTGGTCCGGCGGAATCTGTGTGGACGGTCACGTCAAAGAGCCCGTCGATGGTGGGCATCTGGTCGGCCGCCGCCTGGCGGACGGCTGCAATAATGGCTTTCACTTCAGGGTAGGTTCGGGCCAGCACGGTCACCTGCACACGTTCGGTGACGCGGCGTTTCGGGCCCGGCGCTGGAATGTTGCGATCCACGCCGCTGACCGACATCAACGATATGGCCGGCAAGTCCGTGCCTTGGGGCAGCATTCCAGCGGCTATCCGTGCAACGGGGACAAGCGCCGTCACCCCGGTGTCAGCCACCAGGAGCGAGCGGACCGCAATAACCCCGTTCATTCGTCATCGACCTCGAGGGTCGGGGCCTTCAGGTTCCCGATCTGAACGCGGTGGGCGATGTAGGCACCCATGGCGTTCACCGCTTCCTCGGCTTTCTGGTCAAGCGCCGGGCGCAAGAAGGGTTTTGCGGCGTGGCCGGGGTGCATGACCGTGGGCCCGACGAAGTTCTCGCCAATCTTGAGAGTTCCGCGCTTCACCATCTTGTTGATCGTGCCGATACCGACTTTGCGCGGGCCGCGCCGGGTCTCACGCACCGGCTTGTCCGCCTCGGAAACCGAGATCAGGTGGGGTGCGACGCCATATTCAATGAATAGGCCGAGATAGGAGCCTTGGCCGCGAAGTTTGACGTAGGAGGAGAGCTTGACACCCTCGGTTCGGGTGCCGATCCCGATTGCGCGCTTCAATTGCCCGGTCTTTACCGGGACATTGGCCTTGGCCTGCTGCTGGATCACCTTAGCACCCGCCCGAAGTCCTCCACGGATCACGTTACGCTCCAGGTTTTTGGGCAGTTCATCGAGCAGACGCAGCAATTCAGGGCCGCCTTTGAGCCGGATCGTCATGGCGCGGCTCCTTCGCTCGAATGTTCCTCAACCATGATTTCCATGGCCTCCCGCCGCCCCAGCGTTGCCGGGCCGGACATGATCTGGTGGACGCGTGTATTGATGATGACACGCATATCTGCGGAGAGGCCAAGCAGATGCCGAATGCGGATCCGGACAGGACGGCGACCGATCTGGATGCTCTCGGCCAGGCGCTCGGCCTTGGACGGGAGAATGTCCTTTACCTCGGCCCAGACGCAGGCAAATTCAGTCCAAGTGACCTGTTCGGTGCCGTATTGCGGGTCGTGGGTGACGACCTTGCGCTCAATCCGGATCCTTGTGTCGAGCCTGGAAGCTAGATCCAGCGACATTGGAGCTGACCCACCAGCGTGTCGAAGGCGAGACAGGCTGCGCCTTCGCGGTTTTCGAACAGGGATGCGGTTTTGACCAGGATTGCAGCGCGGGCGATCGCCAGATCAGGGTCGTTCTCATCAAATCCGGCCGACAGTCTGATCTGGATCAGGCCGTCCGTGCCCAGCTCCGGCCAGGACTTCCCGGATGCCGGGCGGATGCGCGTGAACCCGTGGCGTCGGCGGACGACATAGTCCGTCTCTGGGAGGGGCACCGTTGAACCGCCCAGGGCAGTGTAGCGGATCTCGGCCACCGTGCAGGGACGGATGGGCACGGTGATTTCATCCAGCCAGTCTTCCAGCTGCAGTTCGAGGGTCTGTTCGCACAGCTTCAGGCCAGTCTGCTGCTCCAGTTCAGCTTGGGCTGCATCCAGTTTAGCGCCGAGCAGCAGGTCCTCGTCACGGCCATCAAGCCGAAGCTGCTGGCGTGCTTCCTCGAGCGTCACGGCACGGTCCTGGGGTGGCTCGATCGTGACGATCTCGGACATCAAACCACCTTTTTACGGGTGTGTGCACCTGCCTTATTGGCGATCGGCGACTGTTCGGTGATTTCCTCAGCCTGTGGGGGTTTCACAGACTGCGCTTCGGCCTTTGTGGCGGGTTCTGGCTTTGGAGCAGCATCAACCTCGATGGCCAGACCGCGCTCGATCAGGCTGCGGCCGCCCAAATCATCGATCTCGAATGTCTGACCGCTAATAATGTTGTCCGAGCTCACCGAGCTCACGTGAATGGTATCAAGTGCCTTTAGAAACATCAGCTCATCTCCCGGAAGAATGAGAGGGCCAGCCCAAAGGCCAGCCCTCTTCAGTTCATCAGACCTTCGTGGCCGCAGTCGCCGCCGCCGCGAAATCGCCCTTCACGAAGGCCTCGGGGCGGTAGACCGCTAGCGCGAGACGCTCTTCGGCGAGCACCGTCACCAGGTTCTTGCGGAAGTTCTGATCATCCTCCGTCGAGATTTCGACCACAGCGTCCATCCGGTCGAAAATCTGCGCGCCCAACTGGAAGGCGCCGGTGAGGAATTTGCCCGTTGCCATCGACTGGGTCGACACCACCGGCTGGCCCCAAAGGGTCGGCGTGATCGTTCCTTGCGGGTTGCCCACGATGAACTGGCCTTGGCCATCTTTCAGCAGTTCGATCGCCGCCCAGTCCGCCGGATGAAGGACAACGCCCGTGGCCATAAGCTCCGATAGTGCGGTCTGCAGCATCGCAAGACGCAGAACATCGATCCGGGTCACCGTCGCCGGGATAGTGATCGGCGGGGTGAACGCGGTTGCCTGCGTGTAGATGCCGGCAAGATCCGTGCCCGTGCCGCTGCCGTTCAAGAGCTGGTTTTCTTCGACCAGCGCTAGACCATAACGCAGACGCCCATCGATATAGGACTGGAGCATCGGCACATCGTCGAGGATCTGGCGGGTGGCGAGCACCCAGTGCGCGATCGTCGTGACGTTGCTGGTCAGCACATCGAACTTGATGTCCGATTGCGGCTTGGTGAGGCCGGAGGTTTCAGAAACGGTCGCAGCGTTGTTGGTGTAGCCGGTCTCCTTGACATACTGCACCGAATTGCTGGCCGTGCGGCCCGGGGTCAGCAGATCACGCACCGTCAGACGGCGCTGGCCCGGAATCACAATACCAGGGATGCGGTCAGCGACGATGAGGTCGCCTGCCGAACCATTGGCATCTGTGGTGAGCGCAGAAATGACCGCTTTGACCTCGACGCTGGCCCGGCCGCGCACCGTGTTGTTGCCGAGGAAGGCCTTGATGGCTTCATCGGCCACGACCTGCTCGCCAATCGTCTTGAACTCGGGGGTGGCCTCATCGGCAACGCGGCGCGCGAGCTTCTGCTCGACCTCGTCGAGCCGGGCCTTGGCTTCGTTGAGCGCAGTCAGCGCCTCGTCGGCGAGCTGCTTGGTCGCGTTGGAGAGGTCTTCGCCGCGCTGCGCTTTGCCAAGCGCTTCCTCGGCCAATGCCTTCACCTTGTCGTGCTTGCCCTCAAGGTCGGACTTGATCTCGTCATGCCGGGCATCAAGGCTGCTGCGCAGCTCTGCCTGACGCGCGTCGAGACTGGACTTCACTTCGCTGAAGCGCGCGTCGAGCACGCCTTTCACTTCGCCGGCAAGCTGCTCGGCGGTCTTGGAATCGCTCATGGGTATATCCTGTATGGGAGTGGGGTTAGGCGCTGATTTGCGCCTTCAGGGCCGACAGGAAGTCGGATGGGGTGCTGCCAGACTCACTCCGGAACAGCGGCGTCAGGCCCTTGCCCGCAATTGCGGTGGCCTGGCTTTTCGAGAACCCTGCCTCGCGCAGGAAATTCTCAAATTCTGGCAAGGTCGGAAGCCGGCCATCCTCGATGAGCGACTTTACGCCGGTGATCACCGCGCGCTCGTTCATGGGGATGGTGACCAGGCTGACCTCGTAAAGGGCAAGCTCGAGCAGCTGGCGGGTCTTGCCTACCAGTTGTTCCCGGATCGTGCGGTAGCCGATCGAAAGCCCGCCGATGGCACCGTCGCGCACCAGCGCGTGGGCCTCCTGGCCAGCGCGCGATGAAAGCGAGAGCTGGCCTTTGACGACAAGACCCTCGCGGCTTTCGGCAAAGTCGGTCCAGACACCAGCCGGGCGGGTCTGGTCGTGGTACATCAGCATCGGCACCGAGGTGCGGCCCTTCAAGGATCGGGCGAGCGCGCCCGGCACGATGACATCGCCGCCTGCATCCACATTGCCGTATCCGGCAGCGAGCCCCTCGATCTGGCCATCTTCGGTGACGGCCTTGGTGTCGAGGATGAAATCGAGATGGTTCATGGGGTGGCTCCGGGATCTAAAGGCGGAAGCGCTGCGGGCGCTGCGCCTGATCCAGTCTGGGTGATGGGTACGTTTTGCATCTGCATGCGGGGGACATCGCCGCCTTCGACCGGCGGCAGGTTTTCAAGGGCGCGGACCTCGTTGATGGTCATGACTCCGCTCCCCAGCATCGACTGGTAGAAGGAGGCTCGCGCCGCACTGTCACCGCGCAGCAGACCTTCAAGGTTGAACTCGATCACGAGCCCCGCCTGCCGGTCGGCGGGCGAAAGCAGCTGCTTGGCAAGCGCCTGTTCGATACGTTTCAACCGCCGGCGCAGGGTGAACTTCTGGAACCCCAGGGTCTGTTGTTCGAGGCCAGTGCCC
>Ga0315903_10008477_pt1 | contig 12630 bp, 11 predicted proteins | sample LakEriMetagenome_7_FD_203524 | JGI IMG/M metagenome (GOLD analysis project Ga0315903, IMG submission 203524) | Freshwater fungal communities from buoy surface, Lake Erie, Ohio, United States - Buoy 2 MA119 | ecosystem: Environmental > Aquatic > Freshwater > Lake | place: USA: Lake Erie, Ohio...
TTGGAGTCCAAATAGTGGCATCTATGAGTTTTGGTAAGTGATGAGCCAGTTCACGGACATAGCGCTCCCAGCCTGTTGTGTAGCGTCTAGAAAGTGATCTAGCGTCAAACCAGACACGATTAGCCATGAGTCGAACTTAGTAGGTGAAATGCTCATATCGAAAGAAGGTGAGCACAAGGCATGAACGAAATATCAACAAATTGGGCTGCCTGCATTGTTTATTACCAAGACCAAGAAAGCCTTCTAAATCTGCTGGCGTCTTTAGAGCAACAAAACTTGAAACCAGGCCATGTATTCATAACTGATAATAACTCTGTTCAATCAATAGCTTTAAAGAATTATTCATTCCCAGTTCAAGTAACTAAATTGGATGAAAATAAAGGTTTCGCAGCTGGAGCAAATGTAGCGCTAAATAATGCAATTAGTAATAATTTCAGTAATTTGATGCTTTTGTCACAAGATGTGATTCTAGATAGCTCATCAGCAGAGCAGATGGTTGCTGAACTAGTAAGTTCAAAAGGAATTGTTTTTCCCACGATGTATAACCGCAACACAAATCAGGTTTTTTCTAAAGGCGGAAGAGTTAACAAGATTTCAGGAAGCATAAAACTATCAACCTTAAGTAGTCCAAAAAATCCTGAATGGGCTGATGGGTCGTGTTTAGTCTTTACTAAAGAAGTTTTCAATTCAGTCAATGGTTTTTATGAAAAGTTTTTTATGTATTTTGAAGATGTAGATTTTTGCTATCGAGCAAAATCCAAAGGATTTGCACTGAAACATGTTGACACAAAAGTCTCTCAAACCCCGAATGGTCCAAATCCATTGCTTCGAAGTATTAATAGTGTCATTTTTGCAAGACGAACGGGTTCCATACTTTTAAAATCATCAGTGACAAAGAGAAATATTTTGGGAGCAATCTTATTGTTTGCTAGATTAAGGCTCGCAGATTCAAAGAATCGCTTTATAGGCGTAATTCAAGGTTGGAAGGCAGCCATTGACTAGCAAACGAGGCCTGGGAAGTTCTCTTGACTGGAAACCAAACTTAAGAAGAAATATTGCCATAGCAGATTTATTTGCTTTAGTTCTTACTTTAGTTTTTATACTGAGTGTTCGCTTTCCAGAAACCTGGAGGGGTGAATTAACAAATTATGAGATAAGAAATATTGTCTTAGCACTACTAGTGCTTGGGTCTTGGTTATTTTTCCTTTGGTTTAACGGATCTCGTGACACTAACATTTTAGGATTTGGAGCAGATGAGTACAAAAGGTTAATAAATGCAACTCTGCTTAGTTTTACATCCGTGGCTTTTGTTTCCTACATTTTCAAGTTAGAGATTTCTCGATTATTTGTACTTTCAGTATTTCCTTTTGGCTTGTTTATCTTATTCATCGTCAGAAGAATTCTTCGAAGAAGACTTTTGAGAGCCAGAAATCAGGGTAGATACCTTTCCCGGGTATTACTACTTCATTCAGGATCATCTGATCCAGTTGAGCAAAGATTAGCTCTTGCTCAACATGCAGGTTTTAACGTCGTACATAAAATTATTACTGCAGAAAACTTCAAGTTTGATGTTAAAGAAATTGTTTTAAATGCATTGTCTAATAATTGTGATCAAATCATGGTGGGGCAATCTGCAGTTATTTCAGCTGCTGAGTTAAGAAAACTTGGTTGGGCATTAGAACAAACAAATATCGATTTAATTGTTGCTCCGGCTGTTACAGAAATTGCTGGTCCACGACTAAAGGTAAGTAACGTTGAAGGGCTACCACTGCTTCACCTTGAACAACCAACATTTAGTGGTGCATCAAGGGTCACAAAAAGAGTTCTTGATTTAACACTCTCAGTAATGGGACTAATTGTTATTTCACCATTTTTGTTAATCGTTGCAATATTAATTAAATCTTTTGATCGAGGATCTGTTTTGTATACCCAAAAACGAATTGGGCAAAATAACAAAGAATTCAACGTTTATAAATTTAGAACAATGTATGAAGGAAGCCATGAGCATCGAGCTCAAGTAATGGCTGAAACAAATAAAGATCCAAGACTTGCTAAAGATCCACAAGATCCAAGAATCACTAAACCTGGCCTATTCCTAAGAAGATGGTCCATTGATGAGCTTCCGCAAATTATAAATGTACTAAAAGGTGAAATGAGCTTAGTTGGACCAAGACCACCATTAGCTGAGGAAGTAAACCAATATGAAAAATCTGAAACTAGAAGATTGCTTGTGAAACCAGGTTTAACCGGATTATGGCAAGTTTCTGGAAGATCAGAATTAGATTGGGAAGATGCAGTAAGATTAGATCTTTATTATGTTGAAAATTGGTCTCTAACCTTAGATATCTTGATAATCATAAGAACGGCTGCAGCAGTGTGGCGCGGAGAAGGTGCTTATTAATTAAGAGATTTGATGAATACTTTGCAATCTTCAAATAACGGTAAAAGTCCCTGAGCTTTAGATTCTTCCAGAGAAATAGCTTCCTGATCTTTTTCAGAAAGAATCAATTCAATATCTGGCCATTTAACATTTAGTGTCCCATCAAAAGGATTTATTCCTTTTTCTCGTTCTGGATTGTATTTCTCACTCACGTAATAGGTAACAATCGTATTGTTTTCAAGTGCTACAAAAGCGTGGGCTAGACCTTCTTCAATAAACACAGCACTTGTAGATTTTTCATCTAAGGCAATTTCTTCAAATTGGCCAAATGTTGGCGAACCAATCCTTATATCAATCACATAATCTTTAATTGAGCCTCTTTGGCATTGCACAAGTTTTGCTTGACTTGGGGGAACAAGTGCGTAATGAATTCCTCTCACTGAACCTTTTGAGCTTGATGAAGTATTGGTTTGTTTGATGTCAAATTTTCTACCAATTAGTTTTGGGAACTCTTCTGCTTTGAATGATTCATAAAAGAATCCACGATTATCTTCAAATTTTTGGAATTCAATTTTCCATGAGCCAGAAATTTTTAAAGGGTGAGCTTTCATTTGTTTAAATACTATCTCTTAATCTTTCGTTGTTCACTAAACCATTGGGTTAAGTATGTTGAGCACTCTTCTTCATTAACTCCCCCCACAACTTCTAGATGAGGATTACCACTTCTAAGTAACTCAACACTTGATTGAGATGTTGTTTCGGGATTAAATGCCCCAAAGATAACTCTGCTGATTTTTGACTGCAAGATTGCTCCGGCACACATTAGACATGGCTCCAAAGTCACATAGAGGCTTAAACCCTCAAGATTCCAATTGCCAAATTGTTGCCCTGCTTTTCTTAAGGTGACTATTTCTGCATGAGCGCTGGGGTCTGACGTTAATTCTCTTAAGTTATGGGAAATACCAACTTGTTTTAGATTCTGGTCATAAATAGCAGCTGCTACCGGAACTTCAATTACGGCAGGTGAGTTTTTTAGGTAATCCAACAAATCACTCATGATCTCTTGATCTTGTGAGCGTATTTTCACGATTTGCCTCAACCTCTAAGTGATGAGGATAACGATAATCTAAAGCCATAAGGCTTTGGATTTAGGAAGAGGCTAAGTGCAGGTTCTTACCAAATTGAACACCACAAAGCTTATGTGGACATTTGCTATTTCTCAACTTGTTGTAATCACGATTTATTTAGGCCATAGAGCTGAAACCTTTATAACATTTGATAATTTTCTACAAAGTGTGAAGTATTCAACTTTAGTTTTGTTAGTAATCTCTATTCTGATTGCAATTAATCAGCGAGATCAATTATTAACATACGATAAAACAAAATATATTTTCTCTGCACAGATTCTGATTTTATATTTCACGATGATAATTCACACTGATATAAAGGCAATAAATAGTCCAACTATTTTAATTATGCTCATTTTAAGTCTCTTGATATTTACCCAGCCAATTCAATTGAAAGAAATTAACAGGTTAGTTCTCTTTTTTGCGTTAGCAAACTTTATTCTTGTTGCAGCACAATTGGCAGGGATTATTCCTGTTGCTCAAGATAATGTTCGAGATGGATTAGGATTAGTTTCTGATAGACCAACAGGTCTTTTGTTTAATGCTTTTGCTATGGGTTATGCCTCAGTGATAACATTTTTAGTTTGTTTGTATTTTCTAAAAAAGAAATCTTTGATGTGGCTCAATTTTATTGGAGTTATCTTTTCAGGCTTTAGCGTACTTTTTTCTGGAACAAGAACCCCGCTACTGCTTATTCTTTTATTTGGTGTAATCATAATTGTTCAAGATTCAAGTTTGGTCGGAAAGTATTGGAAGATAATTGTTTACTTTGTCTCTGGAGCATTAATTCTATTTCCAGTAGTTACTATTTTAGTTGGAGAATTAACAAATAGGGCAAGTTTGGCAAATTTGAATGGCAGAACTCAATTATGGACTTGTGTAACTTCAAGGTGGGAGGAATTCATACCATTTGGAGTTGGAGTTCAAGCAGCATTTCCAAACGGATTTTGTTCTGATGATGAATGGTTTTCAAAACTTCGCCACCCAGAAAATATGTTTTTATTGAACTATGTGGAAGCTGGGGTTATTGGATTTATTGGACTGGTAGCACTTTTTGTGATTACCTTAATCAATTCTGCTCAAGCCTTAAAAAAAGGATCAAGTCTTGCCCTAGGGATAACTGGAACCTTTTTACTTTCTTCTATATTTTATGTCCCCCTATTTCACTATTTACCTTTTCTGGAGGGAAGAACAGCTAATAGAGGAGTATTTAACTTCTTTTTCTTAACGATGATCTGGATGAGTATTTCGGCTTTAACTACTGCACGAAAAACACAGCACCAGACCAAAAAATAACTAACGGAGTTATTTGCCAGATTGGTTTAATAGCATTTTTAGATTCGGTTTTATTTCTGGCAATTTGAAGAAGCAAAATTTGTAAAGTTAAAGCTGCCCCTAAGCCCAGTGCTGCTGATAAATACCCTAAGGAATCAATTGTCAAATAAATGACTACTGCTTGGAAAATAACAGATAGAGGAGTAGATATTCCTAGTACCCAAAATTTGTTCAACCAAGTTAGCAAATGAGTATTTGCTAGATAAATAACGTATATCAAACCACAGAGCGCAGTTAAAATAATAGTCTTAGAAACTTCAGAAGTTATCTTTAAATTTGGATTTAGCACCTGAATTATTTGAGAGTTAAGAGCAACAATAAAAATTATTAGAAAAGCGGATAGCGCTAAAAGTTTGGAAATTGTTGCATTAAGGGCTAAGAAGGCGTTTGTAGAATTATCTTTGAGTTGTAATAAGACTTGGTTTAACCAAGCATGATTCAACGCACTTAAAATCATAATTGGAGCAGTTGCAACTAACATTATGACTTGAATAAAACCAGAAAAAGACTTTCCTATTTCTTGTCCAAAAATTATTTTGTCAATGTTTAGTAAGGCCATCATTGCAAACATATGAGGCAATATCGGATAAGAACTTCTTATAGAATTCTTCAAATCATATTTTTTAAGTTTCTGACCACTACCAACTTTTGTTTTGACCATCAGAAAAGACAACATCGCAGCCAGTAAAGAACCAATTTGTAGCGCAATCAAATTTGTGACAGATAAACCAGTGAAGGAATTAAAGATAATTGCAAGACTTGGTAACAGTGTCCCTAGGACTGAAATAAGAGCAAAAGAAGTAGATTTATTCTGCGCCCTTGCTAAAGGTAAAATAAGTTGCATACAAGAAAATGTCAAAGCGACAGCAAATATATAAGCATAAATTGAATTTGGGTTAATGAATAAAATCAGAATCGATAAAGCTAGGTAAAAATTAGTGACTTTATTGAACCAGGAAATAATACTCGGACGAGATTTATCTTCCAAAATATAAGATCTACTTATAACTATTGGTAGCCCAAAGGAAAAAAGTATTCCTAAAATCGACGCGGTAGCAGTAACAAAAGTAACTTCACCAAAATCTGTGACGCTTAATCTTCTGGTCAATATTGGGGTAAGAAGAACGGGTCCAAGACCTTGACCGAGAGCACCTAATAAATAGACATTTCCAGCTAGGCCAAATGGCATAAACAATTTAGTAAACGAGGTTAAACTCTTTTTCATATTCTATTTTTTCACAGCCGTCTTAAGAACTGATAGGGAAACAAACTTATTGGAACCTGTCACGAGATCTTTTGATCTAGCAAAAAAGAAATAAACTGATTTTTTAGGTTTTGGGTTCCAACCTAAAATTTCTTTCATCTCTTGAGGAGATTTCTTACAATCAAATCCAAGTTCCTCTTTCCACAAATCTGGATTTTGATTAATTATTGAATTCCAGTCAGTTGAACCATCTCCAGTTTGGGATGCCTTGTCATCAGCATTAGTAATCGAGTAATCAACAGGTCCACCAATCTCAGCCCTTAAACCAAGAGATGTTGCATAAAGAACTGGTGTGCTCATGATGTTAGAAACTACAATCGAAAAGCCAGAAAGTAAATCTCTTTGATTCTTTAGAAACAGTGGATCAAATCCAGTTTCCCAAGGTGTTCCGTTTCCGTGAGTTTTTACTTGGTGATCGGCTGATTCATAGGTTTGTTTTATTTGCGTATTTGCAAAATCGTATCTGTGTAAAACAACAGTTACTGCACCGTATTTTTCTTTCAAGTAATTCGCGTACTCAAGACTTGTGTCTCCTAATTTTGACCAAGAAGATGAATGAGCAGGATAAGCAACAACTCCAGATCTATTTTGAACAGATACTCGTGGATAAACGTCTGATAAGTACAACCAAGGAGCACCTATGGCAAAGGTATTTTTCTTGCCGTTTTGTTTAATTTTGTTTTCGCATCTCTTTGACCACACATATTTATGAGCAGCTCTCTTTGAACCTAAGTAGTTTCCAAAGCCATCAGTGGCATTCCAGCCATGCTGTAAGTAGCCATTAATCCAAGGAGATCCCTCTAAACCACAGTATTTGGCTAGAAGATGAACATGCCCATAGAAGCGATTTTCAGCCTGAGCTGACAACTGCATCAAAAAAGTATTCACAGCAATCTCTAATTTGTTATCTGAACTGATTTGGGTCCACAAGGATCACCTTGTTTAAGTACTTGACCAAGAAATGGATCAGTAACTTTCCAAAGTGAGATACTGCTACTAGTTTTCACTAATTCTGCAAATGGCTCATAGTTACTTACACTTGGCCTGGTTGTGTCAACCACAAACCAGTCAACTCCAGATTTTCTTAGCACTTCAAAATTTTCATCATTTGGAGTAATAAAGAAATCTTGATTTACTTTCCATGAATCTTCTTTCCAGTACTTGTTAAGAATTGGTTCAGATAATGGGCATGTTGTGTAAGACCAGCCTTCTAGAAACACTCTTCTTTCACTTAGTGCCGAAAGTGCAAATTGTCGAGCGGTACAAGTTTGATTTTCTTCCAGACCAGCACAATGCCGGTTTGTGGCAATTAGGTCATTTTTGCTTGATTGCTTTCTTAAGTAGTTAGCAATTTCATAAGTTCCAAGACTTATTGAATAAGGATGTTCTGGCAGAGCATAAGCTTTTTGATCAAATTTGGTTAAACCTGAGAACATTCCTATGGAGAGAGAAACAATCAAAAGATAAGTAAAAACACTCTTTTTGTTGATTCTGGCCATTACTACAGTTACTAAGAAAACAAAACCAGTTGCTAAAGCCCACAAAACAAAGGCTCTAAACACTTGCGCTCTTGGAACAAATGAAGAAAACAAAGCAAATAGAACAGGTTGACCTAATAATCCAAGGGTGATGAGCAAAATCTTATCTGTTTTTACTTCAAACTCTTTGTAAAAAGCAACACTTGCTAATAGGACTCCAATAAATGGAATAATGCTATAAAGCAGGAACAACTGGGAATCTCCCCAGGTTTCTAAGAGTAAGGTTCCTCCAATTCCGGCAAGGATGGTTATCATTAAAGGCAGAAATATATTAAGAGTTTTTTGGTGATATGTGTGAATTGTGACAAAGATAAGTGAAGAAAATGACATTACGAAAAGAATTACAAAAATACTAAGTGATTTAGAATCAAGAGTTAATCCGTAGCCTTCTGCCAATAATTTGAAAGTGTCTAAGGGATTAAACCAAAGAGAAGTACCATTTCTTCCTTCACTCGAGCTACTACTTGATACTTGCGAGTAGCCTGCAATAAAACCAGCAACAGAAGGAACTAGTAAATTAATGGCATTCTTTTTTAAATCAACTTTGTAGTTTGAAATTAAATAAGTAATAACTAAAATTACAATCAATAATCCAACTGGGCCCTTTGACAATGTCGCGGAAAGTGTGACAAAGAATAAAGTAAGGATCTTTACATTGTTGTTAATCCTTATTTGGCTATAGGAATAAATCAAATAGACCGCTAATATTGCAAAAACATTTGCTGTGAACTGAGGCATAGAAGTTGAAGAAATAAATGGTCTGGCTAAACCAATTTGGTCATTAAACTCTGGAAACGTTGGATAAATTGTTAATCCTCCTAGAATAAGTGAAAACACTCCAGCAATCCAAGATTTACCTATAACTTTTCCTGTCAGGTAAAGCAAACCAAAGTAAAGTATTCCTAGTAAAATAAACTGAGTTTTAAAAATAGAAACAACTAATTCAAAAAACCCAAAGAAAGAAATAAAGGAACCCAAGGAAAAAGCTCCCCAATGATATTTTAGAGGGACTTGAGCATCAGCAACAAACGGAAAAATTGATGGTCCATGATTACTAATTTCACCAGCTTGCGCAATAGCGTTATAAGTATCTGGCCAAACCAAGAATTGATCTAGGTTGTTGGAAGGTACATATAGGGATTGTCTGAATAAAAGAATAAAGATAATGATTGAAAAAACTGCGATTACTAGATTTTTAAGACTAAGTTCAATCTTCTGACTTAATTCCTTAGTAAAAAGATATTTTTTTGCGCGAAGGAGAAAATAAAAAGAAGCAATTGATAACCCAGCTGTTAATACCCAAGAAATCCCCAATTTAGATAAAAAAGCGTGTACAGGAATTATCACAGAAATCAACACAGCAGAGCCGATGATTATTGCGCTGAATAGTTCTCGAATCTGAAATACAACTATTCCAATAAATGCTCCTGGAATCAAAATTAGAAACAGAGCAGACCGAGTTGTCCCAACAGAATCAGCAAGAGATGCATTATCAAGAAATGAAGGCAAGAAGATTGCTAGTGAAAGTATTACCCAAATACTTAATCTGATAAGAATATTGCGTTTTTCAAGGGTTTTAAGCACAAGTCAACTATAGGCAAAAGACTGGGTTAAGATGGTTCATATGCAGGTTCCTTTCTATAGACACTCTTTATCCCCAGGAAATGCTCAATTAGTAGCAAGGGTTCTTGAAACCCCGTTTCTAACCTCAGGACCTATTGGTAAAGAAGTAGAAGCTCAGTTATGTGAATACTTTGGTGCCAAACACGCAAAACTTGTCAACAGCTGGACCAATGGAGCTGTTGCCACATTGCTCGCAATGGATATTGGTCCAGGAGATGAAGTAATTGTTCCAACCATGACATTTATTGCTACAGCAAATGTTGTTGAACTAGTTGGTGCCAAACCAGTATTTATTGATTGTGATCCGGATACATTATTAATAACCCCAGAATTGGTTAAAGCAGTAATCACTAAAAACACCAAGGCAGTAATCCCAGTTCATATGTATGGACAAATGTGTGATGTAAAGGCGATTAAGGACATCCTTCCTAAAGATCAAAAGATTTTAATTATCGAAGATTGCGCTCATACTTTTGAAGCAAAATTTGATGGAGTTCGTCCAGGGAAGTATTCAGATGCTTCCATCTTTTCTTTTTATGCGACAAAGAATGTAACTTGCGGTGAAGGTGGAGCAATCATTACCAATGATGAGAAACTGTTTGAAAGAATTCAACAAGCAATCCTTCATGGAATGTCAGCAGGTGCGGCAGATCGTTTCAAGGCTGGTCAATACAACCACTGGGGCATGGATTATCTTGGAACAAAAGCAAATCTTCCAGATTTACTAGCTTGTTACTTGCCTGAACAAATAAAGACAGTAGATAAACGACTTTCTGTAAGGGAAGAAATTGCTCAAAAGTATGCAAACGCGCTGGCTACAACGAAAATTAGATTTCCAAAAGTTTTACCTGGGATAGCTCACTCTAGACATCTCTTCCCTATTCATGTTGGTTCAGAAAATAGAGATAAAGTTCTTTTGGCACTGGGTGAAGCAAATATAGGAGCAACCGTCAATTACCGTTCTGTTCACACCATGGGCTACTACTCAAAGAAGTATGGATTTAGAGGTAACGAGTTTCCTGTGAGTCTTTCGTGGGGAGAAGGTACTTTAAGCATCCCGTTGTTCCCAGGTATAACAACTCAAGAGCAAGATTATGTTATTGACGTACTTGTTAATAAAGTAGACAAAATGATTGGCGAATCAAAATAATGTCAAAGGTCATGGTTACCGGTGCCGGTGGTTATATTGGCACTCAACTTGTTAGAGATTTAGTAAATTCTGGTCACGAGGTTACCGCGGTTGATCGATACTTTTTTGGTAAAGAGCCTTTGGCGGAATTTGTTGGTAATAACAAAGTTAATATTCTTCAAAAAGACATCAGAGACCTTAACGCTAAAGACTTTTCTGGTCACGACGCAGTTTGTGATCTAGCTTGCCTTTCAAACGATCCAGCTGGTGAGATCGACCCCGAATTAACTTATTTGATTAACAGAGATGGTCGAATTCATGTGGCAAAGACAGCTAAATCTGCTGGAGTTGAAAAGTACATTATTTCCTCTTCTTGCTCCGTATATGGGAAAGGAGAAGAACCACAATTATCTGAAACTTCGAAAACAAATCCAATAAGTGTTTATGCTAAATCAACGCTCGAGGCTGAACAGCAAAATATGTCTATTGCCGATAGTAATTTTTCAGTTACAGCACTTAGAAATGCCACAGTGTTTGGACTCTCCACACGCATGAGATTTGATTTAGTTGTCAATTTGATGACGCTAACTGCTTTTCAAAAAGGAAGAATAATTGTCATGGGCGGGGGTTTGCAGTGGCGACCATTAGTGCATATCTCAGATGTTTCAAAAGCATTTATCAATGTCATTGGGGCAAAAAAAGATAAAATTAACAAAGAAGTTTTCAACATTGGACTAGATAATTTTCAAATAAAGAATCTTGCGTACTTAGTTCGAGAAGAATTACCATTTCCGGTGGAAATAGATATTGCGCCAGACGATGCGGATAAAAGAGATTACAATGTTGTATTTAGCAAGGCAAAAAGTGTCTTAGGATTTAAAGCTGAAACAAATGTTATTCAAGGAATTAAGGAAATATACCTTGCTTTAAAGTCAGGCAGTGTTGATGTAGGTCCAAAAACAGTTACAGTTCAATGGTACAGAAATATTCTAGATGCAAAGGCTTTATTGGACTCTGTTGTGCTTGATGGACGAATAATCTAATACCAAGATGACTAAATTATCCGTGGTTATTCCTGTTCTAAATGAAGAAACTCTAATCCAGGAACTCATTGACAGAGTCACTTTAAATTGCGAAAAGATTACAAATGATTACGAAGTGATTATTGTAGATGATGGAAGCTTAGACCGAACATGGTTAAAGATTTCAGATGCTTCAAAATTTAATAAAAAAATAAAGGGATTAAAGTTTTCTAGAAATTTTGGACACCATTACGCCTTAACGGCAGGCTTGCACGAAACAATTGGTGAATGGGTCGTTGTGATGGACGGTGACCTACAGGATAGGCCAGAAGTAATTCCAGATCTTTACCAAGAATCCCAAAAAGGCTACGACGTGGTCTTTGTCTCGAGAAAAAATAGACCAGAAAAAATCTACTATCGCGCTTTGCAAAAGATATTTTATTGGTTTTTAAAAAGTCTCTCTGGACTTAATTTTGACTCAAGTCAAGCAAATTTTTCAATAATTCATAGAAAAGTTGTTGATGCTTTTAAGTCTTTTCCTGAGAACGCACGATTTTATGGCAGTACTATTATGTGGTTGGGTTTTAAACGTTCGAAAATTTTTGCTGATCACGGTAAAAGACTTTCAGGAAAACCTTCTTACACTTTTAAAAAACGCTTACGCCTTGCCTCAGATATTATTTTATCTTTCTCTGAAAGACCACTAAAATTTGCAATTGGGGCAGGCGTTATTCTATCTACCTTTTCTATTCTTGTTGCTACTTGGATAATTTATGCTGCGATTACTTGGGGTTATTCTGTAACAGGATGGACGAGTTTAATTTTTTCAATATTTTTCTTTAGTGGAGTGATTTTAGTTTTCTTGGGAATAATTGGAATATACCTAGGAAGAGTGTTTCAAGAAGTAAAAAGAAGACCGCTTTATGTAGTTTCAGAGCGCATAAATTAGTTTTTAACAGTGCGCCCGAAGGGATTTGAACCCCTAACCTTCTGATCCGTAGTCAGATGCTCTATCCGTTGAGCTACGAGCGCAAGTCTTGGTTTGGAAATAAAGCATTCCAAAATTTCTGGGTGTTGATTGCTCATCAACAACTGAAATCTTATTCTCTGCGGAGGCGGAGGGATTTGAACCCTCGTGGAGGTTTTATCCCCCTCCCACTTAGCAGGCGGGTGCCATGGACCGGGCTAGGCGACGCCTCCCAAATAAATGGA
>Ga0315903_10008485_pt1 | contig 12626 bp, 13 predicted proteins | sample LakEriMetagenome_7_FD_203524 | JGI IMG/M metagenome (GOLD analysis project Ga0315903, IMG submission 203524) | Freshwater fungal communities from buoy surface, Lake Erie, Ohio, United States - Buoy 2 MA119 | ecosystem: Environmental > Aquatic > Freshwater > Lake | place: USA: Lake Erie, Ohio...
CGAGGATGTCGCCCATCTCCGCCCCCTCGCCAGAGAGGCGAGAGGCCGGGATGGTGACGGGCATGACCTGCCAACGCGCTCCCGTCCACTTCCACTTCCGATTGCCGGAAGTGAAGGTGTCGTTGACCGACGGGGTGGATGGAAACGCGAGGGCGGACATGGTTTTTTACTGCTTGTCGATTTCGACCCACGCTCCGTTGTAGGAGAGGTATTCGGTCATGTCGGTGGGGTCGATCCAGCGGAGGCCAGCGGTGTGGCTGGGGGCCGTGGTGCTGACGACATCTTTGATTTGCTTGCCGCTTTCGAGCGAGGAGATGTTCGATTGCGCGGTGGAGAGTCCGCCTTCCAAGGAGGAGGCGCGGTTTTCCAGCGAATCGATATCCCCCTCTGCCGTGGTTACCCGACCGGCCAAGGTGGTCGCGGCGGATTCGGCGGCGTCGAGGTCGCTCTGGAGCGTGTTGATTTCGCCCTCCGCCGTGATGAGGCGGGTGTCGAGGCCGGAAATGTCCGAGGCCAAATCGGCATCGGCGGCTTCCAGCGAGGAAACGGCATTGGCGAGGTTGGTGGAGGCGGCTCCGGCGAGGCTGGAAATGGCTCCGTTCAAATTTGAATCCGCAGCTTGGAAAGCGGTGACGATTTCCGAGAGCGAATCGAGGGCGGTGCCATCCACATTGGAAAGGACATCGTCCACGCGAACGCCGAGCGCGGTGATGTTGCTTTGGGCGGTGGAGAGGCCGGATTGGAGAGAATCAATTTCTCCCTCGGCGGTGCCGACCCGGCTGGTGAGGCTCGTCGCTGCCGACTCGATGGCGGTGATGTCGCTCTCAATCGCGCTGGCGCGGGATTCGAGGGCGGACACGGCTGGAGCCGAGGCCACGCGGGCGTTGGTGTAGTAGAGGTTATTGGAACCTTCGACAACCGCATCGGTTGTGCGAGGGACGAGTTTCCAAGCGGTGCCGTTGTATTTCCACGAACGGGAACCGACTGTGTGGATGTCATTCAGCGCGGGGCTGGATGGGAAGGAGATAGCTGCCATGGTAGTAGTGTTTTCTAGTTGTTGGTTGGTTTTTCGACCCAACTTCCTCCGAACCATTCGTAGGTGGTGAGGTCAAAAGTGTGTGTCCAACGCTGCCCGGTGTAAGGGTGCGCGGGCGGCGTTTCGGAAAAGGTCGCGGGGAGGTCGGCGGCTTGCTGGTAAGTGCTGCCATTCCAAAGCCAAAGCGATCCGTTATCCTGCGCGAGGTAGATGCGGGCCTCTTTGCCGGTTGCTGGAAAATCGGAGGCCGATGGGTAGATGACGAGTTGCTTGATGCTGTCATCGGGCAGGACAATCGTGAACTGGGAGAGGTCCAGTTGCTGGGTGATGTTGGTCTCGGTAATCGTCGTCATGCGTAGGTGGCGGTCTCCCGGTTAGTCCACGCGACATTGGTCGCCTTGGCGGTGGCAGTGACGGTTCCGTTGGCGGAGAGGGCGGAACGGGTGATGATCCACTTCGCCACGGCGGCAGGGGAGCCAGTGGCGGGGATGTCGGAATTGAGCAGCAGTCCGTAGTAGGAAAAGGTGCCTGCGGTGTTGAGGGCGAAAGCGTGGATGTAGTTGTCCGGGTCGCGCTGGGTGGTGGCTGAGTAAAGTCCAAGGGCGACGACGACGATTTTCGCGCCGTTAGGAATCGCGGTGGCGAAGGTGATCGTGCCAGCACCTTGGTTGACGAGGTAGTCAATCGTCGGTTCCTGCGTCACTCCGTTGATGGCCACGATGACATGGTTTGGGTCGCTCGATTTGAGTCCATTGACCGAGAAGGTGCGGAGGGTGCCGTTGCCGGTGAGGGTGGTTTTTGCCGAGTCGAGGAGACCGGCTTGAGGGAGACCGAAATTGAGAACGGCGGTGCTGCCTGCCCCGGTATTGGTGACAAATGGCGGGGTGGTGCCGGGAACTGCGGTGACATCCCCGACTTGGACGAGGAGCGAGGGGTAGCTGACGCCGCCTGCGGGTCCGCCTCCGCTGACCTGCGCGGCATCGACACCATCGCCTCCATTGCGGGAGGAGACGAGTTTGGAGGACATCCACGCCGGTTTGATCTTGCCTTTGCGCTCGGTGGAGTCCCGGCGCATCGCGGGGCTTTTGCCGAGGATTTCGGTTTCCTTGGCGAGGAGAGCGGCTTTGTTGGCATCGCCGGTCAGCGGAACGGCGAGCTTGGAGGCAAGGTTAGCCGTGAGGAGATCGATGAAGAGGGAATCGAAAAGGCTGACCTCGGTGACTTTCTTGACATATTCCAGCGTGATCGCCGTGCCGAGCCAGACATCCCAATCGGTCGTCCAACTGGCGGACACGCCGGGTTGCTTGGTCGATCCGGCAACCAGGCAGCGGTAGACCGCGCCGTTGTTGGAGACAACATTGCCGACTTCATAGGTGCGACCGGTGACCCATGCGGGCGAGCCGGAATCGGCATTGGCGAGGACGAAATTGCCCGACACTTCCCATGCGGAGTCGCCGGTCGAGTAGTCGTAGTCATTGACCCGGAAGATACGCAGGCAGTCCGAAGGAATCGCGTATCGGTAGGCCCATTTGTATTCCGGGCGCGGGAGGGTTTCGGCCACCGTGGTGGACTTCATCGCCCATGTCCATGAACCGGCGAGGAGCAGGGCATCGCGGACTTGCGGGTAAAGAGACTTGGCGAGGAGGAGGGCGTGGCTGCTGGAAGTGAACTGCTCGCCGGTGCCGATGCGGAGGATCGCTTGGCGGCAAAGTTCGTCTTCGGAAACCGAGACGGCTGGGCGGAATGCCGCCCTACTCTCAACCGCCGACTTCAGCGCCGGTTGAGAGACTAGGTATTGGAGTTCTTGGAAGAACTGCTCTTTCATTGTTTAGCGGGCATCGCTTGCGGTGAACCCATTTCCAGAAGTTGCGCCAGTTTCATGGCCAAGGTGACGATCAGCACATTGAGGAAGACCGGCGGGTATTTGCTGACATCGGTCACGATGCCAATGGTCTCCACTTGAATGGGCGAAACTTCGTTCGTGTGGATGAAGCCAGAAACGATTTCCCACTTTCCAAAGTTCTCGTCCTCGTCCACGCCATTGATGCGAAGCACCTTGAGGGTGCCGGTTGGAAGGGCGTAGCGTTTGCTGTAGCCGAACGCCGGGGCGGCGGCATCGGCGTTGATGGAGGATTGGATGCGAGCGAACTGCCAATCGTAGTCGGACAGCACCTCGTTGCGGGTCTGGTCGTAGAGGCTGGTGGCGAGGGCCATCGGCTCGCCAAAGGGCTTGAACGAATCGGCGCTGCCCACGCGCAGGATGGCTTGTCGGCAGATTTCGGAAACCGAGTTGGCGGCGGTGGTGGCGCGGGGTTTGGCGGATTTCTCGATGAGGATGCGGATGCTGGGGCGCATCATGGTCTCGACGGCGATGGTTGCCATGGCCGAGGCGATGTCGCCCTTTTGCGTGAGCGGCATGGCGATTTTGCTGGCGAGTCTGGCAATCAGCGCCTCGGTAAAGGGCGCAGGGAATTGGGTGACATCGGTCTGGTTGAAGGTGTAGTCGATCTTGACGGGAGATCCGAGGTCGGTGTGCAGGAATCCTCCCACGATTTCCCATTGGCCAAAATTTTCCGAGGAATCGATGTTTTCGACTCGGATAAGTTGCACAAAATCAGCGGGCAAAGCATAGCGTTTGGCAAACCCTTGAGTTGGCGCGGCGACATCTGCGGTGATGCTCGCCTGCTTTTTTGCAAAAGCCCACGGGACATCGGAAAGAAGTTCTTCCAAGGTATGATCGTAGAACGAATTGGCAAAAACCATCGGTTGCTTGATCAAGGTCTCGGTAGACCCCAAACGCATGATCGCCTGCTTGCAAATTTGTGTCCGTGTGGAAATCGTGTTGGAAGCCATTGAGTCGGCGATGGATTCGATTTCGCGTTGCAGGGAGGGACGCGCTGCCAGAGCTTCCATTTCTTTTATCGCGGCCTCGGCTTGACCGGCTAATCCCATGGCCATTGCGAGCTTGTAAGCCATGCGAACGACGACCATTTCTTTGAAGATGGCGGGATAAGTGGTGTCGGTCGCAGGCGCGGCGATGTAATCAATGGCGATAGGTGTCGTGAGGTTCGTGTGAATAAATTCTCCCACGACTTCCCATGTTCCAAAATTCTCAACGGAATCGATGCCGTTGATTCGCATGATTTTCAAAGCACCGCTGGGGGTCGGGTATCGGAAATCGTAGCCGGTCACTGGGTTCGCGACATCTTTTGCCACGCTTCCAACTTGCTGGCGGGCAAACCGCCAATCGAATTCCGAAAGAATTTCCAGAATGGTGGGCTGGTAGAACTTGGCGGCAAAGACAAAGGGTTGGCCTTGGTTCTTGTAGGTTTCGGCATTGCCAACCCGCAGGATCGCTTGGCGAATGAGTTCCGAGGCGGTGGCGGTGAGAGTGCCAGTAAAATTGGCAACCGTCTCGATGGACTCCAGCAAGGCCGGTTTCGCCATGAGGAATTGCAGTTCTTGGAAAAGGGATTCGTATTTCATTTGGATTCAATAATTCCGCACAATTTGAGTGCAAGGGTCGTGGTGAGGAGTTGCACAAAGATCGGCGGATATTTTGCGACATCCGTGACTTTGGTGGTGATGTCCATGATGATGGGGGTCGGCAAGTCGGTGTGGACATGGCCACCGATCACCTCCCATTTGCCGCTATTCTCGCTATCGTCGAGGTTGTTGATTCGCAGAATTTGCCCGGTGCCTGCGGGGATCGCGTAGCGGTAGGCATAGCCCGAGGCCGGGTTGGCCGCATCCTTCGCCACGGAGACTTGCGAGCGGGCAAACGACCACTCGAAATCGGCGAGAAGTTCGTCGCGGGTTTGCTCGTAGAGAGATTGGGCGATGACCATGGGTTCGCCGTAAGGCTTGAAGGCTTCCAATGGGCCGACCCGGAGGATGGCTTGTCGGCAAATCTCGGTCACGGAATTCGCCGCCGAGGTGGTGGTCTTCGGCGCTTGCGTGTTGATGATCAGAGTGCGAAGACCGGGCTTCTGCATGGTCGCGCCAAAGATTTCCGCCATTTGGCCGAACAAGTCTTTCGAGCCGGTCAGTGGCATGGCGAGGAGTCCGGCCAATTTGATTGTCAGTAGCTCGACAAACAACGCCGGGAATTTCGCTGGATCGGTCACGGCGGCGATGTAATCGAGCGCCACCGGGGAAGAGAGGTTGGTGTGGATTTTGTCGGCGATGATTTCCCACACGCCGAAGTTTTCGTTGGAATCCACATTTCCAAAACGAAGCACCCGCAAGAAATCGGTCGGGAGCGTGTATTGCAGGGAGTAGCCGGAAATCGGGGCTGTGCCGCTGGTGAGATTCACTTGCTTTCGGCAGAACTGCCAATCGTATTCGGCTTGGAGTTCCTCGACCGTCTGCGTGTAGAACAGAGAGCAATACTGCGCCTGCGCGGTCGCGTCCGTGAGTGCGGTGATGCGGGAATCACCGAGGCGGGCGAGTGCGAGGTTGCAGATTTGGATGTCTGTCATTGAGCAGCGGTCAGATCACAGATTGAAAAAGTGGGTGGCAGACATAGCCCGGTCTGCCAGCGGGGTGCGGGAACTTAGAGGACTTCGTCGCAGGCGATCTCGACGACTTTCTTCTCTTCCATACGCACGGCAGCGAGGCTGGCCACGGAACGGATTTGAAGGGAGTGCGAGAGGTCGGTGCGGATGTCCATGTGGGTCTTGAGACCACGCTCGGCGAGAATCACGCCACTCTTCACATACGCGAAGCAGGAGCGGATATCGGTAGCCAGCGGCAACTGCTGGGAGCGGCGGAATTTGAAACCCATGAAGGTGTTCAAGTTTCCGTCCACCAAGGCGCGAACCGTGTTGTAGTCGGCGCTTGTGATTTTATCGTCACGGAGCAGGTCTTGAAGCTGCTTGGCTGAGACCACAATGATGCGCTCCTCCTCTTCATCGACTTCGTTGCTGTCGAAAAGGAACTTCGCTGCGCGGAGTTTGGCGATGGTGAGGCCGGAGTTGGCGACTGCGCCGGACTCGACATAGTTGGCTGCGATCTTCTGGCCTGCTGGCAGGACGGTGGCCGTTGTGCCAGTCGCGCCGGTGAAGGCAGTGCCGCCGAGAGCGTCGATGATGATCTTGTCGCAGGTGCGAGCGTAAGCTGCGCCGTGCGATTGGATGATCGGGCTGGTCGGAAGAACAACTTCGCCGAGGAACTGCTCGTCGAACTCGTCAACGAGTTTGGCGCAGTCGTAGTTGAGCGGGCGAATCCAACGCTTGGCCATCGCTTGATCAGAGATGCGGGTGTCGCGTGAGCGATCCGTGATCTGGGTCATCGAGGTTGCGTCGAGTTGATTGTAGGATTTCTCCTTACCTTCGATGGAATCGAGGGTGACATATTCTTTCAGCTTGCTGTTCTTTTGCTGAACGAGGTGCTTCCAGTTGCTATCGAACTGGGTTGTGAAGTGGTCGGGGATGTTCGTCAGAACACCGTTGAGATTTGCCATTTTGGCTCCTTTGGTTTGTGGTGAGTTGGTATCAGTCGAAACTGATGGTTTGTTCTGCTCCCTTCGCTTTTCCGAGTGTCCCGTGAGGGGTCAGCGGCGGCGGGTATTAGGGAGCAGGCTCAACGAGGAGGTGTCTGCTCTGACGAAGGAGTGTGTAGCACACTCCGAGGTATCAGTCAAAAATTAGCGGGGCCGAGAATCGAACTCGGGATTCCAGATTATGAAACTGGTGTGATGCCTCTTCACTACCCCGCAGATTTTCATCCCTGCTTGAGCAGGGAGGTGACGAGCGCGGCGGCTTCGCGGTCGCCATCCATGTAGCGTTTGTGCCAAGTGTTGTCGGGGTTCGACATGATGTCCTTGGCGCGGGCCGCGCCGGTCATAAATTCCGTGCCACCCATCGAGCGACCGACCTTGTCCTCACTCATCATCTGCGCCATGCGAACAAAACCACGCACGACTTCGGGATCGCTGAACCCATGCGAGTTCGCATCCACTCCCGCGATCTTCGCGGCCTGCTTGGCGAGTCCGATATTTTTTCCGAAATCATTCCCCCATTCCTTCTGAAGCGTCTGCACGGCCTCGGTGCGTTGCTTCTCGTAGGTCGCTTGGATCGCCTCCAGCTTGAACATCTCGGTCTTCGCGTGTTGCGTGACGAGTTCCTTCATGGCCGATGGTGGGATGCCGTGCTTGTGGGCGATCTCGGCATAGGGCTTGGCCATGTCGTCGCTCCATGTCATGCCTTCGGGCAAAGCCTCGGGAGCGAACTTGTATTCCTCCAGCGACTCGGGAACTCCCATGGCGCGGCGGAAGGCGGCGACCTCCTCGGGCGAGGATTTTTCGTTGGGGACGCCGAGCTTTTTTCCGATCAGAGCATTCGCATTCGCGAGCGCCTTCGCCATATCGGGAACGCTTTTGTATTTCGCGAGCGTGTCTTTGTAGGCGGCGGAATCCTCGGGGAGGTTGTTCGTCCATCCTTCTCCAAAGGTGCCGTCCGGGTTGACCCAGCCGGTCGAGGGAGTGGAGGGTTGCGTGGTGGTGGTGGTCGTCTCCGAAGCGGCGGGCGCTGCGGCGTTGGTGCTGTCGGCTCCTGTGTCGAGCAGACTCTGCTCGGAGGAGGTGTCGATGGTGTCTTCCATAAATGGTATCAGTCAAAACTGCGCGTCAGTTTTGATGCGGGTGGTAACCGAGATGGGTGCGGCGACCGGCGTAGCGGATCGCGAACTCCTGCGGGTGGTAGTCGCGCAGCCACTCGACAAAGGCGGGGGTCTTGTCGCCGAGCATCTGCTCCATTTCGGGTGCGGGCGGGATGTCTTTTTTGGGTTCGGTTTTCTTGCTCATTTTTTCACCTTTCGTTTGGGAGTCTCGATGTCGCCGTCTGCGATGACCGGCCTTCGGAGGACTGATTCGATGTGCAGGACCACACCGCGCTGACCATCGCGAAGGGCGGCGACCACGGGGTTGAAATCGTAACCAGGCAGGAAGACTTGGCTTTCGGTGGCAAACTGCGCCTTGAGGTCGGCGATGACCGCTTGGCCTTCCTTGGTGCTGAAAACCCGGTGATAGGCGTTGGTGGTCTTCTGGCGCTCACGCTCGCGCCGAAGAGCGGCGGCTTTGTCCTCGGGAGCCATCACGCTTGTCCCATCATGCCGGGGAGCATCCCGGCGAGAGCGGAGTCCTGCTTGACGCTTCCCGCTTTGCCGATGGCGCTCGCGGCCTGCTCCATCTGCTGTGCCTGCATGGCTTGCTGTTGAGCTTGGGCGCGGGCGGCTCGTTGCTGCGCGACCATTTCCTCCTCCATGAGCCAGCGGGCGGGAAGACCATCGTTCCTCGCCATGTCGCGGCAGATTTCATCGAAATCAAAGTTGTCGAGCATGTCGGGCTTGATCTGCACATAAGGCAGAAGCATCTCGCTGGTGCGAACGAACGCAGCGTTTTCGAGAGACTTGATCGCGAGGGCGATTCGGGAGTTGTAGGCGACATCCGGTTCGGGGATGTAACCGACCATCGTGAGTTGCTGCGGTGGGGGAGGGAACTTGCCAGCGCGGGCGAGGATCGCAAAGACCCGGCGAAGGAGCGGGTTGAATAGCTCCGTGGTGAGGCGAGCAAAGGTCGGAGAGAATTGGATGAGCTTCTCGCTGGCTCGCTCGGCGACTTCGCGGGCGGTCATCTGCTTTTGCAACTGCGCGAACATTTGAAACAAGTCCACATGGAAGGCTTCGTTGATCGCCTTGCGTTTTTGCTCGGCCCGCTCGACGCCGATATCGTAGCGCCCATTGGTTCCCCATTCCCGTGGTGTTGCGTTGGGATTGTTCGGGTCGAAATAGGTCACGCCCCCGGCGCGGAGGTCGATGTCTCCATCGAATCCGGCAGGGATCAGAATGCGAGGGAACGCATGAATCTCGGCGAGCGAGTCGAGTTGTTTTTCAAGAAAGTTGAGTTGCTTGCACTCCGGCAGCGCAGTCCACGATGGCGAGTAGCCGTAGCACTCGGAGTTCTTCCATTTGAGATAGCGGGTGACGAAAAATGGTTGCTCATCGAAGCCGCTGGACAGGAAGACATGCTTGCTCGCCTTGTCCACATAGACCGAGGCGTAGGGTTTGTTCGCGCCATCTCGCTTGCCTTGCTCGATCTCACCCGGGCCACGGGGAGCGATGAGATGGACACAGGAAAACTTGCGGTTGGAGTTGGGCTTCTCCAATTCCTTCTTCATCGAGTCGGTGAGGTTCTCGACGCCAAACTTGAGCGCGGCCTGCCGTGCGGTCATCTCATACTCGCGGGAGAGAGTATCGACATACCCCTCGTCGTCCTCGGAGATCGCAAACGATCCGAGATCGAGTTTCGTGAAGTTGAGTGAATTGTTCTTGCCGCCTTCCACAAGAATCGCCGCCGTGCCGAACGCGCCCCGGTCGAGATAGAGTTCGTGAATCTCCGTGTAGAAATTCGACCGGCTGAGTTCGGCCTGCATGACCTCGGTGCAACGCTTGAACCATTGCTCGATGTCGTCCTCGCTCTCCATCGCCTTCGGCGGTTCCAAGCTGAACCACCGGCTTTCGAGCGGCGTCATCCAACTGAGTTGGCCATTGGCCAGAATCATGTTCGCCCGCACCGCAGTGGCGTCGAAGAGTTGCGCCTCGTCCTCGGTGGATGGCGAGGTCGTCTGCGTGAACATCGTTGCCTTGCGCGGCATCACATATTTCGCGATGTCCTCCCAAAGCGATTCCCATGTCGCCCGCTGGTGAACCAACTCCGCATGGCGCTGCAAAACCTTGTCCGCGAGTTCGGGATTTTTTCCGGTCATTTGGTATCAGTCAAAACTGAATCAACCTAGCGTCGAGTAGCCGGTCGTTATGGGAGCCTGCGAGGATTCCCCGGCGAGGATGGATTTCTTCATGCCCTTGCGCCTCAAGATTTCTTTTTCTATGTCATCCTGCGGTGAGCCGGGGTCAACCTGCGCCCCCGGAGCAGGGGCGTTAGCAGCCATTTGCATGGTCATGCTTTCGCGATCTTTTCGTTGCTCTTCGGCTTGTCTTTTTGCTTCGGCGATTTGCTCGTCACGAATTTTTTTATCTTCTGCGGCTCTTTTCAGCATTTCTTCTCGATCTTTTGCCGCTTGTTGTTTTTCGGCTTCGCTTGGGCCTTTGCGTCCGCCTCCTCCGCCGCCAAAAATTTTACTAATAAAGCTCATTTTGTTTTTTTATTAAAAGGTTGGGTTTGAGTTTTTCAGTTGGAAAAATTTTAAGAGGTCTCCCTCTATTGCACCACGCCCAATACGGTAATTTTCGCGGAACCATATAGCAAGGGTTATTTCGACTGATACCGCAATACATCCACACATACCAACAATTCCACTCTTCAATTTGGTATCGATAAGTGAGGTCGTAGAATTTTTCTTGAGGATCAAAAATGTCCACCGGGCGGGCAAGCATCACAAAATCTGGCAGCACAATCGCGATTCCATGGTTCGCGTGTATTTCAATATCCTCGGCGAATGTGCGCGGCTGCGGGTAGCGCCGGTAGAGTTCGGAAACTTGATCAAATACATTCACCGCTTCACCCTCCCGAATCCACCGCCCCGGAATCCTGCCATGACTTTGATCGCCTCATGGCGCTCCGGTTTGCGCGGGATCGCGGAGCGGTCGATGACCATGCCTCGCTTGATGGCTTGATGTGAAAGGCTGAATGCATCGGCGAAATGCGATGACCAATCATGGACCGGCACATCCTTGATGGTGACGCCATCGCGTTCTTCCTTGGAATGGTAGGCGTCGAGCGCCTCGATGCCATCCGCGCATCCCGACTCGTTGATGTGAATGCGCGGGAACGCATCGTTGGCGAGGTTGATCCCATCCCACACCGAAATCTGCCGAGGCAGGGGGACCACGCCGGTCAGTCCGCTGCGAGCGAGCGCCTCCTGCCAGAGTCCTCCCACTTCCGCTGCGGCATCATGCGGGATGTAATGCCCGCCGTAGCCGTATTGGCGTTCCTTGAGCCTCGCCGCCCAATCCGCAGGCGTCTTGCACTCGTCGGACCCGGAGAGTGATTCCAGATAGTTGAGGCGGTCGCCGACCATCTGCCATATCCAGACCTTTTGATTCAGCGGAGCGCCGACATCCCATGAGGTGTAGACCGGCAATTCTTTAAACCACAGGACATCGTTGTTGACCCGCTTCTCGGAGCGAGCCTTTTCGAGCGATTTGACATAGATCGCGCCCGGGCGACCGATGTTGAAGCTGCACTCGTATTCCTGCTGGAACGCATTTTCCGTGGTCCCACGCCGAATGTCGGCGAGTTCCTCGGGCGGGATGATTCCACTCTCACTCGCCTTGAGTTGGAGCGTGAACCACTCGTTGTCCGCACACGCCCGGTTCCACATCTTCCAGAAAATGTTTCGCCCCTTCGGCGTTCCCACCCATGTCGCCCACCCTTGGTAGTCGGTCAGAGTTGGCCGGATGACATTGTCCCACGCCGCCGGGTCGAGATCCGCGGCCTCGTCCATCACGACCCCATCGAGGTAGATTCCGCGCAGGCGCTCGTAGGCTTCGCCCGAGTAAAGCCGGATCGTGGCCTCGTTGTGGAAGGTGATCGCGAGATCGGCCTTGTTGATCACCACGCCGGGGATTTGCGAGGTGAATTGAACGAGGTATTTCCACGCGATGTCCTTCGCCTGCTCGCGGGTCGGAGCCACATAAGCGTAGCGGAGCGGTGGCCCGCTGCGGCGATGCGAGAGCGCCTTGGCAATCAAATCTTGGATGCACACGAACGACTTCCCGGCGCGGCGGTGTAGCACCATCACCGACCAGCGTTGCGAGCGGTGCAGGTAGCTCGCCAACTGCGGTCGCGGGATGATGTCGATGTTAATGGCCACCGATGCGGATGTTGATGTCCATGGCCCCGGCCACCTCGATCTTCTCGGGTTCGTTCCATCCCATCGCCTTTGCGAGCATCTCTCCATACTTCGCGCAGGTCGCCGATTCCGGCGGCATTTCCATGAAGCGGTCGCGGAGTGTTTCAAGGTAGGTCTCGCGTTTGTAGCTCATCTTGGATTCCGACTTGGCGCGGAGTTCGTCCACCCGGTTGCTGATTTCAACATTTTTCAACAATCGCTCACCTCCCTGTCCGGCTCCTTTTTCCGAGTAACCGGCGCGGATGTAGGCTTGCGTGAGCGACAATCCGCTCGCGACCCCTTGGCAAAACGCCTCTTGTTTCGGGTTCAATTTCATAGAGTTGATGGTATCAGTCAAAATTGATCTTGACAAGTATTGGGAATCTCCCCCTCATACTCCCCCTGTGGTTGTTATTTCGATGTGAGTCATTTCTTCTTTCTTCGTTTTGACTTTGGTTTGGACAAAGAGGATTTCGACACTTTCTGGATCGTCGTCCGGGATGAGTTTCGCGTAGCGGAGTTGGTCAATGAGCGGCTTGCAACCTCCTGCGTAGTTGTCTGCATCAAGTAGGCGAATGGATTTTCTTTCAATGCGGAGTCGAGTGCGCGGCGGGCGCGGACTTTCTCCTTTTGGAGGGTCGTCCAGTGCTGGCCGAGGAGCCGGTTGAGGCTGGGCGTGAGGTATCCGCGAAGTTGAAGTGTGAGAGAATGAACCATCGGGGTTTTGCCGGTAGCCGAGT
>Ga0315903_10008486_pt1 | contig 12624 bp, 9 predicted proteins | sample LakEriMetagenome_7_FD_203524 | JGI IMG/M metagenome (GOLD analysis project Ga0315903, IMG submission 203524) | Freshwater fungal communities from buoy surface, Lake Erie, Ohio, United States - Buoy 2 MA119 | ecosystem: Environmental > Aquatic > Freshwater > Lake | place: USA: Lake Erie, Ohio...
CGGCTGCTGCCCGTGCTTCCAGCTGCCGCCGGGTGATGCCGTAGAGTTCCGCAGTGCGCTCGGGCCTCCGGTAGCGTCTGAGGTGCGCCTTGATCTGCGCCCAGTTCAGGCCGGCGGGCGGTTCGGGTTCGGGCTGAGGGATGGGCTCGGGGGCTGGTGGTTCAGGCTCCGGTGCCGAAGGCGGAAGGCTGGCCAGCGGATCGAATCTCGTGCTCTGGGCGGCTGGGGCTGGTCCGCTTTGCTCAAGTGCTTCAAGACGGCGCAGGATGGGAGCGAGCTGAGCGGCCACTGCGGCGGCAAGGTCCGGTGATGCGGGCAGCTGGACCTGTGCTCCGCCCATCACTTCCGCAATCCTCGCGTCCACGATCTGGCGGATCAGGTCCACGGGCACTTCGGTGATCGAGTACACGATTCCGCTGAGGCTCTGCAGCCCGAGCAGTTCCTTCATGCGGCGGCGGGCATCACGCGGTCCCGCTGCCTCGATGCGTCCGTCGAAGACGATTTCAGTGCCTCGCGAGGCAATCAGCTTGTAGGTTCGGTTCATGTTGTCTGGGTTCTATGGGTTCTGGGTTCCTTGGTTCATGGATGGACTGGAGAGGGCACGGCAGCAGGGCTCAGGTATCCGGGGTGCCGCACATGCCGGTGAGCGGGAGAAGGGGCTGATGGAGCGGGTCCGCGCTGCGCAGCGGGTAGACGAAGTGCAGGTTGCTCGCCTGCATCCCCCGCCATTCCTGCCAGTCTCCGTGCAGGCTGGTGGCATCAGGCCCGAAGACGACCCAGCGGCCGGGCAGCCGACTGAGCACTCCAGGTCCCGACAGGTTCACGAGGGCAGCGGCCACCCGGGTATCGGACAGCACGCCGCGGGGCTGGTGGCTCCGGGGCATCATCCTCAGCATTTCCCGCCAGCGCGGCCACGTCCCGTTGTGGAAGAGCAGGCTGCGGACCTGCCCTGAAAGCCGGGTGACCGCCTGCGCCGTGACGGGAAACGGATGGCAGAGCTGCGGGCAGACTTCCCCGACACTGGCCCACCGGAAGTGGATCACCAGTTCCCCGCTCAGCTGGCCAAGCTGCCGCAGCAGCCCGTCCGGCCCGAGTCCCTTGACCCAGCGCACGAGCCCGCCCGACCTCCAGGCGACTCCGATGCCGTGGGGATTCATTCCGTGGCAGGCGGCAATGGTGGCGGGATCCGGCCGCACTCCATCAGGACACACAAGTATCACGCACATGTCGTTGTCTGGGTGCAGGGCTGGTCAGATCATGCCGCACTCGGCGAAGGAGAAGTACCCGTCGTCGCCGTCTGCCGCGTTCCCGATGATCAGGTGGTCAAGCAGCCGGATCTGGAGCAGGTGGGCGGCGTCCGCGATGCGCCGGGTCACGGCCCGGTCGGCTGCCGACGGCGCAGGGTCGCCGCTCGGGTGATTGTGCAGCATCACGAAGGAATGCGCGGCCGCGGCAATCACCGGGCGGAAGATTTCCCGCGGGTGGGCAGTCGCTTCGGTGAGCGATCCGAGCGACACGCGGTTCCACGCATAGGGATGGAGCCGCACATCGATGAGCACGACCACAAGGTTCTCCTTGTCCGGTTCGTGGTCCGGCTGCGTGGCAATCACGCTGTGCCAGAACTTCACGATGTTGCTCGGATCCTTCATGGCCGGGCCGTCGATGCTGTCTTCGCGGACAACCGATACCGTGATGCGCGAGGCTCTCAGGGCGATGTCAGTCTGCATGGCTTGAGCGGGCTGATGGTCAGTCTGCATGGCTTGAGCGGGCTGATGGTCAGTCTGCATGGCGTGAGCAGGTTGGTGGTCAGGGGTCCCGGCGTTCACAGGGCGGCGGTGGGGAAGCGGCTGTCGAAGCGCGCGCACATCCGGCGGGCGACCTTCCGGAAGGTTCCGAATTCGCTGTGCAGCGGACCGAAGAGCCCGAGCGTCACAGGGCGGCGGCTCCCCGTCCATCCGAGGAAGTCCCACAGGTAGCGCAGGGCATCGGCGGCATTCCCCGTGCGCTTCTGCTGCTTGAGGTTCTTGCGGAACCCTCCCAGGCATTCGACTTCCGCAGCCCGGCGGCAGAGCCCGAGCACCGTCCCGAGGTGGTGCAGGAGCTTCGATGTGTTGAGCGTGCCGGCGAAGACGCGGAACTCGATCACGCCGTGGCTGTAGAGCTTGCGGAAGTTCACCATGCCCCGTCCGCACATCCGGCAGGCCTCATCCTTCTCCGTGACCGAGCCGCTGCGGTTCACCTTCTCCATGAGTTCGCCCACATCGTCGGCGAACATCCGGCTGTAGGCTCCGAGGTGCCGTCCGGTCCCCGTCTGCCCGAAGAGGCTGCGTGCGTGCCACCGGGCCATGTGGGCGAGCCTGCGGGCAAAGGCACCCACGGCGGCGGGGTCGTCCGTTCCGATGACCGAAGCCACCCCCACGGTGATGTGCAGGCCGCACGAGGCATTGACGTTCGCCCCGATGGACTTCGCCCACCGCACGAAGTCCAGCAGGTGCTCGACTCCATCGGTTCCGCTGAGCACCGGGGAAACGAATTCGCAGGCTTCGCGTCCGGTGCGCGCGCGGATCGATGCGTCGTGCTCGGCGCGCCATGCCGTCCGCTGGAACATGGGGGCTGCGGTCATGGCTGCGGTGGCCGCATGCACTCCCCCGGTAACCGGGCGTCCGCGGTGGTATCCGCCGACTTCGATCCCGGCGCTCTGGGGGATCGTGGTTTCCAGTTCCACGCCGAAGGTGATCTTCGCGGCTGCTTCATCCTGTGGTTTCATGTCTGTGTGAGTAGGGTTGTGAGTTGAAGCCGGAGCGCCTTGTGATTGGCGCGTTCCGACATCCTCCTGCCTGCCAGCCGTGCCCTCCGTTGTCGCACGCCATCCGCACGCCGGACGTCGCCATAAGTGACTGCCGCAGACTGATTTATGCTGTCCGTGGCATGGGAATTGAGTGGCCTCCGCATGGCCTCCGCGCAGGTGCGGACGTGCGTGGAGGCGCGTGATCAGGCACTGGAGCGCACGCCGCCCGGGGTGGTATTCCGGTATTGCCGGGGGTCACGTGACCATTCCGCGCATAGCAAGGCGCAGCAGGCCGGTTTTCCGCACCGTGGCATGGAAAATGAGGCGGCGGATGCCCGTCCTGACAGGTTTTGCAGGAGCGATCATTCGGGATCGACAGTCATCGGCAGAACCCTCACACTGACGTGAAATGCTGCCTCCAGGTCATCGGCGACTGCCTGCCGACTGACACATCGGAAACTCAGCAATCACACCAACTCCTCACACCATGCGCTTACTCGCCGCCCTTCTCCTCTGCGTTGCTCTGCCTGCCTGTGTCGGCGTGTCATCCACGCGGGTTGCGGAGAGCACACGCTTCCGCAGCATCACCGCCCCGGCTGACATCGCTGCTGTCTACAGCGCCAAATCCGAATCCAAAGGCAGTGCCTCATCAGGAATGACATACGGCATCTTCGGAACATACAGCTTCTCAGGAACGCCGGACAGCGTCAGATTCAGCAGCAGACCACCATCGGGTCTCGTCTGTGAAGCACTCTCCGGTGGCAAGGTCGTCGCCACCCGGGAACTCGTGCAGGACCGCGATTTCAGGATCACACGAGGCGCACTGCACCTGACTGGCGCGAAGGCCAAAGGATTCGCAGCCGAAGCAATGCTGGGGGTCGAGAAGCATTCGACTGTCATCAGGCTGACGGAGTCGGGCGATGCCGTCATTACCCAGCGGAACAGCGAGGCAGCAATGGCGCTTCTAGTCGTTCCAATGGCCCGCGTTGACACCTCGGAGGCACTGTTCCGGCGGATCGGCGCGCCATGAAGCTCTGCCTCCCTCAGTACTCGGAAGGCAGCATCACGGTCGTCGCCGAGCGGTCCCACTCGGTGATGATGTAGAGGCGGTCACCGGCAGGCGTGCGGTAGCAGCTGAGGATGCGGGCTCCGCAGCGGAGGGCCGATTCGTTCGCCTCCCTGTCCTCCCCGCAGAGTTCCTCTCCCCAGTCCCCGCAGTGATGACGGCGCAGGTAGGGCGCAAGATCCACTCCGAGGGCAATGGCTCCGGGCGTGGCGAAGATACTCCCCAGCGGGAAGCGTGGTCTGAGCATGCGGTAGGCCATGGCGCTTCAGGAATCGATGAGGTCGTCGAACAGGCCGGGGATGAACGGATGCAGCGCGGCCTGCTCCTGCCGGAAGAACTCAGCCTTCGTGCGTCCTTCCCTCCTGCCCTGCGGCGTGTGGCAGTCGTAGGCGTAGTCCGGAATGGGCACGTACTCGCCGGACGCCTCCAGTTCCGTGGTCACCGCCTCCGCATCGATCCCGGCCTGCTGGTCGTAGACGAAGTTCTGGAGGTGGTCGGCATCGCGGCTCTTCTTCGCCATGCACAGCAGGATGACAGCCTTCGAGAGGAAGATCCTGCCCTTCGGCGACTTCGCAGGCACGCCTTCATTGATGACGAGGTAGCTGTCGTGCAGCGCCTTCACCTCCGCCGTGAGGATGCCCCAGCAGTCCTCGGCACTCACGGTGAGCAGACGCCTCCAGACGTAGTGTCCGAATCCGCTCGCCCACAGTTCCAGTGCCCAGTACCCGGCGAGCTTTGCGTCCCCCCGCCGGACCGCCTTCTGCATGGCGCTCGATACCGCCGGGAATGAATACCCGCGCTTCGTGTTCAGATGATAGCTCATAGACCCATAGCCTCTTCACGGAAACTTCAGCGGGTAGCCGTTTTGAACGCCATTTGTCAGGCTGCTGGAAATCAGAGCTTCACCGGCTGCCTCCGGGGTGCGTCCATCGCGACCCGGTCCTGGCTCTTGTACGTCTCCAGCCGGATGTGCGCCTTCCACTTCCCGGCAAGGTAGCGCTTCTCGGCAGCAATCCGGTCGGCAGTGCGGAAGAGGCTGTTCCCTCCGAGGTTCCGGTCCCGCTCCTGCACGAAGCAGAACCGGGCCTCGTTCCACACAAGCCGGTTGTCCATGAGTTCCTGCAGCGTGGCATCGATGTCGCACTTGCAGCGAAGCAGTTCGTCCCACTTCGGCACGCTTCCATCCGGCCCCCGCACCACACCCACGGCACCCCCGACCCAGTGATTCACACCGAAGGGATCGTTGCGCTGGAGCAGACGGGGATCGCTGCGCTGGTGCCACCCGAAGAGCCTCGCTCCAGCCCCTCTGGCGCTCCATGCCGAGTTCTCGATCATGGCGAGCGTTTCCTCCGGGGACAGGCGTCGGCACCGCAGGCTCACCATGCACACGCACGCCGAAATGTCGTCATCGAGCATGACCACGCAGTCCTCCGTGAACCGTCGCAGCACCCAGTTCCTCACGGCACTTATGCCAGCGATGGCGTCCGGAATTGTCTCGATGGAAAGCCCGGTGTGGCGGTAGCTCTCAGCCTCGCTTTCCGGAACGAGGAGCGTGGCCCCGGGAAACAGGCGGTGGCTGCTGATCGTCGAGGCCCGGCTCCGGCTGAGGATCACGGGCCGGAGAGACAGAGGGCGGAGTTCCGGCCATGGCGGCGCGGTGGCAGAGATCAAGGAGTCGTTTTCCATGGAGCACGCGGCCGAGGCCGATCTTCTTCGTTCTGCGCGTGATCGAGTAGTCAACTTCCCGCACGCCCATGAGCTGGAGCACCTGCATCCAGTCCCGCAGATCGTGGAACATGAAGACAAGGTAGTCGTGGTGCTCGAACGCCTGGCATTCCATGCGGGGGATCGTCTCCAGTTCCTGCTCGGGGTTCTCCTCGTCGTCCATGAGCTTGCGGATCTCGTCCTCCATGAAGCCGGTCAGCTCGATGTCGAAGGAAGGATCGGCGTCTCCGATCGTGCGCAGGACGCGGCGCAGTCCGTCCTCGTCGAGTTCGGCCAGTTCCGAGAGGCGGTTGTCGGCCAGCAGGTCGGCGAGTTCCTCCGCCTCGCTGGCGTAGTCCTGCTCGTCAACGTGGAGCAGATAGTTCAGCCCACTCTTTCTGCTATGTCGCAGCAATAAACCCAGGCTAATCAACAATGACGAATTATACCTTGCACCGGTCCGGATTCGTGATCTGATGCGGCGTATGAATCAACTGGCCGCAGTAACGAAGACATCACGGGTTCCAACGACAATTCCCCAGGCTGAAGTCCCGGGAACATCCTTGCTGTGCGGGAAGGCGGGTCCGCTGCTGGCCGTTGCTCTGAGCGGGCTGCTGTCGGCCGCGTCCGAAGCGCAGATCACTGCGGAGGGAATGGAGACACACCGGTTTGACGCACCGGGGTTTGTCCCGGGAACGGTTCATGATCAGCAGGACTGGATCGTCGATCGTGGCGAGGCCCTCGTGGTGCCAGCAATGGGACTGGGTGGTTCCGGTGCTCTTGCAGTCATGGAATCACCACAGCCGACGCAGGTGCGGCTGCCGGCCAGAATCCAGTTCTCCGCCGCCGATCGGCCATACTATGCGGATGCCTGGGTGCGGCTCCGTGCCTGTCCATGGATGGTTCTCGACGAGAGCATTGATTTCAGCAGCGCCCGCATCGGCCTCTTCCGCACCGGGCTGACCTCGGGAGATGCCGAGTGGCACTTCTTCAGCGGAGACGGCAGCGGCGGTGGTTACTGGGTGAATACGGGCGTCGCCGTCAGAGTCGAACCGTTCACCGATCTGATGGAGGGCTGGGCAAGGCTGACGGTGGGGATCCGTCCGGCCGAAGGGTGCTGGGATCTCTGGGTCGATGGCCAGCTCATCGGCGCATCTGCAGGACTGCAGTTCCCGGCTGGTCCTCAAAGCGGGCACTTCGTGCTTCTGGGGGATTCCATGGGGTCATTCTTCGCCGATGACATTGTGCTGGGATCAACCCACCCGCTCGGATTTGACGGTGATGGTGACGGCATGCCGGATCCGCGTCCGGGATCTTCCGGTCCAGCCACGGGGATGATTCCAGATGCTCTGGCGGCAGACCGGGACGCTGACGGGATCCCGGATGTCTGGGAGACAGCGCACTCGCTCGACCCGGATGCTGCTGCCGATGCAGCGCTGGACCCGGACGGCGACGGCTTCACCAGCCTCGATGAGTATCTCATGGGGACAGACCCTGCGATGCACACTGCAAGGGTCCGCCTGGCCAACGACGGGGCCGCTGTCTTCAACAGATTCTCGGCTTCCGCTCCGAGACGCGCCGACACTCCCCGCTGAGGGGACCTGGGCGACCCGAAGATCCTTCCGGTGCGGTTTCCATCCCGCAGCCGCTCCCAGCCAGCTGCCAGATTATCTCCATGACGACATTTCAATTCTTCTCCATCGCGACGTGCAGGCCAGCCGCCACACGTGCGTTTTCGCTGCTTGCCGGACTTTTCTTCGGCTGTCAGAACGCGGCTGCGGATTGCTGCAGCGGACGTGCCGGTGCGGCGTACTCCGCAGAACCTCTGAGCCGGATGATGGGGCCGCTCAACGAACCTCTCGATGTCGGCATCGTCAATCCGACAGCACAGACGAAGTCCGGCACTCTGGGAGGGTTTGGGTTCAAATTGGGGCCGGGTACACACCATCTCGAGTTCGGCGGAACATCGGCCGCCCATGCACCTCAGCCTGGCGAGAAGCTTGATTTTGCGGGGAACGGAACTGGAGTGCAGCGAAAAGCATGTCCTCCGGGGACTTTGCTTTCGAGCGAAGGCCTGATTGAATCGGCTTCGGCGAATACTGATCAGTACGTTGGTCAGGCAAGGGTCACCGACAATCTCGACAGTGCCGGAACGGGCAGGGTGCCGCGTGTTCATGGTGCCGGCGGCATCAGTCCGGGGCAGATGCAGAAGATGGCAGACGTCCCGGCGATCGTCCCGCCGTGCATCCACTACTCGGCGAACATTGGAGCGTTCACCAACGGTGCCGCCGTTAGCCGCGGGGCATCCGGAATCCTGAGGACAAAGCCTGGAAACTCGACGGGCCCGCACCGCATCGTGTCCTATGAAGTCGTCGGTTCGTCGGTTCCGATAACAAATCTGACGGGTATTGTGGCTCCCGGGGGAGAGGTCACCGAGCTGTACGAGCAGTCGGCGACATCACTGCTGATCAATTTCAGAACATCCGCCAGTGCAGATGTGCCTCACAAGACGGTTCTCATCACGAAACTCCCACCTGCGGACGTGCCTGCGGGCTATGACGAAGCATGGAATTTCACCGTCAGCTACCCGGATGGCGAGTCTGCGACGACGCGGTGTGCCATCGACATTCCGCCGGCACCATCCGGCGAATGCCGTACATCAGTGAAACAGGGGGAAGTCGAGCGCGAGTGGACATCAAAGTTCGTGGATGCCGACCGGCAGATGATTTACCGTGAGCGTGTCAACGGGGTGCTCGTCAGGCATACGATCGATAGATACGCTCCGGCATCATGGAACGCGGCGCAGGAAACGCTCATCAGTTCGACCGTTGCGACGGAGGCTGACGGCACGGGACTCACGACGTACTATCGGTACTGGTGGGATCAGTCGGATCCAAACAATCCGAACAATCGCAGGCTCCAGCAGGTTGTTTATCCTGACGGCTCGTGGGAGATGTCGGCGGTCAGTGGCGACGGGCTTCGGTCGGTGGTCCTGCGCCCCTGGTTGTCGAATGCCGCACCCCCTGTCCTTGGTTCGGATCCGGATCCTGACGAACCAGACATCATGACGGAAAAACTCCTCGCGATTGAGGGCACCGGACCACATTTCGAGGTGGTGGACACGATGCGCGCCGGGACTACGCTGACTGAACCGGACACCGTCGCTGAGGTGCAGATCAGGCGTGCTGGTGTGGTCATCGCCAGTGAAGAAAGAGAGGCACCCAACATTCGGGTCTACAATGGGGAGGGTACAACCGGCAGTCGTGTGCGCAGCGACGGCAGATGGTATTCGGCTGACGGATCGGGCGCACGCCGCGTCGACTCGACGGGCCTGGGTTCTGCCGCTCCAACCATGACAGGCTTCGTTGACCGGGTTGAGGTCGTCAGTACGGTTGAGTCAGGTGTGCGCACCACCACCGAACATCGTCAGGCCTTCGGAGCCGGTGATCCGGCAGCAGGCTCTCAGGCCCCGGTCTTTTCAACAGTGACGGCGTCCAGTACGGAATCCGGCAACACTCTGACAGAGATTCGCAAGTTCGACGGGACTACCTACGAGGTGGTTGAGTACCAGTACGAGGCAACGGCATCAGGCCGGTATACCGGCAAACTGGTCAATGGCGTTCCGGTCGAGGCCGTGTCGTACCAATCCAATCCACCAGCACCTGCGATTCGTTCCGAAACCCGCACATCATCCGACGGGACGTCCACGACAACCAGCTACGATTCGCACGACCGCCCGGTATTGCAGCGTGTTGCCGGTGCTGCGCCGGGAAGTGCGTTCGGTGTGGCTCTCCCTGCTCAGCCGGCATCCGTCACCACGTGGAGCTATCAGGCTCGTGACGGAGGGTTGCCAGGCTGGATCGTCACCACCAGCGTCAGGCACGAGCCGGTTTCCACCACGGTGGCGCGTGTCACTGTCGAGGAATACGACGGAGCCGGTCGCCTGGTCAGGCGTCAGCTTCCGGATTCAAGCGAACGGTTCCATGAATATGCTGTGATCAACGGGGAGCGCCGCGAGCGCGTCTATGCCGGCAAATCGGCTTCCGCTGCGTCTTTGCTTTCCGAGACTGTCTACTTCCGCGACCAGCGCCGCAAATCAGTGAGCGGAGCCGCCGAGATGCCTTCACAATGGCAGTACTCGGTTCCAGCTCCATTCAGGACCAGGGTAGTGCACCTTCAGTCGGGGCAGATTGTTTCCGAGGTCACAACTGATGCGTTCGGGCGGACCGTCACAGCCGCTGCGCCGGTTTCACCAACCCAGTCAGGCGGGGCGACATTTTTCACATCCTCCTACACCTACGATCCGGCGCATGGCGGACTGGTTGCCAGAACGATTCCGTCCCAGAATGGACCTCCGGCATCGGAAGTAACGCGCACCTCATGGTTCACAGATCCTGCGGACGGAGCCAAACGACAGGAAATCATCAGCGGGATTTCGGCGGCAACCAATCCAGTCCTCAACGAAGCGACTGATCAGGGGCTGCGGCGCGTGCTGAGGTGGACCGAGGTCGACACAAACGCAGGAACGCTGACCGCAGGGAACGCGGGCGTTGCTCTCGTCTGGGAGTGCGAGGCCGTGTTCCATGCAGCGCAGGCAGGTGGCTGGGAGACTGCTCCGGCATCTGTCAGCCGGCGTGCCATTTCGGATCGGCCGATGAGTGGCTTTGCGTGGAAAGGCCATGCTGCCGGTGCCGCGCCGCTCTCATGGGTCAACGATGGCGGAACCGAATATACAACTGCCAGAAGCATGTCCGGTGTGCCGGGAGAAGAACCGCTGAGCTCGGAAACCGTGACAAGGCGTTCCGGCGCCATGTTCCGGAGGGTTGTGGCCAGGGGTGGTCTGGACATGGCCTTTTCGAGCCCTGATGCGGCTAACGTGCTCCTTCCATACAACGGCTGGCGGGAAGCGCTTGCCGAGCCCTCGTGGGAGACCATGCCGCACTGGCCGGGACTTGCGATTTCTCCTGCGACCGGGCAAGTGACATCACGGCAGCTCCCCGGAGACTCCATTCCGACTACCGTCTACACCTACTACACAGCGGGATCCGGCGACATCACGAGTTCCGACATCCGCATCGGACGCCTCAGATCAGAGGCCTCCCGGGATTACCTCACCGACTCCACGCGAGGCACCACCTACTATCACTATGATGCTGCCGGACGTGTCACTGCATCATGGGGGTCTGCCACGGCGACAACACTGCACGAATACGACGCTGCCGGCCGCCGCACCGGATTGAAGACTTTCCGCTCCGAGCCGTCGGCATTCGCCGGACTGCCGCCCGACAACTTTGGCAATGTCGAGGAGAAGATTGGTTCCAGCCCGGCAGGCGGCGACCTCACCAGGTGGGTCTACAGTACCAATCCGGCGCTTGGTGCCGTTACACGCAGGATATTCCCGGATGGCACCTCGGCGGACTACAGCTACAATGCTGCCGGTCAGGTGCAGACGCGCACGTGGGCGCGCACGGTTTCTCCAGGCGGTCCGAAGGTGACAACCACCTACTCATGGAACTCTGCGGGGCAGCTCACCGGCATCGGATACAATGACGGAACCCCGAATGTCGCATTCTCCTACGACAGGTCCGGCAGAGTGCGCCACCGCACGGATGGCACAGGCGTGACCCGGATGGACTACCGGTTCGATGGTTCGCCGCTGACGGAAACGACCGTGAATTCGGCTTCCGATGCTGCAGTGCCCCTGGCGGGCGGCCGTCATCTGCGCCGTGCCTATGATTCGTCGGGACGGCTGTGGACCATGGAAGCAGCGTGGGGAGAGATTCTGCCGGAAGCCGCCAGCACGGCCGGCAGCAGCACTCTTCCGCCAAGGGTGGTGTTCAGCTACGGGGCTGCGGACCGCCTCGCCGCGATCCAATCCGGAGGATTCACGGGCGCTGTGACCCGCACAGCGGCGCAGGAGAGCTTCAGTGTCACTCCGAACACCGGGTTGTATTACCCACCGTCGGTCTATTCGACTGTTTACCGCGATGCTCAGGGGCGGCCCTCCAGTCACGCCGCCGGGGGGACCACCAACTATTCGGGCTATCCGTACCCTTTCAGCATCAGCACGACACAGTTCGGATGGAACGGCGACAGGCTGGTTTCCCGCACGGAGGCTCCCGATGCCAGGTGGAACTACACCTACGACAGCAAAGGCCAGGTCAGGGACGCATGGAAGACCGTCCAGAGCGGTGGCACCACCGTGACACTCAACGGCACGCAGAGCCGCTACAGCTACGATGACATGGGGAACCGCACCAGCCTCGGAGAAGGTCCGGGCTTCGCACGCATGACGACATGGACGCCAAACGGACTCAACCAGTACGAAGATGTGGATCGTCCTGGAACGTTCGATGTGACGGGCCGCCGATCCTCGGGCACTGCGGATATCGCCGTCAACGGACAGGCGGTCGGAACGGGAACGAGCAGCTATCAGCCAACATCGAGCGGCCTGTACTACCACATGGAGGCGACGAATTCACCAACGCCGCAGACAGCGGATGACACGATGGAGCCTGTGAGTGTGACGCAGACTTTGACTCCGGGTGCGACGCCGACTGTGATTTCCCAGCCGGGTGCCCTGCAGTGGGTGGGCCTATCAGGGGAACTCACAGCGGAACAACGACCCAGCTACGACGCCGACGGAAATCTCCGCTTCGATGGCCGCTGGACGATGACGTGGGACGGGGAGAACCGCCTCGTGAAACTGGAGCGTCCGGCATGGACCCAGCCGACAGGCGGTTTCATGGCTCCGGCGAATGCGCTGGGCATTCCACCCAACGAACTTCCGGCGGCGACGATCGAGTTCAAGTACGACGGACTCTCCCGCCTGATCGAGCGCAGGGTGACACGCGGAGTTGACCCACCCGACGTTGAGGGGTATCAATGGGACGGCTGGAAGCTGATCATGATCGCGAAGCTTAATACCGATGGCACATTCCACAGCCGGAAATGGTCGTGCGTGTGGCGTCCGGACATCGGGAGCAGTCTGTATGCCCGGAGCGACTGGATGCGTGCCGGTGGAGTCGGGGGCGTGGCATGGCTGCAGACGGGAACGGTGCAGAAC
>Ga0315903_10008487_pt1 | contig 12624 bp, 9 predicted proteins | sample LakEriMetagenome_7_FD_203524 | JGI IMG/M metagenome (GOLD analysis project Ga0315903, IMG submission 203524) | Freshwater fungal communities from buoy surface, Lake Erie, Ohio, United States - Buoy 2 MA119 | ecosystem: Environmental > Aquatic > Freshwater > Lake | place: USA: Lake Erie, Ohio...
CCTGCTTCGCCAGGGCCTCGCCATCGAGAAGATGCTCAAGAGCCTAATCAAAACACCTATCAACTACGAAGACCTAACCTTAGGTGACAGAAATGGCTTACTGATAGCCGCTAGAATCCTAGCCTATGGTAAGGAATACTCTTTCAAATATCCTAACCCAACTACAGGTGAAGACGAGAAAGTAGAGATAGATCTACAAAACTTGAAGTACAAGGAGTTAGACTGGTCTAAGTTTGACAGTAAGAACGAATTTAGCTTCACTTTACCACACTCTAAGAATGAGGTTACCTTCAAGGTACTTACTGTATCTGACGACAAGAAGATCGATGAAGAGATCAAAGGTATGAAGAAAGTAGTAGGCCAAGAAGCCGGAGCCGTTTCAACTAGACTTAAACACCAGATCACATCTGTAAACGGTGAATACTCTGTTAAGACAGTCCGTGATTTTATTGATCAAGGATACCTTTTATCTAGAGATTCAATCGAGCTTCGTAAAGAGATTGAAAAGGTAACACCAGACGTTGACATGTCTATTAGCTTTACTATGAAAGACGGCACAGAGGTTTCTACTACAATGCCTATGTCGGCCGAGTTCTTTTTTCCCGGGAGCGGACTATAGGTCCGCATTCATGACAGAATGTTTTGAGCTCACCTATCATGGTGGAGGTGGCTTTACTTACTCCGAAGTCTGGAATATGGACGTGCCTAAACGTAGGTTTAACCTCAAGAAGATCAACGAATATCTAGAGAAGGTTGAAGAGATGCGTAATGAAGGCCAACAAAAAGTAACCGAGAAGACAGATCCTAGCAAAATCAAACTACCTGACTTTATGAAAAATAAGTCAGAAGAGCCTACCTTTGTATCTAAGGTAAAAACGAAAAGGTAAATATTTATTCGTAAGCAAGGTACAGTAAATGGCTAATGAAAATCAAAATACAGGGCCTAATTTAGGAGGTAAAGGTACGCCTGATCCACAAGCTTTAAGGCAGAGTCTAAAGCAATTATTAGATGATCAAGGTGACTTTAATAACCTGTTGAAAAATGCCATTTCTGATCTTAAGAGAATGGATACTAGCTATGCCAAAATTGAGGCTAGACTATCTTCATTAAACAAGGATTCTATTAACGTAAAGCAAGTTAATCAAGAGCTATTACGTCTCAGACAAAAAGAGTTTTTAGAATCAAAGAAGTTAAGAGACCTTGAGAAAGAAGCATCAGATTCTGCTAAAAATAATCTAGACAAGGTTAAGAATATTGTAGAGGCACAAAAGCAAAGGCTAGCAGCACAAGGTAAAACGCACGACGTAGAAAAAGCTATGATGGCTATTCTAAAAAGTAGGGGTAATGTCGAATCAATATCTTTATATACCGCAGAGAAGCAACTTGAAATTGCTAAGCAACAAACTCAAGAAGGTGAAAAAGAGTTAGCATTAGAAAAACAGCTTAATAAACAAATTGGTTTAACAGGAGGTTTATTTAAATTATTCTCAGATAAACTAGGAGTAGGAAACGAGTACTATGCTCAAATGGTTGCTAAAGCAAGACAACTTGAAGCTGAAGGAAAGAAGATGACATTCTTTGATAAATTACGAATGTTAGGTAAAGCTGGTGCAGGTGGTTTAAAAGAAGCATTCTCTGATCCACTAACTGCGCTTCCTCTAATTGGTACGGCTTTAGGAGGTATTGTCAAAGGCTTCATGAGCTTAGTAGAACTAGGCTTACAAGCTCAAGATAGAACAGTTAAATTTGGTCGTGCAGTTGGATTATCTAAACAAGAAGCTCAAGAAGTAGTTAATAGATTCCAGCAAATATCTTTAAATTCTAATAGTGCGTTAGTTACTATAGAAAGACTTGTTGAATCACAAAAAGAATTATCAGACGAGTTAGGTGTTAACAACATGCTATCTGATCAAATTCTTGAAACAAACGTAAAGTTAAAAGAACTAGCAGGTCTAGACGCACAAACAAGAGCAGAGATTGCTAAGTCGAGTGTTATAACTGGCCAGTCTAGTGAAAGTATATCTAAATCTGTTTTAGCACAAGTAGTAGGTTTAAAACAAGCAACAGGAATTAGCTTCAATTATCAGAAGGTACTTAAAGAAGCATCTAATCTAGGTGGTTACTTAGGTTTGTCTTTTGCAAAATACCCAGCCCAATTAACTAAGTCATTAGTTACTGTTAAAGCTATGGGTATGGAGTTAAAACAACTTGACTCACTAGCAGATTCTTTTTTAGACTTTGAATCATCTATATCAAAAGAGTTTGAAGCTCAGCTACTAACTGGTAAAGATATTAATCTAACTAAGGCTCGTGAAGCTTTTTTGAATAACGATCTAGCTACAGCTGCTTCAGAAATAACTAATCAAGTTGGTTCTGCTAACGACTTTTTAAAATTAAACCGTATACAAGCTGAGTCTTTAGCTTCTGCATTTGGTATGAGTCGTGATCAAATGGGTGAGATGCTAAAACAGCAAGAGATGCTTGCTAAACTAGGAGCAAAACAAGGTGATAGCGCTAGAGAACAACTTCGTTTAGGTTTAGAGAGGTATAAAACACAGAAAGAACTTTCTAAAGCTATTGGAGAAGAAGCGTATCAATCATTAGTTAATGCATCTGCTCAAGAGAAGATTGCAGGCTTCATGGATAAAATCAAAGAAGCTATTGCAAACTTCGTAGCTAACTCTCCATTAATTCCATTAGTTGAAAGAGCAATTGATTGGTTAAGTAGTCCATCTAATATTAAAAAAATTGTTTCTTATGTTCAAGATGCATTTGCTGTAATATTTGACATATTTGGATCAATTGCTTCTGGAGTTATGAAGGTGTTAGACTTCTTACCAGGAATTGATATAGATGATAGCTTGATAGAAATGGTAGGTAGAGGCGGTGATACTATCAGAGCTATGAACTTAGCCGGGTCTGTTCCAGATACTATTTCAGGCGCATCTGCTAAAAAAGAAGTAGGTGGAGGTGCAAGTTCACAAGCAGATAATATGAGTATGGCAAGACCTGGTGGAGAGCCTAAAGTATATGTAATGGTAAGTGTTGATCCTATAACAGGTAAATCTGTAGAAAAAGTTGTGTCTGAAGAATATTTTGAAAAACATTTTGGCCAACTAGGAAAATAATAATTTAGATGCCTCTAATAGACCTACAAAGTAACTTAAAGAACCTTAGGTTCGGTAATGATCAACCAGGATATGGTTCATCAGGGCTTCCTTATATTCAGACTATAATGCCTGATACACCGAATGCTACTGGTAATGTTCAGCCTATTTATAGAGCAGGTTCTACTGGAGGCCTTGACTATCCAATCAGAGGAGGTCAATTAGAGTTCAATCTAGGAACACAGTCTTTTACTGTATCTAGTAAGATCGATAAGAGTAGAATCAGGAAATTCTTTGAAGATAAAAAAAGAGGCACTGCATTTATACAAAAGCAGGTAGGTCTACAACTATCTAACCCTAAGATTGAAACAGGAAACACTTTATTTGGTATACCACAAGGAATTCCTATCCCAGGTTTGATCGAAAATACTAGAGTGTATAACTTGGGTGAAAATACATTAGCACAAGTAGGTGTATCTGGAACAGGTTTACACGCTATTAGGCATGGCCTGGTACCATTTAATTACTTCCAGAAGCAATACTATGATATTGTTAACAAGCAAAATGTAACTGACCAGAAAGCGTCTAATAGGCTTTATAACTTGATGCTTCTTAAGATGACTACAGGAGATCCTTTTGTAAACCCTGTAAACGTTCCAGACATCAATCTAGTAAACACACTAGGTATATCACTAAACAGAAATATGATCTTCCAGTATTTAGGAGGGCCTAGTTCTGTTTATGGTATTGGTACTACAACTATAGCTCGTGTTGTTGATACGACTAAGCTTCGTTCTGCTTTTGCGATGAACTATGATCAACTACTTAGTCAAAAGTCTAACTTTAACAATCCGGCCCCAGAGTTACAAGACTTTAGACAGAAGATTAATGAAGCAGCAGGAGGTATTATATTCTCTAACACATGGACTAAACAACAAAATGTAGACTATAGATTCTTTGTCAACAAAAAAGACAGAATGAACTTGTTGTTTCCTTTCTTGTTTAGAAATGATCAAGCACCTTGGGAAGTTACAGATACTAAAGAAGATACTCAAGATCTGATTAAGTTTGTTTTTGAAGCAATATCAAACGATTCACCAACTTATTCAACCGCAATATTCTTTAGAGCATTTTTAACTGCAGGTATCAATGACACTAATAGTGCTCAATTAAATGCCTTTAAATATATTGGTCGAGGTGAAAACTTTTACACTTATCAAGGATTCGATAGAACGATAGGATTCTCTTTTAGAGTAGCCGCTCAATCACGTGAAGAACTTAGACCTCTATATAATAAGCTAAACATGTTGATGAGCCAAGTTTACCCAGACTATAGTCCTAAACAAGGTATAATGAGAGCTCCTGTAATTCGTGTTACTATCGGTGATTACCTATATCGTGTACCAGGCTTTTTAGAATCTGTTAATTTTACTGTAGACAACAATACGCCTTGGGAGATTAACTTAGAGAATGATCAATCTGGAAACATTGCACAGCTACCACAAGTAGTAGATGTATCTATTTCATTTAAACCTATTCTTGATGTGCTTCCTAAGAGAAGTAGTATAAGTAGTGTCAATTCTGAAAATTATGTATCTTCAACAAAAGAAGTTATAGAAACAGAAACTATAACTTCAAACGTAGCAGCTTTGATAGCTAATGTTCCAAAAAGTTCTCCTGATGATCCTACAACATTTATCAAACCATCTTTTGTTGAACAAAATGTAACAAGTAGAAATGCTACCGCTGCTGATATAGCTAGAGCTGTACAAAGTCCTGCGCCTCCTAGTCCTATAACAAGAATTCCTTCAACGCCTAATAATATTAGAACGACTTAATGAACTACAGATATCAAAATATAGATGTAATAAAGTATCAAGCGACAGGTAGTGAGTACTATGTGAATAATATTTACCCTGAAATACCTCCTACTAATGAAGACAATTATGTCATTACTGTATTAGGAGATCGTCTAGATCTGTTAGCGTTTGATTTTTATGGAGATTCAACTTTTTGGTGGGTTATTGCATCAGCAAATTCACTACCAGGAGATTCACTAGTAGTTGAGCCAGGAACACAACTACGCATCCCAGTTGACTTAGCATCAGCAATTAATAATTACAAAATAGTAAATGCAACTAGATAGTTATGGCAGGTCTAGATACTACTAAAATATCTAACATTTTAGGGACGAAGCTCCCTCAATGGTTAATAGCTCAATTAACTACTAGGTCTCAACAAGGATCTAAAGATAATAGAGATAACGACAACATTTTATACCTTGCAAATAAAAGTGCTTGGGTAAGACTTGTGTCTTCTATTGATATTATAAACGATGCTGATATTAACTATTTTAAAAAAGTTGTAGGAGATAGCATAAAGAACCCATCTGACTTAGCCAAAGAGTTTGTTTTATTTGGAGGCACATCAAAGTATTTAGGAAATAATTCTTATGGTCAAAGATCTGGACTTGGTAAAGATGGTGCATATGGTATACTAGGAGATGATGAAATTCAAAGATATGGTTACAGACCAATGCCAGGTATTACTAGTGTAAACATTGAAACACAAGGTAGACTTGGTTCACTTAGAGCAGCTACAATTAACTTTAAATGTTGGGACAAGTCTCAACTAGACATTATAGATGCACTATATTTTAAGCTTGGTTTTACCATGTTCTTAGAATGGGGGAGCACCTTTTTCTACCCGTCAAATAGTGACAGAGTACAATCTACAGAACTGTATTCAATAGATCCATTTAAACAGAATCTTACCAAAGAAGAGATAGCTATACAGATAAGTACAAACATTAGAGAGTCAGAAGGCAACTATGATGCGCTTCTTGGAATGGTTACTAACTTTAATTTTACTTACAATCAAGATGGTGGTTATGATTGTACAATAAAGTTAATGGGCTTAGGAGTATTAGGAGATTCTATTAAGATCAATAACCCAAAAGATCTTCCTAATATATTAGCAGAAGAGATTAGACGCTATAATAACACTCTTTTACAGATTGCTACCGCTGAAGAAAGAGCAGCAAAAGATGCTGCAGATAAATTAGCAGAAGAAGAGAGATTAAAAAAAGAGGCTTCACAAGTATCTATACTCAGATACTTAAATAAGAAAAAAAATCAAAAAGACAAAGAGCCTGATGCAGCAGATCAATTAAAACTTGCGCAATCTATTGGGATTGGTAATTCTGAGGCAACTAGTGCTACTAGTTTTGATTATCTTTATGAAATAGGTGATAGAGGAATGTCACTTATAATTCCTAGACTTGGTGCTTTAGTGCCTACAAATAACGTAAAAAAATTAGTAACATCTGCTGATATAAACACTAATAAGTTTTTTGAGAAGTTAAGTTTATTTTTAAATTTACCAGAAAATAAAACTGAAGTAAATAACTCATCAAGGTCTTCTGTTCCATTTGGAACTCAGCAGTTAATTTCTACGTATTTAAATAATGCCACTATTGAAGATTCTATGTATGCAACATCTGTGTCAAAATTTCCTTCTGAAACAGGTAGAAGCAATATAAAAAGATATCCATTAGTTTTTTCTTATAAAGGCGCTAGAGGATCTTCTTATCCTACAAGCATATTTTTAGAATTTGATACAACAAATAAAAAATTTGATGGAGATAATGTTGATACTAAACAGGTTTATATTGAAGCAATAAAAAAGTTAAGAGAGCAACCAAACACATCTTTTAACATAGATTCTTTAACCATAGTCCCAGTAACTTCTAATCAACCACAATTTAGAGGACAAAATTTTCCTGATGCTAATTCTTTAACTGACACAGATAGAAAAATATCAAAGTTTCCAATTTTAACTTTAAGCATAAACTTAACAATACAAGTTGATGATCAAGTAAAAGTAACAACAGCTGATATAGAAAGGAGTACAACCTCTCCACAAATAGGAAAAGTACCAGTCAGTGTAAAAGTGACATTAAATATAACAGATACTGCTTTAATAAATGATATTGTTAGAGGGCCTGAATCTCCTGATTTTAAAAGAGTTCAATCCGGCATAGCCGCCCAGAATCAACAACAAACTACTACTGAAGAACAAACAAACGGAGGTCAAGACAATTCTATAACTCAGATAAAACAAGCATTAGAATCTCAATCTGGTTTAGAGTTAACACTTAGAACAATTCAAGTTCATGCTCTTAATAGAGCTATAAATAAAACAACAAAACCAGATTTAGAAATTGGAAGAATAGTTTATACACTAAAGATATATGATAAAGAAGATAAAACTCAAGGAGGAATTGCTTTCTATAAACAAATATTTTCTAATGGTATATTTTCTAATATTATTGAAAAACTTATAGATGACAGCATTGTAGATCAAGACCCTAAAAACCCACAAGAAAGATTCAATATACAATCTAAATATGGGTTTGCAACTGAGTTGATGGCAGGTAGAGCCAACTTTGAAAACTTATCTGGTAAGAAAGTTAATTTTAAAGAACTATTAAATGCGTATGTTGTTCCTTATCAAATAAACCAGGAGATCATAAAAGGAACATCTACAAATCACCCAGTATATATTCCTTTAGGACTTTTGCTAATGATCTTGAATCATAATTGTACTATTTATGATACTAAAGATTCGACTGCTCAAACTCCTTTAGTATACATAGATTTTAATCCTAACTTAAACTTCTTTTTAAGTAACGCAAAACAACTTAGTACAAATCCATGGGTTACGTTAATTCCTTTTGAAGGAGGGTTTAAAGATTATCAAGCACTATTTTCAGATAATTTATTGACTAAAGAAAAGACTGCTATAGCACCTTTATCAGGAAGTAATGAAAATACTCCTTTATTTAAAATACGACCTGATGATCTTCTATCTCCACAAATACCTAAGATAAAGTTTGACGAAAATAACAACAATATTTACAGAGGTAAATTGATGAACATTCTTTTAAACATTGACTATCTAGTTAAGTTAGTTAGAGACTATAGTTTAAAAGATGGTACAAACAACATATATTTGAAGCCATTCTTAGAGCAAGTTATATCTGACGTTAACAAATACTTAGGTAACTTTAATGCACTTAGACTTGCTTATAACGATGGAGGAAATACGTTCCAGATAGTAGACGATCAAGTGATGCCTCCTTTACAAGGAGAGACGATTTTATCTCCTAACCCTCCTCCTGACAACGTAGATTTAATTCCTTTAGTAGGCAAATCTAGTATAGCAAAAAGCTTAGAAATCAAGACTGAGATTAGTAGTAAGTTAAGTAACATGATTGCAATATCAGCAAATGCAGATGTTGCTAATAAAGCAACTCTATCTACTAATGGTGATAACTTTGGATTCATTAATACTAGTTATAAAGATAGGTACATACCAATCAAAGGAGATGTAACAGGTAGTTCAAAAACAGATCTAGACGCTGTAAAAGCATCTGCTATACAATTTAATCAAACTATATCTGACTTTTATAGTAAGATAAACCCATCTGAAGCAAACGTATCACATGCTACGAATTACTACATCGAAAAGATGAGTAAGATAAAAAATGATGACTATGCTACTAGAGCTTCAACAATGATACCTGTGTCTGTTAATTTTACAACAGACGGCATATCAGGTTTTACTATGGGACAAGCTTTTACTATACCTCAAGAATTACTTCCATACACTTATAATAATCGTAATCTTCAAGGAGTAAGAGGTTTAGGAGCAGATCACATAAATAAAGTAGGATTTGTTGTAGTAGGTTTAAGCAATACCATAGAGAACAATCAGTGGAATACTACTGTTAAAGCTAACATGATATTCTTGAAAAAGACAACTGACTTCTCAGGAAGTGTTGAGCAATTAGCTGTTAGCAATAGACAATTTGGAGAAAATTCTACTAATATTCCTTCAAATACTGTAGGACAAACTTCAACAGCAAATATTAATATAAATCAAAGTTGGGAACAAATTGCTTTTGATTTTATATCTAAAAAAGAAGGGTTCTTAGAAAGACCAAAAAATGATGAAGGCACTTTAAGAGCGGGTTATGGAACTGATAAAATTGTATTAGCTAATGGAACTATAAGATCTGTAGGATCAGATACCGTGTTTACTAGAGAAGATGGTAAAAGAACTTTAATATACCAGATAAAAACAGATTATTCACAAAGAGTAATATCTCAAATAGAAAAGAAAAGATGGGACAGCTTAAATGATAGACAAAAAGCATCTCTAGTTAGTTTTGTTTATAATGCCGGAAGTTTAACTTCAGTAGTAGTAACTGCTATAAAATCAAATACAGGATCCACATCGGTTGCTAATGCAATTGCACAAGGGCCTACTAGAGGTAGGGTAAGTGGATATTTAACAGCTTTAGAACAAAGAAGAAAAGAAGAAGCCTCACTATATTTATCTTAGAATTATGTTAAGATATTATCCATCATTTGCAATAATTCCGAACCTGAATACAGCAGGAGGCCAGTTTAGTCTAAACGGTATTCCTTATTCTGGTAAGTATTATGAAACATACGATGGTAGAGCTTTTACTGGGCCTAACCCTGAACAAGGACCTAATCAAGAGTTAAAAAGAATACAAGACTATTTGTCTGCTCCAGGAATAAATGGAGTTAATTTACCTCAGTCTTTAAAAAATAAAATTGCTTCTCAAACTGGCTTAACTCCGTCTACTTTACAAAACCCAAGAATACCAGGTCAGCCTAATACATACTATCCTCAACCTACTGAGCAAGATTATAAGAAAGGGTATGTTATTCGCTACTTCACTAAAAAAGAAAATGAACGTGGCTTTATAACAGAGATTAGTCAAGATGAGTACAACTCAATTGTAAATGGTACAGCAGACTACGATATATCAATTTATCAAACTGCAACTATACTTTGGAAGTTAACTGGGCCATTGAGAAGTAAAAGAGAATCACAGTACAATGTTATACCAGGAATCTTTGAAACAAACCAGAGGCTTACAGAAAAAGCGAATCTAACTTTTTTAGGCATCGTTGATTATATTGGTGGAGAATACACTAAGTACAGTAGACCTACTTAATAGATCGTTTTTTTATTGTCGTCACAATAGTTTATAATTGTGACTAATAACAGGTTATGTATTTTATCATCGAAAATAAAGATCAGCTAGACCGTCTAGAATTGACTGATGAAGCGTTTATCAACATTGTCACTTCTAACGATTACTACCACCCTAAACTAGCTAGGCCAAGTCTTATCTATTATCATAATGGTAAGAAAGGCTATATGTTTGTGATCAACCACTCAGAAGGTTTTTCACTAGACATTAAACTAGTAGAGTCGTTTCTTCAAAAGCACGACAAGATCTACTTACTAGACAAAAAGCTACACTCTTATTTTCTAGACCTACCTAAATCAATCGATGTTCAATTTATCTGTTTAGATAAAAACAACGAGTATAGTTCTTTCGAATGTAACACGCCAGTCCATAGAGACTTCTACATAAAACAGACAGTTTTACCAACGATCAATGAGATCATACCAATCACTAAACACTATCAAAAGTGTGAGTGTTTGTACAAATTGGTCAAAGACTATTTTGATCTTGAGATGGACATTGAACTCCAAGATAAATTAGTTGAAGCGTATAAGAAAGTAGAAGAGTCTGGAATTAAAGTTGACCTAAGCTGTTTTGGAAAAAAGTTCCAATTCCAACACCCAGAGTTTAGTCTATCAGGAGACATTGTTTATTCATACTACAACCTGTATAATTTAACAGCAAGGCCTACTAACTCATTCAATGGTATTAACTTTCTAGCTATACCAAAGGACCAGGACTTTAGACAGTGCTTTGTACCAAAGAACGACTTTCTGGTAGAGTTTGACTTTGACGCCTACCATTTGAGGCTAATATCTAGGTTGATTGGGTTTGAACCTCCAAAAGAGTCTATGCACACCTATTTAGGACGCGCATATTTCAACCTGGACGAGCTGACTGACGAGCAGTATAAAGAATCAAAGACCATCACGTTTAGGCAGCTGTATGGAGGGATTGAAGCCCAATACAAACATATTGACTTCTTTAAACACCTTGATGAGTTTATTAACCAAGAATGGAAGAAGTACAATGCCCATAAAGCAGCAGTACTCCCAACTGGAAGGATCTTGAAGAAACTACCTGGTATGAACAAGCTAAAACTGTTTAACTACATTGTCCAGAATTTAGAGACCAAGGAGAACATAGATAAGATCTTAGAACTAAACAAACTTCTAAGTAAGAAGAAGACAAAGCTGATCTTGATCACCTACGATTCTTTCTTATTTGACTTTTCGGCCCAAGACGGCAAGACATTATTGAAAAAGATAAAAGAGATATTAGAAAACAACGGCATGATCGTTAAACACAAATATGGCACCAACTACGCTTTCTAACAAGTATTACAATATTTATTAACAGTAACCAGTTATGATAGAAAATAAAATAGTCGAACTTACCCAGGAATCACTTATGAATAAGTTGTTTTGTACTTTCACCTCTAAAGATGGTCTAGATGACACTCTAAGAGAAATTAACAGAGAGTACACCATTCTATATAAAAAGATCTTCGTTTTGGCTTCTCCAGAATCAGAAGAGTTTATGTGTACATATAACATTGAACCTCAAGGTAGCCATACCAAGATACTTCCAAACACAATCCTACTTCATAGAAAAAAAGAGTCAAACACTCTTTATACTATCAACGCTCTGAACACTTTGATCAAAAAGTTGAATCAGGGTGTACTTGATACATCTTTTATGATCAATTGGAACGACTACAAGAACTCTATCCTTCTCACTCAAGGTGAAGACCTCAAGAGGCTTAACACCACTATCCATAAGATAGTTGCCGTTTAATTCCACCCAGATATTTATTACTGTAAAACTACTTTTTAAAGATGAAAAGTCTACTCAACGAAGTAAAAAGGATGCAAGAGTTAGCTGGGATAGCTACAGAAATAGCTGGAATAAGCACAGGCAAAATGGGGTCCTACTATTTTATTAAGCAAATACCGGGATCAAGTAATACAAAACCGAAGTGGATAGTGAGCAAAAATCCTATGTTTAGATTACAAAATCAAAAAGTACCAAAAGAGCACATTTTTGGAACTACAGAGCAAGATGCTGAAAGAGCTCAAAAAAAAGCCGACGAACTAAATAAACAAATTAGGGCAAAAAAGACTAAATAAAATAAGTAAAGCCGGCTAAACGCCGGTTTTTTTATCTTACTTATAAGAACGATTTTTTCTATTCTTTCTTTTTTCTTACGTTTACCAAAACAAGTTATATATGGACATTTCAGTCATTAAATCAAGATTGTCGGCTCTACAGAATCCACGTGGAGGACAAAAGAAGGACCTCACATTAACTATTTGGAGGCCTAGCGTGGGTAAACACTCGGTACGTATTGTACCTTCTGTTTATAATAAGCAAAACCCTTTCAAAGAAGTTTACATGCATTATGGAATTAACAATCGTTCTATGATGGCATTGACTAACTTTGG
>Ga0315903_10008488_pt1 | contig 12623 bp, 9 predicted proteins | sample LakEriMetagenome_7_FD_203524 | JGI IMG/M metagenome (GOLD analysis project Ga0315903, IMG submission 203524) | Freshwater fungal communities from buoy surface, Lake Erie, Ohio, United States - Buoy 2 MA119 | ecosystem: Environmental > Aquatic > Freshwater > Lake | place: USA: Lake Erie, Ohio...
CCACCGCCCTGGACCAACTGCACCACGCGTTGGAACAACTGCGCGATGGGTCTTTGCAGACCCGAGACTTTTGTCACATGGCCAGGGCGCAAGAAGTATTGCTGGGCGCTTTGCCTGAGCGCTACCAAACCGTTTGGCTGGGCCTGATTGACAGGATGGAGTCCAGCGCTTTGTTCACCGAAGAGAGCTGCTCTTTCAGTCAAACCGAGTTGATCGACAGCTTGTCCATCTGGCTGGACAAGGCGCAGCGATTGCTGGAGACGTGAGTCCTTAGGGCATCATTGCGCGCGCAGGTCAAAGGGCGCGGCCACTTTGATGGGAATTGGCATCTCAATTTGAGCCTGATAATTGATCCACTTTGCTTAATTTTTTGAGCAAGGTTGGCTCAATTCGCTAACGAAATCTCTTCTTGCGAACCCAGGCGCATCCGGGACAGGGCCAAGGCCTGCCATTGAAAACAATCAGGATTGAGTGTGGGAAGTGCACCAAAAAGAATTCACTTCCATGGCTACTCATCCGCTCAAACCCCATTGCTTTCCTTGCTGAACTGACCTAATCTGGGTTATTGGAGACAGCAATCAACTTGAGGAAGAGATGAGCATCGACATTGTGAACACCCTCGCCAGCAACTTGGAACCGGGCGATCACCCCTATCTTCAAGGCGCCTGGACACCCTTGCTCGAAGAAGTCAACGCGACCGACCTGAAGGTTCTAGAAGGTGTCATTCCGCTTGACATCGATGGCGTCTATTTGCGCAACACCGAAAACCCGGTCTTGCAAGCCAAGGGCAAGTACCACCCCTTTGATGGAGACGGCATGCTGCACATGGCCGCTTTTAAAAATGGTCAGGTCAGCTACCGCAACCGCTTTATCAAGACCAAAGGCCTGCAAGCCGAACTCGAAGCCGGGCGCGCCCTGTGGGCGGGCCTGATGGAAGACCCCGCCCTGTCCGAACGCGCAGGCTGGGGCGCTCACGGCAGCCTCAAAGACTCCTCCAGCACCGATGTGGTCGTACATGCCGGACGCGCCTTGACCACGTTTTACCAATGCGGTGAGGGCTATCGCCTGGACCCGCTGAGTCTGGAGCAGGAAGGCATTCCGCCCTGGTCGCCGCTGGACGGCATTTCGGCGCATTGCAAGGTGGACGAAAGCAATGGCGAATTGCTGTTTTTCAACTACTCCAAGCATGCGCCCTACATGCACTATGGCGTGGTCGACAAGCACGACAAGCTGGTGCATTACGTGCCCATTCCTTTGCCGGGTCCGCGCTTGCCGCACGACATGGCCTATACCGAAAACTACGCCATCCTCAACGACTTTCCCCTGTACTGGGACCCCGAGTTGCTGGCCCAAGGCAAGCATGTGGTGCGGTTTTTCAAAGACACGCCCTCTCGCATCGCCATCATTCCACGACGCGGTCAGACCAAAGACATCATCTGGTTTGAAGCCGCACCCACCTTTGTGCTGCACTGGCTCAATGCCTACGAAGAAGGCGACGAGATCGTGCTCGACGGCTATTTCCAGGACAACCCCATGCCGCGCAACTACGAAGGCGCTCCCGCGGGTTACGAGCGCATGATGTCGTATCTGGATCAGAAAAAAATGGGCTGCCACCTGCACCGCTGGCGCTTCAACCTTAAAACCGGCAAGACCACGGAAAAGCGTCTGGACGAGCGCATTTTGGAGTTCGGCATGTTCAACCAGCGCTACGCCACAAAACCTTACCGCTATGCCTACAGTGCCGTTCAAGTGCCCGGTTGGTTTTTGTTCCATGGTTATGTGAAACACGATTTGCAAACCGGCGACTCCTGGGCAATCCGCTTGCCCGAAGGCCAATACGCCAGCGAAGCACCCTTTGCCCCACGTGTGAATGCCAAGGACGAAGACGACGGCTACTTGGTGAGCTTCATCACCAACGAAAAAACCCAGCGTTCAGAAATCATCTTGATCGACGCCAAGAAGTTTGATGCCGGCCCTGTCTGCCGCATTGAGTTGCCGCACAAACTGTGCAGCGGCACCCATGCCTGCTGGGCCAGCGGCGCTGATTTGGAGCGCGGCGGCTTGCTTTCCGGACAAGCACACTGATCCCTCGCCACCACCTTTCCCCGAAAAGCTCACTGATTTGGAGAACAACATGGGACTTGAAACCTTCGTTGAAACACCCCCCTACCTGATTGACAACCCGAATTTACAGGGGGGTTTTGCTCCGGTGGACAAGGAGTTGGAGGTCCAAGAATTTGAAATCATCGGCGAAATCCCAAAAGATTTCAGCGGCATGTACGTGCGCAATGGACCTGTGCCACAGCACACCCCAAAAGGCAAATACCACTGGTATGACGGCGACGGCATGTTGCATGCGGTTCATTTTCAAAAAGGTCAGGTCTCTTACCGCAATCGCTGGGTCAACACCGACGGTCTGCAGGCCGACCAAGCGGCTGGTGAAAGCCTGGCACCTGGACTCAAACAACGCCTGCCCGAAGGCGCATTGCCTGACGATGCGCTCAAAAACACCTCCAACACCGATGTGAAATTTCACAACGGCAAATTGCTGTCCATGTGGTACCGCGGTGGCGCGGTCTACCAGGTCGATCCCTTGACGCTGCAAACTATTGGCAAGCTCGAGTCCGATCCCCGCCTAAAGGGTCTGCAAATTTCGGCCCACTCACGCGTGGACGAGCGCACAGGCGAATACCTGTTTTTTGCCTATGGCAACCAACACCCTTACATGCACTATGGTGTGCTCAGCGCCACCGGCGAATTGAAAACCCTGGTTCCGGTTGAGTTGCCGGGCCCCCGTTTGCCGCACGACATGGCCATCACGGCCAACTACAGCGTATTGCATGACTTCCCGCTGATCAACAACCCGGAGGCCTTGAAGGCCGGTCGCTACAGCCTGGAGTTTCACCCCGAGTGGAAATCGCGTTTTGCCGTCATTCCCAGACATGGCGGCGCGCAAGACATCCGCTGGTTTGAAGCCGACCCGCGCTACATGCTGCATGTGGCCAATGCCTGGGAGGAGATCAATCAAAAGGGTGAAACCGAAATCGTCATGCTGGGCACGCCTTACGCCATGCCCAAACAGTTTGACGGCAGCCTGGATGTCAAGCGCTTGCTGTTCACGATTGGCACCCAAGGGACCGAATACGAGTTCTACCAATGGCGCTTTAACCTGGCCACTGGCCAGACCCGCGAAAGCGTGGTGGACGACATCCTGAACACCGAGTTCCCGATGATCAACGCCTGGTACCAAGGCCACAAAAACCGCTACACCTACCATGTGCTGATGGGCCGTGCGCGCACCGTAGAGCAACCCCACTTTGCAGGATTGGCCAAGTACGACCTGGAAACCGGTAGCGCTGTGACTTACCACCCTGGCGAAGGTTACTGGTTCAGTGAGGCCCCATTTGCCCCGCGTGACAACCCGCAGTGCGAAGACGATGGTTACCTGATCGGCTTTGTCTGGAACGGCCTGAAAGACCGCTCAGAAGTCTGGATCATCGATGCACAACACGTCAGCAGTGGGCCAGTGGCGCGGGTCATCTTGCCGCAGCGTGTGCCGCATGGTTTTCACAGCACCTGGGTGCGTGAGTCTCTCTTACCCACCCCCTGATGGCATGGCACCTCCAAAGAACACGGATGTCCGAACTCCCAATGCACAGGACTTGTTGGATGTCTGGAACCTGGTGCACTGGGCGTTTTGAAGACTGATTTGGAGACATGGATGACCCTCTTCGAAAAGCACCAGACCCGCTTTGAGCTTGCCCAGCAAGCCTGTGCCACGCGCCATTGCTGGAGCCCTTACCCGGACATGCCCGACAAATACCCCGAGGCAGCGCAGGCCAAAAGCGCAGGATTCGCGGCTTTTGAACAGCACCTGAAGAACGGGCGATTTGAGCTGGACCAACCCGGCATCACGAACTGGATCGGCGAAGAAATATCGCCCTACACCCAACAATCCTTGGGTGTGGTCTACCCGCAATCAGACATCAACACCTTGTTCGACGCCGCCGAAAATTCAATGGACAGCTGGTCACAGTCCCCTTATATGCAGCGCATTGGCGTTTTGTTGGAAGTGCTCGAAGTCTTGTACCGTGACCACCTGTTTGAAGTCTTGTACGCGGTCATGCACACCGCAGGGCAAAGCTACAACATGGCCTATGCCGGTTCGGGCGTGAACGCACTTGACCGCAGCATCGAAGCCCTGGTGTATGCCGAACAAGCCATGCGCTCGGTGGCACCTTCGGCCCACTGGTCCAGGCGCTTTGGCAGCTCTGAAATCCACTTGCAAAAAACCTACCGCCTGGTGCCCCGTGGGACGGCCGTGTGTTTTTCCTGCGCCAGTTTTCCCACCTGGAACGCGTGGCCGTCCATGATGGCGAGCCTGGCCACCGGCAACCCAGTAATCCTCAAACCCCACCCCGCCACCGTGTTGCCCATGGCCATCACGGTCAAGGCCTTTCGCCAGGTGCTGCGGGCCGCAGGCTTTGACCCTAACCTCGTGACCTTGGCCATCGACACCACCAGCGAGCCGATTGGCAAAGTGCTGATCAAACACCCCAAAACGGCCATCGTGGACTTCACCGGCAGTGTGCGTTTTGGCCAATGGGTGGAGCAAAACGCTCACCCCGCGTTGGCCTTCACCGAGACAGCAGGTTGCAACACCGTGGTGCTGGAATCGACGCAAGACCTCGACGCGGCTTTGCGCAATTTGGCCACCACCATTTGCCTGTTCAGCGCACAAATGTGCACCAGCCCGCAAAACATCTACATCCCCCAGTCGGGCGTGAACACGCCGCATGGCACGGTACCCTTCCATGAGGTCGCCCAACGCCTGGCCTCAGCCGTGCAAGCCTTGACATCGGACCCGAAAAAAGCGTCCATGATTTTGGCCACCATCCAGTCGCCGCAAACCTTGGCTTTGCTGCAAGACCTGCAAGTCCAAGGCCAGCTGCGCGGCCAAGTGCTGCTGTCACCCCAGCCCTATGCGCACCCGGAATTTCCGGGCGCCCGCACCAGCACGCCACTCATGCTGCAAGTCAGCACGCGCGAGCGTGATCTGTATGCCCAAGAGCGTTTTGGCCCCATCAGTTTTGTCATCGCGTGTGAAGATGCACAGGATGCTCTGAAGCAAGCCACGCAAGACGCCCGAAGCCAAGGCGGTTTGACCGCATTTTTGTATTCCACGCGAGAAGACTTTATTGAACAGGCCGAACAAGCCTATGCCCGTGCAGGCGCCCAGTTGACCATCAACCTGGTGGGAGCGATGCCTTTGAACTTTGCAGCGGCTTACAGTGACTATCACGTCACGGGCCTGAACCCGGCGGGCAATGCGACGCTGACCAACCTGGCTTTTGTGGCCGGTCGGTTTGGCATTGTGCAGTCGCGTCGCCCGGTTGCGCAGGAAAGTGGTGAGACCGCATGAACCACCCACGCTTGCCCCTTCGACTGCCGGTATTTGCTGCGCCGATGTTTTTGATCTCGGGCCCCGAGATGGTCATGGCCGCTTGCAAGGCGGGCATTGTGGGGGCCTTTCCAACCCCCAATGCACGCCCCATCGACAAACTCGACGAGTGGATGAAAACCATCACCGAAGGCTTGGCGGCCGCCCGTGATGTGCAAGGAGCAGACACCGTGGGCCCCTGGTGTGCCAACCTCGTGACTCACTCGTCCAACACGCGTTTGGCGCAAGACCTGGCGTTGATCGCTCACTACAAACCGCCGGTGGTGGTCACGGCTTTGGGCAGCCCCAAACCCGCCATCGAGGTGGTGCATGGCTATGGCGGCCGGGTGTTCGCCGACGTCATCAACCTGACGCTGGCCCAAAAAGCGGTCAAGGCCGGGGCCGATGGCCTGGCGTGCGTCTCGGCAGGTGCAGGGGGCCACACCGGCTTTTTGTCACCGTTTGCTTTTGTCAGCGCCATCCGCGAGTTCTTTGATGGCGAAGTGGTTCTGGGCGGCGGCATCAGCGATGGCTGGGGCATAGCTGGGGCCATCGCAGCAGGCGCAGATTATGTTTACATGGGCACGCGATTCATTCCTGCCACCGAAAGCATGGCGCCCGAGGCCTACAAACAAATGATCGTTGACAGCACGGTGGACGACCTGATCGTCAGCGCAGGGGTGACTGGCACATCGGCAAGTTGGCTCAAACCATCACTGCGACTGAACGGCCTGGACCCGGACAACATGCCCGATGCCCCGTCCCGCCAATACGACAGCAGCACTTCCTTTGCTGGCAAGAAATGGATGGACGTTTGGGCAGCAGGGCAAGGCCTGGGCACCATCCACCAAACCGCCCCCATGGCCAGCATCGTGGAGCAACTGGCCCTCGAATACACCACCGCCATGCAGCGCTTGCAAGCCCTGCCCTATCCCCACAGGAGTTTCCAATGAGCGCACCCGTTTACATTTTGGGCGGTTACCAATCCGACTTTGCCAAGTCCTGGTCCCGCCAGGGTCAGGACATCTCTGACATGGTGCAAGAAGCCACGCAAGGCGTGCTGGACAACGCCAGACTGGACACCTCGGCCATCGAGAGCATCCATGTGGGCAATGCCTTTGGGGAACTGCAACGCCAGCAAGCCCACCTGGGCTCCATGGTGGCGCAAATGACCCCCGAACTCTGGGGTGTGCCGGCCATGCGCCATGAAGGTGCCTGCGCTTCATCGTCTCTGGGCGTGTTGGCGGGCATGGCTGAGATCGAAGCGGGCCGTTACGACTGTGTGCTGGTGATGGGCGTCGAGGAATTCAAGAACACCTCGGGCAATGTGGCCTCGGTCAACCAAAACGCTGCGGCCTGGCAAGGGCATGAAGACATAGATTGCACCTACATGTGGCCCGCCGCTTTTGGTTTGCTGGCACAAGAGTACGAGCGCCGCTACGGGCTTGACCGCAAGCACCTGAACCGCATTGCCGAAATCAACTACGGCAATGCCAAACGCAACCCCCTGGCGCAAACCCGCGCTTGGCAATTCGATGCCCTGAGCTTCACCGATGACGACGAAGCCAACCCAATCATCGAGCCTGGCACACGCCGCCAGGACTGCGGCCAGATCACCGATGGGGCCTGCGCTGTTGTGTTGGCCTCTGCCCGTTTCACACAGGCCTACGCCCGCCAGCATGGCAAGTCGCTGGAGCGCATGGCGCGCATTGCAGGTTGGGGCCACCGCAATGCGGGTCTGCGACTGCGCGACAAAATTGAACGCAGCCAGGGCCAGCCCTATGTGTTTCCCCATGTGCGACAAACCATCGAAGACACTTGGCGCCGTGCCGGTGTATCGGGCATTGACGCGATGAGCGGCATCGAAACCCACGACTGCTTCACCACCACCGAATACATGGCCATCGACCACCTGGGCCTGACCGCGCCAGGGCAAAGCTGGCAAGCGATCGAAGATGGCTCAATCGCCCAGGGTGGTCGCTGCCCGGTCAACATGAGTGGCGGCCTGATCGGCTGCGGGCACCCGGTGGGCGCTACCGGCACACGCATGCTCTGGGACGCTGCTCGCCAAGTCACCGGACAAGCCCAGGCCTGTCAGATTGAAGGTGCCAAGCGGCTTCAAACCCTGAACATTGGCGGCTCCTGCGCCACGGTGGTGAGCTTTGTCGTCGAAGCAGGACAAGCATGATCGAAACCTTGTGGCAAGAGCACGCCATGGCGGTGCTGCTCCTCTGGGCTGCCATGGTCGCTGTGTGGTTGTGGGGCCTGCCGCGGGAAAACACCCGCTGGCTTGACCGGGCTTACCCCATATTGCCTTTGGCTGTCGCAGCGCTGGCTCTCAACAGTGCAGGGGCCACGAATTTCCTGTTTACTTTTTTACAATTGGGTATCTGGCTTTGGGTCTGTCTCACCGTGGTCTGGGGCATCAGCTTGCTCAAGCGAGACGCCAGCATCATGGACATTGCCTACGGCGTGTTGTTGCTCGGCACCAACTGGTGGCTCTTTTTGCACCTTGGCGCACAAGCCCACGCATCCAATGTCCTTTTATTGACCATGACCAGCATTGGATTTGGGCGTTACACGCTGTACATCCTTTGGAGAAATTTGCCGCACGGTGAAGACCCTCGCTATGCACGCTGGCGCCAGCGCTCTGGTGCACGTTGGTGGTGGTGGAGCTATTTTCAGATTTTTTTGCTGCAAGGCGTGGTGATCTGGATTTGGACGGTCCCCTTGGTTTTTGGCATGCGCGCGCCCGGGGACATCGGCTTTTGGCACATCGCCGGCGCGCTGGTCTGGTGTGTGGGCTTCGTCTTTGAAGCAGGCAGTGATTGGCAACTGACACGCTTCAAACGCCAACGCACCGACCGCTCGCAACTGCTCGACACCGGCCTGTGGGCCTTAACACGCCACCCCAACTACTTCGGACAGACATGCATGTGGTGGGGCTACGGGGTGTTTGCACTGGCACACCCCAGGGGATGGTTTTCGGTGCTGCCACTGATGTATGTCACCTGGTTCATGAACAAGGGCTCTGCAACCGCGCTGATGGAGCGCCACATGGTCAAAACAAAACCTGGCTATGCCAACTATTGCGCCACAGTGCCTGCCTTTTTTCCGCGCCTGCCGAACCGCGCCCCTCAAACCAAGGACACCTCATGAGCCATCCCCTGATCATCGAGGCCTTGCGCAGCCCACGTGGCCGTGGCAATGACAAAGGGGCCCTGCGGCAGATCAAACCAGTCGACTTGCTGGCCCAGCAATTGACCGCCTTGGCCAAGCGCACCGGCCTGAATACTGCGCAGGTCAGCGACACCCTCATCGGCTGTGTGACCCAAACCGCAGACCAAGGTGCCAACATCGCCAAGTTGTCCCTGTTGCGTGCCGGCTGGGAAGACAGCGTGCCAGGCCTGAGCATCAACCGCTACTGCGCCTCAGGTCTGAGTGCTGTTCATCTGGCATCACAGCAGGCCATGGACAACGACAGCTTGGCCGTGGGCGGTGGTGTCGAAATGATGTCGCGTGTGCCCATGGCCTCAGACCAAGGGCCGCTCACCCATGACTTTGACTTCCAGCAGCAAACCATGCTGATGCCCATTGGCATCAGCGCCGACACCATTGCCACGCAAGAAGGTTTCTGCCGTGAACAATGCGATGCCTATGCCGTGGCCTCTCAGCAACGCGCAGTCGCCGCTTTGGCACAAGGGCGTTTTCGCTCGGTCGTGCCCGTTGTGGATGCGCAAGGCGTGTCCTTGCTGACGCAAGACGAAACCCCCAGAGCGCAGACCACACTGGAGAGTCTGGCCGGGCTCAAACCCGCCTTTGCAGCCATGGCCGAAAAGTACGGGATTGACCACCTGATGTGTCAGCGCTATGGCCTGGACCGGATTGATCATGTGCACCACGCAGGCAACTCGCCAGCCACGGCAGATGGTGCCTCCGTGGTGTTGCTGGCCAGTCCTGGTGCGGCGGCCAGGCTGGGACTCCAACCCAGGGCGCGCATCTTGGCCACAGCCTCCGTGGGTGTGGACCACACGCTGGCGTTGACCGGAGCGGTACAAGCGACACAAAAGGCTTTGTCAAAAGCAGGTTTGAAGATCCAGGACATTGATCTGTTTGAAGTGAATGAATCCTTCGCCTCACTGATGCTGCACTACATGAAGCACCTGGATGTTCCCCACAGCAAGCTCAATGTGAATGGCGGTGCCATAGCGCTGGGCCATGCGATGGGCTCCACGGGCAGTGCCCTCGTGGGCATGGCACTGGACGAACTGGAAGCCCGGCAAGCGCGCCGTGCTGTGATCAGCCTGTGCGGGGCCGCCGGCTTGGCTGTGGCCATGGTGGTGGAACGCGTCTGACACCTGATCAGCCAGCACTTCGCGCATCACACGCATGATCCACACCCCCGACCTCGAACTCACACAAGCTGCGCTGGCCAGCAGCACACTGAGCCACGGCCTGAAAGTCTTTGGAGACCGCTGGACAGTCCAAGTCATGTTGTCGGCTTTTTTGGGGATTCGACGGTTCGACGAGCTGCAAAACTTTTCCAACATTCCCCGCCCCACTTTGTCTGATCGCTTGCGCTCATTGGTGCAAATCGGGGTTATCAAGCCACGCCTGTACCAGGACAACCCACCGCGCCATGAATACCACCTGACCCGCAAAGGCCTGGGTTTGTACGACGCCACCCTGATGATTTGGGCCTGGGAGAAGAAATGGGGGAATCGCGCGCAAGACCTGCCGAAAAAACTTTTCCATCAAACATGCGAACACCACTTCAATCCAGCGCTGTGCTGCAAAGCCTGCGGTCAAGCGATCAGCATGAAGGATCTGGACTACAGCCTTGTGCCCAACACCCGCTTGCGACATCAACCGCTGGAGGGGCTTCGCACCCCACGGATGTCCGTGCGGGAGGCCCGCGACATGAGCCTGGGTTTGCGCGTTGACCGCTGGAGTTTGTTGATCCTCACGGCGGTGGTGCTCGGCTGCCACTACTTTGACCAAATCACCCATGTGCTTGGCATCGGGCCCAAAGTCCTGTCGCGCCGACTCTCGGACATGGTCGAGTGTCACTTGCTCAACTGCGAAACCGATGGACAGGATGCACGCCGCAGGCTGTACCGGCTGACCCCCAGCAGCCGAGATTTGTTTGGCTACATCGTCTGCCTCTCCAACTGGGCCAGTGAATCGCATTTGCACGAACACAGTTCGATTCGCCCACGCCATCGCGCCTGTCAACACCGCTTCTTCCCCATGGTGGCGTGCGATCACTGCCACCAGAACCTGAACCCCTGGGAAGTCTCATTCCCAACTTCCGATGTGAAAGCGCCATGAATGATTTTTGGCTAACCATTGCCCAACTGACCATCAACGGCATCGCCGTGGGGGCCATTTATGCGCTGGTGGCGCTGGGCATTGTGCTGATTTACAAAGCCACCGAAGTGCTTAACTTTGCCCACGGTGACTTGCTGGTGGTATCGGCCTTCAGTGCCTGGGGCCTGATCACGGTGTGGGGCTTGCCGTTTTGGCTGGCCTTGATGATCACCGTGCTGGGCGTGGCCCTGTTTGCTTTTGCACTCGATGCCTTGGTCATTCGCCGCATTGCAGGCCAACCGCAATTTGCCGGTGTGATGCTGACCATTGCACTGGCCTTCATGATCCGGGGTGCGGTGAGCATGCTGTTTGGGCCTGAGTCACGCAACTACCCCACGCCCTGGAGCCAGCAAAGCACGCAATTGGCAGGCCTGTCGATAGCCAACTTGCAATTGGTGATCCTGGGCGTGTCCATGATGGTGACCTTGGTCCTGTTCTTCTTTTTCCGCTTCACCCGACTGGGTGTTGCCATGCAAGCGGCTTCACAAAACCAACTGGCCGCATACTTGAACGGCGTGCGCGTCAAGCGCGTGAACTCCATGGTCTGGGCGCTGGGGGGAGTCACGGCGGCATTTGCAGGCGTGCTGTTGGCGCCCATCACCTTGGTGGACATCAGTTTGTGGTTTGTCACCCTCAAGGCCTTGTCAGCCCTGGTGCTGGGCGGCTTTGGCAGCATTCCAGGGGCGATTGTGGGCGGTCTTCTGATTGGCCTGATTGAACAGTACGCCGGTGTCTACATGCCCGATGGCACCAAAGACATCGTGGCCTATCTGGTGCTCATTGCCGTTCTCATTGTGCGCCCCCATGGCTTGTTGGGAGAAGCCCATGGCCGACGCGTCTGAAACGAGAAAGAACCCCATCGATGCGTTTTGATTACCACACCCAATACCGCGAAGGCTTCGCCCTTTGGCGCAGCCCCTTTGACCGCAACCTTTATGCCTTGCTGCTGCTGGGCTTGTGCACCCTGCCCTGGTTCATGACGCCTTTCATGCTTGGCGAGACGGCCTATGTGTTCATCTTGTGCGTGGCCAGCCTGGGCTTGATGTCGCTGACTGGACTGACCGGACAGGTGTCATTGGGACATGCCGCCTTCATCGCGATCGGGGCCTATGGCCACGCCTGGTTTTTGTCCAAAGGCGTTCCCTTGCCGCTTTCGATGGTGATGGCCGCAATGCTCAGCGCTGCGGCCGGTTTGCTGGTGGGCATTCCCGCCATCCGTGTCTCCGGTCTCTACCTGGCCATGGTCACGTTGGCCTTTGCCATCATCGTGGAGCAGATCATCGGCCATTGGAGCTCGGTGACAGGCGGTTTTACCGGCCTGGCTGTGAATGACCCAGTTTTTCTAGGCCTGTCGCTGAGCGGCCCCAAGGCTTTTTATTTTTTCTGTTTGTTCACGCTGGTGTTGGTGCTGGTGGCCTTGCTCAACATCTTGCGCTCGGGCATGGGCCGCGCCTTGATCGGCGTGCGTGAATCAGAAGCTGCCGCTTACGCCTTGGGCATCCCGGTCGAGCGCATGAAGGCCGGCGCTTTTGCCTTGTCAGCGGGCATCACCGGCCTGGCTGGCAGTATGCTGGCCCATCACCTGAAATACCTCACGCCCGATGGCTTCACCTTGCTGCTGTCATTGGAGCTTGTGTTGATGGTCGTGATCGGGGGCCTTGGCAGTCTGCGCGGCGCAGTGCTGGGGGCCGTTCTCATCAGTTCACTGCCCACCGCCATCTCCCGCATCAAACCGTTTTTGCCCGATAGCGTGGCCAAACAGTTCGGGCTGGAGACCTTCATCTTTGGCTTGGTGCTGGCCCTTTTTGTGCTG
>Ga0315903_10008489_pt1 | contig 12623 bp, 10 predicted proteins | sample LakEriMetagenome_7_FD_203524 | JGI IMG/M metagenome (GOLD analysis project Ga0315903, IMG submission 203524) | Freshwater fungal communities from buoy surface, Lake Erie, Ohio, United States - Buoy 2 MA119 | ecosystem: Environmental > Aquatic > Freshwater > Lake | place: USA: Lake Erie, Ohio...
GTAATGCCGGAGCGCAGCACCTTTTTGAAAGACACGTACTCCCATTTAAAAATGGAATACCGGTACGCTTGTTCGTTCGCTATCTTCACAAATTCAGCAGCGATCTCGACCTGATTTACTCGACCGACTCAGACGATATCTTGAAATGACTTCAGAAATTTTATTCTGACCGGGTGTGGGATATCCTCGCACAGAATCCCTCTATTGGCTTTTCAATAAAATCAATTCGCCTTGCCAGTCGACGCAATAGCCCTAGCGAGATCCAGATACTCTTCGCAATCCCTGCCGCAAATCTCTTCCAATCTAGCCAGATGCTGACGTGCCTTGTCGAGATTACCCGCTTTGACATAAGCCTCGCCTAAATACTCGTGCGTGCCGCGATGGTTGGGGTCGATACCAAGCGCAACTTTATAATGGGTGAATGCACTGTCGAGATCGCCGTTTTTACGGAAAGCGAAGCCCAAATGGCTGTGCAGGTCAGCGTTTTCCAGCCGCTTGTTCGCCGCCTTGAAATGTTCAATGGCGGTTTTCCAGTCCTTGCGCTCAATCGCCTTTTTGCCAGCGACAAAATCGGGATCGGAACGATTAGCCTCCGGATTGGTCTCCAGCGTTCCAGCATATGTGGCAGGCATAGAACCAGGCAAAATCAACGAGAAAACCAATAACAATGATCGGACGGTGGTCATGGGAATCTCCACGTTTGAACTGTAAAAACACCGACAACGACGTACATTTGTGATGCGAAATAGCTAACTTGAATACGCCTTGTGCCGGTGACGTGAATTAAATTATCACGGCACGAAATTTTCTGCCTGTAATGGTGGAAAATCCCGGTTCTTCAAACCCGCTTGCCCTTACGCTTACAGTTTCGGCACTACCCAATGACTCAGGACGTTTCCACTGCAGATACACATCGCCGCCTGTTCTACCAAGTGCTGGCGATCACGACCCTGATCAAACTGTGGCTGGCGCTCGCGATACCGCTGACCGGCGATGAGGCCTATTTTTATCAATGGGGCAAGCATCTGGACTGGGGCGGGTACTACGATCATCCGCCGATGGCCGGCTGGATCCTGTGGCTGCTGCAGCAGTTTTCTTCGCATTTGCTGGTATTGCGACTGCCGGCGATTCTGCTATGGATTGTGATCACGCTAGGCATGATGGATCTGCTCGCCCGCCTATCACCTGCGGCAGCGGACAAGCGCTGGCTGCTCGGCAGCCTTTTCCTCGCGCTGCCATTTACCTGGTCGTTGAATCTGATCACCACCGATACGCCGCTGATTTTTTTCCTGTTCTTCTCCGGCTACGCGCTGATCAGAGCCGAGCTGGCTGATGAGCTGACCAATGAGCTGGCTAATAAGCTGCAGTGGTATGCGGCCAGTGGCGTGCTGCTCGGATTGGCCTTGCTGTCCAAGTATTTTGCGGGCTTGCTGGCGATTGCCTACGCCGTTTATTTTTTGCCACGACGGGGTGGTTGGTGGCGATTACTGGTCATTGCGCTATGCGCTCTGCCTTTCATGCTGCTCAATCTCGCGTGGAATACCACCCACTGCTGGAATAATTTTCTATTTAATCTGATCAACCGAAATCAAGGCGCCCATTTCACATTCAAGCACCTTGGTATTTATGTGGCGATGATGATCTATCTGGTCACGCCATGGACTACCTGGCAACTCATAAAAATAAAACACTGGCGTAATGACTGGCGTCTGACGTCCCTGTTTGTCGTGCCATTTGTACTTTTTCTTTTGCTGTCGTTTTATAAAAGCATAGGTCTGCACTGGGTATTGGCCTTCTTGCCCTTCGTATTCTTGTTCGCTGGTCTGCATATGTCGGAAGCAGCGCTGACGCAGCACCGGCGCTGGGCGATAGTCTTGGGCGTACCGCATCTGCTGGTGCTGGCAATGATTGCGCACCTGCCCTCAGACTATTTCAAGTCACTCAAGATTCATCAGGATCTCGTGATGCACAGAGAGGCGCCCGCACTGATCGCGATGCTGAAAGATGGCATGCCGGACAACGGCGAATTAATGACGCAGTCCTACAGTGGCGCTTCATTGCTGGCCTTCCATGCACAGACGTATGTGCCTGTGTTTGGCCCTGGCGGTTTTCATGCGCGCTTCGACGACAACATCACGGACTTCCGCATCTACGAAGGTCGCACGCTGCGTATTGTCAGCACAAAACGCCTGCTGGCAGAGAATTTCACACCGTATTTCGATGAGGTTCAGATCAAAGAACTCAAACTCGACGGGGCGAGCTTCTGGATGGCAGAAGGCCGCGGCTTTCACTTCGAGCCGTATTACGAGCAAGTACTGAAGAAAATCGCCGAAACTTATTACCGCGTGCCGCCTTACTTGCCACTGCGCGGCTGCCGCTTTCTGGAACAGTATGGATTTATTTGAATGACCAGCGCTTGTGACCGAGATAGCTGGTAAACACTGGCACGGCCACACCGACCGCATGCGCTATCTCGGGAACAAAACGGGTGATGCCTAACCAGCCCAACACATAGTAGGCCAGCAGCATGCTGATGCCCCAAGTCTGCAAGACTGCGACCGCATTTACCAGTACGAACAAAGTGGCGCTGCGTTTTACGGACTGGCTGCCATCGGTGAATACAAAAGCGCGTGCGAGTAAAAACGCGGTGATCATACCGGTCAGATACGCGAGTATGACCGCTGATGAAAATTCCACCCACTGGTTGTAAAGAATACGCGAGCCAAAATTCACCGCCGCAGCAAGTCCACCTGTAATCAGGAAGGCCAAAAACTGGCGCGACATGAACTGCTGTATGACTGCATTACCTCTCACTTCACTGCCTCTCGCTTCACCGCCTCTCGGGCCATGCGCCGACCAAAACCGATGCTCTCCGAAATACCGCGATCCTCGGGGTAGTAATACGAGGTATCCGCCACCCACAAGCCAGTCACAGGCAGCGCTGCTGGCGGCAAACGATCGAGGTAGCCGGGCTCGCAAATCGGTTGTGCATGACGATAGCGGCTCGCACGCAGTTCAATGAAATCTTCATCCGTGAGCGCTGGATTGATTTTTTGCAGATAGCGACGCACCTTATCCAGAAAGGCCTGATCAGACTCGGCAAATTTCGGATGCTCGCCCGGCATGTAGAAAGGCACATACACCACCGAATGCTCGAGCGGACGCAGATTCGAGTATTCAACCAGCCCGGGTATGTCCATTTCGGGATCATTCACGTTCAGCCAGAAATTTCTCGAGACCGGTTGTCTGAGTTTGGCGATCACGCACACAACTGCAATATTCTTAACGGACTGGAATTGCTGCAGCAGCGACTCAGGCAAGTCCGGCATCAGGCGCGGCACATAGGGCAGCGGCACCGTGCTGATGACTTTGTCGAATTGCTCAACACCCTGCCTTGTCTCTACACCCACCACACGTCCCTGCTCGATGATTACGCGCTGCACAGGCGACGTCAGCCGAATGCTGCCGCCATTTTTTTCGATATCAGCATGAAGTGCATTGAGCAGCGTGGTGGAGCCACCTTCGAGATAGCCGAGTTTTTCCCGGAACAGGTTGTAGCGCGAGCGACCGATGCGACGTATGCGACTCCATATCCATGCCGCCGATAGATTCGGTGTGTGGTCGTAAAATTTATAGTCGAACAGGCGACGCCAAAGTACCTCCCAGGCCTCATCACCCACCCAGCGACGAATCCAGCCAGTGGCTTCGACTTTGTCCAGTGGCTGCCAGTCCTTGCGCTTGGTCGACAGAAAGGCATGCAAACCGTAACGGAACTTAGCCGTCAGGCTGAGGCCCCGAAAACGCAGCAGCGCTACCGGATTGCCCCAAGCTTGCATGCGTTCCTGATACCAGTAACCCATTTTGGTCTCCACCCAGCGCATGTGATGGGCGATGTCGAGTTCATCCAGCACTTCCAGAAATGCGGTATCCGAGGTGCAGTGAAAATGGTAATAGCGTTCGATCGCCAGACCAGAAAAATCAAAACAGGCCGTCATGCCGCCCACGCGATCATCTGCCTCGAATACCACAGGCTCATGACCATCTCGGGCCAGCTGATAGGCGACAGCCAGTCCCATGGGGCCAGCACCAAGCACGGCAATACGTTCACCCATGATCAAAACTCCAGAACAACCTTGCTGTACACAGGATGACGGAAGGTCTCTTCCATCGCTTCGGCAAACGGCGTGCAACGCACACCAAACTTGCCCGGCCAATCGATGACTTCGAATTCATCTTTGGCGACCAGCGCTGCCAGCTGCTGCGTGGTGAATGGCGGATTACGATCAAACAAGGCCCATAGCCACAACAGGCCATGAAACAAACCATACGGAATTTTCATGATGGCCGCACTGGCTCTGGTAGCGCGCTTGATCTCGCGGATGATATCGATGTAATCCACCTTCTCATGGCCCGAGATGTTGAAGACACCATCGGTGACACGATTCTCAATGCAGCTGATGATGATGTTACAGAAGTCGCCCACATACAAAGGCTGACGCAAGTAACGACCATGACCGGGAATGGGAAACACAGGCACTTTTTGCATGAAGCGCGACAGCCAGCCGAGATGCTTGCGGTCGAACCAGCCGAACATGAGCGTGGGCCGCAGCACGGGACAGGCAATGCCGCTGTCGAGCACCATGCGCTCCTGCGCTTTTTTTGTTTGGGTGTAAAAATCATCCGCCACTGATTCAACCACAGATGAGCTGATGTGCACCAGTTGATCCACGCGGCCGAGGCGAATCGCATCGAGTATCAGCCGAGTGGAAGAAAGATTATTACGCTCGAATTCCGCATAATCAATACCGCCGATCTGCGCCTGCAGCATCACAACAGCACCCGCTTGCGCAAAGTGCGCCTGCCAGGGTCCGGGTTCGGACAGATCGACGCACTCGGTCAGTACGTCAGGGTGCATGCGACGCAGCACCTCAACATTGGCAGCATGCTTGTCGAGAACGACAATATCGGTATAGCCCTTCGCCTTGAGACGCGCGACAAGGTTCTGACCCACAAGTCCGGCGCCGCCCGGCAGGATGATTTTCTGGTTATTCATTCAGATATTCAGACGATTGAAAACAACGCGCGGCAAATGACGAATGATCATCATGATCAGCCACCAGCGCGCCGGTGCATAAACGACTGGCTGACCCGCCGCCACTGCCGCCACAATACGATGGGCAACCGCCTCGGCTGAGGCCAGTCCGCGTGGCGGTAAATGCGCGGTCATCGGTGTGGCAGTCGGGCCCGGCTTGATCAGGACGATTTTCACCTGCGTGCCAGCAAAGCGATGCTGCAATCCTTGCGCATAACGATCAATCAGACCCTTGGCAGCGCCATACACATAATTGGTTTTACGGCCACGATCGCCAGCGACGGACCCAATGATCACCAGTGTGCCACTACCCGCTTTCTCCATCTGGCTGGCAAAAGCTTCAGCAAACAATACTGGCGACAGGCCATTGATCTCCAGCGCCTGCTGTGTGAGCGTCACATCCTGCTGACAATCGGATTGCACCGGCAGATTGCCGTGCGCGATCAGTACAATATCCATACGGCCTTCAGTGGCTGCCTGCTTCGCCAGCGCGGCAATGGCGATGGGATCGGAAAAATCCATGACGATCGCTTGTGCAGATGACTGCGGGCTGCGCACCCGCAAGTCTGCGGCGACACCCTCAAGACGATCCTGATCACGACCCACCAGTACAAAATCGCTTGGCTGCTGCGCCCACCGGCGAGCACAGTGCTCTGCAATCGCAGATGTCGCGCCGATGATGATGATTCTTTGTCTGCTCATGTCAGCTTCCCATTAATCGTCGCGACATCGCCGAGCTGATGCCGGGATCGCGATGCGATAAAAATTCCGGCAAGCGAGGATAACCTGCCTCAAACAGCGCACGCGGCATACGCGCATCCTTGGCCGGATAAAGCCGGCCGCGCGCATCACGCACAATGTCATCCAGTGATGCGAGCAACTTGTGCGTTTTCTCGCCCTGATTGGTAAAGTCCAGTGCGAGCGTTACGCCCGGCTGCGCAAAGCTGAGCATACCGACCGATGGGCGTTCGCCAAAGGTTTTCAGGACCGCGAGGAAAGAGCCCTCGCCCGCGCGTGAAATCTGCTTCAGCATCGCCTGCACGCCCTCACGCCCCTGCGTACGCGGCAACACGCATTGATACTGAAAAAATCCACGCGGGCCATACATGCGGTTCCACTCCAGCAGATGATCGAGCGGATGAAAAAAATTTTCGTAATACTGCAAAGCAGTCGATTGCTTTTTTTTCAGATGGTAATACAGCTGGTTGAAAGGCTTGAGTGTCAACGCATTCACCAGCGATACCGGTGGCACGAAAGGCATGCGCCACTGGCGACTGGACTTGGGCACTGCCTGCTGTGCATCCGAATGATTGGCACGCATGAAAATGCCCCGCCCATTACCTGCAACACAGTCGATCCATGACACTGTGTGCTCCCATTGGGCTTCGGCAGCATCAGCCAGATCAAAAAATGTAGTTAAATTTTGGTAAGGCTGTGTCTCTACATGCAGCCAGGGACTCTTTATGCGTTTCAGCTGCAGCGTGAGCTCGGTGATCACACCCGTCAGACCCAGTCCACCGACGGTCGCTGCGAAGCGCGCATCGCCGGGATGAAGAACACTGCGGCTGCCGTCGGTACGCATCAGCACGATCTCGATGACATGATCACCGAAGCTGCCAGCGACATGATGATTCTTGCCATGCACATCATTGGCGACAGCGCCACCCAGAGTCGCCAGTTGCGTGCCCGGCACTACCGGCAGCATCCAGCCGCGCGGCACAATCAATCGCTGTACATCACGCAGCAAAAGTCCGGCTTCACATTGCAGAAGACCGCTTGATTCGTCAAATCGTATGAACCGGTCGAGCGTCGTGGTGTTCCACAACACACCGCCGGGATTGAGGCAGACATCGCCATAGCTGCGACCCATACCAAAAGCGAGGCCAGCCGGTTCAGATCGCAATTGCGGTGCAATGCGATGACGGTCGGACAGCGGGATCATCTGATGATCAAAATCTCCCAGGCGTCCCCAGGAATGCACCTTCACCACTGCCAGCCTCTTGAGCCCATGGCCAGCACCGCCGTAAAGGCGACACCAGCGATCAGACTGGCCTTGTCCCTGAGCGCAAAAATCAGCGGATCATCATGCATCTGTCCGCGATGTGCTTTCATCCACATCCAGCTGATCCAGAACAGCATTACAGGTACCGCCGCCCACATGAATTCCGGTGAGCGATACAGCTTCACCACCGTGTCGCTGTTGAGATAGAAGGCCAGCACCAGCACTGCGGCATAGCCTGCTGACATGCCGAGATTTTGGACCAAAGACGCATCGGTCGTGAGATAGCCACGGCCATGCGCTTTCTCGCGGCCCATCTGTGCCTGAACGGTCAGTTCGGCATAGCGTTTAACAAAAGCCAGCGAAAGAAAAAGAAACACCGAAAACGCGAGCAGCCAAAACGACATCGGAATATCGGCAGCGGCGGCGCCGGCAATGATGCGCACCGAGTACAGCATCGCCAATACAAGACAGTCCGCAATGATCAGGCGCTTGAGTCCCCAGGAATACGCACAAGTCAGCACGAAATAAAACGCCAGCCACGCAGTGAAATCAGGCCCCGCCTGAAACGCCAGCAAGCCGGCGAGCACGAGCAGCAGTGGAATAAGCAACACCCCCAGATGCACGCTTACGCGACCGGAAGCAAAGGGGCGAAATTTTTTTCTGGGATGGTGACGGTCACTGTCGAGATCGAACAGATCATTGGCTATGTACACCGCCGAAGCACAAAAACAGAATGCCAGAAAGGCCAGTATCAGAGAGCTGGCCATGCCAGCATCGGGGACGATATGTGCCGCCATGGGGGTAATGAAGAGCAGCAGATTTTTGGTCCACTGATGCAAGCGCAATACCCGGCCCATTTCTGCAAGCCCCGCGCTGCTGGGCGCAAACACCTGTCCCACCTCGGCCACAGCGCGTGCCTGCTGCTCTACCGATGCAGAGGCATTCACGACAATTGCTTGCCGCGCGCGCTGCCATACAGGCAGATCGGCTGAGGAATTGCCGGCATAATCAAAACCACCACGACCAAAGCGCACTTCCAGAGCAGCACCCTTGTTTTCGGCGCTCAGATTGTGATGGCCATCGCTGGCCATGACCTCGTCAAAGATGCCGGTGTGCTCAGCCACGGCCTGCGCCATTGACAAATCGGCAGCCGTGCAGAGGATGAGTTTGCGGCCCTGCGCATGCTCGGCCCGAAGCCATTCGAGCAGCGGCTCGTTATAAGGCAGTGCCGCAGCATCGAAATCGGTGAGTGCGGCCAGACGCTGTTTCAGCGCAGCCTTGCCGCGGACCAGCCAGAAAGGTATCTGGAGCACCGACAGCGGACGTGCACGCAACGCCCGCACGGCAGATTCATGCAGGGTGTCGGTAAGAATGAGCGTACCGTCGAGATCGACTGCGAGCGGAGTTTGGGTCAATGGGCGGTCCTTGTCGGGGCAGCGACGCACGCGGCGCTATGACGGATTCTGAAAATACTTCCGATATTTGGCGAATCCGTCGCCGGTGCGTATTGTAAATCAGCCGCCTGTCCGCAAAGAAAGGCCTCTAAAAGCAGTATCAGCGCTGTGACGCAGCGTCCACCACCACCAGCGCGGTCATGTTGACGATACGGCGCACCGTAGCTGATGGCGTAAGTACATGCACCGGTCGCGCACAGCCCAGCAGGATGGGGCCAATCGCCACGCCGTTGCCCGCCGCGACCTTGAGCAGGTTGTAGGCGATGTTGGCAGAGTCGATATTCGGCATGACCAGCAGGTTGGCATCACCCTTGAGGGGGGTGTCTGGCATCATCGCGCGCAAGGTATGCGCATCCAGTGCGGTATCACCGTGCATTTCACCATCCACCTCGAGATCCGGCGCAAGTTCTCTCAGCAAGGCCAGCGCAGCACGCATTTTTTGTGCGGATGGGCTGTCGCTGCTGCCGAAATTGGAATGCGACAGCAACGCCGCGCGCGGATGCAAACCGAAGCGACGCATTTCTTCCGCAGCCATGATGGTGATTTCGGCCAGTTGCTCTGCGGTCGGATTTTCATTCACGTGCGTATCCACCAGCACGATCTGACGATCCGGCAGAATCAGTGCATTCATGGCTGCATAGGTGTTGACACCAGCGCGCTTGCCTAGCACCTGATCGATATAGTGCAAATGAAGATCGGTACTACCGAAAGTGCCGCAGATCATGCCATCGGCGTCACCTTTGTGAATCGCCATGGCGCCAATCAGGGTATGACGACGGCGCATCTCCAGCCGGGCCCATTGCTCGGTGACGCCCTTGCGGTTCGTCATCGCCAGATAGGTCTCCCAGTAGGAGCGATAGCGCTCATCTTTTTCAGGATTGATGATGTCGAAATCAATGTCAGGACGCAGACGCAAGCCGTAGCGTTCTATGCGTTGTGCAAGTACCGCCGGGCGACCGATCAGCGTGGGCTTGGCCAGGCCTTCATCGAGCACTACCTGCACGGCACGCAGAACGCGCTCTTCCTCGCCTTCGGCAAAGACAATGCGCTTCTTCGATGGCGGTGCTTTCTTCGCAATTGCGAAGACGGGCTTCATGAAGCTGCCGCTGTGATACACAAACTGCTGCAAACGATCAGCATACGCTGCCATGTCTTTGACGGGGCGCAGTGCGACACCGGACTCTTCGGCTGCACGAGCCACCGCTGGCGCGATCTTGAGCATCAGCCGCGGATCGAAGGGCTTGGGTATCAGGTAATCCGGACCAAACGCAAGATTGGTCACGCCATACGTCGTGGCGACCACATCGGATTGTTCAGCTTGCGCCAGTTCAGCGATCGCATGCACGGCAGCGATTTCCATTTCACGCGTGATGGTGGTGGCACCACAATCCAGCGCGCCTCGGAAAATGTAGGGGAAACACAGCACATTGTTGACCTGATTCGGATAATCCGAACGGCCGGTGGCGATGACAGCATCATCACGCACTTCACGGACTTCCTCGGGCAGAATTTCCGGCGTAGGATTGGCCAGTGCCAGCACCAGCGGACGCGCGGCCATCGCGCGCACCATATCCCGCTTGAGTACGCCGCCTGCGGAGAGCCCCAGGAAAATATCGGCACCAGGAATAACCTCGGCTAGGGTACGCGCGGTGGTCTCCTGAGCGAAACGCTCTTTGTCCGGATCCATCAGTTCCTTGCGGCCTTTGTAGACCACGCCGGCCAGATCGGTAACGAAGATGTTTTCAATCGGGAAGCCGAGATCAACGATCAGATCCAAACAGGCCAGCGCTGCCGCGCCAGCGCCCGAGACCACGAGTCTGCATTTTTTCAGATCTTTTCCAACGACCTTGAGGCCATTCATGATAGCCGCGCCGACGATGATGGCGGTGCCGTGCTGATCATCATGAAAGACGGGAATTTTCATTCGATCGCGAAGCTTGCGCTCGATATAGAAACACTCGGGCGCCTTGATGTCTTCGAGGTTCACACCACCAAAGGTCGGCTCCAGCGCCGCGATGATGTCGCAAAGCTTGTCGGGATCGGTTTCGTTGATTTCAATATCAAACACATCGATGCCAGCAAACTTTTTGAATAAAACGCCCTTGCCCTCCATCACCGGCTTGGCGGCCAGCGGGCCGATATTACCCAAACCGAGTACAGCGGTGCCATTGGTAATGACAGCGACCAGATTGCCGCGTGCGGTGTAGCGGAACGCGTTGGAAGGCTCGGCGGCAATTTCCTCGCAAGCCGCGGCAACGCCCGGAGAATAAGCCAGTGCAAGATCGCGCTGATTGGTCAGTTGCTTGGTGGGCGTGACACTGATTTTTCCGGGAGTGGGGAATTCGTGGTACTCGAGCGCCGCCTGGCGGAATTGCTGGCGAATCTCTTTTTGTGTTTTGTCTGAATCCATGCGAGGCGGCTTTCTTGAGTACTTTGCAGCGTGGTTGCACGCTATAAATCGACCTCTGATTTTATCAGACCGATGGTTTGCAGCTTAAGAACCTGTCTCGTTAGGTTGATGGCAAGGCGGCAGTACCGCAGACAGTACACTGGTACGGCAAGGGTGCCAACGCCGCAAGCGACCTAACAAGATAGGCTCTAAATGCTCGACATACCAACCATCTCTGCATCAAGAGCGCCAAGGTTGGTCAACAGAGTACTTCGGTACAATCGCCGCTATGTTGTCTGAATTCGAACTCATCGCCCGCTATTTCGATCGCCCTCAAGCGCCTGACGGCGTGCTGAAGCTGGGTGTGGGTGATGATTGCGCTTTGCTCGCACCACCACCGGGTCAGACGCTGGCCGTGTCCACCGACATGCTGGTCGAGGGCCGGCATTTTTTTGCAGGTGCTGATCCGGAAAAGCTGGGCCACAAGGCGCTTGCGGTGAACTTGTCCGATCTCGCGGCCATGGGTGCGAAACCGATGGCCTTCACCCTTGCTCTGGCACTACCCTCGGCTGATGCAAGCTGGCTAGCAGGTTTTGCCAGAGGCTTGTTCGCGCTGGCCGATGCCGAGGGCATACGACTGATCGGTGGTGACACCACACGCGGGCCGCTCAATCTCTGCATCACTGTCATGGGCAGCGTGCCTGAAGCGCAGGCCTTGCGGCGTGACGCCGCGAAAGCCGGTGACGATCTATGGGTATCAGGCACGCTGGGTGATGCACGTCTGGCACTGGAAGCCTTGCAAGGAAAGCTCACACTAACGCCCGCATTGCTGGCCTTGGCCTCAGAGCGACTGCACCAACCCACACCGCGCTGCGCGTTGGGTATGGCTCTACGTGGGATTGCACGTGCAGCGATTGATGTGTCGGATGGATTGCTGGGCGACCTTGGTCACATACTCGCGCGCTCGCAACTGGGCGCAGAGGTACACGCGGCATCTCTACCGGCCGGGCCTGCGCTCGCGCAACAGCCCGTGGACAGGCAAGCCGACTACATGCTCAACGGTGGCGACGATTACGAATTGTGTTTTACCGCGCCGCCCGAGAAACGCGATGCAGTGTTATTGGCTGCAGTATCAGCAAACACGCTGGTTACCCGCATTGGCAGCCTTAAACCGGGCGCTGGCATTCAGATAGTCGATGCCGCAGGCAGATCACTCCCATTCACGTCACACTCGTTCGATCATTTCGGCTAAAACATCTGATGCTGCCTAATTCACCTGATTCATCCGACACCCCTGCCCCACCCCTGCATGCGACGTCCGAGTCGACGACTGCGGCGGCGGACTACCGCATGCCGATCCGACGCCCGAGCGCCGCCTTCATGCTGTCCCATCCGGTGCACTGGGCCTCATTGGGATTTGGAAGTGGCCTCTCCCCCATCATGCCGGGCACCATGGGTACCTTGTTTGGCTGGCTGAGTTTTTATGTGCTGACGATGCGCTGGCCGGAAATTTTTACACCATCGGTGTGGGGTTTCATCATCGTGATTGGCTTTGTTGTCGGTATCTGGCTGTGCGACAAAACCGGACAAGCGCTGGGTGTGCCGGACCATGGCGCTATCGTCTGGGATGAAATCATTGCGATCTGGCTGGTGATGCTGTTCGTGATGCCCGCCAGCTTTGGAGCG
>Ga0315903_10008493_pt1 | contig 12618 bp, 16 predicted proteins | sample LakEriMetagenome_7_FD_203524 | JGI IMG/M metagenome (GOLD analysis project Ga0315903, IMG submission 203524) | Freshwater fungal communities from buoy surface, Lake Erie, Ohio, United States - Buoy 2 MA119 | ecosystem: Environmental > Aquatic > Freshwater > Lake | place: USA: Lake Erie, Ohio...
ATAAAAACCATGACCTTAAATCAGAGAGAGAAATCCAGTGAACCGAGAGCCGCTGCTGAGACACGCCCTTTGTCGGGGTCTGCAGCTTTGTTGGGCGCGGACTTTGTGCCCTTGGGAAGGTAAAGAACTTTTTCAACGGAGTAGTTCAGGTACTGACGTTCTTCTTTTTCACTCGTGGTGATCCGACCTACAGCAATCGTCGGTGTTCCGTTAGGAAGTTCAGAAAGCTGCTTCGAGAATTTGTCCCACGCCGTAATCTTTGTCCAGGAAGTTTCTGAGCTGTCAGGATCTTGCCAAGCCAATGACCTGTTGGTCACGGTTGAGCCGCCTACCTCGCTCTCTTCTTGCTTGGGTCCTAAGCCACCGCAAGCCATGTAGGTGTTGATGGCAAGCAGGTCGTCGAAGTTATCGTTGGTTACAACCAGCATCGGCTGCATTTGAAGCACACCATCGGGCGTGGCTTTTGCCGGACCTACGGCGAGGATCGTCTGACTCTCCTTAAGTCCTTTCAGAAGCTTGCCAACGTAGTGATCAGACTTCTGTGTGAGCTGAACCTTTGTTGCGACTCGTTTGTCTGAGGTTGGGAGCGACTCTGCAATTACGTTGACGAGTCCGTCTTCTTCAAGAGCCTCGTCTTTGACCCGAAGGCCGAGCATCGTGATGAGCATTGTTTAACGTTCGGTAAATCGTTGAACGGTGTACCTTGAGTGCCTTAGCAATCTCCTTTACAGGGACTCCTTGGCTGGAGAATGCTAGTACCAAATTCGTGTCTGCGTCGCCTAGTTTCGACGCCTTCATCCTTTTGTAAGAGTTGTGGTAGGGATTGATGCAGAGCCGGTTGCCGCAGGAGGGCTTCACACAACCGTCTTTGTTGATTTCAAGATAATCCAATATCAAGGGGCGTACGTAGTACTTGTAGCCCAGTGCGTAGACCACGGGTGAGCCATTGCAGAAGCATCCACCCCACTCCTCGCAGCACGCGTGTTCGAAGTCACTAGACGCTAGCCTTCTGAACAGGACGGCAAGACTGCTTTCTTGTACAACTTTGTAGGACAAAGAGAATGTATCTGCTTGCAGTGCTCGGGTTATGTCTGCCGCTTGAGCCTGAGCGTGGTTCGAGTCGTTGGCTGTGATGGCTACCTCTAACTTTCTCTCATTCCGTTGAACGACCAGACAGTAATCAGTAGACGTCATTCGGCTGGAATTCTGCCGCTTCGATAATACGCCTGCGATCCTCTTCGTTTGCGGCAAAAATGGGGTACAGCCCAAGCCATACCCCAAATCTGCCGGTAAGAAGTCGTTTAATCAGAGTTAAAGTCAAACTACCTCTGACACAGCTCTGCTAAGAGCTTAGCCCAGTAGTGCTCGTGCAGCATCACCAAGACGAGTTCCTTCAGCAAGTGCACGCTTCGCCGCTTCCCGTGGCGTGATACCTAAAGCCGAAGCAGCTCGGTTGATGCCAGTCAAACCGATCGCACCTAGTGTGCCTCCTTGTGCTGGAGTATCCGCAAAGCTCCCAATCGTACGGGATTGTTGTGCAGGAGCTTGATACGTTTGACCGGCACCCACGTTCAAGCTCTTAGCTGCGAGATCTCCGAACTTCAGGTTTTGCTGTTGAGCGAAGGACCGAATGGCCTCGTCAGCTAAGCCTGCTTCGCGAGCGGCTGTCACAGCAGTCATCCCTAGAGCCCCAGGTGTTACTCCTGCCCCCGATGTGTAGCTAAATAAATTAGTGTTGAGACCTAAGCTCTTAGCTGCCTGTTCACCGAACTTCAAGTTTTCTTTCTTAGCCATACTCTTGATTTGCTCTGGAGTATAACCGTATTCTTTTGCACGGCCCACCGCCATAGCACCTATGGCGCCAGGTGTTCCGTTCTCGATAAAGCTGCTCAAGAGACGATCAGCTTTTGCCTTGGTTGACGTATCAGTTTTTTCAGGAGTCAACTCAAATGTCCCAGTTCTAGCTGGGGTTTTTTCGGCTTTGTAAGTTAGCGTACTCGGGCTACGACCTTTTAGGAGACTCTGTACGCGGAACCCTGGTACAAATCCCTCAAAACCACCAGTGGATTCTCCACCATCATCTTCAAACAGCGAACTGAGATCGAACCCAAAAAGGTTGCCTGCTTTCCGAAGAGCACGACCGAATTTATCGGAATCAGAAGATGGCGTGGCAGTCATTATGAAAACCGAGCGGGGGCTGGTCGACAGATAATACTGTGTCTACTTTAATCCATATTTATTTGCGTTGATATTTTCCTAAGGCTGGTCGAAAGTTTTAAATCCGAAAAACTTCGGAGCGGAACGAGCACCGTAAGATCCTTCCATAGTTTTAAACCCTGTAAAAGGACTTACGGCTCGTGTGTTCCCATAACCGCGAGAACCGTCTGTAGCCTTCTGGCTACTTTTGCCTACTTGCCTGAGTTCGGGAAAATAATCAGTCAGCACTGAGCCCTGCTCTTCTTCAGGGGTCATAAGAGGTACCCCGAAGAAGTCTCCTGCAAATCTCATGGTATTAGTACTGTTCTATTTATTCTCTATAAAAAATCTCTTAAGGTCAAATCCAGGCCCGATTGTCCCCTTGAGCACACGCATCGTCATCTTCGCCTTTTCGTGGCAAGTGAAGTAAAGTGCTTTATCCTTATTGGAAGTGTAGCTTACTAAATTACGCCTTTCCTTATCTAGACAGTCACTGACGTACATAGAGTCTTTTATAATAACCCATACCTCTTGGAAACGCAGGAGGGGCATCGCCTTGGTCTCGTCGAGGGTGTACAATCTCGATCTCAAGGGTACCTTTTTTACGGTTTTCTTGACTACACATTTTTTAATTTCTTCTGTGTTTTTTTTGGTTTCTTTACATTGTTGAGCTGAAGGCTGCTCAAGCAGTCTTTTCAAGTTACGAGCTCTATTAGCTGCCTCTAGCGCACTTGAGAACACATCGACTGTAAAACATATTCCACTATTCATTCGCACACAACCCACATAGCCTTTTTCTGTTTTAGCTGTAAATACTTCTTTTTCTTTAACAGCATCGAGATTTAGGATTTCAACTGCTGTTGACGTCTTTTTCTTTGTCTCGGTTACAGCAGAATCTTCTTTTTTAATTTGCGCAGCCACGTGGATGGTAAGTCGACCTTGCTCATGTTCAGTTGTCGATTTGTAGCCGTCCCACAGCACTGATGCGTAATGCCTGCGATCACCGCGTTTGTTTGTCTTAACGAAGACTTCCTTGACGGTACCTAGGCGTGTTCCATTGACGTAGCCAGCGACTTTTTCTTTGATCTTCTGCTCAGCGAAAGGGCTGACGCAGGTGATGTTCTTGATGTTTTCGGTGACGCGATCGCCGATCTTGAATTTGCTCGGGGATAGAGGACGAATGCGTTTGGTAGAGGTGCTCATTTTTCTGCCCAGGTGTCTCCGTAACTAGCGTCTGCTTTAGCAGGAACTTCTTTGAGGATGGTTTCGGCTGCTTCTTTCATGCAGCGCTCAAGTACTTCTTTGTAGTACTCGACCTTACCCTCAACTGCTTCAAGTACGATTTCATCGTGCACACAGGCAACTAAGTGAGCCTCATCCCCGAGATAGGGATTCAGCTTTGCTAAAGACAGTTTAAGGATATCAGCTCCTGCCCCTTGTATCAGCGTGTTGGCACAGGCAGTCATAGTGGCATCGTCGTACGAGAGCAACCGGCGCCGACCTAAGGGTGTACGAACGTAAGTCCAACCGTCTTCCACCAGAGCCGCACGCTCACGGTGCCACTGCCTCAACCGTGGATAAGCGGAGTGGAACGCCATATGAGCGACCTTCGCTTCAGAGAGCGAAATGATCTTGCCGCTTTGCGCTGCGTAAGTCTTGTACTTCCTGTAGCCCATGCCATAGAGGAGCGCGAAGTTCAACGTCTTGCCCTCCTGGCGCTGACTCTTCTGAACTTCTTCAAGCGGCACCTTGTAGATAAGGCTTGCTGTCACCGTGTGAAGATCGTGCCCATCTTTGAAGGCTTGGATCATTTGAGGGATACCGATCAGCTCGGCACCTAGGCGTAGTTCGATCTGACTGAAGTCACAGATAATAAGTTGGTAACCAGGCGTGGCAATGAAACACTCGCGAAACTCTTTATCCCTAGGGATTTGCTGAGCGTTAATCGCAAACTGGTTTTTAACTTTTTTAGCTGCGGTTTTCTTAGCGCCGCTTGATGTGAACCGCCCTGAGTTGGCGCCGTACTGGTTATACCCTGAGTGGATTCGATGAGTGATCGGGTTGATGTTAGCTATCAGTTTTTCAACGTGCTCTAACTGGGTTTCAATCTTGGTTCGTTTCCTATAGAGATTGAGCAAAGGGTCGTCGCTGTCAAACTCTGCGAGTGATATCTGATTGAGTGTTGTCTTTCCTGTAGAAGGGTTTGTTGGTAAAGCAACGCCAAGTGCGTCGAAGAATTTTTTGCACTGCGAACCAGATCCAGGGTTGAATTCCTTTCGGAGGTTCTTGCCGATTGCCAAAGATCCATCGATGTTTCGTGGGAGCTTGAGGTCGGGAGGCAGGGCCGCGTCGAGCTTAGTACAGAATTCTAGTGTGACCTCTTCTAGCTTGAGCTCTACAGCACCCTTCAGGGCTATCAGTTTGCTAACGTCGACGTTGAATCCCCTGTGACACATCCTCGCCACGGGGCGTACACACTTCGACTCCAGCGAATAAATATCGAGTAGAGACTCTTCCACCAGCTCTTTAAGTTGGTCTGCTGCGATGCTGGGCAGAAGATCGACGTCTTTAGCCGCATATTCGATCTGCTCGATATCGAGATCTTCCTTGCTCCAGTCAGACACCTGTTGTTCTTTGCTGATGTCTAAGTCCAATCGCCGACTAACCACGGCTTTTAGCGAGCAGCTGACATCATCGAAATAAGGCTTTTGGAGTTTAGGTGAGACTTTTTTCTCTTTAAATCCAGCCCGCAGACAGCGTTCAGCTACATAGGTATCAAATATTTTGCCTTTGTAGTCGATACCCAGAGATAGGAGAAACTGAAGGTCAAAGTTCAGGTTGTGACCCAAAAGCATCTCGCGACTCTCGATCAGCTCCTTCAGACCAGAAAGCTTCTTTACTTTGAACAGATCCAAGACATAGACAGTTCTGTTTTCTACTTTTTCGTCAGTGGTGCAGAGCTGAAGCAAGCGCAGTTTTGAAACGTGCGAGTCAAGCCCAGTCGTTTCGGCGTCAAGACAAAGCTTTGGGATTTGATTTAGTTCTTCAATTGACTGCTGGAACTTGTTGTCGCTGTCCGCGTAGAAGATTTTCATGAGAGTAAAAAAGGGGCATCTTTCGACGCCCCGTGGGTTCAGTGGTCCGTCGTTCAGGCAGCGTAGGACTTTTTCTCCCGAATGCGGCTGCTCCAGCGGTGACTGATGAAATCGGCAATGTCGCCCCACTCGCGAGCAACCTTCTGACCCATGGCAGTTGGCGACACGGCGTAAACAACGCGACGGAGCTGTCGGCTGTTCTCATCCAGCTCTTTGTCCTGACTGCCGAATTCAATCAGTTCTTTCAGCTCAATCAGATCCCACTCTTTCAGCAGCTGAGCGCCGTCGCGAACCGCTGTGTAAACAGGCGACGCGTGGTAGCAAGCGCTGCGAGGAACGTTCGGTCCCTGGTTGAGTGTCCGGTAGTGGCCGTCACCGTCCTTGCAGAAGCCCATGAAACACTGAGAGTCGGGACTCACAGAGCCACGATAAGCCATGCTGTTTACACAGCTAGTAGCGATCTGACGGAGCGTCCGGCTGTGACCGTCAGAGATCCCATCCAGGATCATCGCGGCGCCGAGCGATTTAAGGTTATTCACCTTGCAAAGATCTTCGATCGCTTCGCCAGGATTATCGATGATTTTTTTGATTTCAATCCGAGAAATCCTATTTGCATCGGTGCGGGTGTAGCTCCGTTTTTTAGGAGCTTCTACTCCTTCGATAGCGAACTTGGCAGCCAGCGATGCCAGCGTGGGGTTTTTGGTTTCAACGCTGATAGAGAACAGCTTTTTAGCGTCAATCATTGCAGGGTCAACGTGCTCGGCAATGTCGACCACGATTGATTCCTTGCGACCCGCTGCGTTCAGAAGCGCTTTTGCCTCGTTGTTGTCGAGGGTTGTGTCGCCGATCTTAAACGTGAAGTTCATGTAATGGGGGCAGAACAGATGAATGGTATCTTTCCAATGCTGCGACGCAAGAGTTTTTCAGCTTTTTTTAAGAATTCAGTCACTTGCGCTTCATACTCAGCACCTCCTTCATGGAGCTCACCGTTTCGTACCATGCACTGATCTCGTCTGTGATCTGTACAGCCATTAGTTCAAAATCATGTTCTGACAGCATCAGCTGCATTTCAACGTCCGCTTTATCGTTCAGTTTTTTGACTCCGTAATTTTTGTAGAGGAAACCGCTTAGCAATATGCAGTGCTCAGTTACGTCATTCTCGATCAATCTTGTCGCGTTGATCAACTCAGTTTGCGGCGCATAAAGGAGTACAGCTTCTCGGAACCTAAAGAGCTCTGGCTTTCCTTCATACAAATTGTGATACGTGTCAAATAGCTGTTGTGCCAACCAATCTTCAAGCTCGAACTTTTCTGTAGCTGGTGAGTACTCAGCTTCTATTCGTCTGACGACTTTTGCGTCTGTATGTCTATCCATAAGAGGGGCGGCAGATGCCCCTCAATCTAAAGGCAGTTCTAACTTAGGGATACTCAGCGGAGTGCATCTTGAAACAACTCTGCGCTTTTAGGATCGTCCAGAACATCTATTGTGTGCACATAGTCACTAAACTCTTTGAGTACACGCGCTTGCTTACCGATACAGAAGCTATTCCATTGCACACCATGCTCTTGTTTAAATGCGTTGAGGCGCCGCACGAAGGGGTCTGAGACCTCGGCGTTTCCGTCTGTAATCATAAGAATGTCGGCTTTTTCGACGAAGTTAATTTCCGACAGCGCGTGGTTGATAACAGAGCAGAAAGATGTACCTCCCCTTGTCGTCCAGCTAAGTACAAAGTTAAGCAGGCGTTCGTTATCCGAACGGTCTTTATCCAGGTGAATACTTTTTTGCACAAGCGTGTCGAATAAGTGTATGTGTGTCGCACGCTTCTGTTTGAGGCACTCCTCGGCAATTACGTAGGCGATAGCTTTTGACCAGAGCTCACACTCGCCTGCCATCGATCCACTGATATCGATGTATAGCACCACTGGGCCTTTATCAAGTTCCTTGATCTTTGCTTCGTAGTCTTTGCAAAGCAATGTTTTTTGACTGTACTTCAGAGCAAACAAAGCACGACCTTGCTCTGTGGCAGCTAAGGCGATCTCAGCAGGAAATGCTTTGGTCACTGTATCTGAGAACTTGGCACCTACTATGTCGCTGTAACTAGTCTGCGACCTACGAGCCCGCTTGCGATCAGCCCAAGCTTGCCGCAAAGCCCCGAGTCGACGCACAAGCTCTTTAAGACCAGGGTTGTTGCTGAGCTTCCTAGCAAGGTTGCGTTTTTGATCAAGATCGTTAAGAGCGACTCCTTTGCCAGCTTCGGTGCCAGCGAGAGCAGCCATAGCTTCTTGATTGTCTTTAGCGGCCTGATGCGCCCGATCAACCGCCTTATCTACTTGAGGTTGCATTTGTTCACTCATTTGGAGCAAGCTTTGCTCCATTTGTCGGCCAAGCTCCTTACCTTGCTGACGCAGCTGCGCAGCTTTGGCGTTGTCGCCTTGCTTCTTAGCCTCCATGAACTGTTCACGAATATCTTGAAGTTGCTGAGCGCCTTGACTGAGGAGTTCTTCGCTGAGCGAGTTGCCCTCAAGCTCGACCATCAGGATCTCGCTGAGTTCGTTGAGTACGTTTACAGCGTTATTACCTGATGTGAACTGGTCGCCGATCGAGAGAGCAACCAACCGTGGCCACGCAGGAGACTCGCACACTTGTACAAATAAGTTGTACCAGAATGCGTACTCAGGTTTGTATCCCTTGGGGAAGTCTGGGTTTTGTCCGTTCTGCTTGGCGCGGAAGTAGGACTCAACCTCATCGAAATTGATGACCGTAGTTACTTGGCCGCCGTTGTACAGGAAATCGAATAGCTCTTTACCGAAACGAGAGAGCTGTTTGATGTTGTACTTGTCTTCCAAGTATCTGACGATGGGACGCGCATCTCGAATGAAGTCATCCCACAAGAAGTCAGAGAGTGCAGAGACAGCGAGCACGAGAGGCTCATTGTTTACGAGGCGAAGAAACTCGGTGTTAGTTTTCATGATGAGACGTTAGAGATTGAAGCTGCGACTGATTGAGATGAAGACTCGATAGTTTGAGCAAGCTTGGTTGCAGACTGTCGAGCACTGGCGCTGATTCTGTATTGACCAGATTCCAGGATGTTATCTAGTTTGTTTGACAGAGTTTCTAAGTCACGGTGCATCTTTCGAAGCTTGCCGACCAGGCGATTTAAATCGTCGACGCTCTTAGATTCTGCCGCGTGGAGAGCGTGGTATTCAGTGAGAATTCCGCTGTGAGCTCGCTTGATACTTTCCATCAGCTTTTCAGCTGTAGGTACAGCTTGCTCTAGCACTTCTTTAACTACCTGTATATCATCTTGTGTTTGATACACAATGTGCACGAGCGAGCGGTGAAGGTGCTCCGGGAACAGCTCCTCATCGCCTTGCACAACAGCCCAGCCTCGTAAGAACTTGAGGATCTGAACTCTTCGCCGGTCGCTGATTGTGATTCCTCTGGTAGCTAACAGGTCAATCACCTGCGTAAAAGAATCTAGAAACTCATCGCTGACACTCACGTTTGCCACTTCTTCTTGGAGAGTAGTCAAGTCTTCAAATGTCAAATTAGATTCAACTATCGGTCGCTGCTTAATGCCGAGAGCCCACATGTCCAAACTTCTCTTGGAGGTTGGTTTCTTAAGGAGATCTACGGTCGGTCGGAACAAGAATCGATCGCAGAAAGCTTGAAGCGATTCTTCTTGAGGAAAGGAGTTGGTTGCTGCAACAATCGACTGAATTGGAGTTTCTAAAACTTCGCGACCGTTATTGAAAGTCCGCTCGTTCAGGATTGTCAGCAGAGAATTAAGAACTGCTGAGCTGCCACGAAAGAGTTCATCCAAGAATGCGATGTTTGAGGTTGGCAGATACCCTTTAACATCACGAACATACTCGTCATTCAATAGCTTGGACACAGCTACAGGACCGAATAACTCAGAAGGATCCGTGGTGGGAGAAAGAAGGTAACCGAAGAATTGAGACCCTTTGAATCCGTTTGATACTGCTCGGACAAGCTCAGATTTGCCCGTGCCAGGTAGCCCGAACAGAAAGCTATTTTGTTTTGTAATCAGGGACGCGAGTAGTCCATCAATGACGTCAGCACGCTCTAGGAAGCTGGTGTTAAGTGATGAGCGGAAGCTTTGAAGGTTCGAGAAGAGTGTGTCGTTCATTAGTCGAAGATTGTTGAAAGTGCTTTAAACAGGTCTTTTAAAAGATCTCTCTTTAGATTCCTGTGCGGCTTAGAGAGACTTTTAGCGATAAGTAAAAGTCTGTAGTCTTTTGACGAGAGTCTAGAAATCAAGATCATCTGTCGACTCAACTTCAATAGTTTTTACCTCGTCAATAAGATCATCAAGGTTTGCGGATTGAGCTTTGACCAACTCAGCTCGTTGATCAAACAAGGTTTGCAAATGCTTCGCTCGTTGGTGGTAAACATCTTTCTCGACCTGAAGCTCGTGGTAGAGCTGATCGAGCTGCTCCTGGTTGTCAGCAGAGTTGATCTTCGCCAAGAGATCTTTATATGTACTAGAGAGTGCTAAGGAACGCTTCAGTGATTCGAGACCATCGCTCGTGTTGCGCGATTCAACAATCGACTCAAGCTCCTTACGAATCTTCGTTTTTAGGTTTGCATAGTCTTTAAATGCTTGGTTTTTAACTTTGGCCGTAGCTGACTGAAGCCTGACACCTACATCGAGCAAATCATTCGATAGCGTCGAAAGATTCTCAAATCCTGGGCAATGGCGAGTGATCAGCTGCAAAGTCTCAGCAGTAATTTGCCAAGACCCGCGCCGCTTACTTCCTCCAGTTTGACGTTCGCCAATCTTGGAAGACACACGAACATCAAGATCGTCTAATAGTTCAGCGGCTTTAGCGAGTGCGCGATCAGCAGCACCCTCCCTCGCCGCCTCAAGCACTTCGTTTGTGTTGAGCACCGCTGCCTCTTGAATGGCCGTGGAGATCGAATGCTCCTCTTTGCTATCAGAAACCTCCAGGCTCACAGGGTTGGGTCCGACCACAAACACCTTGATCGGATTTTCGAACTCCTGTTTCGTAGGGAAGATAGTCAAGTAAGCTTCCTTAGCGAGCTTGAAGCCTTCTGTGTCGTCACGGAACAAAGGCTCTAAGAAACCTTCAACGGTGTTTGACCAGCGAGTGTACTCTTCAAGCCAAAGCTCATTGAGCTTCTCGTTGTAGTTAGAAGCATCAGAACGGATCTTTGTGATGCGTTCCATAGCCTCTTCGAAGTAATCCTCGTGGAGGAAGTGAACATCTCCGTTATGGATTGTGCATTCATCGTAAAGCTTACGTTGTTCTATACGCAGTAGATTCAAGAACTCTTTAAGTTTGCCTGAGAGTGTTGGGCGTACAGAAACTGATTGCTGTTTTTCAAGCACGTCAATCACAGTGTCTGGCAGCTGCAGATCTGCCATCTTGATCTGCGTGCTCTGCCTCACGGATGCGCTAACGGAACAGTGAAGGAGGAAGATTTTGTCGTTGCTCATGATCACTTAAGGCGACGGAAGACGGCGGTGATTTTGTCGGTAACCAGGTCGATGGCTCCGGTGATGTGCAGTTGTTCGATCAAACTGTTCCGCTCGATCTTGGCAATCTTGAGCTTGCGCTCCAGATCAGCAATCTTTTCGTTCAGCTTCTCGATCTTGGCGTGCGGCGTGGGCAAACGATCTATCCGAACAACGATGTTCGTACGGAACTCAGGAAACTTGAATAAAGAATCGTCGCCACGGAAAACATCCAGGTCGATACCGCTGTTGTCTGCTTTGACAAGCATCGAAGTTAGGTTGCTGCGAGCAGACTCATACTCGGCACCGAATCCTTCGTTAAGTTGAGCGAGGGCAGTGTCACAGGAGTCGTACCGCTCGGCGCTGATGCGTCCTTGTTCGATCAGGGACTGTTTAGTGACCTTAATCATGTGATGTGATGCGAAGGGAACGCACCGCGTTAAGGGCCGGTGCCGCCCATGCAGAGCAATGTACATTCTCCTGAGCACCTTGTCAACCCCTGCGCAGGGATTTATATTTGGTGACACGAGAGCACAGTTGTTACAACTTTTGTTAATAAGAAAACTTTTTCTAAGTAAAACACTAGCAACAAAACTGGATTAACTATGAAGTATTTACCTTTCTCATTTGCGTCTTAGTCTGTTGCGAGGCATCGAAGCCTCAGGACTTACAGGAGCCCCTTGCTACGCGAGACCTTTGCATCGTTGTTATACCTCCCAGTGTATCTGTAGCTAGCTTGAGGAGCCTCAGCCATCTCAGTGAAGACAATCTGCCCGCACCGCATACCGGGCCAGAGCGGGAAGGCTGAGAACTGCTTAGCGTTCTTGAACTCCAGAGTCAGCACCGAGTTGTTGAATCCAGGGTCTATATATCCCGCAAGTAAATGTTCCAGACCTGCGCGAGCCAGCGACGACTTAAGAACGAACTGCGCTGAAATGAAGTCAGGAATGTTAAAGGTTTCAGCTGTCTCAGCCAAGATAAATTCGTTAGGCAGCAGCAGGTAGGGGTTTTCTCTGGTGTGCTCTGAAATGTTTTTAGGCAACATGCCACCAGCCTCAACCTCAACGTAGAGGTTAGTGCCGAGCGTGACGTCTAGACTGGCTGGATTGATCAGCGTGGGTTTGAAAGGCTCAATCATGCCCCCCTCGCAGAGAGCTTTAATCCGCCAATCAGGTAAGACCACAGGAGTAACGAGACTCCAGTGAGATTAACCTAAGTGGCTGTGAATTTCATCAAAGAGTTCACGACCTTTAGCCGTAAGTCTTACAAGCTTGATTCTTTGATCTGCGTGCCAAGGCTCTCGACTCACTAGACCCATGCCAGGCTCGCCTTTCTGAGTTTGTGAATCGAGAATGCCGCAGTTACGAGAGACGGAACTCTTAGGGATACCAAGCTTACGAGCAATGTCTGTTTGAAGGAGTCCCTCACGAGACTCCCCTACAGCTAGAAAGATAAAGAGTGTTGTACAGGAAACTTCGCGGGGATTGAACTTTGCGAAGGGTTCTATTGCTTTTGAGAGGAGCATGGAGTTAGTTGTAGTAGCTTAATGTCTATTTGATTGAGTTTGTTTAAGGTAGCTTCGATCTCTTCTTTCATCGACGGAGACGCCGAAAGTAAATTGAGCTGCTGCCTGGTCATTAAAGAGTTAAGAGCCCTACGCAGCGTAAGGATCTCATCTTTTGTGAAGTTTACTTCTGACATTGTTCTTGGGTGATCTCGTGATGTGATCCAGTGTGATGAGCGTGGACTACCACAGGGCTTAACAGGACAATGCTAGTAAGAATGAGGGCGAGGCTCAGGGTCGATTTCATTTAGACAGGTCTTCCA
>Ga0315903_10008496_pt1 | contig 12616 bp, 9 predicted proteins | sample LakEriMetagenome_7_FD_203524 | JGI IMG/M metagenome (GOLD analysis project Ga0315903, IMG submission 203524) | Freshwater fungal communities from buoy surface, Lake Erie, Ohio, United States - Buoy 2 MA119 | ecosystem: Environmental > Aquatic > Freshwater > Lake | place: USA: Lake Erie, Ohio...
CGAACTTCTGTCCGCCCGGGGTCTCATACCGGGTGATCGGCACCTCGCCGAGGAAGATCTCGACCTCGGGGAGCACGCATTGCGGGATCGGCTCGCGGGCCACGGCGAAGGCCGTGGCGTGCGGCGGGTGGCAGTGGACCACCGCGTTGACGTCGGGCCGCTCCTTCATGATCGTGAGGTGGAGGAGGATTTCGCTCGACCGCTTGCGAGCGCCATCGAGCTGGTTGCCCTCCATGTCGACGATGCACAGATCGGCGGGCTTCATGAAGCCCTTCGAGACCAGCGTGGGCGTGCACAGCACCTCGTTGGGCCCGAGGCGAAACGAGATGTTGCCGTCGTTCCCGGCGGCGAACCCCTTGGCGTAGATTCGGCGGCCGATGTCGCAGATCTCTTCCTTGAGTTCCGCGAGCGACTTGTCGGTGGTGCGAATCTGTTCCGGGGCGGGCATGGTGGCTCCTGCTCGTGGCTGGGCGGGGTGAAACGGGCTGAACATCCTACCGTATGCGGGCGATTCTGCGGGAAGCGGGGCGAAACACGCGCCGCGCCGACACCTTGCCAAGACCGTGCGATGCGTTCGAATGGTCCGGGACCAGGTTGCGAAATCGGCACCCAGCCCCCGGAGACGATCCATGACCATGCTGCCCCCTGTCGCCATCGTCACCGGAGGAGGAACCGGGGTCGGTCGAGCGACGACGCTCGGCCTGACGCGGCTCGGTTACCGCGTGGTGATCAACTACTCGAAATCGCAAGCCGATGCGGAGGAGACGATTCGCGAGGTTCGCGGCTGCGGAGGAGACGGCGTCGCGATGCACGCCGATGTCGCCGCCGATGCCGACTGCCGCAGGCTGGTGAGCGTGGCGGTCGCGCGTTTCGGCCGGCTCGACGTGCTGGTGAATTGCGCGGGGACGACCGAGTTCATCCCGTTCGATGATTTGGAGGGGGTGACGGACGAGGTCTGGCAGCGGCTGTATCAGGTCAACGTCGTCGGCGCGTTCCACTGTGCCCGTGCCGCCCGCGAACCGCTGCTGGCCTCGGGGGGCGGTTCGATCGTGAACGTGTCGAGCGTCGCGGCGCAGCTCGGGCAGGGGAGTTCGATCCCGTATTGCTGCACCAAGGCGGCGCTCGACAACCTCACCGTGTCGCTCGCGCGGACCTTTGCCCCCCACATCCGCGTCAACGGGATCGCCCCCGGATTCATCGCCGGCCGTTGGACCCAAGGGGGGTTGGGGGAGCGGTACGAGGCGATCAAGACGGCCTACGAACGGACGTTGCCCTTGGGGCGGGTCTGTCAACCGGAGGACATCGCCGATGGGATCATCAGCCTGATCACCGGCAGCACGATCGTCACGGGCCAAACGTTGACCGTCGACGCCGGAATGATGATCCGCGGCTTCGACGTCACGTTCGACTGAACCGGGCTCAGCGTTTCGCGGCGACGATCTGGTCGACGAAGGCGTAGAGGGCCTGGGTCGCGGGATCGTCCGGGGTGCCGAGGTCGTCGTTCAGCTTGCCGTGGCTCGTTTCACGCTTGCCAAACACGGTCACCGGGACGTCCGCCGCTTTCAGGACATTGGCCAGCCGCCGGGCCTGGGCGGTCACGTCCGGCTGGCCGGCGACGTGCAGGATCAGGAACGGCGGGATGCCCTTGCCCTTGGCGACATGCGTGACGGCCGAAAACTCGACGTGCTTCTTCGGGGCGTTGCCGAAGATTTGGCGGTGGCCCATTTCGGGCAACGACAGGCCGTGGAGTTGCTGGCGGAATTCGTGGGTCATGATCATCGCGGGAATGTCGTAGGTGTCGCCATCGACGGGGACGCAGCCGAGAAGGGCCGTGAACGGCACTCCGGCGGCCCGCAGGTAACGGTCGTCGGTGCACAGGAGTGCCGCGAGCTGCGCGCCGGACGAATGGCCCATCACGAAGATGCGGTTCGGGTCACCGCCGTGGTCGGCGATGTGGCGATGGACCCAGCCCAACGCCTGCCCGCAGTCCCCGATCAGCGTCGCCATGTCGACCTTCGGCACGAGCCGATGATTGATCGAGACGAAGACGAAGCCGCGGTCGTTGAACACCTTGGGCTTGAGCCCGACGGCGGTCTTGTCACCGCCTTGCCAGCCCCCGCCGTGGATCCAAAACACGACCGGAAGCCCCTTGGCATCTGCGGGGGCATGGATGTCGAGCACCTGGCGATCGACCGCCGGGTCGGCGTAGGGGATGTTGGACTCGCGCGTCTGGGCGTGGGCAATCGACGCGAGCAGCAGGGCAGCGATCGCGAGCTGCGGCGAGACCGTCCTGGGCATGGGCAGACCTCCTGGGGGTGGACCCAACAACCTACCCGCAGCGACAATCCGTGGCGACTCGATTGATGAGGCGGCGGAGCGCCGGCGGAACCCCTGGCCTGCTCAATCCAGGCTCCCTGTGGGAAGATGTGCGGGAAGGTGCGGTGAGCGTGCTCTGGGCTTTCATGGCTGTGGTGATGCCGGTGACCGTTCTCCAACTCGTGTGCCGCGACTTCGCCGTATCCATGCGTGGTCAGGCACCCCATCGGCCGCACATCCGCCCCTATGTCCGCGGCGCCGACGAGACGCATGTCCTGGACCTGGCAGGCGGGTTTCCCATGGCCGCAGCAGAACGGCTGGCCGTGCGCGGCGCGGGTCTGGTGGCGGAGATGGATGGCCGCGCCGGACGGCTGGTCGCCGGCTGGCTGGGATGGCCCCCGGATGATCCGGACAGGCGGGGGCCGGTCGGGGGGCTGGTGACGCTCGTGGAGGCGCGGCGTGCGGCCGGGGACTCACGGTGGTCGATCGGTTGGCTGCTCGTGCGACCGCAGACGCGCCGGCAGGGCCTGGGAAGCGAACTGGTCGCGACGGCGCTGGCAGCGGCCGCGACCGCCGGGGCCGCCGGGGCCGCCGCGGTCTGGGTGGAGACGGATCGCCGATGGTCGGACAGCCTGGCATTCTGGCGGACGGTCGGGTTTCAGCCCGTGTGATCCGCGGCAAACTGCTATGCTTGAACCCCGGTTTCGCTGACCAGGGAGAGGCAGGAGGAGCGGCGATGGCGGACGCACCCCGGCGGGAGTTCGAGCGGGACATCGACGACGTGCGGCAGCTGCACGAGGATCTGGTCCGCGGCGCCGGCGGCACGCCCGGCGGCACATGGATCTTCTTTCTGGGGCTGGTGCTGGCCGCCTCCGGGCTGTGGTTCTTCCTCAGCAACGTCCACGTGATGACCGAGCCGTTCGGCATGGTGTCGGGCGTGCTGGGCCGCGGGTTTGGCCTCGCCGGACCCGCCATGAGCACCGGAATCGTGTTCGCGCCGATCTTTTTCGGCCTCGTGCTGCTGTTCTACGACGCGAAATTGAAGTGGGGCTGGGCGTTGTTCTATGTGGGCCTGGCCCTGATCATGATCGAGATCTTGAGCCGCATCCGCTTTCAAATGGGCATGCCGGTCAGCAACCTCCTGCTCATGCTCGGCATGATCGCCGCCGGCATCGGCATGATGCTCCGCAGCTTTCGCGATCTCTCATCGCCGGCTGGCGGCCCGCCGGCCGCCCGGTAGATGGAGCACCGGCTGCGGGGGCGGAGCACGGCCAGGTCAGGCGGCCCCCATCCCTTCCATGCGCCGCCAGCCGCTCATCTGGCCGAGATGCATCATCATGTGCCCGCCGCAGTAGAAGGCCTGGGCCGAGCCGATCGTGGGAAACAGTTCCTTCATCCGGCCCTCCGCCGGATTCGGCTGCTGGAAGGCGTCGTCGGCCGTGCTCCGCAGGGCGGCGCTCACCATCCGATGCCCTTCCATGAAGAACTCGACGACCTCCGCCATCGATGGATAGAGGTCGAGGTCGGGGTCGTCCACGCACTTCGCGTCCTTCGAAAACCGGACCTCGAACTGGTCGGGCACCGGCGGGGCCGGATGGCCGATGAGGCGGAGAATCTTCGGGGCGTAGAGCGAGAGGTGACCGTAGATGAAGGCCGGATGGTTGGATTCCACCACGACGCCGCCCGGGCGGGCGAACCGCGGAAAGCGGTCGGCTGGAACGCCGCGGAGGAGGCGTTCCGCGTAGCCGACGGAAAGCTGCAGCGAGTCGGCGATCACGTTGCCGAGGGAGCGGGACATGGGGCGACTCCGGGGGAGGCGGGGGGACGGCCCGCGGCGATCCGGGCGATCGCCGCGGGCAGCGCATGGCATTCGGCGGCGAAGACGCGGGCCGCCAGCGATTCGGCGGTGTCGTCGGGCAGCACGGGCACGGCCTGCTGGAGCAGGATCCGGCCGTGATCGTACTCGTCGTCGACGAGATGCACGGTGCAGCCGGAGATCGTGCACCCGCGGGCGAGCACGGCGCGATGAACGTGCATCCCATGGAATCCCTTGCCGCCGAAGGCGGGCAGCAGCGCGGGGTGGATGTTGATCACGCGGCCGGCGAAGTCGGCGGGGATCCGCACGAGGTGCAGAAACCCCGCCATCACGACGAGATCGGCGCGGGCCGCGCGGCAGACGGCGAAGATCTCGTCGCTCCAGGCGGCGACCGGCCGGCCGGCCGGCGGCAGCACCGTGACCGGAATGCCGGCCGCGGCGGCGATCCGCACGCCGCGGACATCGGCGCGGCTGGCCACGACGGTGTCCACGCGGGCGGCGAGGCTGCCGGCCGCGATCCGCTCGAGGAGGTTGTCGAGCGTGCGGCCCGAGCCGGAGAGCAGCACGGCGAGCCGCAGCGGAGCCGGATCGGTCATGGGCGGCCGCCCCGGCGCCGGATCGAGATCGACAGGGCGTGGCCATCGACATCGACGGCCTCGGTGGCGGCGTCCTCCAGCGGCCCGAAGGCGACCGTCGCGGCCAGCGTCTCGCCCGCCACGGCGTCGCCATGCCGTTCGAGGGCGGCCCGAAGAGCGGCGGAGTCGGTCACGAACGCCAGGTCGATGCGGTCGGTGAACTCGAGGTCGAGCTTCTTGCGGAGCGCCTGTACCGCATGCACCGCCTCGTTGACGAGGCCCTCGGCGACGAGGTCGGGCGTCAGCTCCTTGGCCACGACCACGACGGCCCGCGGGCTCTCGGCGGCCGCCCAGCCGGGCTTCGCCGTCGTCCGCACGAGCAGGTCGTCGGGCTCGAGCACGGCCGTGCCGCCGCCGGCGAGCGGCACCGTGGCCTTGCCGTCGCGGGCCAGCGCCGCCAGGAGGGCCGCCGCATCGGCCTTGGCGAGCGCATCGCGGGCCTGGGGCAGATCCTTGCCGAGCTTGGGGCCGAGTTTCTTCAGGTCGGGCTGCACGCTCCGGGTGATGTAGCGGTCGGGCGCGCGGCAGATCTCGAACGCCTTCACGTTGAGCTCGTCGCAGACGAGATCGGCGTGGGCGGCGAGCCAGGCGGAGTCTTCCGCGGCCGCGTCGGCGAGGACGACCTCGACCTTCGAGAGCGGCTGGCGGACCTTGAGCTTCTCCGCCGCCCGGGCCGCGCGGCCGAGGGAGGCGACGTCGCGGACGAGGGCCATGCGGCGGACGAGGTCGGCGTCGAGGAGACGGTCCTCACCGACCGGGTAGTCGGTGAGGTGCACGCTTTCGGGGACCTTCGTGCCAAAGGGGACCACGGCGAGGTTCCGCCACAGCTCCTCGGTGACGAAGGGCACGAACGGCGCCGCCAGCCGGGCGATCGTCAGCAGGGTCTCGTAGAGCGTCCAGTAGGCGTCGAGCTTGTCGGCGTTCGTTTCCGGGCCGCCGTCGGCCTTGCCCGCCGCCCAGAAGCGGTCGCGGCTGCGGCGTACGAACCAGTTGCTCACCGCCTCCACGAGCGCCGCGAGCCGGCCGGCGGCCGTGAAGTGGTCGTAGGCGTCCATTCGCGCCGTCATCTCGGCCGCGGTGGCGGCCAGTTCCGAGAGCATCCAGCGGTCGAGCTCGCTCCGCGCCTCGGCCGGTCGCCAGCCGCGGGCCCGGGCGAGGTCGGCATGGTCGAGCGTGCCGGGGGCGTCGAGGAAGGCCGCGGGGTCGAAGCCGTCGATCCGGGCGTAGATCACGAAGAACGAGTAGACGTTCCAGAGGCGGAGGAGGAACTCGGGCACGCTCTCGCGGATCGCCCGCTCGCTGTAGCGGATGGCCGTCCAGGGGGGCTGGCCGGCGAGGAAGAACCAGCGCAGCGCGTCGGCCCCGTACTTGTCGAAGATCTCCGCCGGCTCGCGGTAGTTCCGCTTGCTCTTGCTCATCTTCTGCCCGTCCTCGCCGAGCATGTGGCCGAGGACGATGCAGGTCTTGAAGGGATGCGGATAGGGCCGGGCGGCCTGGCCCGACTGGTCCCCGAACAGCAGCGTGCTGATCGCCAGTTGGCTGTAGAACCAGCCGCGGGTCTGGTCGATCGCCTCGGAGATGAAGTCGGCGGGAAACTGCCGCGCAAACTCCTCCTGCCCCGCATGCGGCCAGCCCCACTGGGCGAACGGCATGGCCCCCGAGTCGAACCAGCAGTCGATGACCTCCGGCACCCGCCGCATCCGCCCGCCGGGGGCGAACGGCGAGTCGTAGGTGACGGCGTCGATGTAGGGCTTGTGGACGGCCAGGTCGTCGGCGAGCTCCGGCCGGACGGCCTTGGCCTGGGCGAAGACCTCGGTGCCCGTGACGCCCGGCTTGGCCAGCAGGGCCGCATAGGACGGCACCGCCTCCATCCGGCCCGTCGACTCGCACTTCCAGATCGGCAGCGGCGTGCCCCAGTACCGCTCGCGGGACAACGCCCAGTCGACGTTGGTCTCGAGGAAGTTGCCGAAGCGGCCGTCCTTGATGTGCTCCGGCAGCCAGTGGATGCGGGCGTTGTTGGCGAGCATCGCGTCGCGGAACCGGCTCGTGCGGATGAACCAGCTCTGCCGCGGGTACTGGATGAGCGGGTCGGCGTCGGCCCGCCAGCAGAACGGATAATCGTGGACGTACTGCTCCTGGTGGACGAGCAGCCCGCGGGCCCGCAGGTCGCGGGTGATGTCACGGTCGCAGTCCTTGACGAACCGGCCGCTGCCCATGGGAAACGCGTCGGTGAAGGTGCCGTCGGGGGCGACGGCGTTGAGGAGCGTCGGGCCCGTGCCGGCGGCGAAGCGGGCCTGCTCGGCGACGAGCACGCCGTAGTCCACCTCGCCGAACGCCGGGGCGATGTGGACGACGCCGGTGCCGGAATCGGTGGTCACGAAGTCGGCGGCCACGACCCGCCAGGCGCCGGGGGCCGCGCCGCCGGCGACGAGCGGCGCGGTGGCGGGCGGGCCGGCCGGGCGGAAGGTGTCGAACGGCGGCAGGTAGGAGCGGCCGACCAGGTCGGCTCCCGGCATCCGGGCGACGATGTCGAACGCCGTCTTCGTTTTCTCGCCGAGGGCGGCGGCCAGCGGCGCCGCGACGACGTATTCGGCCGCAGCGGCATCATCCGTCGCCCGCAGCACGACATACTCCAGGTCGGCCTTCACGGCGGCGAACTGGTTCGAGGGCAGCGTCCACGGGGTGGTCGTCCAGGCCACGAGGCTCCGGTTCGTCGCCGCGCCCGCCGCGTCGAGCAGCGGAAAGGCGACGTACACGCTCGGGTCGGCGACCTCCCTGTAGCCCTGGCCGACCTCGCCGCTGGAGAGCGCCGTGCCGCCCTGGGCCCACCACCAGACGATCTTGTGCCCCTGGTAGAGAAGGCCCTGGTCAAAGAGCGTGGCCAGGGCCCACCACACGCTCTCGACGAACGACTTGTGATAGGTGACGTAGGCGTCGGACAGGTCGATCCAGAACCCGATCCGCTCGGTGAGCGTCTCCCACTCCTTCATGTAGCGCCACACGCTCTCCTGGCACTTGTGGATGAAGGGCTCGACGCCGTAGGCCTCGATCTCGGCCTTGGAGTGGATGCCGAGCTCCTTGCAGACCTCGACCTCGACCGGCAGGCCGTGGGTGTCCCAGCCGGCCTTCCGCGCGCAGTACTCGCCCCGCATCGTGCGGTAGCGGGGGTAGAGGTCCTTGATCGTCCGCGTCAGGCAGTGGCCGGGGTGGGGCATGCCGTTGGCCGTGGGCGGGCCCTCGAAGAACACGAACGGCTGCGCCCCCTGCCGCCGCGCCAGCGACTTGGCGTAGGTGCCCCGCTCCCGCCAGGTCCGCGCGACCGCGGCCTCGAGGGCGGGAAAATCGGGCTGGCCGCGGACGGGCTCGAACATGGCAGAGAGCGTACCGTGAGGCCGTGGCCCCTCACAGGGGTCCGAGCCGCAGCCGCGGCACGGTGCAGGCTTCGGGGATCGACGGTATGCTCTGGCAGCGAGCCATCCGACCATGCGGCGGTGCGTGCCCGGGATCACATGCCCGAACGTCCGCGTGGTCGCCAGCGTCCGCGAAACGACCCAGTTCGAGGCGATCCACATACTCTCCGGAGCCCCCGCCATGCGTCATTCCGCACCGCTCTCCCTTCCCGTGTCGCGGCGCGATGCGCTGCGGGCCGCGTCGCTTGCCGGCGGTGCCATCGCCACGATGTCGGCCGTGCATGCCCAGTCGCCTTCCAGCGACGTGATCCGCGTGGGGCTGGTCGGCGCCGGCGGCCGCGGCTCGGGGGCCCTCAAGCAGACGCTCTCCGTGCCTGGGTCCAACGTCAAGGTGACGGCGATCGCCGACGCCTTCGAGGACCGGATCGCGGGGGCGCTCAAGGCCGTGGAGGGCATGGAGGGCAAGGTCGACGTCCCCGCGGAGCGGCAGTTCAAGGGGCTCGACGGCTACCGGCAGGTGCTCGACCACTGCGACCTGGTGATCCTGGCGACGCCCCCCGGCTTCCGGCCCTTCCATTTTCAGGAGGCGATCAAGGCCGGCAAGCACGTGTTCATGGAGAAGCCCGTCTGCGTCGACAGCTTCGGGGCCCAGGTGTGCCTCGCGGCGGCGAAACTCGCCGACGAGAAGAAGCTCAAGGTGGTGGTGGGTCTGCAGCGGCGGTACGACAGCCGCTACCGGGAGACGTTCGCGCGGGTCCGGGAGGGGCTCGCCGGCGACATCATCGGCGGGCAGGTGTACTGGAACGGCAGCGGCATCTGGTATCGCGCCCGGAAGCCCGACATGACGGAAACCCGATTCCAGATCCACAACTGGTATCACTTCAATTGGCTCAGCGGCGACCACATCTGCGAGCAGCACGTCCACAACATCGACATCGCCAACTGGATGCTCGGCGCGGTGCCGGAAACAGCCTACGGCGTGGGCGGCCGGCAGAACCGCGTGCCCGGTCAGCCGAGCGAGATCTACGACCACCACGCGGTGAACTTCTCCTATCCCGGCGGCGTGCGGATCGCCAGCCAGTGTAAGCAGTTCGCCGGGGGCGATGGCCGGGTGAACGAGGAGTTCCAGGGAACGAAGGGCTTCGTCCGGATCGGGGAGATCACCGACTTCAAGGGCAACGTGCTCTGGAAGTTCGAGGGGCAGAAGTCCAATCCATACCAGGTCGAGCACGACGAACTGCACGACGCGATCCGCAACGACAAGCCGCTGAACAACGCCGTCTACGCCACGGAGGCCAGCTTCGCGGCGGTGCTGGGGCGGCTGGCCACCTACTCCGGCAAGGTGTGGAAGTACGCGGACGCGATCCAGCTGCCGTACCGGACGATGCCGGAAAATCTCACCTGGGACACGCCGGCTCCGGTGCAGCCCGACAAGGACGGCCTGTACCCGATTCCCATGCCGGCCACGTTCAAGCTGCCCGAGATGAAGCCCGCCTCGGCCTGACCGCGGCTCGCAGCCCTGGAAAACACCGCGCGGCCCGCGGCCATGCCGCGACCCGTCACCGCGGCTTGACCGCCCGCTTCCGCCCCGCTTTCGTGGCCGGCAGTTCCGGGCACGACTCCGCCACGAGCTTCGTCATGGTGTTGGACGACACGCCGAGCAGTTCGGCGGCCTTGCTGCGGTGCCCGCCAGTGACCCTCATCGCCTGCCGCACCGCCAGCCGCCGGAGCTCCATGAGGTTGAGCACCGGCACGTCGGGGTCCGGGGTGGGCGCCGTGCCGATGGCCGGCGGAGATGCGGGGGCCGGCGCATCGACGCCGCTCGCCCGGTCCGCCCCGACCCGCCCCCCGGCTGCCGGGCCGAACAGGTCAACGAGCACCTCCGCCTCCCGTCCCTCGAACACGTAGAGCCGCTGGATCGTCTGGGCGAGCTGGCGGACGTTTCCCGGCCAGGCATGGCTCATCATCCTGGCGAGCAAGTGCGGCTCCGGCCGCCAGCAGGGCTTGCCATACACCTGGGCGAAGTGGTTCGAGAAGTGCCCGATGAACAAGGGAATGTCCTCGGGCCGCTCCCGCAACGGCGGCACCTGAATGTGGATCGTGTTGAGACGATAGAACAGATCCTTGCGGAAGCCTCCGCTTTCGACGGCGGCTTCGAGGTCGCGGTTCGTGGCGGCGATCACCTGGACGTCGACGTGCTGACTCGCGCTCGAGCCGACGGGCGTCACCTCCAGGCGCTGCAACACGTGGAGGAGCTTGGGCTGCAGCTCGAGCGGCATCTCGCCGATCTCGTCGAGGAACACGACGCCACCGTTGGCGGCGCGAAACGCGCCGACCGATGGGCCGAACGCCCCGGTGAACGCACCCTTTTCGTGGCCGAACAGCTGGCTCTCGGCGAGCGTCGACACGAGGCTCCCGCAGTTCACCGACACGAACGGCATCCCGGCCCGTCGGCCCGCCGCGTGGATGGCCCGCGCGACCTCCTCCTTCCCGCAGCCGGTCTCTCCGGTGATGAGCGCGGCGCAGTCAAACTGCGCCGCGCGGCCGATCGACTCCTCGACCCGGCTCACCGCCGCGGAGATGCCCGGCAGCCGTGTCCAGGACCTGGCGGCCCGGGGAGCGGACAGTGCCGCACGCCCCCGGCCGGGAGAGCCGAATTGCACGATGTTCGCGGCTGGAGGGCTGCTCATAAGCGGCTTCAGGTCGATCAAAATGAGCGGGCGACGCCGTTTTCCTTTCGCGACCTCATCCTACCAGAATTCAAAAAGATAACGAATCTATTCGCAAAAATGTGGAATTGCATTCATAAACCTGGTGATTGCTCAGAACAACGGATTGTCCGCCGCGAACATGGATTTCCCGGTTTCGCTGCCTGATTTTCGATGGTTCGCCGGAAAATACATCAGAAAGCATTGCTGGCACGAGGTTTGCTTCGTGATCTCGCGGATTCCCTGGACAGAGTCGGCTACGCACATCGAAGTCGGCTGGACGGGCTTACCGGGGGGGGTGGACGGCGTGGAGCCGTTCTTCATCTCCCGGTCTGAAATCCGCTCCGGACATGGTCGCGGTTTGCGAATCCCGAGAGAGTGAGAGGAAGGTAACGATGCGGCACTCCAACGATGACCTTGGTGTTCGCGAATCGGCAGCGGGTCGCAGACTCCGCGGGTGGCGCACGGCCGCAATGCACGTCCTCGCCGGGGTCGCCTTGGTCGTCACGCTAACGCCGCAGGCGTCGCACGGGCAGACTTTCACAACCTGGACAGCGGCGCCAGGTGGCTCTCCGCGGTGGACGGTTGCAGGGAACTGGAGTGGCTCAAGTGTTCCGACAGCTTCCGATCTGGCGGTGTTTCCGACCGCTGCTGGAGTGATTGGTCCCACCATGGGTGGTGGGAACACATCCGCCCAGGCTGTGTTGGGCCTCATCTACCTTGGAACCAACAATTACAGTTCCGCCACCTGGTCAGGGGTGTCTTTCTCAATCGGCGCCTCAGGCATCACACAATCCTCGACCTCTGGAACAGTGACGCTGCCGGCCACCACAATTGTGCTGACGGCGAATCAGACGTGGACGTTGGATTCGGCAAACGGAGTGACGCAATCTGGGTTCGGCGCAATTTCGGGCGATTTTAGTTTGGAAAAAGCGGGAGTTGGCCTTCTCACGCTGACCAGAAATAATTCCTTTTCTGGTGGTTTCACACTCTCCGCTGGCCGCGTCAACGTCAACAACGCGAATGCCCTTGGTGCGGGCCCGCTTACTATCAACGGCGGCACGATCGCAACGACTCTCTCAAGTGTAACGCTGCCCAACCCCCAGCAGTCATGGAACGGCAGTTTCACGCATGACGGGAACCCTCTCAACCTCGGCACCGGGGCTGTCACGCTCGGGGCGACGCCCACCGTGACCGTCGCGTCGTCCACGCTCACCGTCGACGGGGTGATCGCCGGCGGCTTTGGCCTCACCAAGGCGGGCGCGGGCATGCTCCGCCTCAACGGCGCGAACACGTTCAGCGGCTCGACGACCGTGGATGCGGGCACACTCATGATCGGCAACGGCAGCGCCCTGCAAAACAGCCCGCTCAACACCGCCGGCACCGGCGTGATCGCCACGTCGGCGGCCACGATCACCTCCGCCACGTTCGGCGGCCTGATCGGCACGTCCGGCAGCCTGGCCAGTTCGTTCGTGGCCGCGGACATCGGCCGCATCTCGCTCCTGACGCTCAATCCCCAGGCGGGCCAGAGCTATTCTTACGGCGGTGTGATCACGAACGGCACCGGATCCGTCGTCAGGAGTCTGACGAAGACGGGTGCCGGTGTCCAGGAACTCACCGGCGACAACACCTTCACGGGTCGGACGACGATCGCCGAGGGCACGCTCTCGGTGGACCGCATCTTGAATAGCGGTAATGGCCCTCTCGGCACGAACACCACGGTCGACTTCG
>Ga0315903_10008497_pt1 | contig 12616 bp, 13 predicted proteins | sample LakEriMetagenome_7_FD_203524 | JGI IMG/M metagenome (GOLD analysis project Ga0315903, IMG submission 203524) | Freshwater fungal communities from buoy surface, Lake Erie, Ohio, United States - Buoy 2 MA119 | ecosystem: Environmental > Aquatic > Freshwater > Lake | place: USA: Lake Erie, Ohio...
TGCCCCGGCTGCGAGAAGACCTGCCTCACCTGCATCGAGACGTGCCGGACGTGCGTCGCCCTCTTGGAGTACGACTCCGCGATGGCCGAGGAGATGTGCGAGGTATGCGAGGAAGCGTGCGAACAGTGCGCTGACGAATGCACGAAATGCGGCGACGAGCCCTGCTGCAAGGCGTGCGCGGCAGCGTGCCAGAAATGCCGCGACGCGTGTCGGGCGATGAGGCAGTGAGCGTCGTCACTGCCCTCGCGCGTCTGCTGCGAGGGCAGCGGCCTGCACCGATGAGCGGGGGACTACTTGTGGTCGTGGTCGCCGTGCGGCTGCTCGGCGAAGTCGCCGGCAAACGGAGTTCCGTCGACCTCGCCACTGATCGTTCCGGCAAACTCCCGGACGATGCCGAGGCTGTCGTGCGTGCCGCCATAGCATGACGACGCGCCGTCGCCTTCGCGGGCCAGAGGCCTCGCCGCAAGCTCGACCTGAAACGCCGGTTCGCGGATCGTGAGCAGGAGCTTCCCGTCGGCCGTCTTCACTGGTGCCGCGGTCTTCTCGTCGCTACCGAGAACGTAGATCACGGCTTCCTTTTTGTCGTGATCGACCGTGAACTCCACGTGGTATTTTCCGCCGCCCCAATCGGCGAGCGTGCCATCGTGCGGGCCCGCACCGTGGCTGTGGTGATCGTCATCGTGTGAATGGCCGTGGTCTGAGGCCTTCACCGCGGCTGCCTTCGCGGGCGCCTTTGCAGGTGCCGGGGCCTGGGAGCAGCCTCCGGAGCAGATCACCGAGGCAAGCATCGCCAGAGTCATGAAACCAATGGGTCGCGTCATGCGCTCATCTCCTCTTCAAGGTCACGTGTGGCCCCGTCACGCGACGGTACCTCATTTCATCGATCGTCTTCGGTCGCCAGGTTCTCCTCGTCGTCACCGCGTGCTCGGGCGAGCCGCTCGGCATCCTGGCCGCTGAACCTCCAGAACAGGCCCGGGTGAATCAGGAACTCGCAGAAGGTCGACGTGACGAGGCCGCCGAGAATCACCGTGGCCACAGGATAGAGGATCTCGCGTCCTGGCTCCTGGCCGCCGATCACCAGGGGCACGAGGCCGATGCCGGCCGTCAGGGCCGTCATGAGGACCGGTGCGAGTCGCTCGAGGCTGCCTCGCAGCACCATCTGCTGCGAAAACTCTTCGCCCTCGTCCTGCATGAGGTGGAAGTAGTGCGTCACGAGCAGGATGCCGTTGCGGACGGCGATGCCGCCCAGGGAGATGAACCCCACGAGGCTGGCCACCGAGAGCGGTTGGTGGGTGATCGCGAGGGCCAGGGCGCCTCCGATAAAGGCCGTCGGCAACGCATTGAGCAGCTGCAGCACGATCCGCACCGACGGGTAAAGAATCATCAGCACGACGAACATCCCCGCGACGGAAAGGGCCGCCAGGACGACGATCAGCGTGGTGGCACGCTGTTGGCTCTCGAACTGGCCGCCGTATTCGATGAAATATCCCTCGGGCAGCTCCACGCGATCCCGCACCCGGGCCTGGATCTCGGCGACGGCGCTCGACAGATCGCGATCCTGCGTGTTGCAGCGGACGACGATCCGGCGGCGGGCGTTCTCGCGGTTCACGGCATTAGGGCTCGTGCCCTCGCTGATGTCGGCAAGCTCCCGCAGCTCGATCTGCCCCCGCTCGTCAGGCAGGTCGATGCGAAGGCGGCCCAGGTTGGCGTAGTCGGTGCGGTAGCCCTCCTCGAGCCGCACGAGGAGATCGAAACGCCGCTGCCCCTCGAGCACCTGCGAGACCACCTCGCCCTGAAGCGCCGTCTGCAGGATGCGGGCGACGTGTTCGCGGGTGACGCCGTGGAAGGCGAGGTCGTCGGGACGCAGCCGGATATGAAGTTCCTCCGCCTGCTGGATCGGCTCGATCACCGGCGGGGTCACGCCGGGCACTGATTGGATGGCCGCCTTGATCCGGTCGGTGATCTGAATCAGCACGTCGAGGTCGTCGCCATGCACCTTGATCGCGATCTGGGCGTAAACGCCCGACACCATGTGGCTGATGAGGTGGGCGAGCGGCTGCTCCACCTCGATGGCGACGCCGGGAACCTCACTGCCAAGTTCCGCAAGCAGTTCCTTGATGATCTCGTCGCGGTGGCGGCCGCACTGGGGATTGATGCTGAGGATGTATTCACCTGCGTTCACCGGCGCCGCATGCTCGTCCATCTCGGCCCGGCCGGTTCGCCGTACGAAATGGATGATCTCGCCATTCGGCCGGTCGTCGGTTTTCTGGAGTGCCCGCAGCTTCGCGTCGATCAGCGCCGACACCTCATTCGAGGCGTCGAGCGATGAACCCGCTGGAAGCGTAACGTTGACGAGCACACTGCCCTCGTCGAATGGCGGCAGGAAGTCGCGACCCAGCCGGGAGAGTTCCCAGCCGGCAATCGCCACGCCCAGCCACGTCGCCACGAGGAGCAGCCCAGGAACGGCCATGCTGAATCGGATCAGCGGTGTGGCCATTGACTTCAGGATCCGCAGGAGCAGCCCGTCCTGTTCGTGGTGGGCGGCCGGCGATTGCGGCAGCAGGTAGTACGACAGCACGGGCGTCACGGTCAGTGACACGAGCAGCGACGCGAGGATCGACACGATGTAGGCCACGCCGAGCGGCGCGAACAGGCGGCCCTCGACCCCCGACAGCGCGAACAGGGGGAGGAAGACCAGGATCACGACGGCGGTGCCGAACACGATGGCACTGCGGATCTCCCGGCTCGCGTCGTAGACCACGCGGAGGGCCGGACGCGGCTCGGGGAGGGCGTTGTTCTCCTTGAGCCGTCGGAAGATGTTCTCGACGTCGACGATGGCATCGTCCACGAGCTCGCCCATGGCAACCGCGATGCCACCGAGCGTCATCACGTTGATGGAGAGATGCGTGCCGGTCAGCATCCCGGCGATCCGGAAGACGAGCGTGGTGATGACCAGCGACAGCGGGATGGCCGTGAGCGTGATGAACGTGGTGCGGAGGTTCATGAGGAACAGGAACAGCACGATCAGCACGAGCAGCGCCCCGATCACGAGAGCCTCGCCGACGTTGAAGATGCCCCGGTCGATGAAGGTCTTGAGCCGGAAGAGCTCCGAGTTCACAACGACGTCTGCCGGCAGGGCGGCCTCCACCTCTCGAAACGCGTCGGCGATCCGGTCGGTGAGGGCTCGCGTGTCGACATGCGGCTGCTTGGCGATGGTGAATACAACGCCGGGCACACCGTTGATGGCGCCGTCGCCGCGTTTGAACTGCGGGCCCTCCACGACGTCCGCCACCTGCCCCAGGAGGACCGTGCGCTTGGGGTGGACGGCCACCGGCACCTTGCGGAGATCCTCGAGCACCCTGGCAGAATCGGGGCCGAGCCTCCCCAACACCCGGATCGGTCGCTCCTGCTCGCCCTGGACGGCGAACCCACCGCTCGAGTTGATGTTGCTGTCGCGCAGGGCCTGCTCGACCATCTGTAGCGACACGCCGTATTCGTGCATGGCCGCGGGGTCGGCGAGGATCTGGTACTGCTTGCGGTCGCCTCCCTGGATGAACACCTCGGCGACGCCGGGAATTTTCAGGAGGCGGGGCCGCACGACCCAGTCGGCGGTGGTGCGCAGGTTCATCGACTGCTGCAGCTTCGAGGGGAACACGACTTCGCGGTCGCGGCCGGCAATCGTGAGCATGGCTGCACGCGGGGGCTCAGCCTGGCCGTCGTCCTCTGGGCCTTTAGCGGGCGTGATCCACCGGGTGCTCTGCACCGGAACCCGCTCCCACGTGGCGGGGCGATGGCGGTCGATGACCTTCCACGCCTGCACCGCAGGCTCTCCGCCGTCACCGGCCAGCTCGGCGAGGTAGGGTGTCTCCTGGATCACGGCGAGCTCGCCGCCCCCTGGGCCCTGCTGCCGGTACATGCCGGCGATCACGATCTGCCCCATGATCGAGGCCGTGGGCGTCATCTGCGGCCGGATGCCCTCGGGGAGGATTCCGGCGACCGTCGTCAGCCGCTCCTGCACGGTCTGCCGTGCGGCGCGAACCTCGACGTCCCAGTTGAACTCGACGTAAATCACGTTCAGGCCCGCCGTGGACTGGCTGCGCACCGCCTCAACGCCATTCGCGCCCAGCAGGGCGATTTCGATCGGCTGGGTGACGAGCGTTTCCACCTCCTCGGCCGCCAGCCCCGGACACTCGGTGATGATCACGACCCGCGGCCGGTCAAGATCGGGAAACACGTCGATGGGCATGAGCGTCGCCAGATAGCTGCCGTAGAACAGCAGCATGAGGCTCGCCACTACCACGAGCAGGCGGTATCGCAGGGCGAAGCGAATGACGGCGTTGAGCATGGTGTGATCCTAGTGCGCGCCGTGAACGGTGCCGTCGGCGTGGACGTGGACGCCCACCGGGGTGCCGCTGGCAGACTGCGCCTTGAGCACCCGGTTGAGCGATGCTGCCGACCCCTGCGCGAGATACCATCCGGGCGCCACGCTGCCGTCATTCGCAATGACGACGTTCAGCCGATCCTCGTGCACCACACGCACGGGCCTGCGGTCGAACAGGTCGCCGTTCTGTCGGAAGACGTAGGCCTCCGGGCCTTCCCGCACGACCGCCGCGGCCGGCAGCACGATCGCCTCCTTGATCTCTTCGACGGGCACGTGCAGCCGTACCCGCTGGCCGGGTCGGAACCGCCAGACGACGAACGTCTTGCCGTCCTTCCCATAGGAGCGGGACTGGTTGGCAAGCGGCACGAAGAAATCAAAGGTCCGGCTCGTGGGATCGACGGTGTTAGAAAGGTGGCGGATCTCGAACGTCTGGTCGAGAGCCGGCCACGCCGCGGTGTCGTCCTCGGCAAACTCGACCCGGATCGGCCAGTGCTCCTGGGCGGCACGCTCCAGCGACGTGGCCTCGCGCTTGAACGCGTGCCCGGCGATGTAGAGAAGACTGTGGTTCGAGAGCACCCCGAGGAGCTGGCCGGCCTGCACCTGTGTGCCGAGATCCACTTTCAGCTCCTGGACCTCGTACACGATGTCGGGAGCGGACGACGCCGCGGGCGCGACCGTCGCCGCCACGGACGGCGGAGCGGCGAGGGGCGGCGGGGCGACGACGTCCACCGTGGCGACGAAGGTGCCGCCCGCCACCTGCGCGATCTGATCGAGGCTCAGGCCCCGGGTGAGCAGGTCCTGCCGGTAACTTTCGCTGGCCGCCTGCAGTCGCCGGAGTTGCTGGTCGACCTCGATGATCCGCACCTGCGGAATCGCCCCTTCGCCGATCTGGGAAAGCCGCTGTCGCTTCTCGTTCTCGAGTTCGATGTCGCGCGTGACCTTGAAGAGCTCCGACTGCGTGTTGTGGATGTACTCGCTCACCAGCCGCAGGGTGAAGAGCCGGTCACCGGGCCGAACCGTGTCGCCGGCGAAGGCATGGATCTGGGTCACGACGCCCACGGCCGGCGAGGTCACGCCCCTGTCAGACAGCCCGGGCCGGTCCGTGATCTCTCCCGGCACGATGACCGACCGCCAGTAGCTGGAAAGCTTCGCGGGCCGCGAGACCATCTTGAGATTCTGCCGAGCCTGCGGGCTCAGTTCGAGCACCTTCGCCTGCGAAATCGGTGTCTCCTCGCCCAAGACAGCAGTGGAGTGATCGCCGGCCGGCTGTTGCAGCACAGGCAGCCAGAGCTCTCGATACCACGCAGCGGCCGCGATCAGGCCGCCGATAATGGCGAACGTGAGCAACCCGCGGACGAAGCGAACGAACGCGTTGAACATGGAACACTCAGGTGAAGAAAGGTCGGGCACATCATGAAACGGACGAAGAAATCACGGACGAGAAGGAGCCGGGCCGAGGCGGCCCGTCACCGCGGCTAGGGAACAGATCGCCTCCCTGCCGGCGCACCGAAAGAAGGCTTCGCAATCAGATGCGAAGCACGTGCGGCAAGAGCGTGTGACTCGCGGGAGCGCCGTCGCCGGGCGGTCGCACTCGGCGCGGCTGTGGCCGGAGGGCAGGGGCAGAGATCTCGGCGCCGAAGGCCGGCGCGGTGAACGAGTCGGCGGCCGTGTGCCTCGGCGAGACGCGTTCTCCGGTCACAAGGGTCAGTCCGTCGTCATCGAGATAGACGGCATCGTGGTCATGATCGCGGGCTGGCTCCTCAACTGGGGTTCCGGCTGCGAGATGATCGCTCGTCTGCTCATGATGGCCGTGGCGATGGCTTCCGGGGACGCCATTGCCAGCATGGTGATGGTGATGGTGATGGTCATGGCGGTGGTGGTGCCCATGACCAGAGAGATGCACATGCGGCCGACTGGAATGCCCCGGAGCCTCGGGATGCATCTCGTGTGCATGCGGCGCCGCGGCTCCGCGGAGAAGCAGATGGGCGGCCACGAGCAATACAAGCAACAGTCGCATGACTTGACAAGTCTAATTCGCACGACATGCCCCGGCAATCTCGCGTCTGGAGCGGCGTCTGGCGGGCAGCCCTCACGCCTCCCGAAACACGAACGAGACGGCCGCGCAGATGCACATGGCCGCCCACAGGTAGTTGAGCTTCAGTGGCTGCTTCATGGAGACCACCGCGAACGGCACGAACACCAAGAGCACGATCACCTCCTGCAGGATCTTCAGTTGCCCGAGGTTCATCGTTGTGCGGGAACACGGTCGGATTCAGAGAGGTGGATTTTGGACGCCAGCGTTTTTACGGGCTTGTATTAGGATTCACTGATTCCTGTTGGGGTGGTTTCCCGGGAGACTCGCGCCTATGTCGGCAGCCTCTGGTTTCAGCAGCTGGTTTACGACGCAGCCGTTGCCGGTGCGGATCGCGGGCGTCGCGCTCGCGGTCTGGCTCGTGATGCTCTGCGTGCTCCCCGACCCGCGGCCGCTCGGCGCGCCTGAGTGGACGGTGCACCTCGCCCAGCGCCTGACCGGGATCGCCGAGCCGCGGGCGCGGTTCGTGGCCACGACGCTGCTCCGCGGGGCGGGTGTCGGCCTGATCGGCGTGCTGCTGGCGGTCGCGATGTCGGGCTGGAAATCGCGGACAGCGGTGCCGGCGATCCTCGTCGGGGCGCCACTGCTGGCGCTGGTTGCCAAGTGGATCAACTTCGGCGCGATACCCATCTGGCCGCAGCTGGTGTTCATCCTGCTCGTCGCGTTTCTGGGCGGGCTCGCAGGCCTGGCGCTCCGTCGCAACTGGGCGGCCCTCGGGGCGCTCGCGGTCGTCACCGGTGGCCTCGCCGTCTGGGCAACATCGACCGGTGTGTGCAACGATCTCTACGCGGCTTGGCAGGGAACGGCGCGGCACGTGCTCGACGCGGCCGCCGACGTGCCGGACGGCGACGAGGGCTTTCTGCGGCTGCTCGAGATCGCCTTTGCGTATGCCGAGGACAACTCCCACGGCACCGACGCCGTGCTCCCCAATCGGGCCGCGATCCTCGCCCTGGGCAAGATCCTCGGCGACGACAACGTGGCCCGGGTTGGCGGCCGCGATCTCGACCTCGGGCCGCCCGAAGATCGCATCTCGCTGCGGCGGCGAATCCTCCTCGGCGGTCGCGGCGATCTCTCGCAGCACTTCTGGGTGAGCGCGGCGCTCGCCGCGCTCGCCGACGAGTCGCGGTCGCTCGCCGTGGGGCTCTCGAAGGAGGAGATGGACTCGACTCCGGGGGGTTCGGGCTTCTCGTTCGTCGACATGGCCGCCAATTCTGCCGGGATCCGCCTGGCGGCCGCAGCCACCCGCACGGAGCGATCGGCCCACACGATGCAGACGCGAATCCGGCAGGGCGTGGAGGTGTCGGACCTGCTGCCGTCGCTCCGCGAACTGCCGGAGGGCATCACCCGCGATCAGCTTCAGGCCGACTTCGGCGGCCTGAGCGGTGCGGAAACGCGGCGGCTGCTCGGCGAGATTGACCGCCGCATCGCGGAGCTACCGCTCTACCGCTAGCGGCCGCTCCCTCAGAAGCTCACCAGCGCCCGCACGCCGGCGATCAACGCCGGCTCCGCCAGCCGGAGCGTGGGGACCACATACTGCAGGTCGGGCGTGATACGGATGGCCGGCGTGACGGCGTAGTTGTAGAAGCACTCGATGCCCTGACCATCACCGACCGGGCCGAACTGCGACGTGATCAGCGTGCCGATCTCGGGGCTGGCCGACGCCCAATACCAGCCCACGCCAAAGGTGTCGTCGCGACGCATCCTCCCCGGCACGCTGCCTCCCACGCCGAAACTCAGAAACGCGTTGATCGGGCTGGTGTTCGGGTCTGCGATGCCCGCGCGACCGAACGGACCCCAGCCGCGAGTGTCATCGGCCGGATCGACGAACAGGAACTGATCGAAGTTCCAATACAGGCACCACGAGCCACGAGTCGTCGGAATTGCCACGTCCGGGTAGGGGATGTAGGCCTCGGCGATCGACGTGTAGGTGCGGCTGTTCCAGGTGCCGCCGAGCAGCTGGTGGCCCGGGCGGTCGAGGAAGCTCGTGGGCACCCGCACGGCCGCCGAGAGAAGCATGCCGTCGTTGAACAGCGTGTCGAAGCCGCTCGTGGCGGTCGTGTCGTTGGAGTTGAGCACGGTCACCATCACCATCGGCCCGCCGTCGGGATGGAACACGAATCCGGCCCCCAGCGTGGAGTAGGGCACCGTGGCGCCGACGATCGGATTGAACACGAACCCCATGTTCGAGAACTGCGTCTTACCCCGACCGTGGGCGAAGGCGTTCATGTCGCCGTCGAGCGTGTCCATCTTGCCGGCGAACACGGAGAACGCATCGGTCAGCTCCTGCGTGAGCAGTACGTTCGTCAGATACACCTCCTCGCTGCCGTAGACGGGCAGGTCGGCGAGCAGCGTCGGCGATATGAAGCAGCCCACGTTGCCGACGATCGTCTCGCCGTAGCGATGCTCAGCGCGGAGTTTGAGATACAGCCCGTCACGCACGCCGAGCTTGCCGCCGTCGGCGATGGCGCAGTAGTCGCCGTGGCCGGCATAGTCGAAGGCCTGATCGAACCCGCCGTTGGCGTTGCCGACATAAAAGCCCGTGTTGTCGGCGAGGATGGTCAGGCCGGCGGCGGCCAGCCGCTCGCGAAAGCCGTCCTGCGAGCCCAGGAGATGCGGGGACATCTCATACTGCGGCTCTTCCACATAGGGCTGCGGCGGGTCTGCGGCCGCAGCCGCGCCCGTGAGGCAGCTCCCGAGCATGGCGGCGAGCCATGGCATCCGCCGACCGGTCATCCGCTGTCGCCGGTGCACGTCACGCCCCACGGTTCGGTTTCATCGATACCATCGGCGCGGTCGCGCGGCCGAGGTTGGCGAATCTCCGGCCCCAGGCCGGCCCGCGGTCAAGTGGCGAAGCCCGGCAAACCCTGCGGCCTGGCGGCGGCCCGCGGACGGTGGCGTGGCCGGGCCGTCACTGCCCGGGGAGTTGTCGCCACCAATAGAGCAACGACACACCCACCACGATCGCGATGTCGAGGATCATCGCCTGCCGGGCGAAGGTACGGATCGGCTTTGTGCACACGTAGACGTCGCCCGACTCGGTGCTCACGCGGCTCGTCACGATGTGGTAGAGGCCCATCATGGGCAGCAACGACAGCACGGCGAAGAGCAGATCCACACGCAGCTCGAACGCCGGTGAGTTTCTGACATACGCCAACAGCGCGACGGTGAGCGTGACGAACAGCGCCTGCAGCGACACGACCTCCCGAAACGAGTTGGCCTGGGCGATGCATGGGGGAACGTCATCGGGCGGCGTGTTGAACACCGCGGCGAGCAGAGCGCGGAAACCATTCATGGCGGAGATCACGGTTCTCGAGAGGGCACACGGTCGCCCAGCATCGGGGCGGAGTATAGGCGATTCGGCTATTCTGCTCGGGGCGGAGGATTACGGGTGTCGTGGTCGATACCATCGTCTCTCGCCTACTCCCTTGGTTCCGACACCTGGCCGCGCGGCTCGCAAGCCCGCCGGACTTCATCATGCAATTCCTCGCGATTCTGCTGATGCTTGTGGCGGGTGAGGAACCGGCTTTGCGGCCGGGCGACCACTGGCGGTCGGTCGAGGTGGATGGCGCCGAGCGCACCTACCTCGTGCACGTGCCGGCGCACTCCGACCCGGCCGCGCCCATGCCGGTGGTGCTTGCCTTTCACGGCGGCGGTGCAAACGCGAAGAACATGGTCGCGTTCAGCGGACTCAACGAGAAGGCGGATCAGGCCGGTTTTATCGTGGCGTATCCCGAAGGCAGCGGCCGGCTCGCGCGGATGCTGACGTTCAACGCGGGCAACTGCTGCGGGCATGCCGCCGCAAACCACATCGACGACGTCGCCTTCACCCGCCTGGTCCTCGACGATCTCGAGCGCGTCGCACACGTCGATCGCCAACGAGTCTTTGCCACTGGCATGTCGAACGGCGCGATGATGTGTTATCGACTCGCCGCGGAGCTCTCGGATCGCATCGCCGCGATCGCCCCGGTCGCCGGGCCTATGGGCACGAAGGACTGCGACCCGGGGCGAGCCGTCTCCGTCATGCACTTTCATGGGGATGCCGACGAGTTTGCGCCGTTCGAGGGCGGCCAAGGCCGCGGTCCTTCCGGCACCGACTTCTACTCGGTGCATCATTCGATCAATGCGTGGGTCGCTGCGAATGAGTGTCGGCCCACGCCGCAGACGACGCCGCTTCCCGACCGAGCGGAGGACGGCACGATCGTGAAGCTGATTCGTTACGACTCCGGGCGAGACGGCGCGGAGGTTGTGCTCGTATTGATCGAGGGCGGGGGCCATACGTGGCCCGGGAGAGACCCTGGAATGCGGGCCCTGGGCGTTAGCACGCGGGACATCTCCGCCAACGACATGATGTGGGATTTTTTTCAGCGGCACCCGATGAAGTGATGCTCAGTTGGATCCGACTGCGAGGCTCGCGAGGGCTACGGCCGGCATCACCCAGATCGTGGCCAGCCGCCAGCGCCGCGGGATATTTGCGATCGACGCGAACCACACGAGCCCGATCGCCACGGTGCCATCGAGCACCCACTGAAACGGCACGATGCCGGCCGCGCCGTTGATCCAGTCGACGAGTGGCGCCACCGCCATCCGCACGGGATCGTCGGCCGGCACGCCGATGAAGCAGGCTCCGAAAACCCGGAGGCCGAAGGCGGCAAACGGGATCAGCCCGGCCACGAGTTCCACGCGGCGTGAGAGCTTCGGCAGCGGCGCGGCCCAGATCGCAGTCCAGAGCGTTGTGAAGAGGAGCAGGCGGAAGGTCTCCATGAACGAAGATTGTAGCCCTGTGCAGCCTGCGGGTCTGTCATGGTTTGCCGTATGGCCCCGAGGGTAGAATGGAGGGTGTCACGTCTGTTCTCCACGCTCGTTCCCGGAGGCGCGCATCATGGATATCGTGTGGTTTCTCTTGATCGGCCTGGCGGCCGGGTGGCTCGCGAGCCAGGTCATGAAGGGAGGCAGTTCGAGCCTCGTCAGCGACCTGATCATGGGCGTGATCGGCTCGATCCTGGGCGGGTTTTTGTTCGGCCTGCTTGGGCTCGCCGCGACGGGCCTGATCGGCAGCCTCGTGACGGCCACGGTGGGCGCGATCGTCCTGATCGCGGGCCTGCGGATGATCAACCGCCCGCGAATCTGAGCGGTTGCAGTTCGCTCACGCGGCAGAAGGGCCCGGGCGACACGGGCCTGTTGAACGCGAGTCGGAGGAGTTCACACATCGGGGAATAGGCCTGGGGTGTGCGTCATGGCAAGGCGTTCCACGTCGGCCACGATCGGGCCATCGTCCTCTTCGTCGGCTCCCGGATTCTTGGTCATGGCCAACTCGGCCGGCATACAGATCACCAGCCAGCCAAAACCAACTCGCTCCGGAGCAGCATAAACCACAGGAATCGTCTTCACGTTGGGGATATCCGTGAAATGTGGCGACGGCGGGCGAAGGGGCGGCGGGATCCATGGCCGGCAGGGTACGACCCCGCGGGACAACGTTGGCCTGGGATATCAAGTCATTCCGGAGGCTTTTTGCGACGTCCTCCCCGGCGGCGTTTCTCACGCTTCGCCTCCTGTTCGTCGATCGCCGCCTGAGCAACGCGCTTCATCGCAGCTCGGGCCTCCTCTTGGGATGCCACGCCCATCCTGATCAGCAGAGTGAGCCATCCGGCTTCGTAATCGTGAAGGCGATTCTTCGCTGGTCCGATCATGTCACTTTCTTCCCCTTGGTCCACGATGGCCGCAGCCCTGAACACATCGGCACCCAACTATGACACGCTTCGGGGGGCATTCCCGGAGGACGATCATGGCCGGCTATGAAACGTACGATCGCGAACAGGTCTAGAAGCAAGCCTACGACCGCTTCATGAACATGGTGGTGCCGCCCTGCACAAAATGCGGTTCCACGCAGACCGCATCCGTGCAGGTGGGCGTGATCTGGGTGACGATCCAACTCGCCGCCACCTGCCCGAAGTTCAAACTGATTCCCAATGGCCCGAAACCAGGCAACTGGTTTTGCAGGTCGTGTGGTCACTTCTTCGATGACCCCGCCCATGAGAGCGTGGATTGACCGACGGTGAATGCCGTTGGCCGGCCCGCCGCGGGGCTGCGTGGAGTTCCGCCGAGATGTTCCCACCCACCCCCAGCTGAAAAGGCCAGGCCCATGC
>Ga0315903_10008498_pt1 | contig 12615 bp, 10 predicted proteins | sample LakEriMetagenome_7_FD_203524 | JGI IMG/M metagenome (GOLD analysis project Ga0315903, IMG submission 203524) | Freshwater fungal communities from buoy surface, Lake Erie, Ohio, United States - Buoy 2 MA119 | ecosystem: Environmental > Aquatic > Freshwater > Lake | place: USA: Lake Erie, Ohio...
AGATTTACGGATAAGGAACCCCAGTGTTAACAACTAAAGAGGTCATTGCGAAGGTAGGTCGCCTTCAGACCAAATTCGCAGGGCGCGATCAGCGTATGCGCGACGTGCTCTCGGTACGCCAAGGAGATATTAGCAAGGTTTACCCTTCTATGTTCTCAGAAGAGTATCCGAAGCCTCTCGTTGCTAACTTCGTTGACGTTGCAGCCCGCGACTTAGCAGAGGTTATGGCACCACTGCCATCATTTAACTGCGCTGCAGTCAATATGGTTTCAGATGCACAGCGTAAAGCTGCAGATACCCGTACTCGTATTGCCAATTACTTTGTTACAGCCTCTGATCTACAGATTCAGATGTACCAAGGTGCAGACTGGTTCAATACTTACGGTATGTTGCCAGCAATTGTTGAGATGGATTACGAGACTAACTCTCCACGTATCCGTTTGCTCAACCCATTTGGTGTCTATCCTGAGATTGACCGCTTTGGTCGCACCATTTCGCTATCTCAGGTAGTTGTAATGGATGCAGAATCCCTTGCAGCACAGTACCCAGAGTTTGCACCACAGATTTTGCCACGTAATAACTTCGGACAAGGCTCACCTAACCTATCTGTAGTGCGCTACCACGACAAGGATCAGGATTTAATCTTCATCCCAGAGCGTGACAACCTAGTCCTTGCTAACCTACCTAACATAACTGGTAAGTGTTTAGCATCAGTTGCTATGCGCTCATCCTTAGATGGTGAAGCACGTGGTCAGTTTGATGATGTTCTATCAGTTCAGCTCGCACGTGCTCGCTTTGCAGTACTGCAGATCCAAGCAGCAGAGAAGTCTATCCAAGCACCTATTGCTATTCCACAAGATGTGCAGGAGTTGGCACTTGGTCCAGACTCAATTATGCGTTCTGCTAACCCACAAGGTATCCGTCGTGTACCACTAGAACTTCCACCTGGAGTCTTCACTGAGTCTGGTGTCCTAGAGCGTGAACTACGTATGGGTGCTCGTTACCCTGAGACTCGTTCAGGTGATATCAGCGCATCTGTTATTACAGGTCGCGGTGTACAAGCCCTACAAGCAGGATTTGATACACAGATCCGTGCAGCACAAGCACAGTTTGCTCGTTTGTTTACAGACCTAGTATCTCTTTGCTTTGAGATTGACGAAAGAGTCTTTGGTTCTATGACCAAGGAGATTCGTGGCGTTGATGACGGTACTCCTTACTCAATGAAGTACATCCCATCACGTGATATCAAGGGTGAGTACGGCGTAGATGTACGTTACGGCATTATGTCAGGTATGGATCCTAACCGTGCCATCATCGCATTACTACAAATGCGTTCAGACAAGCTCGTATCACGTGACTATGTACGTCGTGAGATTCCTATGGAACTTAATGTTACCCAAGAGGAGCAACGTGTTGACATTGAAGAGATGCGCGATTCTTTGCGCCTTGCTGTGGCTCAGTATGCTCAGGCAATTCCGGCTCTGGCGGCGCAAGGACAAGATCCAAGTCAAATTGTTAACCGCATCGCAGGTGTTATCCAAGGTCGTCAAAAAGGACTCTCACTAGAGTCTGTTATTGAAAAGGTCTTCGCACCTGAACCACAACCAGCACCAATGCCTGGTGCAGAACAAATGATTCCAGCAGCAGGTGCGGCCCCCGCCAATGCCTCGCAGTTACCTCCACAAGAACAAGGCGGTATGGCCCCTGCTGCTGGTCCAGCTCAACGTCCCGACATTGCAGGTTTACTTGCATCCATCACAGGCGCAGCATAGGAGGAGGTGTAAAATGAAAAAAGGAACATTCGCAAAGGCTCCAATGGCTAAGCCAGTAGAGGGCAAGAAGGATACTTCAAAGCCATCAGGCGGTAAAGTATTTTTTGGTATGGTCGCAGCAGCTCGTAAGGGTACAGCTGTAAAAGTACGTAAGGGTAGTAAGTAATAATTCAAATGGGAGGCGTGCTGGATGAGAAATGAAGAAGAATTTATACCTCGTCCAGTACGTCGCTCTGACTTTGGAGTGATATTTGCAGGCTTGCTACACAATCTAGCCTCGACATTCCACTCGTTTACAGAAGAGATATTAGAAATTTCAGTTTATCACGCTAATCAAAAGTCAAAGACAATGCAGGCTTGGGAAAATATGGCCCAAGACTTAGAGACAATTCAGGAGGAAACAGATGGCTAGAGGTCCACTTGCCGGTGCTTCAGGTCCTGGTAAATTTTCAAAGCGCACAGACCTACCTTCAGCCTACTACGGCGAAGGTGTCGAGACTGCAGCTATTAAATCAGGAGCACCACTTGCTACTACAGCAAGCGCCACAGCATCATCTGCGCCATCTGTAGCACCTGCTCCAGTAACTCCATTATTTGCACCATCACAACGTCCAGATGAACCCATCACCACAGGTATCAACCGTGGTCCAGGTGCTGGATCAGAGGCTTTAATGATGAACAAGTCAATTACTAAACTTTCAGACACATTAGCTGCTATGTTGCCATACGATACTACTGGTGAAATTGCAGTCTTGTACCAAGAAGCACTATCACGAGGTAACTAATGGCTGATAATCTAAAAGCAGCCGCCTATGCTGCTGGTTTAACGCCAGAGCAAAAACGTGAGATTGATATTCTTTCTAAGAAGGTAGCTAAGCACAAGGAACTACTTAGCCTTCCATCTGATGTAGCGCAAAAAGCAGCACAACAGATGCCAATTGACCAACGTCAGGATTTAGTTAAGACGTTTGGTACGGAAGATCCTATTGAAAAGCCAAGCAAAGGCTGGCTATCTACAGCGTTCCACTACAATCCTTTAACTTTAGCATTCAAGGGTCTTATTGAAGTTGCTGATGCAACTACTCGTACTTACCGTGCTCTTGCTATTCCATTATCACAAGGCGAACTTGGTTTTGCTTGGGATAAAGCAAACGACAAGGGTGACAAAGTATTCAACGAAGGCCGTATTGAAAAGGCCAAGAGCCTTTATGGTCAAGATGCAGTAGATATTGCTATGCGTATCAAGTCCAAGGAAAGCCTTGCTGATATTGCAGCATCTGCTACACCTGAACAACTCAAGTACATTATGCTTGCCGATCCTAAGAATACTGCTATCCCTGGTGTTACAGATATTGAAAAGGAACGAAGCCTATTCAACGAGATTCTAGGTGTTGTAGATAAGGCTAAGTTCTCACCAGGTCGCCAACTTGCTAACGCTATCCTTCCCGAAGCACTTGAGAAGAACGGTCTTGTCTATGGCCTTACATCAGGTGTTGTAGATACAGCATTTAGATTCTTTGTGGACCCACTCGTTGCAGCATCTAAGGTGCGTTCAATGTATGTTGTGGGCAAGTACTCACTAGAGGCAGTTACAGGTGGCAAGAAGGTTGTAGAAACTTTTGCTAATCCAAAGGTTGCATCTTTCTGGGATACCTACGGTGCAACACTAGACCGTTACACCAAGGCACAGGCTCGTTCTCCTAAAGAGGCAGCAGCCATCAAGCGTGAGCTTGAGATCCTTGCACCTGAATATGGTCCAGAAGTTATCCGTGCTTTCCAGAAGAACCAGATAACTAACTCAACATCTGCTAAAGCATTCTTTGAGAACACAGAAGAGGCAGTAGCAGTCCTAGCAGGTTCAGTAGGACGCAAGCGAGTCATCATTCCACGCCTTGACTTAGCACGTCAGACACGTATCAACGCTATGACTACAGCAGACCGTGTATTTAATGTAGACAGAATTGCACCTAGCTTTATCGGAAGTATGTTCGGAGACTTGCCAACAACAGATGGTGTCTCTAAAGCACTCATTGAAGGACAAGAACAGATTGTTCCTCTTGTCAAAGGAACTGGTGGCAAAGGAACACTGCGCCTATCAAGTGCTGCAGTAGGTGCTCGCCTAGATAAGTTCAAGGCAAAGTTTAATATCGCTCCTATGTTCAAGAATGATTCATTCGATGTAGAAGCAGCAGATGCCTCATTGCAGATGTACCGTCTGGCTCGTCTTGTATTTACTAAGCAAGATGCCAAGATGATTGGTGAAACCTTTGAAGCGATAACAGATATCGGCAAGCGTAAAGAAATGTTCTACGGCTTGTGGACTAACATTGCTGAAATCCGTGGACTTAACACCACTGAAGCAGGTCAGATCATTGTTCGTCGCCTTACAGGCAAGGGCGATGCTAAGTTTGCAGTATCTCGTGTAGGAGACAAGGACGAAGGCGTTGGAGCCATTATGTCTGACTTCAACACATCTGTATCTGCTCCAAGTCTTGTAGATATTGACCGCGCAGCGGTACGTTCTGGCTTTATTAACCGCGCTCTTGGCGTTGCCAACAAAGAGTGGGTAGATAAGATGACTGGATACTGGTCATTTGCTACTCTTGCTGGACCTCGTTATGCTATTCGTAACGCAACAGAAGACCTTATGGTCCATCTTGCTATCGGTGGCTCACCTTGGGGACTGGCAAAGAACAAGTACCTATCAACACGTATCAACACAGCCTTTGAAGCAGCTCGTAAGACAGGTAACTTTACAGAAAGCCCACTGGGTTCTGTAATGCGCTTTCTTAACAAGAAAGAAGCAGCTAAGTACGAAACACAAATTGCTAAAATTGACACAGATATTGTAGAAGCACGCAATCTGATGAAGACCAAGGCTACAGAACTTGAGCAAGCAACAGATGATGCTACAAAAACTCTACTTAGAAGCGAGATTGAGCAACTAAGTAAGGTGTCATCACGCAATGTTGTAGAAGATACACGTCGTATTATGGCAACTGCCCTTACATCTGGTCGCATTAACCGCTACCGTGAGACATTAGGTATGAAGCCTATGTTCGAGGATGAGGCAGAGATCCTTGCTGAGCACTTGATGTACGGAAACCTTGAAAACTCCGTATCACTTATCTCAGAAGGTGGCTTTAACTTCGCATCAACAGGTGCTGACTACATCACAACAGCTACATTGTTCACTAAGTCACACGGTGTACGTAGCGAGAAACTTATTATTCAAGATCCAAAGGCTCAGAAGTACTCACGAGCACGAGGAGAAGCCGGTTACACCAACGTACCAATCGGACCAGAGAATGAAGCATCAATGCTTACCTGGTTAATGCGTATTGGCTACTACTCTAACGACGAAGTAGGCGCTATTGCTGTAGCAAACCTTGATCGCAAGGATATTGCTATCTCAAAGCTGTTGGAATATATGGACAACAACGAGCAGTTCCGCAAGTTGGCTCAGCTTGAGGCACGTGGTGTAACTAACCAAGAGCACGCTGAGATTATCTATGCTCGTGCTCGTGAAATCTTTGAGACACGTCGCATTGGTAAAGATGGACTTAAAGAGATTAACAAAGAACTATTAAACAAAATTCGTTACTTTGACGAAGCAACTGGCAATTGGGGTATCTCAGGTCAGTTAGGTTTAGATGACCTACCAAAGATGATGGACGATGTACCTGAATATGCAGTTGGACCTAACCTAGTTCCTATCTCTGATTCAGGTAACAACGCAGCCTCTCTTATGACCAATGGCTGGAAGTGGCTTGGTATGGCTAACGCACGTCTATCACGTGAGCCTATTGTCTTTAACGAGATCGTATCTCTTCGTAAGTCAATGAAGAAGTCCGGTATGGAAGATGCTTATATTCAATCAGTCGTAAGCAAGGTTGACCCTACAGACGCTAAGAAGATAGCAGAAGCAACAGAACGCGCTAAGCGCCAGTTTGCTGAGATTGTTGAAGAGCGTGCTGTTAACCAAGTCCTTCAGTATGTGGATAACCCATTGGTTCGTACACAGTTAGCATTCGGAGCGCGTAACTTCTCTCGTTTCTATCGTGCAACTGAGGACTTCTATCGCCGTGCATATCGTATGGTTCGATATAACCCTGCATCTATCCGCAAGGCAGCTCTTACATATGATGGAATCAGCCACAATGGTTTCATCCAAGAGGATGACCAAGGCGAGAAGTACTTTGTCTACCCAGGTGTAGAGCCAATGTATCGTGCAGTGCAAACTGCAATGGCAGGTCTTGGTATTGCGCCAGAGTTTAAGACACCTTTGCCTATCCAATTTGGATCTCAGGTTAAGATGCTTACTCCATCTTTGAATCAAGACTCATTGATTCCTACATTTAACGGTCCACTTGCTGGAGTATCTATTAAGGTACTTACTAATTTAGTAGATGTATTCGGAGCACCAGCTGCTGCAGATACTATTACTCAGTATGGTCTTGGGAAGTACGCTGTGGATCAATCATTCGTATCAGCATTCTTGCCAGCACACATTAACCGTTTATATCAATCAATGGATACAGATGAGCGTGATTCACAGTACGCTAGTGCTTGGCGTAAGGCAGTTACATACCTAGAAGCTGCAGGTCACGGTCTTAAGGTTACTTATGATGACTTAGGGAATGTAATTCCTCCGTCAATTCAGGAGCAAGAAGAGTACCGTCAGCGCATTAAGAACACAGTTCTTGGTATCCTAGGTACACGCTTTGTCTTTGGTTTCTTTGCACCAGCATCCCCACAGGTTCAACTTAAGGCTGAAATGGCTACTTGGGTTAAGGACAATGGAAGCGCTAACTTTAAGCAGGCTTGGAATAATCTACTTGATAAGTATCCTGGAGATTACGACGCAGCTATGGCTAAGTGGGTTGAGTTATTTCCTAACCAGATTCCATTTACAGTACCTGAGTCTGAGAAGAAGACTGTTGCTATTATCAAGTATGCAGAAGAATCCGGCGTTTTCGTAGATGAGAACAAGGACCTATTTGAACGCTACCCACAGGGTGCAGCGTTCTTGATTCCTCACAAGTCAGGCTTCTCTTGGGATGCTTACAAGACTATGAAGGATATGGGTCTTAAGTACAACAAGCGTGTAGATGACTTCCTAAAAGAAGTCCAGACAGCAGCAGATCTTCAGCAGTACTATGCAAAGAAGAACGAATACGAGACTAAACTTGAAGAAAGTTTTACAGATATTGAGCGCTCTATGGCACGTGATGAGTTCCAGGAGTGGGCAAAGGTCTTTAAGGCTGGTCGTCCATTAGTTCAAGAAGAACTGGCAGAAGGCGGTAAGAAGGCTGTTGAACGTATCCGTGCTATCAATGACTTGCGCGATATGCTCAATGACAAGTCAGTCACTGTACGTGGTCCAGTTCAGGAACAACTAAAGAAGATGCTTGATCTGTATGATGGATACAAGTCAGATAAGGACTTATTCTCATCAGTATCAGGTGGAACCAAACTCACAACATTCCTTAAGGAAGACACAATCGTCAAGATGCGTGAACTTTCCAAGGCAAATGAAAATACTATGAGTGCCTATAACACATTATTCGCCTCACTATTAGGAGATACAAGTGGCTGAGCCAGATACAATTGAAAACTTTATTCAAGTAATGAATAGGGCCTCTGAGCCAACACGTGCAGTTATTGCTCAGCAACTTAAAGATGCTGGTTTGTATAAGGGTAAAGTAACTGGCAAGTTTGATGTTAAGCTGTACACAGGACTTGTTGAACTAGGCGTAGCGCTTAAGGCACAAAGAAGTTTCCAAGAAAAGTTTGGTCAAACTCCTATATCAGTAACTGACTATCTACAGCAACGAGCTGCAGAAGGTGCCGATGAAGGCACTGGAGCACCTAAGACCACAGTATCAACCTATGTAACTAGCCCATCACAGACAGCTAAGTTGCTAGATACAGTTGCTGAAGATTTACTGGGACGTAAACTTACTAAGGCTGAAAGGTCTAAGTACACCCGACTCGTTAACGAGCAACAGAAGAAGCAGCCATCGGTTACAACTGCTGGCAAGGGCTTCTCATCTACACGTGGTGGAGTAGACGAACAACAGTTTCTTACCGAACAGATCGGTGCTACTGCCGAGGCAAAGACTAACCGCGCTACAGATGCTTATGCAATTATGATGCAGGAACTTGGAGGGCTACGCTAATGGCACGTCCTAAAGGAACATATGTAAGCCAGGTATTTAACTTTGGCGTGGACAAAACAATCCCATTTGGTTTTGTTGATGTTGTTTTTGATAGAAGCGGAAACACTGTTGGTTTTGAGAAGGACGGTAAGTTCTATAATCTTGGAGACAAACTACCTGAACCTAGCAAAGCTAAAAAGGCATTAACCTCTGACCAGTTAGAAAAGAAAAAGAACTTAATAACTACAAAGTTAAGTCTTACAGAAAGAATGGCATCTGCTACTAATATAGGTGAAGCTGAAAGAAATCGCTATATTGCAGAGTTTAAGAAAACTCAGGACGAACTTGCTGCTACTGAACAAGCCTTTGTCGAAACCCAAATTCGTGAGGGTAAGATTAAGAAAGCAGAAGCTGAAGCAAAGGTTGCTGAAACTATCAGGTTTGATCTTGATCGTTTAGAGCAACGTAAGAATCTTCTTGCTAAACTAGGTAAACCTACTACTGAAGTAGATACTATTATTCAGGAAAAGAACTCAACTCTTGCTTCTTTGCAGACCAATGCCCAACCTATTTCGGGACCAGATGCTGCACGTCAAGGGATGCCTTCATCCGTTTTGCCTAAGACTCCAGCATTGGGTTTCCAAACTGGCTTTAAGGCTGAGACACCTACAACTCCTAAGCCTGGCGTTCCTACAACTAAAGCACCAGGTGTACCTACAACTAAGGCACCTGTAGTAACTGATGCACAGCAACGCGAAGAAGCGTTGAACGTAGCAGCAGGACAGGACTTTGCCCTACCTGAAACTATCTTTAACAATGTAGATAGCCTTAAGCGAATCCTTGAGCGTTACGTAGCAGAAGACTGGACTCCAGATAAACTACGCAAAGCCATCCGTGATGATGTCTGGTTCCGCAAGAACTCAGCAGAAATCAAGGCTCGCTATGTTCAATTGTATAACTACCAAGACCTAGTAAAGACCGGTCAAGCACAGGGAACTACTGACTACGAAAAGCAGATTACTACCCTTGAGCGTCAGATTGCTGACAAGGCTCGTGCTATGGGTTCAGGTATCGCATCAGATCCAGCAGCATTACGCAAGGCTGCTGAGAATATGTACATTACAAATGTAGGTATTGATGATGCAATGACAACAGACTTTATTGCTGCTGCTATTCGACCAATCGGTTCTACTATCGCTGGTCAACCTACACTTGGATACTCAGGACAAGCTCTTAAGGACTATCAGGAGTTGCAATCAGTTGCTCGTGCTAATGGATTCAAGATAAGTGACATTGTTCCAGGTGGGCAAACAGAGCAACAAGTACTTCAGGGTATTGCTACCGGAAGAATTGATGCTAACCGTATTGCTCAAGATGCTAGAAAACTAGCAGCCCAAGGCCGTCCACAGTATGTGCGTGACCTTCTAGGTCAAGGCTATAACTTAGATCAGGTGTACTCACCATACCGTCAAACAATGGCTAATGTGTTAGAACTGAACGCAGATGAAATTGATCTTAACGACCCATCGTTAGGTATAGCAATTAACGACAAAGGCGATATGAATATATCTGAGTTTAAGAGAGCATTACGTAAGGATTCTCGTTGGCAGTACACAAATCAAGCCAAAGAAGAAGTATCTAGTATAGCGCTTAAAGTCCTTCGTGACTTTGGATTCCAGGGGTAAAAATGGTAGACGAAAGAGATAGAGCTAGAGCACGACTGGGACTACCACCACTATCAACAACAATTGCTACTACACCCGCACCTGTAGTCCCAACCACTGAAGCGCCAATAGTTCCAACTACTGAAGCACCTGTTCGTAAGAAAGTTATCTCAACCTTTACTGACCCAGATACTGGTGACATCATTGATGTCTACGACGACAATACAGAAGCTGTACGTAGAAAAGGTACTAAGGCTGCAGATAAAGCAGCAGAAGCTGCAGCAATTCTTGCAGATAAAAAAGCACGTGGTCAATCTGCCTTTGATTTCTTAAAACTTCAAATGACTGGATTGGGTATAGGAGATTTGGTTTCTCCGTTAGAAGAGTTAATTGTAGAAGGAATGTCATCAGATGAGATGACTCTAAGACTAATGAATGACCCAAAGTATAACAAGGCATACAAGACCCGCTTTGCTGCAAACGATGCTCGTATTGCTGCAGGTCTTCGTGCTCTATCACCTGCTGAGTACATTGATCTTGAGGACCAATACCAGAACATTATGCGTAACTATGGGCTACCTGCCTCTTACTACACAAAGGATTCTACAGGTAAGCAGGTAGGGTTTGAGAAGTTCATAGCAGGAGATGTATCTGCACCTGAACTAGAAGAGCGTATTATGACAGCGCAAAAGCGTGTCATCAATGCTAACCCAGAAGTTGCAAATGCACTTAAGCAGTTCTACCCAGATATTACTAACGGTGACATCTTGGCTTACACACTAGATCCAACACAGGGACTAGAGCAGATTAAGCGCAAGGTAACTGCAGCTGAAATCGGTGGTGCTGCTATGGCTCAGGGACTAGGTACAGGCGTTGCCCGTGCTGAAGAACTTGCTAGATACGGCGTTACTAAGGAACAGGCACAACAAGGATTCGAGACTGTTGCAGGTATCGCACCACGTGGTGGACAACTAGCAGCAATCTACGGAGAAGACCCATATACACAGGCAACTGCAGAGACTGAAGTCTTTGGACTGGGTGGATCTGCAGAGGCTAAGAAGAAGCGTGAGAAGTTATCAGCACTTGAGACTTCAGCGTTTTCTGGTCAATCCGGAATGACACAAGGCGCACTATCGAGAGATAGAGCTGGCGCTTTCTAAACAAACAAAGCCTGCCATTGGAACGACTGGCCCAATGGAGTGATAACAAGACCAGTAGTAGAAGCCATATGAGGAACCCCAAACTTATATGAGGTCTGCGCTAACAACTAATAGGGAGAAGGACCACTATGTCCAATTACGACTACGAGGACGACGACTCAGATCTAAACGATTTGGGTAATGATCTCGTCAAACAACTGCGTAAAACAAATAAGCAAAAGGAAAAAGAACTAGCCGATCTAAAGGCACAGTTTGAATCCTTATCTAAAGCGCAAAGAGAACGAACAATCAAAGATGCCCTCGAACGTCGCGGGGTAAATCAGAAAATCGCTGCGTTTATCCCACAGGATATAGACCCAACTGAAGAGTCTGTATCTAATTGGCTGACAAACTATGCCGATGTATTCGGACTAGAACTTGTCCAGCAAAACCAGACACCTAATGTAGATCCAGCTCAGGCTGCTGCATACCAGAAGATGACAAACACAGTTGACCAGGCGGCTTCGCCTGAGCCAACAGAAGATGTGATGCGTCGTCTGATGAATGCACACACCAAAGAAGAGCTAGATGAAGTCATTAGAACATCTGGACTCTAACACTCGATCCTAACAAAAACGAAAGGAAGGTGAACAAATGGCAACTCCAGCCGGTAACCCTACCACTGTCAGTTCTATTTCGAACCTCGTCCAAACAGCGTACGATCAGTACGTTCGTATGGCACTTCGCTCCATTCCAGTAATGCGTGCGATTGCTGATGTAAAGCCAGTTCAGCAAGCAATGCCAGGATCATCAGTTGTATTCTCAATCTATTCAGACCTTAGTGCAGCAACATCTACACTAACTGAAACATCTGATGTATCTTCAATTGCTCTTGGCAACCCATCACAGGTAACTGTGACACTACAGGAATACGGTTCAGCCGTAACCACAACAAAGAAGTTATCACTAACTTCATTCAACGACGTAGATTCAGCACTAGCTGACATCATTGCTTACAATGCTGCAGATTCTATTGACTCTATCGTTGCTTCAGTTCTCACAGGTGGCTCAAACGTCATCTACGCAGGAACTGCAACACAGCGTACAGGTATCACTTCAACAATGACTATCTCTGTTGCTGACATCCGTGAGGCTGTAACACAGCTTCGCTCAAACAAGGCATTGCCTCGCATTGGCGAGCTATATGCTGCATACCTACACCCACGTCAGTCTGCTGACCTACGTGCTGAATCAGGTACTGGTGGATTCCAAGAACTCACAAAGTACGTTGAGCGCACACCATTCGTCGCAGGTGCAGTTGGAGTAATCGAAGGTGCATTCGTAGTTGAAACACCTCGCGTTCCATCTGTTGCATCAACAACAACTGTTTACCAGGGAATTGTTGCTGGTCGTGAAGCACTTGCAGAAGCAATGGCTCAGGACATCTCAACTGTTATCGGTCCAGAGATTGACGCTTTGCGTCGTTTCCGTACCATCGGTTGGTACTATATGGGCGGCTTTGCTCGCCTACGCGAAGCGGCTCTATACCGCATCGAGTCTGCTACATCAATCAACTAATAGTTGGCTGACGCTGTGGCACTTCTGTATGCGTTTGCGTATAGAAGTGTCACGGAGTAAGCCCACTAAGGAGAGTTAATGTCTTATCAACTGATTACACCGTGGAACGCTGAGACGTGGATTGTAGACGGAACATACGCCTCCCCCTATGCACGTCTTGCAGGGCGACCTGCTCCACAAGGTGGTCGCATTACAGATGTAGGACGTGGTATAACATTACTGGTAACAGGTAGCACTGTTACTGAAAACAGAACACCAAGTCAGGATGATCTAGCAGCAGCTGATGCCTACTACCTAGGTG
>Ga0315903_10008500_pt1 | contig 12613 bp, 8 predicted proteins | sample LakEriMetagenome_7_FD_203524 | JGI IMG/M metagenome (GOLD analysis project Ga0315903, IMG submission 203524) | Freshwater fungal communities from buoy surface, Lake Erie, Ohio, United States - Buoy 2 MA119 | ecosystem: Environmental > Aquatic > Freshwater > Lake | place: USA: Lake Erie, Ohio...
CGAAGTCGATCGAAGCCTCGATGTCGGCGAGCAGGTCGAGCAGATCCCCATGGACGGCGGCCAGCGCCGCGCCGGCCCCGCCGGCAAGGCGGTCGAGGGCGGCGGCCAGCTGCTCGGGCGTCCGCGCATCGACAACGCCGAGCACCGCCTCGGCCTGCACCAGGTCGAGGCGGCCGGCAAGAAATGCCCGCAGCGTAAACTCCCCGCCGCGCGCGAGCCGCGCGCCGTGACGGCAGGCCTCCGCGATCACCGCATCGACGAGAGGCGCCGAGGCGGGCAGTTGCACTTCGGCGAGCGGTCCGCCGATCGGCCCTGCGGGCCCCGGCCAGACGAGCACCTCGACCAACAGTTGGCCCCAGTCACGCCCCAGCCCTCCAGCGGCCAGCGTGGCCCGCACCACCCGGGGGTGTTCGCCGTGCCGAGGCCACGCCGTCGCCGAGAGGAGCGTCTGTAGCAAATCGGCGAGTCCGTCGCCCGCCAGGCGCACGATCGCCCGGGCTCCGTTTCCGGGCACGGTCGCCGGCGCGACGATGAGTTCATCCGCAGACCACATGAGCACCTCGACGATACCGCAAACCGCCCGCCGTCTCACGGCCGGTCGGCTTGAACACGGGCCCAAGCGTTGGGGACGCCCGCGGCCTCACGGCCGGTCGGCTCGTACGACTGCCGTCCAAGCCCAACGCCGTAAGGCGTGGGGCGAACCACCACAGACAACGCGTCGGGTGATGCCAGCGAGGGGTCGCCCATGCTCCGAGAGCCGAACTATCGGGGCATGGGCGACCCCGAGCCGCCGCGGAACACGGCACACAGGTTGAAAACCTGTGCTACGGGGATCACGAGGGCACGCAGGTTGGCAACCTGCTCTACGAGAACGCTACTTTCGCTTGCGCGACTGCCGCTTCTCGCGAGCCGCCGTGGCGGCACCGTTGGCCGATGCCTTGCCGACCGGCGTGAACGCCGCGTCCACCACCCGGCCGCCGCCGGCTGCCGCGGGCAGCGTCTTCGGCATCCAGAGCCGCTCCGCGATGCCCCAGAGGCTCGAGGCGATGAAGTAGAGGCAGAGGCCGCAGGGCACCTTGAAGAACATCAGGGCCATGAACCACATCATGTAGTTCATCACTTGCTGCTGCATCTTCTGCTCCTCGTTCATGGCGGGCGGCATGAAGAGCTTCTGCTGCCAGAGGAACAGGCCGATCGTCACCAGCGGGAAGAGGTTGAGGAACGGGCCGAGCCAGCCCTCGGGGGCCGTGAGGAAGGCGGGGAGCACCTTCGACCAGTCCCAGAGCATGTCGGGGGCAGCGAGGTTGGAGCACCAGCGGATTGCGGAACTGAACAGCGGCGCCTGCCGGAGCTCGACGTCGGTGGCGAGCGAGCGGTAGAGCCCCATGAAGATCGGAACCTGGATGAAGACGAGCAGGCAGCCGCCCATCGGGTTGTAGTTGTGCTTCTTCCAGAGTTCCTGCGTCGCCTGGGTCTTCTTGACCTGGTCGTCGGCGTACTTCTCGTTGATCGCCTTCATCTCGGGCTGCAACTCCTGCATCTTCTGCGAGGAGATCGCCTGCTTGCGGCTCACCGGAAACATCGCCCCGCGGACGAGCACGGTGAGCAGGAGGATGGCGATCCCGTAGTTGCCGATCACCGAGTGAAGCGCATGCAGGATCGCGATCATGGGGCGGGCGACCCAGCCGAACCAGCCGTAGTAGACGAGGTCGTCCATCCCCGAGTCGGGCACGCCGTACTGCTTGAGGAGTTCGGGCCGCTTCGGGCCGGCGAAGATCCGGTAGTGGTGCCGCTGGGCGCTGCCGGCAGGAATGACGAGATCCTGCGACACCAACCGGTTCGTGACGTTGACCAGTTTCTTGCGGGCCGCGGCCGGCACGTCGCCGACGGCGAGGGGCCGCACCTCGGCGAGCGCAGGCCGTTCGTCACCCGTCTGGTCGGGAATCACGGCCGAGGCGAAATAGAGGGCGTCAACGCCCGCAAACGAGAGCGGCGTGCCGTCGCCGATCCGCGATGACGGATGCTCCAACTTGCCATCGGCGATCTTCAAACCGCTGACAACCGTGCCGGGCTTGCCCACGAACCGCACGGCCACGTCGCGGACGGCGAGCGAACCCCAGTCGCGGGCGACCCGCTGCGTGTACCACCATCCCTCGGTCGGCAGGCCCGTGGGGCCGTCGAGCGCGTAGGCAACGGTGGCGTCGTTGCCGGCGGCCTCGAGTCCGACCACGAGTTCGAGGCCGTAGCCCGCATCGCCGGCCGCGTCGCCACCGGAGGCGAGTCGATACTCCTTCACGACGGTGAGTCCGCCGGCAAGCGTCCGCGTGAACCGCACCCGCGAGGAGTCGTTCGTCTCGTCGAGCTGCCAATCGACGTCGGCAAGTTCGAGGCCTGGAATCTCGGCGAGCGGCTCCGCCGGCCGCTTCCTCCCGTCACGCGACTCGAGTGACAGCCGGAACGAGAGCGGATCGTGAGGACTGCCGTCGGGGTCGTCCACGGGGGCGGAGCGGTACTCGGGCCGCACGACCTCCAGGGGCCGGCGGTCGAGGGTGGCTTCGAGCGACGTGGTGCCGCCGTCGCGAACGACGCCGAGGGTGACCTTCTTGCGCGGCTGCTGGGCGAGGAGCGCCTCCCGCAGCGCTGCGGCATCGGGCGTGGGCGTGCCGTCCACCGTCGCAATGACGTCGCCGGCCTTGAGCCCGGCCCGGGCGGCGGGCGTGCCCGGCCCGACGACACCCACGCGGCAGCCGCCATCCCCAGGCTCGACCGCCAGATGACCGAGGTAGCCCGAGCGGTCATCCTGATCGTGAAACTTCTCGTCGGCCAACTCGATCCGCTCGACAGCAGCGCCGCGGCTGGTGAACGTGACGAGCATCCTGGCCGCGGCCGGATCGAGCGAACCGAGCGTGCGGCGAACGCGGGAAGCGGCGGCGGAAGGTCCGCCGATCGCGAGGTCGGCGGCGGCGACAGGGGCTTTCGCGGCCGCCACGGTGGCCGGCTCGGCTGTTTTCTCCGGCGCATCGCCGCCGCTTTCAGCCGCTACGGTTTCCTCGGCCGCCGGCTTGGGAGGCGCCGGAAACAGCCACGTCTGCAACGCCTGGCTCGCCATGATGATCGCCAGCGAGACGACGAAGAACTGAAGGTAGCGACGGTCCACGGAAACTCTTTCGGAAGCGGGTGGGAGGGAACAGCCGGCGGACGGACGTCAGCGGCCCTGACCGAGGCGATCGCCGAGGAAGTTGTCGAGGTCGGGGATCGCGTGGATCTTTTTGGAGGTCGTCTCGAACGGATACTCGATCCGGCGGAACCGAACGCGGCGGTCATCCTCGACCACGACATAACAGGCCCGGGGATCGTTGTCGCGGGGCTGGCCTACCGAGCCGACGTTGACCATCGCCTTCGTCGCCGGCAGATCGAAGGCCACCTCCGACTCGCTCCGCGGCACGCTCGGCGAGATGAACTCCGGCGACATGGTGAACACGCCGGGGATGTGGGTGTGGCCCTGGAAGCAGTAGCGGCCGATCAGTTCGAAGATGTGCTCCATCTTCAGCGGGTTGTAGATGTCCTCGGGGAACACGTATTCGTCGAGTGGCCGGCGGGCCGACCCGTGCACGAAGAGCAAGTCGCCGTCGGTAAAGGTCCGCGGCAGTTCGCCCAGGAAGTCCATGAGCGTATCGGCGGAGTTCCGCGGCATCCGGTCGTGAAGTTCGAGTTGGTGACGCGTCCAGCGGATGGCCCGTTCGGCGCCTGAGTTGAAGCCGTCCGGGTCGAACAGAGCCCCCTGATCGTGATTCCCGAGGATCACGAGACTGCATCGGTCACGGACGAGCTTCACGCACTCGCACGGATTTGGTCCATATCCGACCACGTCGCCGAGACAGATGACGGTGTTCACCCTCTCCCGGTCGATATCCTCGAGAACAGCCTGGAGGGCCTCCAGGTTGCCATGGACGTCGCTGATGATGGCCCGCTTCACGTAAACTCCACCCGTCGCGGGCCGCGATAGGGCTGGCTTTCCGCGGAAATTGAGACTACGGCCCCCCTCCCACACGGTCAAGGACGCGGCTTCGGCCCCGCGGCACCGAACGATGCGGATTCTCGCGATCGACACGAGCTTCGGGGCCGGATCGGTGGCGGCGGTCGACGCCGACGGCGTGGCGGAGCGGCCGCTGGGGCCCGTCGGAAGCCACGCGAGGGTGCTCACGGCAGCGCTCGTCGAGGTGGCCGCGGAGCGTGGCTGGGGCGAGGGCCCCCGGTCTCTTGGTGACCTTGGGCAGGGCGACGTGATCGCCGTCGTCCGCGGTCCGGGGTCATTCACCGGCCTGCGAGTGGGCGTGGCCGCAGCAAAGGCGTTGGCATGGACGACGGCCGCAAGGCTCGTCGGCGTGTCGGGGTTCGACGCGCTGGCGAGGCGTGCTGCCCGCCTCGCCGGGTGGCACGACGATCCGATCACGATCGCCTACGACGCGGGCCGTGGAGACGTGTTTACGGCGATCGCGACGCCGACAACCAGCGGCTGGACCATCGCCCCCCCGGCTCTCGTCCCGCTCGATGCCTGGCTCGATTCGCTGCCTGCCGGCAGCTGCGTCACGGGCCCGGCCATCGATGCCTTGGCGGAGCGGTTCGCTACTCGCACCGACCTCGCCGTGGCGCCGCCGGAGGTATGGCAACCACTGGCTGCCGACGCGGCCGCCATCGCCCGGGCCAGAGCCGAGGCGGGCGACACCGACGACCCGCACACGCTGCTCCCCGACTACATGCGGCCGAGTTATGCCGAAGAGAGGAAGCCGCTTCCCGGCGGCTGAGCGGGCCCAAGACCACGGCAGACGCGGCTGAAACGGCCGTCCGGCTGTCCCGGCTCGGGGTCGCCGGTACATTGACCACCGCAGGCGGTTCCGCGGGGAGATCACGCGGTTCGGTCCCGGTCCGCCTCAGCCCCAGCAGCATCCACGACCCATGCGGCCCATCACCAAACTCCTCGTCGCCAATCGCAGCGAAATCGCGATCCGCGTCTTCCGGTCGGCGCACGAACTCGGCATCCGCACCGTCGCGATCTACGCCCACGAGGATCGGTTCGCCCTGCACCGCTTCAAGGCCGACGAGGCCTATCTGGTGGGCAAGCCCGGCGAGCCGATCCGCTCCTACCTCGACATCGACGGCATCGTCGCGCTCGCCAAGGCCCACGGCGTGGATGGCATCCACCCCGGCTACGGCTTTCTCTCGGAGAACCCCGAGTTCGCGGCGGCCTGCGGCAAGGCCGGCATCACGTTCGTCGGCCCGCGGGTGGAGTTGCTGCAGACGCTCGGCGACAAGACCGCAGCCCGCGACCTCGCCCACAAGGCGGGCGTGCCGATCCTCGCCGGCAGCGCCAAGCCCGTCGTCGGCCATGCCGACGCCCTGAAGATTGCCAAAGAACTCGGCTGGCCGGTGATCCTCAAGGCGGCGCATGGCGGCGGCGGCCGCGGCATGCGGGTGGTTCGCGGCGAGGACGAACTCGCCGTCGCGCTCGAAAGTGCGCAGCGCGAGAGCAAGACGGCCTTCGGCTCGGCGGCCGTCTTCGTGGAGAAGTTCATCCAGCGGGCGCGGCACATCGAGGTGCAGTTGCTCGGCGACTTGCACGGCAACCTCGTGCATCTCTTCGAACGCGACTGCTCCGTGCAGCGGCGGCATCAGAAGGTCGTGGAACTCGCCCCCGCCCCGAACCTCGACCCCGCCACGCGCGACGCGATCTGCGAGGCGGCGCTCGCCATCGGCCGCACCGCCCGCTACGAGAACGCCGGCACCGTCGAGTTTCTCGTCGATGCCGACACGGGCCGTTTCTACTTCATCGAGGTGAACCCCCGGATTCAGGTGGAGCACACGGTCACCGAGGAGATCACCGGCATCGACATCGTGCGGCGGCAGCTGCTCGTGGCCCAGGGCCACAAGCTCTCCGACCCGCAGGTCGGCCTCGGCGACCAGAAGGCGATCCGCTCGATGGGGGCGGCGCTCCAGTGCCGCGTCACCACCGAGGATCCCGAGAACCGCTTCCTCCCCGACTACGGCCGGATGACGGCCTATCGGTCGGCCAGCGGCATGGGCATCCGCCTCGACGCCGGCACCGCCTTCTCGGGCGCCGTCGTCACGCCCTACTTCGATTCGCTGCTGGTGAAAGTCACGGCCCGCGGGCTGACCCACCAGGAGGCCGCCGGCCATATCGAGCGCTGCCTGCAGGAGTTTCGCATTCGCGGGGTGAAGACCAACATCCCGTTCCTCATCAACCTCGTCACGAATCCCGAGTTCCTTGCCGGCAACTGCACGACGCGGTTCATCGACGAGACGCCCGCCCTCTTCGACTTCCCGATCCGTCGCGACCGGGCGACGAGGGTGCTCGAGTACCTCGCCGACGTGATCGTGAACGGCAACCCGCTCGTGAAGGGGCGGCCCGCCGCGGCCCGCCGCCAGCCGGCCCCGCTCCCGGAGTTCGACCGCTTCGCACCGCCGCCGCCCGGCACCCGCACGAAGCTCAAGGAACTCGGCCCCGCGAAGTTCGCCGCCTGGGTCCGCGAGCAGAAGCGGCTGATGATCACCGACACGACCATGCGCGACGCCCATCAGTCGCTGCTGGCCACGCGGATGCGGACCCACGACATGCTGTCCGTGGCCGACGCCTACTCCCGGCTCTGCTCCGGCTTCTTCTCGCTGGAGATGTGGGGCGGAGCGACGTTCGACACGTCGATGCGGTTCCTCAAGGAGTGCCCCTGGGACCGACTCCTGCAGCTCCGCGAGCGGATTCCGAACATCCTCTTCCAGATGCTGCTGCGGGCGAGCAATGCCGTCGGCTACACGAACTACCCCGACAACATCGTGCGGGCCTTCGTCAAGGAGTCGGCGGCCAGCGGCATCGACGTGTTCCGCGTGTTCGACCCGCTCAACTGGGTGCCGAACATGCGGGTGGCGATCGACGCCGTCGTCGAGAGCGGCGCGATCTGCGAGGCGGCCGTCTGCTACACCGGCGACGTGCTCGACCCGAAGCGGACGAAGTATTCGCTCGACTACTACGTGAAGCTCGCCAAGGAACTGGAGAAGGCCGGAGCCCACATGCTCGCCATCAAGGACATGGCGGGCCTCTGCAAGCCATTCGCGGCCGGCAAACTGGTGTCGGCGCTGCGTGCCGAGATCGGCATCCCGATCCACTTCCACACCCACGACACCTCCGGGGCCCAGGTGGCCGCGGCGCTGGAAGCAGCCAGGAGCGGCGCCAGCGTGGTCGATGCCGCCTTTGCCTCGTTCGCCGGCCTCACCAGCCAGCCCAATCTCAACGCGCTGGTTGAGGCGGCCCGCAACACGCCGCTCGACACCGGCCTCGACCCCGAGCCGCTGCGGCACTTTTCCCACTACTGGGCCGCGGTTCGCGAGCACTACACCGCCTTCGAGTGCGGCATGAAGGCGCCCGACCCCGACCTCTACCTCCACGAGATGCCCGGCGGCCAGTTCACGAACCTCCTGGAGCAGGCCAAGGCTCTGGGCCTCGGCGACCGCTGGGAAGAAGTCTGCCGCGCCTACGCCGACGTCAATCAACTCGTCGGCGACATCGTGAAGGTGACGCCCACGAGCAAGTCGGTCGGGGATCTGGCGCTCCTGCTCGTGACCAACAACATGCAGGCGTCGGACCTGCTTACCGACTCCCGCGAACTCGCCTTCCCCGAGTCGGTGATCGACCTGCTCGCCGGCCGGATGGGCCAGCCGCCGGGCGGATTTCCGGCCGACGTCGTCACGCGGATCGTCCGTAAGGCCGACATCGTCACCGGACGCCCCGGCGAGTCGCTTGCCCCAGCCGATTTCGCGGCCGCCGAGAAGAAGGTGGCGGAGATCGTTGGCCGCACGGCCTCGCCCCGCGAGGTGCTCTCGTGGCTCCTCTACCCGCGGGTGTTCGCCGACTTCGCCGCGCATCGGGCCAAGCACGGCGACGTGAGCGTACTGCCAACGCCGGCCTTCCTCGAGGGGCCGAAGCCGGGCGAGGAGCTCTCGGTCGACATCGAGCCGGGCAAGACGCTCCTCATCCGCCTGCTGACGGTGGGCGAACCACACGCCGACGGCACGCGGACCGTGTTCTTCGAGTTGAACGGCCAGCCGCGGAGCGTGTCGGTGGCCGACAAGAGCCTTGAGGCGAAGGTGCAGAAGCGGCCCAAGGCCGTGATCGGCGACGCCCGCGAGGTGGGTGCCCCGATGCCGGGGCTGATCGTGACGGTGGCCGTGAAGCCGGGCGACGTCGTGACAAAGGGACAGAAGCTCCTCTCGCTCGAGGCGATGAAGATGGAGACAACGGTTTACGCCGAGCGCGACGGCCGGCTCGCCGAAGTGCTCGTCACGCCCGGCACGCCGGTCGAGGCGGGAGAGCTGGTTGCACGTTACGCTGACGCGTAACGGCACGGCTGCAACGCCATCCCTGGCCGTTGCAGCCTGGGGCCCGGCGTCGGCCTTCCGGGCCGACAGCACGTTACGCTGACGCCTCACAGCACGGCTGTAACGCCATCCCTGGCCGTTGCAGCCTTGGGCAGTCTCCCCCGTCCAAGCCCAACGCCGTAAGGCGTGGGGCGAGTCCAGGATGAGCCCGAAGTCCAGCGACAGTCGCCCGAGGCCTCACGGCCTTCGGCTTTCACGGGCACGAACTCAGCGAGGGACTGCCCGTGCCCCGAGAGCCGGGCTGTGGGAGCAAGCGGAGTCAGGATGCCGAAGCGCAGCGGACACGCAGAGAGCGTCGGGCAGGATGCCCGACGCGAACGTCCGGCGACGGGGCACGGGCAGCCCCGAGCCGCCGCGGGGTGCATGTGCAGGTTGCCAACCTGCACCTACGTGGGGAGAAGGAAGCCACAGGTTGGAGACCTGTGCTACTGCTTGAGCGACTCTCGAATCGCCTGCAGTTCCTCGACTACGTCGTTGCTCGGCACCTCGTGTTTGCCGCAGCGGCGATACCAATACCTCGCGTTGCCCGCGTCGCCCTCGATCTTGTGGAGCACCGCATGCAGCCAGTCGGCCGTAGCGTCCCCCTCGTGCCGCTGAGCGATCTCGTGGGCCTCGTCCCAGTCACCGGCGATCGCGAGATCCACACCGCGAAGGAGTTCGTCGGCCTTCGTCACTTCACGAGATCCTTGAACACCTTTCGCACCTTCGCCACCTTCGGTGCCGCCGCGGCCTGGCAGTAGGGCTGATTGGGATTCTTGGCGAAGTAATCCTGGTGGTAGTCCTCGGCGGGATAGAAGACCGTCGCCGGCTCGATCTGCGTGACGATCGGGCTAGGAAACACGCGGGCCTGGTTGAGCGCCATGATCACCTCCTGCGCCACCCGCTTCTGCTCGTCGTCGTGCACGAAGATCGATGACCGATACTGCGTGCCGACGTCGGCTCCCTGGCGATTGAGCGTGGTTGGATCGTGCGTGGCGAAGAATACTTCCAGCAGTTTCTGGAACGACACAACCGTCGGGTCGTACTCAATCTCGATCGCCTCGGCATGGCCGGTCTGGCCGGTGCAGACGTCCTTGTAGGTCGGGTTGGGGACGGCGCCACCGATATAGCCGCTAGTGACGCCCTTCACGCCCTTGAGTTCTGCATAGACGGCCTCCGTGCACCAGAAGCAGCCGCCCGCCAGCGTGGCCTTCGCCAGCTTCGGCTCCTCCGCCCCTGCTCCTCCGATGCCCATGACGATGCTCGCTCCTGTGAAGACGATGCTAGAAATGGTGATGACCGCGTTTCGACGATTCATGACTCGCGTCTCCGTGACTGGGGCATTGTACGAAGGTCGGCCGGATCGACGACGAACCGGAGCGGTTTTTTGGCCCAGTCGCCGGCGTAGTCCACGCCGACCCGCGGCGTTCGCTTGATCCGCCGCGGCGGCACGCGGATGCCGCTGGCCTCGAACCAGAGCCCGCCTTGCCGCGCGGCCGGCCGGCCGTCGAACGAGCCATCGATGCCCAGGCCCTTGGTGAGCCGGCCAGGTCCCGCATGCTCGCCGACGCCGCGGATCAACACCGCAGCCGGCACGCCCTCGCTTCCGGTCACGATGTTGAGCATCCAGTGCATCCCGTAGCAGAGATACACGTACCAGCGGCCGGCCGGGCCAAACATCGTGGCGTTGCGCTTGGTCATCCCCTTCGAGCCATGGCAGGCGAGGTCGTGGGCCCCGAGATAGGCCTCGGTCTCGAACACGACATGCCGCGTCGGCCGCCCCTCTGGCCCCGGCACCACGAGCCACGTCCCGAGCAACTCCCGCGCCACCCGATCCGCCGGTCGGTCGAAGAAGTCGTGTGAAAGGACAGGGCCCGTTTTCATTACCTCATTTTCTAGGCGATAAGCGTTCCGGGGGCGACTGCCACTTCCGCTCAGCGGCCCCCCGCGGGAGCCCGGGCGGATCGGGGGAAGGTGAGGCGAGTCGGGATATCCTTCCCGTTCGAAGCCGAGCCTTTCCCCGTCCGCCCGGGCGGCTTACCGAGTGAGCCACGAAGCCGTATGATGCCGCCCCCGGAACCCTCGCGCGCGGAGCCCACCTATGGAAGCAGGTATCGTCGGACTGCCGAACGTCGGCAAGAGCACCCTCTTCAATGCTCTCACCATGTCGAAGTCTGCGCAGAGCGCGAACTACCCATTCTGCACAATCGAGCCCAACGAGGGGATGGTGAGCGTGCCCGACGGCCGCCTGCAGCGGATCACGCAGTTCATCCCCCCGCAGAAGGTGATCCCGGCGGCGCTCAAGCTCGTGGACATCGCCGGCATCGTGAAGGGGGCCAGCGAGGGCCAGGGCCTCGGCAACAAGTTTCTCTCACACATCCGTGAGGTCGACGCGATCCTGCAGGTGGTACGCTGCTTCGACGACCCCGACGTGATCCACGTGGCCGGCAAGGTCGATCCGCTCTCCGACATGGAGACGATCGAGATCGAGCTGATGCTCGCCGACATCCAGCACCTCGAGAACCTGATTCCGAAGGCGGAGCGGGCCGCGAAGGGAGCCGAGAAGGACGCCAAGCTCAAGGTCGAGGTGATGAAGAAGTGCCTCGCCTGGCTCAGCGAGCAGAAGCCGCTGCGGACGCTCACGCTCGACGACAACGAGAAGAAGGCGGTCAAGGAACTCGGCCTGCTCACCGCCAAGCCGATCCTCTACGTGGCCAACGTCGATGAGACCGATGTCGAAGGCAAGAGCCCGCTCGTGCCGGCGGTGCGCGCGGCGGCGGCGAAGTCGGGGGCCGATGTGGTGCCGGTGTGCGCCAAGATCGAGGCTGAGATCGCCGAGCTCGACGAGGCCGATCGGGCCGAGATGCTCGAGGGGGCGGGGCTCGCGGAGCCGGCGCTCGCCGTGCTGGCCCGGGCCGCGTACAAGACGCTTGGCCTGCAGAGTTACTTCACGGCCGGGGAAAAGGAAGTGCGGGCCTGGACGATTCCCGTCGGCGCCACCGCCCCGCAGGCCGCAGGTGTGATCCACACCGACTTCGAAAAGGGCTTCATCCGGGCCGAGATCTATTCGCTCGAAGACCTCGAGCAGTACAAGAGCGAAAAGGAGATCCGTGCCGCCGGCAAGATGCGAGTGGAGGGCAAGGAATACGTGATGCGCGACGGCGACATCTGCCACTTCCTGATCAACAAGTAGCCGGCCTGCAGCAGCGCAGGTTGCCACCATGGAGCACAGGTTGGCACCACGTAGCACAGGTTTTCAACCTGTGGTAGAAACAGCGCAGGTTGAAAACCTACGCTACAAACCACAAAACTTGCGGCTCCGTGCCTGAATCGACAACCTCACTCGACGCTCGACGCCTGCGGCTTCTCCTCCTGCAGGTAGTCCGGCAGCCAGCCGTCGTCTCCCTCGCCCACGTCCTGCGCGTCGACCGTCTCCTCCTCGTGCTCCTCGGGCATCTGCCCGCCGATGAAGGAGTAGGCCACCGGGATCATGATCAGGATCAGCACGGTGGTGACCATCTCGCCGAAGGTCATCGCCGCCGCCATCGGAATCAGGAACTGGGCCTGGAAACTCTTGTCGAAGAGGAGCGGGAGCAGGCCGCCAACCGTCGTGATGCTCGTGAGGAACACCGGGCGGAACCGCACGCAACCCGCCTCGCGGATCGCCAGATGGAGCGGACGCCCCTCGCGGACGCGGGCGTTGATGAAGTCGATGAGCACGATCGAGTCGTTGACGACGATGCCAGCGAGAGCCACCACGCCGAACATGGTGAACAGCGAGAGCGGCATCCCCATCAGGGCGTGGCCGAACACCGCGCCGGCGGCCCCGAACGGGATCGCCGTGAGGATCAGCAGTGGCTGGAGGTAGGAGCGAAACTCGATCGTCAGCAGCACGAACATCGCGAACACCGAGACCATGAATCCGAGACCGAGGCTGCGGAGCGATTCGTTCGTCTGCTCCTGCTCCCCCTCCCAGCGGACGCGGACGGCGGGATAGTCGGCTTCGAACTCCGGCAGGAGCCGCTGCTGCATGTCGGCGATGATCTGCCCGGACACGACCCCTGAGTTGGCGTCGACGTCGGCGGTCACCGTGATCGACCGCTTCTGCCCCAGCCGGTTGATCTCCGAGTAGCCCCGCGCCGCCGTCACGTCGGCCACTTCGGCCAGCGGCCGGTCCACCCCGTCGGCT